>Ga0208795_1000433_pt1 | contig 20497 bp, 25 predicted proteins | sample CB_VirMetaG_6_FD_184541 | JGI IMG/M metagenome (GOLD analysis project Ga0208795, IMG submission 184541) | Freshwater to marine saline gradient viral communities from Chesapeake Bay - CB_1508_2 Viral MetaG (SPAdes) (version 4) | ecosystem: Environmental > Aquatic > Marine > Coastal | place: USA... | reverse complement strand
GGTGATGCGAAGCGGTTGGTCGAGAAGCGTCGGGGAAGCGGCTACCTGTCCCTGCGCTATTATACGGGGCGTATAATGGGCGCGCCCGCGTGACCGCGTGACCGCGTGACCTGCGCGCTCCGTGCTCCGTGCTGATCTGAGAACTGGTGATGCGACCTGCGCTATTATACGGGGCGTATAACGGGCGTGACCGCGTGGCCGCCGTGGCTCCGGGCTCCGTGCTCCGTGCTGCTCTGGTAACTGGTGATGCGAGCCGCTCCGCGAGCGGCAAGGCGAGGCAAGGCGAGGCGAGGCGAGCCACTCCGCGAGCGGCGACGCGAGGCACAAAAAAACCCCCGGCGATTTCTCGCCGGGGGTCAGGGTCAGGTCAGGCCAGAGATTTCTTGGCCGCCGCGAGCATGTCACTCGCGGCCTTGATGATCGTGTCGGCCGCCTTGGTGTCGATCACCTTGTCGGCGCGCGCCTTGCGGATCCGCCGGATCACCTCATTCGCGTGATGTTCAACCACCTCAATCGGTGTCTTGACCACGCGCCCGCCCGGCTTGGCATCCTTGCCCTTGGCGTTCGCCTTGACCTCGCGCACCGCCTTGGGTTCGACTTTTTCGACACCGGTCAGGAACCGCGCAATAGCATTGTTCACCTTGTTGCGCGCATTGTGCGCGGCGGATCCGGCTTTGGTCGCGCCGGTCGCGGCGACCATCGCCTTGTATTGCGCCTTGGGCAACCATGCGGCCGCAACGGCCGTGAAGAAGGCCTCGCGATGCTGGCCTACCGGCCGGGCCGCAAAGTCCGCGACAGTCAGACCGTTCGTGTCCAGTGTGTCGCGGAATGCAACCTGCGCTTTCTCGCGTTCGGCCATCGCGTTCGCAATCGTGCCGTCCGCCTTGATACCGGTCACGGCAATCTTGGCGACGTCGGTCACGTCGAAGGCTTTTGCCGGGGGGGTCGCGGCCTTGACCGGCGCGAGAGTGACAGTTTTTTTGGCCATGGTGTTTTCCTTTCTTGAACCATGTTTCGCCGCGCCACCATTGGCGCGTCGATGGATCCTGTATGGCATTACATGGCACGCCTTGCAACGCTTTGCCGTAGGTTAATAGCAGGAAAACGCGTTATACGGCCCGTATAATGGCGCCATTCCCTTGCGCCACGCGGCGGTCCCGCCGGACCCCCACCGGGGGGCATCCCCCCCGCACGACGCGACGCACGCGCGGCTGTTGTAACTCTATTTCGCACCCACGACGCCACATCGCTACTTTTGTTGGAACAATACCTTCCAACGCATTGCGTTACCCCCGCCACATCGCTACTTTTGTTGGAACAATACCCCCACCCCATCGTCACCGGCGCATTGCGTTACCCCCACCCCTCCGGGCTATTGTGCCATGTAGTGGCATGCGGTATCATGCGTAGTATGACTATGTCGCTCGTGCCCGCACACACGGTCCCGCTGCCTTCGGGGCGCGACCGGTCGGCTCATTCCGAGCCTTTCCCGGTGCGTATGGTGGCGGCCGCGAACACGGTCGCCGTTCTGGCGGCACACGGGCTCCCGGTGGTGTTTGACCCGGCAGATTGCAAGGCGGCAGGCGAGGTGCTGATGGAGTACGCCAAGGACCCGGAAGCGGCAAACAAGGCCATGACGGAGAAACGAATGGGTAGCATGACCCCCACCGCCCTGCGTGCAGTCGATCAGCAGCTGCGGACTTTCAGCCACAAGATTGTCGAGAGTGCCGAGCAGGTGCGGACCTACGTCACCAACCGGCTGGTAGAAGAGAGCACCAACCCGGACCCGCGCATCCGCATCAAGGCCCTTGAGCTCCTCGGCAAGATTGGCGACGTGGGCCTGTTCGTGGAGCGGAGCGAAGTTACGGTTACCCACCAGTCGTCCGAGCAGCTGCGGAATACCCTGCGGGACAAGCTCCGGAAGCTCTCCGTGGTGGAGGATGCCGAGGTCATCGACGCGGTGCCGGAGGATACGCCGAAGGCGCTGCTGACGCCGGAAGCGCTGAGTACGGCGTGGGACTAAGGCCCCAGTGCCTCTCTCCATAGCGCAGCATCCTGTGCATAACGCTGTATGAGGGGGGCGTAGCCGTCCAGTGCAGCCACGTCTTCGTGCGATACCCACCGGATGCTCTTGTTGGCGTGGGGTAGGTCCCCGACGTATCCGAGAGCCCGGGCAGCGCGCTCCAGAGCCTCGAACCGATACAACGTAACCGTGTGATCCGTGTCGAGGAACGCATGTTGCGGCTTGAAGCAGAAGTAGTGCACCAGATGTGTTTTCCGGTCGTACCCGTCGAGGGCACCAGCTATCAGGTCGGCGGCGGCCCGAAGCGCGCCGGGCCGGTCCTCGGGATGCAAGTTAAGGTTAGAAAGCAAGTGATTACAAGCACTTACAAGCCGATCTTCAGGTCGCCGCACGACCGCCGTGATACCCGAGAACTCCTGCCCTTTGTTGCGCCGTATGGCCTCGGACACCGAGTGGTGGCCGTTCAGGGTGGTGCCGTTGACCGTACGGTCCAGTACAACCTGTAGGGTAGAAGACCCTGCCTTGGGGATCTCGACGACATAGTGGTTGGTCTGGCATATGAGCATGAGCGGAGCGTGCCATTGCCCCCTCCACTGTGCAAGTGCTATCGTAGGCGCGGGCGCTATAGAGGAGAGCTGATGCCTGATTTGGCCGACCAGCCCGCTGACGTCGCTGACGTCGCTGACGTCGCTGACGTCGCTGACGTCGCTGACGCGGATGTGATCCAGCGCGTGCTGGACAATCTGGATGCGTTCAGCGCGGCCGAGCTTGTCGAGATCGAAGCGCTTGTGTCGGAGCTGGAGGCACGTGAGCGCCGTGCGGCCCTGCGGGACGACCTGATCGCGTTCTGCAAGCACATGCAGCCTGACTATCGAGTCGGGTCTCACCACCGGGTGCTTGCGGACAAGCTCATGGCCATCGAGGCGGGGCGCAACGACCGGATATGCGTCAACATCCCGCCGCGCCACGGCAAGTCCCAGCTGGTCTCGCTGCTGTTCCCCGCGTGGTTCCTCGGACGCAACCCGGACAAGAAGGTCATGATGGTGTCCCACACCGCCGACCTCGCCGTCGATTTTGGTCGCAAGGTCCGGAACCTGATCGCGACTGAGGCGTACCGGGAGGTGTTCCCGGGGGTTGCTCTCGCTACGGACTCCAAGTCTGCCGGGCGGTGGGATACGAACAAGGGGGGCGGGTACTACGCCACGGGCGTCGGGTCGGCGCTGGCCGGGCGCGGTGCGGACTTGTTGCTGGTGGACGACCCCCACTCGGAACAGGACGTCGTCAGTGGTAGCAGGGACGTGTTCGACAAGGCCTACGAGTGGTTCACGTTCGGTGCCCGGACCCGTCTCATGCCCGGAGGGCGCGTGGCGGTCGTACAGACCCGCTGGAGCAAGAAGGACCTGACGGGGCGGCTCGTGCAGGACATGATCCAGATCGAGGACGCCGACCAGTACGAGGTAGTCGAGTTCCCGGCGCTCTTCGAGCGGGAGAATGACGAAGGGGAGTTGGTGCAGACGGCCCTGTGGCCGGACCAGTTCGATGTACCGGCACTCCTGCGCACCAAGGCGTCCATGCCTACGTACCAGTGGAACGCCCAGTATCAGCAGAACCCCACGTCTGATGAGGCTGCGGTTATCACGCGCAATGCGTGGATGCGGTGGGAAGCCACCGACCCGCCGCCGATAGAGTACATGATCATGTCGTTGGACGCTGCGGCCGAGATCCATAACCGCGCAGACTTCACGGCGCTTACCACGTGGGGCGTGTTCCTGAACGAGCAGACCGGGGCGCAGAACATCATCCTGCTGAACGCGATCCGCGAGCGCATGGAGTTCCCGGAGCTGAAGCGGCGGGCCTACGCCGAATACGAAGAGTGGCAGCCGGATGCCTTCATCGTCGAGAAGAAGTCCGCCGGTACGGCCCTGTATCAGGAGATGCGCCGGATGGGCCTGCCGGTGCAAGAGTATACCCCCCACCGGGGTACCGGAGACAAGTTGGCGCGCCTGAACTCCGTGGCGGACATCGTGCTGTCCGGGCTCGTGTGGGTGCCTAACAAGCGGTGGGCGGACGAGCTGGTCGAAGAGGTCGCGGAATTTCCCTACGGGGACCACGACGACCTTGTCGACAGCACTTCCATGGCGCTCATGCGGTTCCGCCAAGGCGGGTTCGTGCGGCTGCCGACCGACCTCGTGGACGACACGCCTCCGTATCGGGGCCCGGTGGAGTACTATTGAGCAGCGCGCTTGGCGACGCTGGGTTTTGGTGTTAGAGTGCACGGTGACCCCGGCGCAGTATCGCGCGTCCATACGTGAAGCGAGCACCCTTATGATCTCCCCCAACAGAATGCCTGCGGCGCTTACTCCCAACCAGAACCTGATACATCGAGCGCAGGAGCAGGCGCAGGCTGCGGCCACCAGAGACGCGGCGCGGCAAGGCGCAGGGGCGGCACAGTATCAGAATGAGCTGGCCGGTAAAGGCGGGGGCGCTTCCCCCACCGCCAACATGATGCGTACACAACCTGCATTGCCCGCAGGCTACGACCCCAACATACACCAGCTCGGTTTTGGGGTTATGGTTCAGCCTTCGCAGGCCCCAAGCCAAATTCCTGCTGGTATGCAAGGCGACCAATTGCGCGCCCAGCCAGTCCAAGGCCTAGGAAAAGGTGGCGGAAGTCGTGGCGCGTTCGACCAGCAGCTGATGCAGTTGCCGGGGATGGCTGAGTCGCTGCAGGCGTCCCAGCAGCGCATGGCCCAAGACCCCAACGCCAACATGATGCGTACACAACCTGCTATGTCCGGTAAGGGCGGGGGCGCTTCCCGTCCCTCTCCTCCTCTTTTCGGCGGATCTCCCTACGCCGGAGGGAAGGGCGGGGGCGCGTCTCCCACTGGCGCTCCCCGTCCTTCTTCGCCCTACCAGTCGCCCTACCAGTCGCCCTACCAGTCGCCCTACCAGTCGCCCTACGGCAGGCAGTCGCCCTACGGCGGGCAGTCGCCCTACGGCGGGCAGTCGCCCTACGGCAGGCAGTCGCCCTACGGCGGTGGCGGTAAAGGGGGCGGGCAGTCGCCCTACGGCGGGCAGTCGCCCTACGGCGGAGGCGGGCGGTCGCCATACCAGTCAATGTATACCCAAGTAATGAATGCGGGGCTGGCTCCGTCGCCTACGTACGGGCGTAGCGGGTTTGTTCCCGCATCTCCGTTCCCGGCGTATACCCCTCCCGTGCAGGCCCCGTATCAACCGCCTGCGCCCACTCCCGTGTTTGGCGGCCCGGTTCAGCCTAGTCCCCCGGTAAATCCTCCTCCCGTGTTTGGCGGCATGTCGAGCGAGATAAACTACGGGGTCCCAGCCCCCGCGCCTGCGCTTGCTCCCGCTCCCGCTCCCGCTCCCGCTCCCGCTCCCGCTCCCGCTAACAAAAACAAGCGCAGCCCGGGATACGATCCGCGCCTTGGGTACGACCCCTCCAACGTCGGTGAGGGCGGACGGTAAGACATGCCCATTGCCAAGCCCCTCACACCGTTCATCATGGATGACGCCACGGACGCGGCCAACGCGGATGCGGAGCTCGTGGTCGAAATCATGGACCCGAGCGCAATTGCTATTGAGAGCGAGGACGGAAGCATCATCGTCGACTTCGAAGGCGAGATTTCTGAAGATCTGCTTGGTCCGGACCACGACAGCAATCTTGCGGAGTTCATGGACGACGCGGATCTGCAAGCGCTCGGGTCGGACCTTGTAGAAGAGTTTCTGGCGGATCGACAGTCTCGTAAGGACTGGGCCCGGGCTTATGTGCGCGGCATGGACTTGCTGGGACTCAAGATCGAAGACCGGCAGCAGCCGTGGGCCGGAGCGGCCGGGGTGTTCCACCCGCTTCTTACCGAGGCGGTGGTCCGGTTTCAGGCGCAGGCAATGGGCGAGCTGTTCCCGGCCTCGGGCCCGGTGCGCACCAAGATTCTTGGCAAGATGACGGTCGAGAAATTCAAGCAGGCGCAGCGGGTCGAGACCGAGCTGAACTACCTGCTGACGGAAGTAATGCAGGAGTACCGGGACGAGACCGAGCAGCTCCTGTTCAAGCTGCCTCTTGCCGGGTCCGCATTCCGCAAAGTCTATTACGACCCTATCCGGGAGCGCCCCGCAGCCATGTTTGTCCCGGCCGAGGACTTTGTGGTGGCGTACGGCGCTGCAGACCTCGACACCTGCCCGCGATTTACGCACGTCATGAAGAAAACGGCCAACGAGGTCGTCGAGCTTCAGGTCGCGGGGTTCTACCGAGGGGTCGATCTGCCAGATCCGACTCCGGACCGTACGGATATCCAAGAGAAGTACGACGAGCTGGACGGTGAGACGGCGGTCTTCGACTCTGACGACCGATATACGCTCTTGGAGATGCACGTAGACCTCGATCTGCCCGGTGAACTGGCCGATCCCGACGGCGTGGCGCGTCCCTACGTGGTCACTGTGGACAAGACGTCCCAGACCGTCCTGTCGATCCGCCGAAATTGGTATGAGGACGACGAGAAGCGCCGCAAGCGGCAGCATTTCTCGCATTACCGCTATCTCCCCGGGCTTGGGTTCTATGGTACGGGCCTGATCCACCTGATCGGCGGGCTTGCGAAGTCGGCTACCTCCATTCTGCGCCAGCTGATCGACGCAGGCACGCTGGCAAACCTGCCTGCGGGGCTGAAAGCGCGCGGCATGCGGATCAAGGGCGATGATACGCCGCTTATGCCGGGTGAGTTCCGTGACGTAGACGTCCCCGGAGGAGCCATCCGCGACGCGATTACGTTCCTTCCATACAAAGAGCCGTCCGGGGTTCTGTATCAGCTCCTCGGGAACATCGTGGAGGAAGGGCGGCGGATCGGGTCCGTGGCGGACATCCAAGTCGGAGACATGAACGCGCAAGCGCCCGTCGGTACCACGCTGGCACTCATGGAGCGGTCCATGAAGGTCATGTCTGGCGTGCAAGCGCGCCTGCATGCGGCCATGAAAAAGGAACTGCGCCTGCTTGCCCGGGTCGTGCATGACTACATGCCGTCCGAGTATGCCTATGAGATGGACGGAGACTTCGACCGGGTACAGGACTTTGACCAGCGCGTCGATGTTATCCCGGTGTCGGATCCCAACGCTTCCACGATGGCGCAGCGGATCATGCAGTATCAGTCGGCGCTTCAGCTGGCGCAGCAGGCTCCGCAGCTGTACGACATGGGGAAGCTCCACCGGCAGATGCTGGAGGTCCTCGGGATCCAAGACGCGGACGACATCATCAAGCTGCCGGACGAGATCAAGCCGAAAGACCCGGTCACCGAGAACATGGCGCTCCTCAAGCAGGAGCCGGTCAAGGCCTTTGCGTACCAGAATCACGAGGCGCACATCCAGACCCATATGGCGGCCATGCAGGATCCCAAGATCATGCAGCTGGTTGGCCAGTCGCCGTTTGCGTCGGCTATTCAGTCTGCGATGATGTCGCACATCACCGAGCACGTCGCCTTGATGTACCGTAGTCAGGTTCAGCGCAAGCTCGGGGTGGAGCTGCCTGATCCGGAAGCGCCGCTTCCTGATGACGTCGAGTTCGAGCTGTCGGGGCTCGTTGCGGAAGCCGCACAGAAGCTGCTCCAGCAGGACCAAGCCGAAGCGAAGCAGGCGGAAGCCAAGAAGCAGGCCGAAGACCCCCTTACGCAGATCCAGCAGCGCGAGCTGGCGATCAAGGAGATGGAGCTGAAGCACAAAGTCGAGATGGACAAGGCCAAGCTGGAGCTGGAGAAGACCAAGGCTACGGAGAACGCCGACCTGCAGGAGCTGCGTATTCGGTCCGAAGATCGACGCGCCGGGGCGCAGCTTGGGGCACGGTTGGCGGCCGAACTGGACCGGGCGCAGCGCAAGGACAAGCTGGAGGGGGCCAAGATCGGGCTCGCTATCGCCAAGGAGCTGAACGCGGACGCCGTAGCGGCTACGAGCGCGCTGGATAAGGGCAGGAAATGAGTCGGGGCGACTTCGAGCTGGACATAATCGCCTACCTGCAGCGAACGGCCGGGGAGCATAAGGCATCCATAGAGGTGTTTTTGGCTAATGGCGGCGCGCAAACACCGGAGGCGTACTGGCAGAGTGTGGGAAAGTACTCCGCGTGGAACGCAGTACTCGACGAGCTCGCCACTATCGAAAAACAGTATATTGCACAGTAACGTGGTTTTTGGTTAGTATCTGTGTATTCGTGAACGGTTCACGCAAGGTTCTGTGGTCCTCAACCGCTGCATAGGTATAGAATGTACGCTACACCAAACACTGATGACCCTACGTTGGGCGATGCTGCCCTGCAGGCCAAACTACCCAAACCGACAGGGTACCGCCTGCTCATTGCGATCCCGGAGATCAAGGAGAAGACCGACGGCGGCGTGTTCATGCCGGACGGCCTTCGGTCGGCCGAAGAGACGGCGTCCATCATCGGGTTCGTCTTGAAAGTTGGTACTGCGGCTTACGCAGACCCCACCCGATTCCCCGATGGAGCATGGTGCAAGGAAGGCGATTTCGTCATCTTCCGTTCCTACTCCGGCACTCGGTTCAAGGTGCACGGGAAAGAGTTTCGCATCATCAACGACGACACCGTAGAAGCGGTGGTTTCTGACCCACGGGGGTACACACGCGCATGACTGACGACATCAACACGGGCGAAGACACCGCCGTGGACGACATGAACAACGCCGTTCTGGCTGACGATAGCGACTTCGACGTCGAGATCGTGGACGATACGCCCGAGAAGGATAAGGGCAAGCCCCGCCGCGCCGAGGGCACCGATCCGCAGATCCCGGACGACGACGAAATCGCGCAGTACGGGGAATCCGTGCAGAAGCGCATCAAGCAGCTTCGCTACGAGTACCACGAGGAGCGGCGGGCCAAAGAAGAAGCCGCACGTGCTCGCGAAGAGGCTATCCGGTACGCCGAGTCGGTGAATCAGGAGAACCAGCGCCTGCAGCGGATTCTGTCCGAGGGCGAGGGCGTCCTCGTGCGGGAATCTAAAGGCCGCCTCCAAGCCGAGCTCGACCGTGCGCGCCGAGCGTACCGCGAAGCGTACGAAGCTGGGGACACCGACAAGGTGCTCGAAGCCCAAGAACAGATCTCCCAGTTGCAGCATGAGCGGATCCGGCTGGAGTCGTATCGCCCGGCTCCGCAGCAGCAGCAGCAGCAGCAGCAGTATCGGCAGCCGCCGCAACAGCGACCTCAACCGCAGGCCCCTGCCGTCGCGACTCCTCCTCCGGAGGCGCAGGCGTGGGCGGCCAAGAACACGTGGTTCGGCCGCGATGAGGAGATGACCGGATTTGCTCTGGGCGTTCACGAGCGCCTCGTGAAGAGCGGCGTTGCGCCGAACTCGCCAACGTACTATACTCAGATCGACGCCGCGATGCGGAAGCGTTTCGCGGACAATTTTGGCGACGACACGGTAGAGGTTAGCGTACCGTCCGCTCGTCCGTCAGGTAACGTGGTAGCTCCTGCGAGCCGAGGCTCGAAAAAACCGCGCCAAACTGTGCAGCTGACCAAGTCCGCAGACGATATCAGAAAGCGGCTCGGACTGACTCGCGAGCAATACGCCGCGCAACTCATGAAGGAACGCACCTATGGCTGATCGAACTCCCCGAGACCTCAACACGCGCGAGCATACGCAGCGCAAGAAGGGCTGGTCGCGGCCGTCCATGCTTCCGACCCCCACGCCCCGGGCCGGGCTCAAGTTTCGTTGGATTCGCACTTCCCTGCTGGGGAACAGCGACAACCCCAACGTCTCGTCCCGATTCCGGGAAGGGTACACGCCCGTGAAGGCGGCAGACTTTCCGGAGCTCAAAGTCATCCCCGACATCGATTCCCGGTTCAAGGGCAACATCGAGGTCGGCGGCTTGATGCTCTGCAGTATCCCCACCGACGTCGCGCAGGAGCGCGTTGATGGTCAACTCCACCAAGCGGCGAATCAGATCGACGCGGTTGACCGGAACTACCTGCGTGAAAATGATCCGCGTATGCCCGTGCTTCGGCCCGAGCGCTCTACGCGCACCTCGTTTGGCAAGTGAGCAGACTCACCTGATGTCTGTGATCCCGCCTCTGGAAACCTGTAGATAGAAGGAGAAGGCAAATGTCTTCCACTGCTGCTCCCTTCGGTCTGCGCCCGATTGGTCGTCTGGACAACGGTTCGCAAGAAGTGTTCCGCCAGTATCCCATCGCTTCGGGCTACGCAGCGAATGTCGCCGTTGGCGACATCGTTCAGCTCGTTGATGGTGGTACCGCCACGACCATTCAGAAGCAGTCCGGCACCGGAGACGCCACCACCGCACTCGATATGGTGGGCGTCTTTGTTGGTTGTTCGTATACGGACCCCAACACCAACCAAGTCGTGTACAGCCAGCTCTGGCCGACCGGCACCGTCGCGTCTGACGCGATGGCGTATGTTGTCGATGACCCGAATGTTCTGTTCGCCATCCAAGCGGATGGTGCGCCGACCAACACGGGCGACATCTACGGCAAGAACGCGCTGCTGGTTCAGACCGCACCGAACACTTCGCTGAAGATTTCGCGTGTGGCGCTGGATATCTCGACGCTCGCCACCACCGCTACGTATCCGATCCGCGTGATCGACTACCTCGGCGGCGACAAGGGCGACGAGAAAGGCACGTCCTACCCGATTCTGGTGTGTAAGTTCAACAACCACCAGCACACTTCCACCACTGGCTCTTCGTAAGGAGGAATGAGAGATGGCTATTTCTCGCGCACAACTCCTGAAGGAGCTTCTCCCGGGTCTGAATGCCCTGTTCGGTCTTGAGTACAAGAAGTACGAGAACGAGCATTCGGAGATCTACGAAACCGAAAACTCGGAGCGCAGCTTCGAGGAAGAGGTGAAACTCTCGGGCTTCGGCGCTGCGCCGGTCAAACCCGAAGGTTCGGCGATCTCCTACGACAACGCGCAGGAGTCCTTCGTCGCTCGTTACAACCACGAAACGGTTGCAATGGGCTTCTCCATCACCGAAGAGGCGATGGAAGACAACCTGTACGACTCGCTCTCGGCGCGCTACACCAAAGCGCTGGCTCGCGGTATGGCGTACACCAAGCAGGTCAAGGCAGCGTCGCTGCTGAACACGGGCTTCGACACCTTCAACTCTGGCGATGGCGTCACCCTGTTCAGCACCGCGCACCCGACTGTCGCTGGTGGCACGAACGCAAACCGTCTGGCTACCGACGCCGACCTGAACGAGACCTCGCTCGAACAGGCTGTTATCGACATCGCTGCGTTCGTGGATGAACGCGGCCTGCTGATCGCAGCCCGTCCGCGCAAGCTGATCGTTCCCCCGGCCCTGATGTTCGTGGCTACCCGCCTTCTGCAGACTGAACTGCGGACCGGCACCGCCGACAACGACATCAACGCGCTGAAGTCGAACGGGTCGATCCCGGAAGGCTACCGTGTCAACCACTACCTGACCGATGCGGACGCCTTCTTCATCACCACCGACGTTCCGAATGGCATGAAGCACTTCGTGCGTACCGCCATGCAGACCGGGATGGATGGGGACTTCGACACGGGCAACGTCCGCTACAAGGCCCGCGAGCGCTACTCGTTCGGTGTCTCGGACCCGCTCGGCATCTTCGGTTCGCCGGGTGCCTGACGGAGTTCTGTACTCCCACTGGAAAGGCCCGCTTCGGCGGGCCTTTCTTTTTGTCTTGCGATGATGTACCGTCAGCGAAAGGGCCTCACTCAGCCATGCAGACAGGACTACGCCCTTCCTGACGTTGCATAGACTGTATGGCGAATCCTTGTGCAAAGGGTACTACAATGGCTTCGACTACTTTCTCCGGCCCGGTAACTTCGACCGCTGGTTTCATCTCCGGCTCTGGCTCGCTGGTGTCGGCCACGGCCGCCACGCTCACCTGCACTTCGGCGTCTCACGCTGGTCGGACGGTCGTTCTGGACCGTGCCGCAGGTATTGCGGTGACGCTTCCCGCTGCGACCGGCTCCGGCAACAGCTACCGCTTCTTTGTCGCGACTACGATCACCTCGAACTCGACCACCGTGAAAGTTGCTGACGCGACTGATATCATGGCGGGCGTCGCCATCGTCGCAAACGACAGCGATGCCTCGGCTTCGATCTTTGAGACGGCCGCCGACAGCGACACCATTACCTTCAACGGCACGACCACTGGCGGTGTCAAGGGCGCTACTATTGAGCTGCAGGATGTCGCCTCGAACCTGTGGTCCGTCCGCGTCGTTGGTGCTGCAACCGGCACCGAGGCTACGCCTTTCTCGGCCACCGTGTCGTAAGGGGGCTGAGTCGTGGGTAACCTGAACAGCAAAGTCCAAAACAATGGAGCGGCAAAAGCCGCTCCTGTAAAGCCTGCGGCGAAGAAGGCCTCTGCAAAGAAGGAGGGCTAATTCATGGCTGACGAATATGATGTCAACTCTAAGCGCCTGACTGGTACAGGCGCGGTCTCCATTGGCCGCGCTCGTATCCGTCAGGCAGTCACGACTGTGTCGGGCGCGGGGCGCTTGACGCTGACCTCCGGTAACGGCGGGGCAACGAAGATCGACTTGGATTTTGCGGCGGCAGGTACATACGACATCTTCATCCCCGGAAACGGCGTCCTCTTCGAGGCCGACCCGTATATTTCGGCGGCAACAAACGTCACAGCCGTGACTTTGTTCTGGTCGTAAGGAGCACTGAATGGCTCGGGAAATATCATCCATCTCTCGGTTTGGTCTTACCGAGCCATTCGAGCTTCAGGTCGCTCGTGGGCAGATCACTGGCCACAGGTCTGTTGTTGTGTTTGGGTATAACCCGGACGTAGACACTACTCGTGTTACTGTGTGGCCGTACACTGGAATCATCCCGCTGCCTGCAGCTGCGCTCCAGATGAAGGTTAGCTCCTCGAGCGCCAACGACACTGCCGCAGGAACAGGGGCGAGGACCGTCTATGTGGCTGGCCTTGATGCCAACCACAACGAGATTGAAGAGATCGTCACCCTGAACGGCCAGACAGCCGTGCTGACGACGCAGTCGTTTCTCCACGTCAACAACGCCTATGTTGCCACCGCAGGCTCGGGACTTTCCGCTGCCGGAGACATCTACTTTGGCGATGGGGTTGTGACAGCCGGTGTTCCTGCTACCGTCTACGACCTCATCAAGTTTGACTACAACCAGCGCATCACCGGAAGCTACACAGTACCCGCAGGATATACCGCATATTTGGCGCAGGGACTATTCTCTGCGGGACAACCGGGCGGTTCGGCGCAGGTTGTTGGGAGGCTTCTTACTGTGGGAGTAGACGGTATTCGCCGCACTGCAGCAATTACCACGGTCAACAACGGCGTTTCGGATTACACCTTCGAATATCCGCTTCGAATCGCTGAGAAAACGACCATTGAGGCGACTGCACAGGGAAGCTCAAACAACAACGAGGCTTCGGCCATGTTCATTCTGCTGTTGGTGTCAAATGACTGAAAGTAAGAAGGATCCGCGCCTCGCTCGCGCTGGCGTCTCCGGCTACAACAAGCCGAAGCGCACGCCAAACCACCCGACCAAGTCGCACATTGTGGTCGCCAAACAAGGCGATCAGGTCAAGACTATTCGGTTCGGGCAGCAGGGCGTGAAGACCAACCAGACTGCAGGCCAACGCGAAGCGTTCAAGTCGCGCCACGCCAAGAACATCGCCAAGGGCAAGATGTCCGCTGCCTATTGGGCCGACCGCGAGAAGTGGTCGCCTAGCAAGACAAAGTCGCCCTCGAAGAAATGGGTCAAAGGATCATGATCTCCCGATCCAGCATGAGCAACCAGATATGGGGAAACAAGATGCCACTCACAGCCAAAGGCAAGAAGATCAAGTCCGCCATGGAGAAGGAGTACGGGAAGGAGCGCGGCAAGCGCGTCTTTTACGCCTCCGAGAACAAGGGCACGATCAAAGGTGTGGCCAAGAAGATGGGGGGCGGCCGCATGGAGGGGTACCACCGAATGCCCGACGGCCGCATGATGAAAGATTCCGCCCATAGGATGGCGGGTGGCGGTAAGGTTACCCGGGGTGATGGCTGCTGCATGCGCGGGAAGACCCGAGGAAAGGCATGCTGATTTAGTCATGGGCCGCACAAACGAGAAGCTGTGGGAGAAATCCAAGGCAGAAGCCAAGGCCAAGATGGGCGGCAAGCACTCTGCTCGTGCCATGCAGCTTGCCGGTAAGATCTACCGCGAAAAAGGCGGGGGGTATACGGGCGAAAAGACGGCGGCCCAGAAGTCCATGACGAAGTGGACAAAGGAAGACTGGGGGACAAAGAGCGGCAAGCCGTCGGGCAAGACCGGAGAGCGCTACTTGCCGAAGAAAGCGCGTGACGCGCTTAGTGCTGCAGAGTATGCTGCGACTACACGGGCCAAGCGCGCAGGCACCGCCAAGGGAAAGCAGTTCGTAGCGCAGCCAAAGCGGATTGCGCGGAAGACCGCCAAGTTTAGGAAGTAGCCCATGGCCGTAGTTACCCCCGATATGCCGGACCTCTTCGAGGAGGCCTATGAGCGCCTTGGGCTTGAATTGCGGTCCGGGTATGACCTCAAGACTGCGCGGCGCAGCTTCAACCTGCTGACGCTTGAGTGGCAGAACCGAGGCCTGAACCTCTTCACCATCGACTCGGGCACGCAGGTGCTTACCGCCGGTACGGCGACGTACACGATGCCCAACGATACTATCGACCTGATCGAACACCAGCTGCGTACCGGCACCGGCACCAACCAGATCGACACCAATCTGGAGCGGATCAGCGTATCCACGTACGCGCAGCAGACCAACAAGAATACGCAAGGGCGACCCACGCAGATCTACGTACAGCGGCTAGCCACGTCGACGACTGTGACGCTATGGCCAGTGCCGGATTCTACGCAGACCTACACGCTGCTTTATTATCGCCTCAAGGGCATCGACGGAATTTCGTCGGGTATCGGCACCACGGCCGCTATCCCGCCGCGCTTTGTGCCTGCGCTGGTGGCCGGGCTCGCGTACCAGCTTGCGGTGAAGAAGAAACCGGAGCTGGCAGGCATGCTGAAGCAGGAGTACGAAATGCAGTTCGATCTGGCTGCCGGGGAGGACGAGGACCGTTCGTCGGTCAGCTTCGTCCCGTTTAACACGTTCCTTATGGGGTAAGTATGGCGTACGCATCCGGGAAAAAAGCGTTCGGCTTCTGCGACCGTACCGGGTTTCGGTACCCGCTCGCTGACCTTGTGTGGGAGGTTCAGAACGGCAAACGTACGGGCTTCCGCGTTGGCCGCGACGTCGTGGACCCGGATCAGCCGCAGAACTTTCTTGGGCGCGTCAAGATCAACGACCCGCAGGCGTTGAAGGACCCTCGCCCCGACGCGTCGCTCGCTGAGAGCCGCCAGCTGTGGGGGTGGAATCCCGTTGGGAATCCGGCCCAGTATATGGTAGCATCTGTCGGAACCGTCACAGTAACCACCTCGTAGGATACGAACCATGGCAATGAAAACCTCGGCACCCAAGAAGTCTCTGCGCCCGAAGGCGCGCCCTGCCGACCTGATGGAGGGCGAGGCCGTCAAGCGCGGCGACAGCACCAAAGAGCGGGAAGTCCGCGAAGACGCCCCACTCAAAAAGATGGCCGGTGGCGGCATGTGCCGGGGCATGGGTGCGGCCACCAAGGGCGGCAAGTACCGTATGGGGTAATGCCAGATGAACTACGCGGAACTTACACAGGCCCTGCAGGACTACACGGATAATCAGGAGACGACATTCGTCTCCAACATCCCTACGTTCATTCGGCAGTCCGAGCAGCGTATCTTCCGTAGTGTTCTGATTCCCGAGCTGCGTAAGAATGTGACTGGGACGACCGCCACGGGCAACCGGTTTCTGGCGCGCCCCACGGACTTCTTGGCCCCGATCTCGCTTGCTATCGGTACCGGGGGCGTGCCGGATACGTACCTTATCGAGAAGGACGTAAACTTCATCCGTGAGGCGTATCCAAGCGCTTCCAGCACCGCCGAACCCAAGTACTATAGCGCGTTTGACGGTGACGCCTATTCTGGTGGCGCGGAGACCAGCCCGGGGTATTTCCTTCTAGGGCCGACTCCCGATGCCGATTACGCGGTGGAGCTCCATTACTACTACGATCCTCCGTCGATTGTGGACACCAGCACGTCGTGGCTGGGCGAGAACGCCGACACTGCGCTTCTGTACGGAGCGCTTATCGAAGCCTACACGTTCATGAAGGGCGAAGCCGAGTTGCTGACTCTGTACACGACCCGGTACCGCGAGGCGCTCGACGAGCTCGCTAACGTCGGTGTGCGACTGCGTCGTGACGACTATCGGGGAGGGGCTTTGTGATGCAGACGCCTACTATGGGTATGGGGTTTTCAGACGGTTTTGCGGTGTCGGTACAGACCACGTCCGGGCGGGGTTTCACGCCGGAAGAGATTGCCGACCGCTGCACAGACCGGCTGGTTTCCGTAGCGGACACCGCGCCTCCGGAGATCCGGGAGCAGGCACGGGCGTTCAAGGAGCACGTACGTGTCGTGGTCGCCTTCTATCTGAAGGAGGCGGTCAAGAGCGACCGGACAACCGTATATAATGCCATCATGGATGCAGGCCACCTTGAGCTTGCCGATCTGATAAGGAGACTCTGACATGGCTTTCACTGGCAACTTTATGTGCACGTCCTTCAAGCAAGAACTCTTGCAGGCCCAGCACAACTTCACGGCAAGTACTGGTGACACATTCAAGCTTGCGATGTACACCAACAGCGCATCGTTCACTGCTGCAACCACTGACTATACAACCTCAAATGAGGTTAGTGGCACTGGCTATACAGCAGGCGGCGGAACCTTGACGAACATCACGCCGACGACATCAGGCACGACTGCTTTCACTGACTTCGCGGACCTGACGTTCTCGACTGCCACCATTACGGCGCGTGGTGCGCTGATCTACAACACGACAGCTGGTGCCAGCACTGGCACGACAAATGCCGTTATTGTGTTGGATTTTGGTGGAGACAAGACTGCGACGGCAGGTGATTTTACCATCGTGTTCCCAACTGCTGACGCGAGCAACGCGGTCATTCGGATTGCCTAATGGCTGATATCATCGTCCCAACCGGCGGATGGTCCCGCTTTGGTTGGGGCGAGATGCCTTGGGGTCAGACGGACCTCCCTAAAGCCACAGGCAATGTTGGCTCTGTTTCCGTTATTGCCAAAGAAAATGTCCCCACCACTGGGCTATCCGCAACAGGCGGTGTCGGCGCGGTAACGGTCGTTGCCGAAGAAAATGTCCCCACCACTGGGCTATCCGCCACAGGCGGTGTTGGCGCGGTAACGGTCGTTGCCAAAGCAAATGTCTACCCTGATGGTCTTTCCGCCACAGGCGGTGTCGGCGCGGTAACGGCCGTTGCCAAAGCAAATGTCCCCACCACTGGGCTATCCGCAACGGGCGATGTTGACTCTGTTTCCGTTGTTGCAGAAGCAAATGTCCCCACCACTGGGCTATCCGCCACAGGCGGTGTCGGCGCGGTAACGGTCGTTGCCAAAGCGAATGCCTACCCTGATGGTCTTGCCGCAACGGGCGATGTTGACTCTGTTTCCGTTGTTGCAGAAGCAAATGTCCCCACCACTGGGCTATCCGCCACAGGCGGTGTCGGCTCTGCTTCTGTCTCTGCTGACGCAAATGTCTACCCTGATGGTCTTGCCGCCACAGGCGGTGTCGGTTCGGTTTCCGTTGTTGCAGAAGCGAATGTCCCCACAACTGGGCTTCAGGCATCTGGCGGCGTTGGCTCTGTAAACATTGTTGCGCGTGCCAACGTCTACCCTGACGGCGTAGAGGCTGCAGCGCAGGTTGGTACAGTTACTGTCATCGCAGAGGCTGTTGCATCTGTCACAGGCGTTGCTGCTACTGGCGCTGCAGGTTCCGTTACGGTTGTTGCCAAGGCGGTCACTCCTGTAACCGGTGTCTTGGCTACGGGGTCCGCAGGCTCCGCATCTGTCATTGCCGCAGCAAATGTATCCACCACAGGCGTATCTGCTGCTGGGCAGGTCGGTACAGTTACTGCCATTGCAGAGGATGTTGTATTTGTCACAGGCCTGCAAGCCAGTGGCGCTGTCGGTTCAGTTTCCGTTGTTGCAGAAGCGAATGTCCCCACCACTGGACTGCAAGCTACTAGCAGTGTTGGCGCGGTAACGGTCGTTGCCAAAGCAAATGTCTACCCTGATGGTCTTGCCGCCACAGGCGGTGTCGGTTCAGTTGCCGTCACCGGTGCTGCGATTGTTTATCCAACAGGTATCGCAGGATCCGCTGCGGTCGGCGCAGTCACAGTTGAGGTCGATGCAAATGCGCCGGTTTCCGGCCTAGAGGCGACAGGATCGGTTGGTTCTGTTACCGTAGTTGCCAAAGCAAATGTCTACCCTGATGGTCTTGCCGCAACAGGCGGTGTTGGCTCTGTAACAGTTGTTGCAGAAGCGAATGTCTACCCTGATGGTCTTTCCGCCACAGGCAATGTTGGCTCTGTAACAGTTGTTGCTGCGGCGAATGCCCCTACCACTGGCCTGCAAGCCACTAGCAGTGTCGGTTCTGTAACCGTAACGGCATACGCTGTAACCAATGTCTCTGGTGTTTCTGGCTCTGCCAGTGTCGGCTCTGCTTCTGTCTCTACTGACGAAAATGTCCCCACCACTGGGCTATCCGCAACAGGCGGTGTCGGCTCTGTAACCGTAACGGTATACGATGTAACCAATGTCTCTGGTGTTTCTGGCTCTGCCAGTGTCGGCTCTGCTTCTGTCTCTGCTGACGCAAATGTTACGACATCTGGGGTGTCTGCGACTGGATACTCCGGAAGCGTTGTCGTTTCTAATGATGCGACCACATCTGTTAGCGGACTACAGGCTAATGCCTACAACGGCTCTGTATCCGTAGCTGCACAGGCAATAGTCTCCCCGTCCGGTCTTCAAGCCTCTGGGCAGGTTGGCTCCGTTCGTATTGGGATTTTCGTCTCCGTTTACGTCACCGGAGTGTCAGCGACAGCATATGCTGGAAGTGTAATTGTAGAGGCTGGCGCTAGTGTCAGCGTCTCGGGCGTCACCGCAATCGGTGAAGTAGATGCTGTCTTTGTGTGGGGCGAGATTGTTCCAAATCAAAATCCAAGTTATAGTTCAATAGAACCTTCGCAATCTGCCGGATATGCGACGATCACACCAAGTCAGGTTTCTGGCTATGCAGCGGTGGCTCCGTCACAATCCCCGGGATATGCGCCCGTAAACCCATCCCAGTCTCCGAGCTGGGACGACATAGCAGCATAGGACACCGCCCATGCCTAGCACGTACACTACGAACAACGGCATCGAACTCATTGGGACCGGAGAACAGTCCGGTATTTGGGGCGATACCACCAACACAAATCTTACCCTTGTCGATGCATCCTTGGATGGGCATACGACAATTACCCTTGTGTCTGCAGGCACGAGCGGGTCTCCCAATAGCCTCCCCATCGCCGATGGCTCTGCATCCAATGGCCGCAACCGCGCCTTGATCTTTGCAGACGGTGGCGACTTGGGGGCTGATGTTTATGTTCAGCTAACCCCGAACGACGCGAAGAAGATTATCTTTGTTCGAAACAGCCTGTCTGGGTCGCGGAACCTTATCCTGTTCCAAGGCACATATAGCTCCTCAAACGACTTCGTGCTTGCTGCGGGCAAGGACGCCATCGTGAAGTTTGACGGTGGCGGCGCTGGTGCGGTGGCTTCGGCCCTTCTGGCTGATCTGGCGCTGGACGCCGCCACGATCACGACCATCAGCAACACCACGCTGAACACCGCTACGGTCAACGCGACTACCGTGGACACCACCAACATCGAAGTAACTAACCTGAAGGCCAAGGACGGTGTCGCAGCGGTAACTATTGCCAACTCGACCGGAAACGTCGCGTTTGACACCGACACGCTCTACGTTGACGCGACCAACAACCGGGTCGGCATCGGCACGACAAGCCCCTCTAGCACGCTTGATGTTGTTGGTAATGCTGAGATCACCGGCAACCTGACCGTTGACACCGACACGCTCTACGTTGACGCGACCAACAACCGGGTCGGCATCGGCACCACATCACCGACCGAAGCGCTTGATGTTACGGGCAACATCGCCGTCAGCGGTACTGTGGACGGACGCGATGTTGCGACGGACGGCACCAAGCTCGACGGGATCGAAGCTGGGGCGGATGTAACAGATACTGCTAACGTCACGGCTGCGGGCGCATTGATGGACAGCGAGTTGGCGTCCATATCGTCCGTCAAAGCTCTTAACCAAGGTGTAGCGACTACCGATAGCCCTTCGTTTGCGGGGCTGACCGTAGACACCAACACGCTCTACGTGGATGCCACAAACAACCGGGTGGGCATCAGTACCGCTAGCCCCTCTGAAACGCTTGATGTTGTCGGTAATGCCGAGATCAACGGAAACATTATCGTCAGCGGTACCGTGGACGGACGT
>Ga0208795_1000432_pt1 | contig 20510 bp, 32 predicted proteins | sample CB_VirMetaG_6_FD_184541 | JGI IMG/M metagenome (GOLD analysis project Ga0208795, IMG submission 184541) | Freshwater to marine saline gradient viral communities from Chesapeake Bay - CB_1508_2 Viral MetaG (SPAdes) (version 4) | ecosystem: Environmental > Aquatic > Marine > Coastal | place: USA... | reverse complement strand
CTCAAGAAGGTGTGCTGCTTCTTCTTGTGTGGTTTCTTTTGTGTTGTAAATAATTAGTGTTCTTTTCATTTTATTTATTATTAAAGATTTCTTCAAAGTATTCTTCAGCAGTCCATCTTGATTCAACCGCTCCGTGTCGTGCATCGCTGAAGGCGTTGCAGATGATTTCCTTCTCTCTATCAAGTTTCATCTCTGCTAAACTCTTGGTAACTTGTAGAAGTCTCATTATCTCAAAGTCTCCTCTTTGTTCTGCTCTTGCAATCTCTTCGTTGAACTGCTCAATCAACTCTTGCATTGGTGTTTTCATTTCTCTTTGTTGTTAAAGGTTTTCTATTTCTTGTTTAACTTCAGTCCAATACCTATTTGGTATCTCACGATATTCTCTTGCCCATTCACCATTAGTGTATTGTACTTGTTCGGTACTTGGTTCTGCTACTTTTAGTATCTCATCAACTGCAATTTGTGCATACTCTTTAGCCATCTTTTTAGCGGCTTCATTTGAATAGTCATCATCTATTAATTCATAATAGCGTAACCATAAATCTTGTGCTTTCTCTTTTGGTGTCATTTCTCTTTGGTGTTAAAGGTTGGGTACTGCAAACCAAAAATGGACGGGGTAAATACCAAATTCATTCTCTCGTACTTCCCATTGCTTTGTTGGTATATCGTAAATACCAATTCCCGTCACCCAAGTATCATTAAATTGATTCCACATTTTTACAACGCACTCAAAGGTGTTTGTCGGTAGTTCATTTTTTACATCTTTCCACATAATTTATTTCTCTTTTGTTTTAAAGGTTAATAATGCCAATAATCTGTAATACTGGCAAAAGTTAGTTTTATATGTTGTTGCGTATTTATACGCTTATATACTTTACACTTTGAGTGCTTTTTATTTTACACTTTGTCACACTGCGGTGTAAGGTTTCTATTTACAATCTGGATAGGTGCAGTTGTTGTTTAGTCTGCAACTCTCACCTTCTATTTTGATATGCTTACACCTTTTGTTGGCTTCTAATTTCTCCAGAGAATCTTTTACTATAGCATACCAAGACCACTTATCCTTGTCAGCGTTCCAAAGTTTCTCGTACATCTCAAGTAGTATCTCTCTATTTGTCATATTATTGCTTATTGCGATATGCGATATTGCCCTTATTCTGTACATCATAGTGTACATTTTTACCCCTACTTTGTAACAAATTGTGGCTCATTTTGTGACAATTTAAGGCTCATCGTTGTGAGGATTTGCGAATGTGTACCATTTTGGTACATAAGTAATAGAGGGGCCGAAGCCCCTCATCACTATTTAGAACGGCATATCGTCACCATCGTTAACGCTTGTCCCGGCCTTTTGATATTGGCCTTGGATCTGGATGTACTTGCCACCATCACGCTTACCTTTAATTTCTAGGTTGATCCAACCCTTCTCGTTCTTGTTGTTATTCAACAACTCGAAATCTTGAGGGCCAAAAGATACCTTAACGATTTCACCGTACTTTGTGTTAACCACGTTGGTCTTACCAACAAATAATTTGTCTGACATTTGATTTAAATTTAGATTAGACAATTAGTTTAATAATAGTTCCTTTAGGTGCTGGTACTTGCTCTCCAACTCCATTTGTCGCACATAAAGAGTATTGAACTTCTCCTGTAGTGCCGCATTAGAAGAGTAATACCCTTCTACAAATTCATTTGCCATCTCAAAGCTCTTTAGGTATCGTTTTTTACCCAAGTTCTCTTCGTGCATATAAAGGAATCTACGGACTCCTTTAGGATCAACTCCTAACAACCTACCTATTTCACGAGTAGCAAAATCATAGCTCTTTAGGATAACACAAGCAATACCTCTAGCTGTAGTGGCTTCCCTTGCTTTGTCTGCGTTTACAATCTTTACTGTTGGTACTCCAGTGGCCTTTGCAACAGATAGTATAACTACATCTGCAAGGCTGTTAGAGCTGACCAATGATTGCTGAATAAGGTTTGAATTCTCCATCAATAAATAATTTTTCATACATTCTAATTGACTCCTTAAATTGGGCTTCCCCAAAATCCAGGAAATCTTCCGTTACATGAAATATACCCACATCGTAAGGAAATTCCTTTTGGATTACTAGAAACTTAAAGTCTCTGATTCCAAACAGTGTGGTGTATATGTACGCTTGTTGAGCGTAGTTCCATCTAGCATCCCTTGCCCATTTAGAGATTGGATCTCTAGTTGTCTTTAGGTCTACTATGTATTCGCTAATGCCATCAAACACAAGTGCATCTGCCTTCCCTTTCATCGGGATGATGTTCCCTGCATCTGATTTGTAGTCCATAATCATTGGGACTTCTGGCTTAAAGGAAATACCCATAAGCTCTTCAACGTCTTTAGACTTCTGTAACTTGTCGTACATACCGTCTACTATAGATCCATTCTTTTGTGTTAGAACGATAGTATCCGGGTTGTCCTTGCAGAACTTCTGGTATTCAGCTCCCCTGCGTGTTCCATCCCAAGAGGTGTGTATGGTTTTGTTCTCTAGGAATAGTGCGTGTAGTGCGTGACCAACATCGAATGCATCGTTGCTAGGTTGACTCCACATCCCTTTAGACTTGAGATAGAACTTCGTTGGGCTTTCCTTTAGTAGCTTTAAAGCACTATTGGTGATGAACTTATTGTCTGCGTAGTATACAGCATCATCGTCGAATGCTTTGAGTATTTCCTTTTTACTAGCCATTACCCAAGGATTTCTTTACGCACCTTTGCAGTAATCTTGTACTTACCCAAGGCGTTTTCTACTGCATCTTTCTTGCCGTCCTTTACAGCGGCAATCATCTTCTCCTTAATGTCATCGGTGAGATCCAATAGTTTTGGAGCAGAAGCTTGAGCAGGAGCAGAAGTACGTCCGTGGTCATTGGTAGCATCCGGGTCTTTGGTATCGTCAATAAGGAACATACCATTAAGCGCATACTTACGAGCATAAGATGAACTTGCTCCAAAGCACTGGGCTATATCCATACCTTTGCGATTAGGGTCGATACCAGCTTGTGCTGTCACCACTCTATCGTTCTCACCATCAGATACAATAACCATAGACTCGATGTAAGGAATACCGGCTACTTCGTTTACAGAATCAGATATCTGCATTGTCAATCCATTACTAGACAGTAGTGGTTTTACCGCTTCGAGGATGTCCTCCGCAGAACGGTAGTTGTAGTTACCAAACTTGTTACGTTGGTTCTTTGGAGCTTTCAACTCCGACTGCACCTTGATCAGTGCTTTTGTTAGATTTGCCATAATTGATTGTTTAATTACTTTCTCTTTACTAATATACTACTAAATATCCTCTAAAACACCCTCATCATAATCGGTTGCTAACAAATCTATTAACAACGAATCTAAATCATCTGGGCCAATAACACCATCGGATATCCCATCCATTATAACCTCAACGATTCTACGCTTCAAAGTTGCTACAGTGTCTGTAGATTCCTGGATAAATTCCTTGTGTCTATCAAATACAAGTCTCCAATTATTTAGGGACTCGACGTACATCCTATCCAATACGGATAGTGCATTGTCTACTGCTTTGTTCCCATGAAGGATTGTAGCGTGGTTGCATCCAAACATACGTCCCAGGTGTGATGAACCTTGTCTGTACTTATTGGTCAGAATGTATCCAAGACATTGCCTTGGTATGACTACTAACTGTTGCCTTGTTGGTTGCAGGGGATTCACTCCGAACATCTCGGAGTAAGTCGATGCGAGTCTTTGAATTAAAAACAGTGGGATATTTTTCTGGAATTTGCTTTGTGTAATCTGCTGTATCATTGATTCTATTGTTTATTTTGTTATATTCTCTCTGTATTGATCTCAATACCCTTCTGTAAGGTACGGAGTCTAGTTTTAACTTACGCCTCACCTCAACGTCTTTAAGGGACTTTTTATACTTGAGGTATAGTATCTCCTTCGCGAGAGGAGAAAGTCTCTTAAAAAGGATGTTATACACGTTCTCGGCTGTATCATCATATTCCTCATCAAGTGACACTGCATTGGAAAGATAGATGTTGTATTCATCATCTCCAGATCCATAGATTAATTCCGACTCTGTTCTGGTGTCCATATTCTGCTCATTGGCATTCTTGCTGTAAGCATTTAGGATGGAATACCGGAAGGTACTCATCACCATTCCATATAGATGTTCGTTACTGTCAAACTCAATCCCCTTGTTATAGAGATTGGTCATTGCTACTTCAGCATGGAAGTTAGCTTTGCGTACAATCTCATCATCGTGGAAGCTGTATCCATATCTATTGGCGACATAGTAGAGGAATCGCATATCCTTTGGGAAGAATTCTTTTAAGTGCTTTTCAGTTAGTTTAATCATTGCTTATTATAATATATATTATAATAGTAGTTTAATATATATAGATATTATAGGCTATTATAATACAAAGTTAGTATAATATATAAATCTAGTATAAATAATAAATTTATAATAAAGGGTGTTTATTAGAGGTTACTAATGTAACCTCTTTTATACTATTAGTATAAGGGGCTTCTGATTGTTCAGCCCAGGTGATGAACCTATACTCATCATCAATGAAGTCATCTTTAAAATCCCAATCCTTGATCATAGCTATCCATCTTATCGTTCATAATTTTGTTAATTACCTGCTTTTGGCTATTTACCAATTCATCGAGTCCATCGTATTTTAGTTTCAGACTACGATACTCTACTCTTGCTTTCTCAACTTTCTCTCTGTAGGTGATCAAGTCGTAAGTTCTTACTCTGTGAATATCAGAAAACTTTTCGAACTTGAAGATAATTCGGAGGAGAGCCTCTTTCTCCTCCGCGTTATCTACCTTACTAGCAAAGTCAGATAGTTCCCCTAGGGCTTCCCAGAGTCTACCCATATCACTTTGAAGTATGATGTGGTCATTGATATTCATTACTCCCAAGGGGATTTATATGTTGGCCAGAAGTCTTCAGAATCCGGAAGCTCCTCGTTACTTGAGTCATAACGCCAAACGTTAGTAGTGGCATCCCAATACACTGCATTGTCTTGGTCATCCACTGTAAGAGGCTCTTCAAAGATGTCTCTAACCACTTCACCACCTTCAGACTCCATAATACCTACGAAAGCCATAGCCTCCTCTTCAGCAGTAATAATAAAATCCAACTCTGGATGTTCCTCAATCATCTTGTACGCTATAGGATAAGGAAAGTCCCATGCAGTATTGAAGTTTAGATATACCTCACCTTGATCAATAGATTCAGTTTGGAATTCAGCATCTACAGCATTCCACTTGGTATTCCAATTGTCGTTATTCCATCTGTACCAATTTGGTACACCTTGTTCAGCGAGTTCCTTCTCTTTATCCGTAGATAGATTCTCACGAAAGATGTTATCCGGTTGAGGGATGAAGACATTGAAGTCAAACTCACGACCTTCAGTATCAAACTTGCTTGATCCCTTTACCTTGCTCATAAAGGAAACCAAATCCTCTTGCTTCCCTTTAATTGTCATTGATGTGTAAACCCAGTTAGGCATAATATTCTTCTTTTAGTTTTTTGTAATTATTAATTATATATATCCAATCTTCTTTACTTATATAAGTCTCGCAGAACTCCTGCGCTAGGTCTCTAGCTCTTGGATCAAACATATTGTAAGCCCCAATTTCCTGCACCTGGAGGTACGCTTCAAACTTCTCCTTCATCTCGTATCACTTTAACTTTAATACAAGCGTTGCAATGGCGGTGGAGGGCTAGGGCCATCCTAGCTTCCTCCAATGATTCAAAACCTTGTTTGTATCTTGCCATCTTACCGTCCCATTCTACGGTGTATTCGTATCTAGCACTCATAGTAGTTCAAATGTTTCCCCTTGGTAGGTAATGTCGATGATGTTATCCGGAATCAAAGATGTGTAACGCTCTCTAGAGGTGTCCCATACAGTCCATACTTTTGGACTAGATGATCCAGTACCTTTGACAAACTTACTTACTCCGAAGCGACCAATGATCTTGGTAACTTCGCCGTTCTTCTTCTGGTAAGTAGCACCGAAGAAGTGTCCACTGCCTTGTAGCTTTGCTACTGCTTCATTCTTTGTGATCTTAATTGCTGACATAACTCTTGCTTTTAAATTCTCTGTAAAGGTAATACTATTTTCCGAACCACCAAACATAGATGGATATTTTTTTCTTTAGGTACTTAATTATCTTCTTCATTCTTGTCAGTGTTAAACACTCTATCAAAATAATGTTCTGCTGACTTGTACCCTAAAGCCAAGAAGTATTGTTCAGCAAAATCACACATCTGCTCCCTCTCTATATAAAGCATTGATTTACACATATCTATAAACTCCCCTTTAACTTTTATCATTTGGTTAGCGTGCATAACCATATACTCCTCATAATCTAATGGATTGTCTTGAACATGTTTATCGTAAAGCATCCATTCCTCTACTTGCGTAATCAAATCTTTTATTGCTGTCGGTTTCATTTTATTGGTCTTTAAGTAATTCAATGTAATGTCTAGGATCATATATCTTGCACTGATTGTCTAGATAACCAGCACTATATGCTGATTTAATACTCTCTTCTTCTGCAGTAAGCCAAGACGTTTCTTCAGCCATAGTGATAGGCCAATTGTATTTCTTTAGGTGTGCAATAATCTTTTGTACCGGTGTCATAATCTTATTTGTTAAAGTAATTATCCGTTCTGTATGCTCCATGTGAGATTGCTAACCTACGAGCATCTTCTAGTTCATTGTAATTAGGCCTAGAACCTTCATATCTGCCTTCTAACGAACGTTTAAGTAGTTCTAGTAGTACGGTGTCAAACAGTCTGCGTTCCTCGCTCTCGGTGGTGTTAAAATAAGTCTTCATAATATCAGTAGTTAAATGTTTCTTGGATATCATCTCCTATCACGCTGTGAAGGTACATTAAAAATTCATCATCACAAACTTTTACATCAATTTCCTCCTCATTATTATCCTCATCAGACCTGGTGATCACCAAATCATCATCACTAACATCCCAATCAAACGTTGGAGGAGTCCAATCATCACCCTCATCATACTGTACCGATGCAATGTACTCTACACTGTAGCAGTACACTCCATACTCAAATTCTACTTGTCCATTCATAACTTATATATTTAGTTGTTATCGTTTCACAATGTAAAACTAACAAATTATTTTCGGAAACTCAAAAATTATTTCAAAAAAAAATAATTCCCCAGATTCCAGGGCAAAGTCCGTTACAGAAAAGTCCCCAATTTTCTGAACAATTCGCGATATATAAGGCCCTGCACACACACTCGTTACCCACGTGTAGCGGTTTACCCGCTATTTTGCTAAAAAAATTAGCATTTATCCAATTTTTGGATAAAATACCCCGGATCAGTGCTAAAAATATGAGCAAAAAAAAAAATATCGTTGATCCCTTGCCCAGGTCAAAAGTTTTTCGTATATCGCGCGCTCCCGGTCATATATAAGCCCCGGCCAATGATCAACCCCAGGACCAGGACCAGCCCCAGAAATAAAAAAAAAAATAAAAAGTTATCCAAAGTTTGGACAGTTTAGAAAATAGTGCTATTTTAGCACCAGTAAGAACAACTTAAAAACATTAAGACGATGAAAAAACAAGTATTTAAAGCCCTGGAGAAGTTTAACGACGATAACAGCGGAACAGTAGAAGCGGCTATTTTTATGCTATTTTTAGCCCTCGTATTGATCAACCTAATAAAATAATATCATGAGACTAAAACACCCACAAACAATAATTTTTTGGACAGAAGCACCCGACGGTATAAGACGCGCAGTGTCAATAAGACCAAACGTAAAAAGCCCAGAACACACCAAAGTATACAAAGCTTTAAAATTAAAGTTTGATCAAGGCCAGACGAACGGGTTCGGCTGGGTAGTATACAGGCCCGGACCAATGGAAGCCCAGACGATAAAACTAGGTACACCGATCAACGCAATAATCTAAAACACTAAAATACGATCCAATGAAAACAACAGTAAAAACAACCACACAAGCCCCGGAACAATACACGATCCCGGCCAAGCTATTAAGCAAGGGAAGCACCAACGCGAAAACAACTAAAAACGCCAGGGAGACTCATATACTATATTTAAGCCCAGCGGCCCAGAATAATAAAGGTAAAGAACTTTGCCCACATAGGTCCGCAGGATGCACCGCCGCATGTTTATATACTGCAGGACGCGGAAAATTTAACAACGTACAAAAGGCCCGTATTAATAGGGCCAACTACCTAGTTAATGACCCGAAAACATTTACCGCACAGTTGATCCTGGAAATTGAATTCCTAATAATTAGAGCCAAGCGAGAGAAAAAACAAATTGCGATCCGGTTAAACGGAACTAGCGACGTTGATTTTTTATACTTGTTCAAGAAGTACCATTCATGGAACTACGAAGAAAAGGCCACAACGCCCGGAAGCAATGAACCCGGCGTTATTTTCTACGACTATACAAAGAACCCGCACAAGCTACGCAGATACGGTAAAGGCGGAAAATACGCCCTTATATTCTCACGCGCCGAGGATAACGGAGAAATCGCCAATAGACTACTTTTTGAAGGCTACAAGGTAAGCGCAGTATTTAACGATCCGAAATATTTACCGGCCTTCGCTGGATATCCAATAATAGACGGCGACGAACGTGACGACCTAATAATAGATATCTTTGCCCAGCACTACGGTAAAATAATAGGACTTAAGGCCAAAGGAGACGCAAAGAAAGATACTACCGGTTTCGTGATCCAGGGAGGAACCAACGACAACGGGCAAAAGGTATGGAAAACTAAAATATAAGAGAATGTATAAATATATTAAAGCAAGAGCCGCGCAAGTGAAGGAAGCACCCAGAAAAGGACACTACATAAACGCCAACGGACGGCAATACCTGGAAGCCTTAAACAGTTACAGCGACTTAAATACAGGTATAACGAACTACTTTAATAAGGACGGTACAAAGGTCAAAAGAATTCAGAACTATTTATAAAACAAGATCCACCACAACACCAACGAAAGCCACCCTAACAAGGTGGTTTTTTTTGTTCTAGCTTCTGAAACCTGGAGGAGGAATATAAGAGGAGGAGAGGAGATAAAGAGCCTGGAGTATACGCGCCACCCCTACAAAGTACGCCAAAACCAAGCCACAAGGCCCTACAATAGAGCGAATCAAATAGAACCAGGACCAATAGAGCGCAGTCCCAGCAATAAAGCGACCCAATCAAAGGAAACCCGAACAAATAAGCGGAGACCCGGACAAAGGACGAGTGACCGACGGAGGGAAGGGAAGTATATACTCTAACCCATCAGCACGGGGGATGGTTCGGGGGGAAGGGTACTTAACCAAACAAGCGATTTAAGAGACTTTTAGAATGCGAGTGGACAACTTATACGACGAAGAGCCAAAGTGTCGTTAGACACGACCTAAACACCCTTAAAACGGATGTCATCAACCGTTATGTTGTAAGGTGGATTAGGAATTATTATAAGGAGCAGACTTTTAGGATATGGACTGTACGAGTCTGATCCGTTAGTATAATACTATTATACTTATATTATAATAATAGTATAATACTATATTATTATTATAACTCTTATACTTAACTAGAGGACTATTAGTATAATACCCTCTCTTATTAGGAGAGGGTATAATAAATTATTCTATTATAATACTATTATACTAGTAGTATACAGGGAAGGTGGTTTAGGTTGTTTGATTGGATAGGGGAGAATGTAAGAATAGAGATAGATGATAACATTCATTATTGTATATTTGAATAGAAGGCTTCTAATGGCCTTAAATGATTCTAATAAGGGTAACATACCAAAAAGCAATTATATGACGACAAAACAGCTCCTAATAGCCTTAACGGCTAGCGGACTACCCAAGGGTGAATTGAAAGAAGAGATGTTTAAGTTTTACAACTCTATGGTGGGTAAGAGTAAGTTCTTCCCGAAGAGTGAGAATCCGAAGACTGGATGTGGCAGTTGTATACAGAGGGTGAAGACTTCCATTTGGAAGTGGTATCATACCGATGAGAAGGCTCCTAGTTATAAGGGTCTTGTTTTTACAGGAAGGCTAGCAGCCCATAACATACCAGTATATATCTTTGATGATGCCAAGTCTGCGAAACAAGAAGGGTGAGGTGGTTAGAGGCCACGGTGCAAAGTTAACCGAGCTTCAAACAAACTTTATCGAGCGTGTTGCCAATGAAGGGTTGGAGAATGCGTCTCAAATAGCTAAAGACATAGGGTATACTAATTATTACCGAGACAGAAGGAACACAGGTACTGCTTTTTATAAGGAGTTAATGGCTATAGCAGATTCTGAAGGGAAGACCATTGAGGCTGCTAAAGGTACGAACCTAAACAAACTCATCTGGATTAGGGATACTGCATTGATGAATGGGGATACCAAGACGGCTATGGAGGCCATTAAGATTATCAACGATATGCAGGGATATAAGGCTCCTACAAAGGTAGAGCAGACTAAATTTGACGTTAAGGCTACCATTGATCTTACTGCTCCAAAGGAGGAGGACGATGGTTTCCTTGATATAGACTATATCGAAGAATAGATTTATGAAAATAAAGCTCTACACTCCTAGTGAGCCACAAAAGGACTTCTATAGGCTCATTCATGAGGATAAGCCATTTATATCTTGTGTTGTAGCAGGTCGACAGACAGGTAAGACCTTCTTTATGCAGAACGATGCTGTAATGAGAGCTTTAAACCAACCTAAACACCGTATGTTTTGGGTCAGCCCTATCCAGGATCAAGCCAATAAGGTGATGAAGGACATTGAAGGGATGTTTAGCGGTCATCAAGATTTATGGACTAAAATAATAAAGAGGTATGACCGGAAAGCAAATGAGATGTATTTTTACAATGGTTCGTTTATTAAGTTTAGGTCTGCTGATAGTGGGGATAATCTTCGTGGTGCCACTCTCGACTATATCTACTTGGATGAAGCGGCATATATGAAGTTGGACTTTATCAACGAGGTATTGCTTCCTATGGTTACCAGGACTGGGGGTAGGGTATGTGCAGCATCTACTTTCAATGGACCTAATTGGTTCTACGATTGGTATAAGGAGGGTCAGATAGAAGAGAACTGGGATCAGATAAAAAGCATCAAGAAAACGTACCTTGACCTCAATGACCCTGCGGTGGAGAAGACCGTACTTGGGATTAAAAAGAGCATGACCAAGGCGCAGTTCGACCAAGAGTTTTTATGTAGACCAGTAAGTGCGAATGCGTTGTTTAGTAATATCGAAGATGCGATATATGCAGATTCTGCACCTACCACTTATGAAAGGATATACATTGGGATGGACATTGGTGTAGCGCAGGATTATACGGTGCTTACCGCGATGACCGAGGACTATGTTGTAATAGATGTAGATAGATTTAATTACAAGGAAGAAGGTATGGACTACGAAGAGTTCAAGGAACGCATCAAAGCGTTCTACCTAAAACACGACAACTATTTGGCAGCAGGATACTTCGAGATGAACAACAATGATCTTTTGTTTGATGATTTAACAGATGACGATAGATTGTACAAGTTAATTCCTTTTCAAACGACTTCTCAAAGTAAACCGGAGATTATTCGTAACTTAATCAAGTTATTTGAGGATAAAAAGATTAAAATACCACAAAATACAGACCTTATCAAGGAATTGTACGACTTTAAGAGTAAAAGAAACCCTATAACAGGTAATTTACAATTTTCAAATACCGATGGCAAGCACGATGATATGGTAATGTCTTTAGCAATAACTGCATATTGTGCAAGCGAAGAACAAGACGGTGGTGTAACTTTATTCTTATAATATGCTTTTTAAAGACCATATAGAGCTTATAAAGCACTTACAGACATCAGCCGATATACAATCCTTTGCAGATAGATATCGTGGATTAGACAAGCTTAATGTAATTCGCTCGATAAAGGAAGATTATCCATTAAAGCCTAAATCAATTGTAACGGAACTTATAAAGCAAGAGTTTAATTACTTTGTTGACGTAAATGAATTGGTATTGGGTCAATTTATAATGCTTGAGCAAATCATAACAGGTAAAACGAAGCTTCCAGAGTATGCGATAGACCTTGAGTTACTAAAGCTGATACTACGACCTAAACATCACAAGCAGTTTGACAACGAAAGTGCTGAAGATGAAGAGCAAAACAAGCAAAAAATACTAAATACAGAGACTTTAGACCTATATGCTGCACTAAATCTATACCTTGAGAACAGAAATAAGACGCTTTTCAAGGATTTTGCTGGAGTTTTCTATGATTCAAGGGATGACGAAGAAGAAGATGAACAACAAGCCGAAGAAAATACTTCAGAGATGCTGTTCCAGAACCAGTGGTATTGGTACTCTATAGTAAGGCTTTTAGCTCAAGAGGATATAAGGAGATACTCCGAAATATATATGCTCCCAATGAGTACTGTATTACCTGAAATGAGTTATTTAGCGCAGAAAAACAAGATAGAAGATGCCCAGAGAAGACAATCAAGCGCTCTTCGTAAATTGTAAATTAAAAAAAGACGGAAGTGAACGATTTATTAACTATTTACGAGTTGTTTGAGCAATTCGGGAGCAATCATTCTATGGTTTCCGAGTTCAAGCTTCTCAATTCATTAGACGACCTTCAAGAGATTGAAATTAATCATCGAGGACTGTTTATAGCGTTAGAAGACGCAAACATTTCTAGAGACTCTGGTAACCCGGTATACGATGTAAACTTCAACATTGTAATCGTGGACAGAGTAGCCTTAAACGATCCGGTAGGATTAATAAACTCCAACCAAGAGAATTTATTTGTTATGGGTCAGTTGCAGGACTACTTTATTCAAAACCTTGACGGAGAGCAAAGTTTCCAAGAGGTGAGCATGAGAGGGTTCTCTTCTGAAGATTATAATATCACTGCTTCGGTAAGCAATGCGACTTTTGTTGTAGGAAGAAATCCATATTTAAGAGACATTGATATTTAATGGCTGTTCAAGTAGATAGAATGAAAAACCCTCGTGCCGCTAAACAACAGCAGCAAGGGGCTTTGCGTTTCTATATACAACAAGAATTATCAAGGGCAAAGATAATCAGTAGGTTAAAAGCTAATCTAAAAGGAACTGCGGTAGATGGAAATCCATATATACATAAAGCTACTGGAAAGTTAGAGAAAAGTATTTCCCCAAACAAAGACGGTCAAAAAATCTGGGGCAAGAATATTATCTCTAAATTAAAAGTTGATCCATACCTAGGTTTAGGCAATGGTATAGATCAAGTGTCTGTTCGTATAGACATGGAAGAATATGGAGATACACTTGACCAGGGAGGAATGCCTGCTGTAGTTGATCAGAGAGATATCTACAGATGGGTATTAGCCAAGGCAAACAGATATCCAACAGGCCAATGGTTTTGGCGAGGGGGAAACATTAGTGGAAGTGAGATGACGACAGCCGCGGCCTGGAACATCTCTTATCATGTCACTAATAAAATTAAAAAAATTGGTGTTAGAGAGACCAATTGGTTGAGTGTATTAAAAGGTAAGAATGGACTTAACGGAGCATTGCAAAGAGCATTTGTACGTTATTTAAGAGATTATGATGATTACGCATATGCTACGGTAATCAACAGATTAGATAAAATGTTAAGTAAGCTATAAAATGGCAGAACAAAGTAAAAGAATACAGTTTCTACAAGATGCTTTAAAGAAACTAGCGAAGGCAATCAGGGAAGTCTCTGGAGGCCTTATTGATCTTGATAAAACTATATCAAAGATAACTGGAACAACAAGAACGTTTCAAAAGGAAGTTGATAAAAGTGCTTCTAGCACAAAGAAGTATAAGGACAACTTAAAGCAAGTCAATGACGAGCAGAAGAAGTTTGGAAAGAATACTGATGACAATAATAAAAAGTCTAAAGGATTTGGTGCTACACTTCTAAAGAACGTTAAAACTATCATATCATTCTACAGCGGTTACTTGCTATTGAATGGTGCATTAAGACTTGCACAAACCTTTACCATAGGTGCTATAAAGAGGTTCGCAGAACTAGAAGCAGCTACAGCAAGAGTAGGGGCTGTAACAGGAACTGCAGGAAAAGAGTTAGAAGCATTAAGAAAAAATACACTTGATGTTGCAGGAGCAACTACTTTTACTGCTATAGAAATCGCTGGATTACAGACAGAGCTTGGTAAACTTGGATTTTCAGCTAAAGAAATACAAGCCTCAACACTTCCTATTGCAAACGCAGCTCAAGCACTTGGCGTAGGTTTAGGTGACTTGGCTCAAAAAGTAGGTGTTACATTAAGAGCATTTAGTTTAGATGCTTCTCAAGCTGCATCTGTAGCAGATACACTTACTTCTGCTATCAACGGCTCTGCACTATCTTTTGAATCTTTCGGTACATCTATTGGCTATGTAGCACCTATCGCTGGACAGCTTGGTATCACTGTTCAAGAGACTGCTGCAGCAATGGGTGTTCTTGCCGATAGTGGTTTCCAAGCATCTCGTATTGGTACAGGTCTTCGCAAGATATTACTTGAAGTAGGTGAATCGGGAGAAACACTTAAAGACACGCTTACTAATTTAAAAAATGAGCAACTTTCTTTAAATGATATTACTCAAATATTTGGAAAGACTGCTGTAGCTCAAGCAACTGTACTTCTTAATAATATAGACAAACTAGAAGAATATTCAGGAGAGTTTGGTAAACTTGGGTCTGCGACACAAGCATCTGCTCAACAGATAGATACATTACAAGGAAGGGTTCAGCTTTTAAATTCTGCTTTTGATGCATTCCTAATCAGAATAGCTGATTTATCAACCATAGGAGGAACTGTTTTTAACAAACTATTTAATTCCATCCTACCGGAAGCCGTTGAGAATCAATTAGCCGCTTATAAGGAAATTAAAAGAAACGATTTCTTCACACTGTTATCGGAAAATTCAGAGAAAGCAGCAGAGAATATAGTCAAGTCTGGTGCTGTAACTGCTGATGAGATTGAAAATGCAGTTAGACAAACACTAGCCGCTCAAGGTAGATTAAGAGTAGGCGAGAAAGAACAGCTATTAAGTGGAAACAAAGTAATCGCACTATCAGAAGAAACTACAAAAACTTACAATGGTCTTATAGAAAAGACTTACGAACTAGTAGAAGCGAAGAAAAATGATATTTTAGCTACTGAAGGGCAAGAAAGAGCGGTATCTAAACTAACTGAAGCTGGCAAAGAGCTTGTTGGAATCAAAAGAGATGAAGTAATAAATCAAAAGCAAGCTTTAGAGGCAAATAGATTAGCCAATATAGAATATGAGAATTTAAGCACTCAACTAGATTTAGCAAAAGAAAGCCTAAAAAGCTTAACACAAGGTTCAGATGAATACAAAAAAACAGTTGCTGAAATAGGAAAGCTTCAAACGCTACAACAACAGATTGCTGAATTTCAATTTGATCAATCAGAAATTGAAGCAATTGTTAAAAGGTTATACAATGGAATATTAAGAGCTGCGGACAAGGAGAACCTGGAAGGGCTAACTAAAATTCTTAATGATGCATTCAAGAAAGAATTAAGCAGATTAACTACTGATGAAAATGGTCAGGTAACAACAGAGCCTATAGAGATTAATGTGCCATTCCAGCCGATATTCAAGCCGGAAGGAGATCCCGATGACCCATATGGTTTCGTAGAACAGTTTGGTGATCAAACATTAAAATCTTTCCAGGAACTAATGTTGGTTCTTCAGGAGGAAGGTGTTTCAATGGCTAATGATATATATCAAAACATAGCTGAAGAGCGTCTAAAAGTATTGAACGACCAACTTGACGCTGAAATAGATGCCATAAAACAACGATACGAAATAGAGGATGATATCTTAAAGTCTCAACTTGATAATCAACTTCTTACAGAGTCTCAATTTAGACAGAAGCAGTTAGAACTTCGTAAGGCTCAATTAAGAGATGAGAACGATGTAGAGAAAGCAAGATTTGATGCTGAAAAGAAACAAGACTTGTTAGATGCGAGATCAGACTATTTAGCCGCACTAGCTCAAGCTTTTATAAATGAGGTACTTGCAAAAACACCATTCCCATTTAACTTTACCAATGCGTTAATAACCTCTGGTGGCGCAGCAGTAGCATTTGCAGGACAGACAGCAGCGATTAGTCAAAGACAGTTTGTGCCTCGTAAGTTTGCTGAAGGGGGTATTGTTAGTGGACCTTCTCACGCAGAAGGAGGTGTTCCGTTTAGTGTACAAGGCCAAGGCGGATACGAGATGGAGGGTGGAGAGTTTATTGTAAATAAGAAAGCTTCTGCTATGCACAGAGATCTTCTTGAAAGAATAAACAACTCTTATCGTACAAATCCTATTCAGGGAAGTTATAAGTTCGCGCAAGGAGGTTTAGTTAATTCTCCAGCAAATGAAAGTGTAGATTACCTAAAGGCTATTGCAGAGGCTACTACCTCAACAGCAATTGGTGTTAGCAAACCTGTTAGAGCATATGTATCTGATAAAGACTTGCGCAGTAATGCTACAGAACGTAGAATCAGAGATAGAAACGATAGATTATAATGGCTGATTTAGTATTTAGACAAGGGCAATTAAGCCAAATCAACGGAGTTACATTTACTGTAACTGGAAACACGCTTAATGCAGGCGGTGGAGTAGGAGCTGTTCAAAATAGAGATGCTGTACGTATTGTGTACACAGATGGATACCAAAAAGCTGTATATGCTGTTTGTATAGACCAAGCTACAGGAAGATTTGAATTTGATAGTAATATATACCCCGTAGGATTATCATCCATTACAGGCACTGTATTCCCTTATGACAACACAGAAGTTGATAGCGTTGATGTTTATAGAATAAATGTAGATGTAGAAAACGGATTGTATTCAAAGGCTTATACTCAATATGCATCTAATGTGTCTTATTCCCTAATTGTACCGGCAAAAAGAAATCAGTATTTTGGTATAGCTCAAACATTGGTTACCAATCCAGAAGTAGTATTTGTCGACCTTTGCGAAAACAAAGCTTATGGAGTAGGTTTTTCGGATGGCAGCTTTGACACACTAAACAACAGATTCAAGTCTACATTAGAATTTAATATCGCAACACGATAGTATGGAATTTAAATTAGAAATAAGTAGAGACAATGTTAACTATTATGAGGTTGACTTGTTTTCAGAGCAGCGTTTGGAATATGATTTAGATTTCTACGACAGCTTTGAGATAGATAAAGTTAAACTGCCTTTCTACACAACACTACGGATTCCATTAACAATAAACAATAAGGCATCAAACAGATTTAACTTTGAGCCTATATCTTCTTTGTCGGGAGATTTTCCAAGAGATGACTTTTATTTTAAGATTACCATATTCGGCTCTTCAGAAACTGAAATTGCGGGTATACTTAACGTAAAATCATTTGAATACAACTCTTCTGAATCCTACATTGAAGTTGAATTAAAGGACTACATATCAAAGTATTTAGCAGCGATTAAGGACGTTCCTTTAGGTGATTTGTATACAGACAATTACTATACAACAAGACACACAATAAGTCAGTTCAAACAAGCTACAGCATTCGGTGGAGAAGCGGGAGTACTGAATTCAAATCCAGATCCTACAAGACCTATATCATTCCCATACGTTGACTTTTGTAACGATGTTGAGGGTAAGTTTGGATATGCCGCAAGGCAATTTGCAGAGTACGGTCCTTCATTAGAGAGAACTGGTTTTACACCCGTATTCTCTGTACCGTTATTCTTTCAGTATTTAGCATCCTATATCGAGAGTGCAAACTTCCCTCTTCGTATAGACTCTAAACTATTTGCTTTAGGTGCTTTTGCATCAAGCCCAGCATTTGCGGACTTTCAACCAGAGAAGTTGCATATGGTTCTACCAGCGCAACTACTTGCTAAACAAGATGTTAACACAAGAAACTTCACTGTAAGACAAGCACCCGCTTGGACAGGAACTAACGAAGCATTGACATCAAAGACAGATTTAGACAAGAATCAAAAGCTTATCACAACGGGTTGGTTTGGTAATATGGAGACCGCAGGTAACTACGGTACAGATGCTGAAGGCAATCCATTATACGATACACTTAACTGGGGAGCAGAGAAACGTATGGGATTCTATCCCGATGACAACAATGAAGGTATTCGTGGTTTCTTCTGTCCTAAAGTATCTTTTAACGCAGGGTTATCTCTACAGGGAGGTACAGGTGGAATAACAATAACAGATCTTAAATTAGAAATACCAGTAGTAGGTGAAGATAAATTAGTGCAAAGAATATACTCTTTGTCTGCATCAACTACAATGCGCTTTAAGTTTTACATCAGTATCTATGAAAATGGATTGATGGTTAAAAAGATACCATTCCAAGACAGCTTGGGTAATGATATCATCCTTGAGCCAAATGACATTGCCAATGTAGTTCAAGGGCCATCAAATAAAGATGATAACGGAGGTACTTACGATTATTTTGATACACGAGATGGAGACCCATCTATTATAGCCCCTGCTGCTGTATTCTACGATACACTGCTATTTGAGCCATTCCAAGCGTATTTCCCACAAGATGAAGAGCTTTTAGTTTATGGCGGTAGTCAATACAGCGTAAACTACTTTGTTGAGCCTTTAGATGGAGAGTTAGATGTCAATGTAGTTGATTCTTATACTGGTTCAAATCCTCACGAGGCAAACAGTTTCCTACAAACAACCTTTGGCGTAGAAGACGTTAGAAAGGCTATAACCCGTTTGGATGGTTATGGTGCTTTAAATGTAATCTTCACTTCTAATGCAGATACATTAGTACACTTACCAAGTGATGAATTTATTATTTCAGACTCTATAAATCAAACATGTCCTTTATCTGTATCTGAAATATTGTTATCTGTATTAAAGCGTTTTGACTGTGGACTATTCTACGAATACGATGACTCGGACCCAGATCCAGCAGAACATACGCACGTTCTTCGTGTAGACCCACTTTCAATAGTTAGAACTGGTGGTCAAGATATAAACTCACTTGTTGATGACCTTAAATCTGTAAAGATTGACAATGGTGGAGACAAAGTAAAAACACTTGAAATCAATAACGATGATTTTGGTCTATACTTCGATGACCTCAACAACGACAAAAAGACCATAGGCTCTACAATCCAAGAGATAAACAACGAGGGTATAGCTGAAATAAAGATAAACTTGGATTCTTCTATATACTACAAATCAGTTTGTGGAGATGAGTCCGACCAATCATTATATTCAGCAAACTTTGGTGCATTTAGCGAAAAGGAATTAGGCTTTACACCTAACGTATTTACTAAAAACAAAGATGTAGGGATACGATTTGCATTCCTTGACAAGCCTTTGTATCGCACGAATATATTGACTCCTCACGTCAAGTTAAAGGGAGACGATACAAGCGGTAAGATGAACACGGAATCTCAAGTAATATACATCAACTACTCCATCGGTAAGCACACTTTTAATGGCAGGTTATTTAACTACAATACTGCTGGCTGGAACTTGATGTTTGAAGATGAGCAAGGAGATACTACTGATAGTTACGATAACTTATTTGCTGTATCCGAGAAGATACTACAGTCAGAGAATCCTCGCATTACTTTTGATATGGTAGTACCTACTTCAGACCTTGCATCATTAGACTTTTTCTTGCAAACACTATCTGCTACAAGATTTACAGCAAATCCTATATTGGTTAAGAGTGCAAAAGGAGATGTGTTTGATGATTACGCTTACTTGACAATTGAAGGTATACTGCAATAATTGTAAATTAATACGATGGCTACATACAACGACTACCCTAAATCTGCTACTAATAACGCCAAGAAAGTTCTTGAGTGGAAGGAGAAGTATGGTGATGAGGTAAAGGGGATGACTCCTGTTGGATGGGCTAGAGCAAGACAACTTGCATCAAGAAGAAAGCTATCGTATGAGACTATTGCGAGAATGGCTGCATTTAATCGCCATAGAAAGAATGCTGCGATTGACCCTAAATATAAGGATACTCCTTGGAAAGATAGAGGCTATGTTGCTTGGCTCGGTTGGGGAGGAACAAGCGGTATTAACTGGGCAATTAGAAAAGCTGAAAGCATACGAAAAGGAACAGTTAAGGCAAGTGCTGATGTGGCTGACCTCCCGTGGGGTGACCGTAAAGTCAAGGATAAAAAATAAATACAGAAATGGATAAATTACCATTATTTGATATATCATTAGAGGACATCGCACAAGGGATGTATAAAATCTCCCTTGTAGATAAGCCTGCTATTGAGGAGAACTTCATCTATTTCAACGAAGTTGAGAGAGTTGCTATGTTTGCCTCTGATGAAAAGAAAGAGGTTGTAGGACCTATTATGATTCCTAACAAGGAAATCCTACGCTTCAGCCCCGATATGGGATACTACTATGTACGCTTCACAAAGGAGACTATCGAGCAGATTATGT
>Ga0208795_1000427_pt1 | contig 20660 bp, 33 predicted proteins | sample CB_VirMetaG_6_FD_184541 | JGI IMG/M metagenome (GOLD analysis project Ga0208795, IMG submission 184541) | Freshwater to marine saline gradient viral communities from Chesapeake Bay - CB_1508_2 Viral MetaG (SPAdes) (version 4) | ecosystem: Environmental > Aquatic > Marine > Coastal | place: USA... | reverse complement strand
GGTGGGGCAAAAGTGTATTCAAAGATACATCTACACCATATGCTAGATTGTGTATGATGCAGCTACAGGAAAGCATGAAGCGAAAGAAGTAGGTTATGGCACACATCCTAATGAAAGCATACAACGCAGTATTTCGAAATACACTTCCGTCTGTGGATATTGATTGTGGAACATTTACAGATCCAACTTGTGAAATAGATTGTGGGGTGTTTGTTTAATGGCATTCAAAATACGCAGGGGCCTTGAGTCAGAGAGAACAACGATAACACCGCTTGAGGGTGAACCACTTTACACAACGGACACCCACTTGTTGTATATTGGAGACGGATCAACGGCAGGTGGAAACCTTGTTGGTGGTGCGTCTTATTTTTCGGCTATGACAGACGTTGATGTGGCGGGGGTTTCGGATGGATATTTCCTCACCTATGACGCATTTCTCGGGAAGTGGGTTGTCACAGCATCAACAGGTTCGGAAAGTATAACAGAACTGTCGGGATTGACAGACGTTGACACATCTACCGCTTTAGATGGACAAGTCTTAACATATGTGTTAGCAACCGATACTTGGTCTGCCATAACTTCCTCCGTTGGTGTAACAGACCATGGGTTATTGTCTGGACGTGAAGACGATGACCACACCCAATACCACAACGACACAAGAGCGGAAATTTGGCTAACAGGAAATAATCACGATGTAATATCAGCAACAACGATGACCGCAGAAACAATCAATGCTGGCGTGGTAAAGTTTGACGTTGATTATGATTATGTCGTGGAGGAAGGCGAACTACGGTGGAATTCAACTCAAAGTTGCCTTGAAGTTGGAATGCCCGGCGGAAATGTGATTCAACAGATTGGGCAAGAGTTTCTTGTTCGGGTGAGAAACAATACTGATTCTACCATCACCAACGGAACGGTGGTTATGAATACCGGTTCTCATGCCAACCACCCAACCATTGCCCCCGCGACTGCATCTGCGTCCACACCAACCATGCAGGTTGGTATGGCAACGGAAGACATTGCAGCAAATAATTATGGGTTTGTTTGCTTGCAGGGGTTTGTCAATGATGTGGATACGACAAACTGGACGGAAGGAACAAGTCTTTATCTGTCCGCATCAACTCCTGCGGACGGATCGCTAACAGATACGCCACCAATGGCTCCAAATCATAATGCTTGGATGTGTGTTGTTACTGTTGGTGAAACTACATCCGGTCAAGTGTATTTCAAGCCGGTGCTGCCGATGACATTGGAAAATATATCCGACGTAAATGGAACGACACCAGACACAACTAATAAATACCTTGTTTGGAATGATACAAACAAGTATTGGGACGCAAATCCGATTTACTTCAGTGGCGTTTCAAACACAGCACACACTCATGATCACAGTTCATTGGATGGACTTGGTGATGACGATCACTTGCAATACTTGACAGAAGCAAGGGCAGATGATTGGCTAACAGGAAACGTCCACACTGTTATCAGTGCAACGACAATTACTGGTGGCACAGTTCTAGGTGTAGACTTTTCCGATGTTTCAAACACAGCACACACCCATGATTTCAGTGTTATAACCAACACTGGACACACCCACACAGAATCAGAAATAACCGATCTTGGTGATTACGTTACGGGTACACAATATATTGCCCACACAGGGGATCCGTCCATTCACTTAAGTTTGGACGATGTTGAGACGCAGATTACGGGAACAACTCACGATGAGTTTTCAGCGGGATCTATAATTGCGACAACCATAACTGCAACAACATACCAAGGTATAGATTTCAGTATGGTTGCTAATACATCACATACTCACGATTTCAGTGTTATAACAAACACTGGACATACTCATACGGAGTCGGATATAACCGATCTTGGCGATTATGCAGAGAGAACCTATTTTGAGTCTCACACCGGAGATCCAACGACACACTTCACAGAAGCGAGCATTGTCCACGACAACATACAGAACGTTGGAACAAATACACACGCGCAAATAGACACGCACATTTCAAACACAAACATACACCTTAGCTTGAATGATGTTGAAACACAGATCACAGGAATAACTCACGATGTTCTATCTGCCGCGACTATCGCCGCGACAACCTATCAAGGTATAGATTCCAGTATGGTTGCCAACACAGCACATACTCACGATGAATATTTTGTGTGGGATTCAAAGTCTGCAACTTTCCGGGAAACAAGAGCGGACGAAGATTCTACATTGTTCATCGTGACAAACGAAATATACATTGAGAGTGCTATGACGATAATGGTTGGGACAACGCCAACTGTTGATTGGCGCGTTATGACGGGAACGTCCAGAACATCTGGAACCGAAGTATTCAGCGGTCAATCTACAGGATACACAACGATAGATTATTTCAGTGGGGATACAACATTATCAACCATTGGAACTATTGTTTGGTTGGAAACAACGGCAACCGGTGGAACTGCTGTTGATGAGTTCCATATCACAATCAAGTATAGCGGAGCATAGCTAATGGCTATTATTACCAAATACATATATGTCGATCCAGACGCAAGTGGTTCTGCAAATGGAACCAGTTGGACAGACGCATATACGAGTTTAGCAACTGCCGTACAAACAGAGGCAACGGATATAACATCAACGGGAACAGATGAACGACACGTTTATTACTGTAGATCTTCTGCTGGTAGTGCGGACACGTCGGCGGTGGCATTGAATGACCTTGCATCAAGTACTTGGACATACACAACAGACGCAACAAATTATGTTGTCATATCCGGAACGGACCAACATAACGGCATTTGGAACACATCAATGTATAGGTTGTCGGTAAATGGTGGATCTTCATTGACACTAAACGACAACTATGCGTATGTTTATAACCTACAAGTAGAGCAAACATCTACCGGCGGCTTTACATATGCGTTTGGACGATCAAACGATGTTCTAACAAACATACTATGGTTTCTTGATGGATGTATATTCAAAGCGAGAACTTCCAGTATTGGATATGGACAATCGGCGTTTACAGTATCGCCGTCCGCAAGTTCTGCCGCTGGAAGTGTGGACATTCATAATTGTGTATTGATTGGCGGTTATAGAACATTATATGTTGGCGACACCGATGCAGCATCAATCATTATTAGAATTTTCAATTGCACCTTATATGGTGGAAGTAGCGATACGATATATAGCAACACTTCACTTGGATCAAATATTCTTTGTATAAATACATTAGCTTGGGGACTTACTGACGTTCTTCAATCTGTTAGATGGGGGAGCGGTGGAGAAACAAATTTAAGGTATCACGCAAACAATAATGTTCAAGCTGACGATATAGGTGGAACAGGTTATTTACCATATTCCGCATATCCATATTATGATTTGTCTAGCTATTCATTAACGGATGTTTTCACGGACCCATCAAACTTTGATTTCAGTTTAGTATCATCCTCCCCGGTCATTGATGTTGGAACGGACTTGAGTTCTTCGGGGATAACAACGGACATAACGGGAGCGGTAAGAAGTGGTACTTGGGACATAGGGGCATTTGAGTATGGGGCTGGAACGCCAGAACCATCCACAAAATACACAGAACAAGCGAGAATTATAAACATAACATAAGGACGGGATGAAATGGGATTGGAAAAAAATATCCAAACACAATATAATGTTGGTGCTACATATTGGAGAATAACAAGAATAAGTGAGAACTTTGATGCAGAGACTTCGGTGTGGCTTTCTGGCTATATAGATCAAGCATCAAGGGACTCTGGCGCAGCACCAATACATACAGATAGGTTCAACTTTGATTTGAGAAATGCAAATAGAGCGTTGGCATATCAGGCAATAAAGAACTACAGTTATTTGGTGTGGGATGAGGAAACACAAACTGAGGTTGAGTTTTTTCCATACGGGGATGCAATAGATGTGTTGGACGATCCACCCGGAAGATCAAATAAATAGGACGCACTATTTACTTATACAAGAAAGGGGAATCTATGGATATTCTAAAGGATGTCATAACGATTGGTGCAAGTGCAACATTGGTGCTGACTATCATCGCGAAGCTACTCCCCAACGCAAAGGTCTATGGTTATGGATTCTCGTTTGGAGAATGGTTGAATGCCTTCGGCACATCTAAAGTTGGATCTAAAACTTGGGAGAGAGTGGAGGATTTTATAATCAACTCCGTTGGTCAATTGGTAAAGGGCATACGGGACGGGTTGAACCATGGAGAGAAAGATGAAAATGAAGAACAAAAAAATATCAGAGTATGACGATGTAGAAAGAGTTCTCCTAAAGGAAGAACTCACAAGTAAAGACTTGGCTGTTGTAAAGGATATGATACAGAAGCAACTCATAAGACTGTTCTATCAACTCTATGTCAAGAAAACATTTTGGTCAACGTAGGAATGGAGGTTCCGTTTTGTCTAATGAGGAAATTAAGAGATTAGCATTAGAACTAATAGAGTCCCTTGGGGACGATGTTAGTAAAATAAAGTTGGGTAGGATTGGAAAGTTCGACCCCCTAGCAATTCACGAAGCATATGCTTTAATTAGTGAATCGGTAAAACGAGTTGAAATATTTGCCGACACATATGATGGCATGGCGGGGGAAGATAAGCGTAAGGTTGTCGCAGAGGTATTGAACGATCTTATCGACATACCTTGGTGTCCAGAGTTTGTAGAACAGGCTTTATTTGAGTGGTCTATAGACTTGGTTGTTTATCTATACAATAAAATCGGTGGGCAAGCATGGCTCAACCAGTTGTTCGGCAGCGACGAATAAGGAGTGTGTATTATGAAATTTGATGCAGAAACATTTGAGACGGTGCAAAGGTTGGTCTATCCATTGGTGGCTTCATTGTTCGACTTTGACCCCGCAGAGTATGTTGGAGAAAAGTCAAAGTTGTTCTACGAAGTTTCAGAAGCATTTGATTCGTTATCTGTGCTATTTTACGTGGCAGCACAATCCCTTGAGGATGGAATTCTATCGGAGGATGAATTGAACGATATCATAACAAAGGCTGTTTCGGTTGGAGTGGCTATTGAGGACATCGTGAAGTTTTTCAACGAAGCTGACGATGAGCCTGCTGGCGGTGTGTGATGAGTGTGTGTAGTCTTTGTTTGAAAGAAGTTCAAGAGGGAGAGGAAGTCATTAGACACGAAGATGTTTATGGCGACTTGAGGGTTTGGAGACTTTCTCACAAGGCTTGCTTGGATGGACTAAACGAAGATCTTGAAGAATTGGCTCAAATCCAAAGTGAATGGACAGAAAAATATGGCGATGAACAAATTGGAGAGTGATATTTATTAGTGGAGGCTTGAAACGCTAAACGAGAAATATTGCCTTTCTTATTAGCAATATCGCCTTCAAAATAAGTTGGGGGTTTGCTAAGGACAGCAAACCCCCTTATAATAAAATCCCCTTTACATCTTTGGCGTCATAGTGTAGAATGGAGTCATCATGGGCAAGTACGAACTAAATAAGTTTTACGATACAGATTTGCGACCGTTGGTTGATCGATTAGACAATCGCGACAAGGGTGAAGTTATACGCTTTATGGTTTCGACCTTCATTAAAGCGTCAAGACTTTACTATAGAGCGATGAATCTTAGCGATGAATCTTCGGACGCAAAGATATTCGGTGAACTTAAAAAACTTCGCGCTGCCTTTGAGTTGAGGGTGGATCAAAAAGTGAGCGAAGCGATTGTAGATGATGAAATAGAGATACACCAAAAAGAAACCGACAACCAAAGTCAGTTTGTAAGCGATGCTACAATAGAATTATATTTCCTGCTACAAGAGATTAGCAAGGATTATCCAAACCAAGAATTTTAAAAGGAGAAACAAAAAATGAGAAAGATTTTGTTCGCGGCAATAATGCTATTAACCTTGACAAGCGTTGCGTTCGCGCAGACTACAGCAACAGTTAGAGCATCTTGGACAGCACCAACCGACGGTTCGCCAGTGGATCATTATATCTTACAGGTTTCAACAAACGGCGGTGCTTTTGTGACGGAGCAAGACAACATTCAAACAACAACTACAACACTTGAATTGACATACATGAACATCTACGTTGTTCGTGTCGCTGGTGTTGATGGTATGGGTCGCCAAGGACCATGGTCTGCCCCATCGGATGAGTATATGCCCGACCTTGGTATTCCAACGGCACCCGGAAAGCCTGTCATTTCGGAAGAATAATATATGCGTAAGCTAATAGCTTTAGCAGTTGTTTTGGTTCTGATACTTGGTGGATGCGATAATGCCACCAAGAGATTGGTAGTGGAATGGACTCCCCCGGATTCGGGGGAGTCTCCCACTTCTTACATTGTCGAAGTGTTTGATGGGGATACTTGGACAGAACTAAGAGGAACCTTTGAGAGTGATACAAAGATGACATTCAAGTATTCCGTTGGCGAGATTTTGATAGTTCGCGTTGCTGCTATTGATAGGTTCAATAGACAAAGCGATTGGTCTGAGCCATCGGATAGGTTTTTTGTGGGGGGCGATAAATGACCGACATTCTGAAGCGGATGAATGACTACAAGAGCGATCATTGTTGGCAGTATGACATAAGGGTTAGGAACCTTGAGGAAGACTTGAAAAACGCTGGATTTTCCAAGGAATATTGTTCTACATTGAACGTAAATGATTTCGAGCATAGGGTGGTGGAGTCGAAAGAAGAACGCGATTTATTGAAGAAATTCATCGAAAAACATGAGTGGTTGGGAAATCTATCTCAATACACAACTCATTGGTTCGCGACATATCATAAGGGTCAACTCGCTGGGGTTATTCTTATGAATCTCCCGAATAGCTTTTCAAAGTTGCTTGGAGACGATACACCAAATTTGGAAAGGCTCATTAGTCGCGGAGCTTGTATTTCTTGGTCACCAAAAAATCTCGCATCCAATCTTCTTATGTGGTCAATCAAGTGGATGGTTGAAAATACCGACTATAGACTCTTTACGGCATACTCGGATCCAACAGCTAATGAGATTGGAACGATTTACCAAGCGTGTAATTTCTATTACCTTGGTCAAAATTCTGGAACGGCTAGGAGATACATCAATCCATATAGTGGCAAGTTGGTGTCCGATAGATTTTTTCGCCAGCGTTCGGCATATAGAAAATACGCAAAAGACTTGGGTATAGAGTGGCAGAAAAATTGGACATCAAGCACAACCATGTTGTGGGAAAATGTTCCCGATTATATTGAGAGATTGTTGCGGGAACATTCAAAGAAGGTTCAAGCCGAAGCAAAATATCATGAGTTTCCAAATAAGGGAAAATATGCTTATGTTTTGGGTAGAGATAAAGGGGAAACCAAGCGATTGAGGCGGGAATTTGAGGGCAGAAACAAGACATTTCCATACCCCAAACGATAAGTTGAGTATTTACAATGATTTACGATCCTCAAAACATTTCAATTATTTTCTGGATTTCTGTTTACTTTTTCCATCCGCTCATGATATAATTGTCTTGTTGGGTTGAGAAAGGCACAAACCAAGGAAAGTCAAATGAAGGTCTACTACCTCAAGTCCACGGTTCACGAAGATCCCACCACTGGCGTCCAGACTCGCGACGAAAAGCGCACTGATTGGTCTTTCGGCTCTAACTTCTGTGAAAAGGTGGATACGGATCTTCCCACCATCGCGGACCTTGAATCGGACTACGATCTGGTCTATTCTGGCGATGACATTAGCAACCTTGAGGATCTTTTTGAGGCGTTTCAGCCTGAGTTCATGACCCCGTGGATTTCTGCTAATGTGTTGGCGGTTGGGCATCGTTCTCATACCAGCATGAGTGTTGGTGATATCGTGGTCATGGACAATGGTGAAGCTTTGATGTGCGACACCTTTGGTTGGCTTGTGCTGGTGGAGGGAAACTAATGAATAACAAGGCAGTTATTCAGCGCGACCGCAATTATCTGGTTCTGTTTGGTCCTAACAACAAGCGGATTGCGTGGGAGGAAATTCCTACTAGTGGAAAAACCCTGATTGCTGAAACTCGACTCTACATCAAGGCAAAGTCGCTTGGGTTGAAAGTTGGGTAAAATGAAGATCTCGAAAGAAGATATCCAAAGAATGAACAGAACGGCGCATAGAAATGCGCTAAAGAAAAATGGCGGCCAAGATATGTTTAAGCCCAAAGTGGAGCAATCCAAAAAGAAGTATACTCGCAAGGTCAAGCACAAGAAAGCGTTCTAAGAAAGGGAACCAAAGCTAATGTTTTTTTACGGGAATGAACAGCAGGAAGAAAAGAAGCCCACCAAGCGCAAGTCGTTCGGGAAGAAAAAGGACAATATCAAGAAAGACCCTCTTGCCCCCAAAAAGCGGTATAACAGGAACCAGAAGTATAGGGATTTTGATATTCAGTATCAAAATGATGATGATGAATATTTCGACTAAAAACTTTTCAAAGTTTCTGGTTTTTTGTTTACTTTTATTTTCTGTTCAGGTATAATTGTGTCTCAAGGTTGAGAGAGACAAAAAGCTGAAGTAGGAGATACGAAAAAATGACTACCGCTCAAGTGAACATCAAGAGTGCCCTTCATTACAAGACCGACATTTCTGGTGTGTTTGAGCTTGCCGCTCCGTTTAAGGCCGGCGTCTCTGACAAGCGAGACGGTTGTATTTGGGTTCTGCGCAACGGCAAAAAGACGCGCCTCCATATCAACGCTTCGGATTTTGATATTGTTGGCGAGTCCAATGTTCCCAAAAAGTCCGATGATGAACTTTCTCGCGACATTGAGCAGCGGTTTGATGTTATGGAGATGATTATCGATGGTGTGATTCATCGGTCCATCAAGTCCGTAGTTCTTTCGGGTGCGCCGGGCATTGGAAAGACTTTTACCGTTGACGCCAAGCTCCGCGAAGCGGCCGCCAAGCGTGGTCTGAACTTTTCACAACTGACTGGTTCGGCTACTGCCATCGGTCTGTATCTCACCCTTTATGACCATCGCAATGTTGGGGATGTTCTGGTTCTTGACGACCTTGATAGCATTTTTGCCGATCAAGAGGCCCTCAATCTTCTCAAGGGTGCTCTGGACACTGGTCAGACTCGCACCATTTCTTGGATGAGTGCCAGCAAGTATCTGCGTGAGAATGATATCCCGAATAGCTTTGAGTTTGAGGGTACGGTTATTTTCATCTCCAACATGAACTTTGACCAGCAGATTGAGCGCGGGACCAAGCTGGCTCCCCACCTTGCGGCTCTGATTAACCGTTGCGTGTATCTTGACCTTGGTATCCATAGCACGCGGGAAATTATGATTCGCATCAAGCAGGTCATCAAGAACACCAACATTCTTTCGGACCTTGGGTTGGCTGAAAACCACACCGATGACATCATCAACTGGATGGGTGCCAACGCTGATCGTATGCGGAGTCTTTCGATCCGGACTATCATCCAGCTTGCTAACTTCGTTCGTACCAACCCGTTCCACTGGCAGACCATGGCTGAAATGACCATGATCAAGCGATAATGGGCTAAAATGCCATTTTTCTTGGATTTTCTGTTTACTTTTTCCGTGGTTCTGGTATAATTCCTCTGTAGTCGGAAATCACTTAAACCAAACACGGGGTATTCAATCCCCAAAAAAAGAAAGGTCAAAGACAATGATCAACAAAGACATCATCGATGCGTTGAAGGTCGGCCCGACCGACACCAACAACGAATCTTGGACTCCCCATAGCAAATTTAACATCAACCATTGGGACGGATATCTTGCTGTCCAGAAAAGTAGTCTAACCAACATGTGGAACTTAGATGTGGTTGTAGAGTTGGCTTGGCAACTTGCCGATGTTGATATGGACAGGGATGATGTTCTATACATCATCAAGAACTACGACAAACTAAAGAAATACTGCGGATATGGCATGGTGGGTGTGTGATGAGCCGAACATTGCTCTTTGCCACCACCCGATTGAATCTTGGAACAAGATGATGTATGGGCAACCCCTTGAAATATAATGACTTAACAGAAAGTTCCTAGGTTGTTGTGTTTCAAGGGGTTAAAATTCAATTTTTCTTGGGGTTTCTGTTTACTTTTTCCGTGGTTCTCTGGTATAATTCTAGGGTAGTCAAAAAGGACACAACCCATCTGATCCCTGAGGCTGTTCGGAAGGATGCGTAAAATGCGTGGAATCGATGTCAAGGTTGACGGTCAAGTTTATAGTGTCGATCAGGATCGACACGGTTACCGGATCCGATTTTTCACCCGCGAGCATGGTTATATTGGTTCGTATTACCCCGCAACCAAGATCGTTCGGTTCTGTGGCATCTATGGCATGACCAGCCACGCGGCCGCGGTGCGGGGAAAGATCACTGGAATCAAGGAACTGATTCGGTTCCAGAATGAGGTTGCGTGATGACTAAGATGGTTGTTTATGTGGTCTGGTATTTTGACGATGCTCAATGGTGCGTCGATGGGGTGTTCAAGAACTCCGATGCTGCCGACAAGCAAGTTGAGAACAATAAGCGAATGGGTTGTGATTCCTATGTGGATCCGATGGAGTTAGTGGAGTAAAAAAATGATGCTGATTACAAAAGAAATCTCTCGCAAGCTGCCGAAGCTTTACGCTAACGAGAATGTCAATCCTGAGGATATCAAGGTTCCGTTGAAGCTTTTCAACCCTACGGGTATCGGAACTTGGTATATCACTGAGTACGATCCCGATACTGAAATGGCTTTTGGCTGGTGCGACCTTGGCTTTCCTGAGCTTGGTTATGTCAGTCTTGAGGAACTTCGGAACTTCAAGGGTCTATTCGGTCTTGGTATTGAGCGCGATGCGTGGTGGGATTCTAACACTACGCTGGATCAGGTGATGAACGGGGAGCGGTCGTAATGATTAACGGAGTCTATGTTCTTCGGAATCGCGGTCCTGAAAGCAACGATTATCGAATTTTCGTTTACGCAAAAATCGAAGATGCTAAAATGGCTCGGGACCAGTTCAATAAGGACGACAAGCGAGAGGGTCTTTCCGGTGAGGATTGGCGTCTTGAGTTTCATGCGATTTCGGGAGTTTAGAGAGAAACGCCAAAGTGGGAGTAGAAAAAATGTTTACTTGGGTGTGTGGAATCTTTGCAACCATAGTGTCTGCCGGATTTGTCAACTTTCTTGAGCGAAAATTTTGGGAGTAGTCATGAATAAGAATAACAACGATCCAGTAAATCATCCAGAACACTATACCAGTAGGAAAATCGAAGCATCTTGAATGGCGATACCTTGATTCGGTTCCTACCCTCAAGCTGGCTCTTGTTATGAAAGAGTTTGGAGATAACTAATGCCGATTTTTGAGAATTATAAACAGTGTATGGATTGGGAGAATGAGCTACGGGAGGCTTATGGACTCCAGATGGTTCTTTCGATCAGAGAACATCCGGATAAGGATAATTGTCCCGAATGGTTTGTTCCTGAGCTTAATGATGTTGCGGTGAAGGATATCAATGGATATCCCCTTCCCGATGAGTTCATGATTGTTGCCAGTGGTGATAAATTTTTGGGTGGCGAAGCGTCTTGCGACTTTGAGGTCAAGGTGAAGCGTCCGAGTTGGATGAAGCTTTGGAAGCTTGCCGATGAGCAGATGCGTTGTACCTGCGACTATCACCACATTTTCCTTGAGGGTATCGGTCCTCGCCGGTGGAGGAATTCCGATACGAATACGTATGAGCAGGTTTACCATGAGAATGGTCTGCCGATTTACGAGTTTTGGCTGGGGAGTTGATTATGGGAGAAAAAGAATTTCCAACGTGTCCGTTTTGCGGGAACGATAGAATCCATGAGAAAGATGGCAAGGACAATCGAAACTTCAAGTGTCTTGGTTGTGGAAGAATTTTCCAGTGGGACGGAGAAAAGCTGGATCTGATTCCAGAGGATGTGAATCATCCCCCGCATTACAACAATCGTCTCATGGAAGCAATCGATATCATCGAAATGATCATTGAGATTGAGAAAAATCCAAAGGTCGCATATAACATGTCCAATGTCTTGAAGTACCTACTTCGATTCAGGGACAAGGGTACTCCGGTCAAGGATCTAAACAAAGCGGTTTGGTACTTGAACCGGATGATTCGAAAGGTTGAGGAAGAAAATGAGTCTGCGTGATGCTAAGGTCGAATGGATGGAGGGGTTCGACAACACCCCGGGCTTCAAGATTCTGGTGGACGACGACTGGGCGGATCATAGCGAGCATCGTTATGAGGAAAGAAATGGTATCTACCTGTCGATCCTTCCTAATGGCATGGTGAGTTTTTTCTTCTACAAGAGTCCCGGTGATGGGTTCGGTGGTCGCAAGTTCACCCTCAAGATGAAGGACGGGACTGAGCGTGAGCTTATCGGTCCATGGTCATCCAACTCCGATGCTGTTAACCGCACCTTCCCTGAGTCTCAGGTGAACGAGGTTACTTACACCAGCGAGGATGAGGTTTGGGAGAAGGGGTTTACCTTCTATGCCGGTTCCTGTACCGTGGATATTTTGATTGAGGCTGCTAAGATTTGTGGAGTCAATCTTGTCCGCGCCAAGTTTCACCGTGGTACTTATGTAGTGCCCTCTCTGTCTCCGGATAAGGTTGTCAAGCCTCGCAAGTTCACTACGTATCAGTATGAGAACGAGCCTAATCGGTGGGGAAACAAGGAAATCTCCCGCGACTCCAAGGGAAATTACATCATTCTTGAGGAAGGCGTCAAGCCGAAGGAATATCCTGCGGAGATCATCGATGTTCTTCACAATGTTGGTGAAGTAGAGATCTAAGGGGAAGATTACAATGAGAATTGATTCGAAAGGTTGAGAATGAAACTCATTCTCAATAACTATCACCACATGCGTATGGGGGTTTAGCTAATGATGAAGGCTGTCGAACTAATTGCTATGATCAGTGAACTTGTGGCAGAACATGGAAACATTGAAGTTTGTCGTATTACAACCGATCCCACGGGTGCGAGGGTGGTTACTCCAATCAATGATGCCGAGTGTGTCGGGACTCGTTATGATACAAAGATTGGACACTTTGCCATTGACAAAAAGCGATCCACAAAAAATAACCACAGGATTGTTATTTGGTAGAGGTTGAATATTTATAAGGACAGTGGGGGTAATCATGAATGATTTTATGAAAAACAAAGACTTTATGGACAACAACTATCCAGTTCTTATAAATTGGGAAGTCAAGTATGATGATTATTTTGCGATGCCTGAATATATTCAGGGTAAGATGATTGGACAGGCAGATAAATATCCCAAGCTTTCAAATGGAGAGGTTGTCAATATCAGGGATATTGAAGTGTTTGATATGTTCAACAAAGTTTTGAGAACTTCCACGGGACAAAGGTTTTATCTATCTGGTTCTGGACGCCGGGTTTTTTCGGAAAAAATTGAATACGAAAATTATGAGTAGTTTTTCTTTACTTGTAAATAGTATTTTGATATAATATTAATGATGGAGGTATAACCGTGGATGAATTAAAGAGGATGTGGGATATTGCTGGTATTGTGGAGGTAAGTTTGTCGCGGGTTTACTCCCACTTCAAAAATAAGAATATCCCAATCGCAATCGTCACGGCCTTTCGCGACCCCGAAGAAAAGCCCGTGAAGAAAAGTATTGCCGACAACAAAAGCATCGCCTCAGAGGCGCGAGGTGCGGGATATGGTTATGTTTTCCTTGATGGAGCTTGGCAAGATCCAAACACGGGGGAGGAAATGAAGGAAGATTCTGTGATGATCATCGGCAAGGAAAACGATAATGGCAAGCTCAAGGGAATGGTAAAGAATTGGGTCGGAAAGTATAACCAAGATGCAGCGTTGTGGAAGGATGAGGGTTCCACAGAAATCTCTCTATTGTTTAGGGATGGCAGCACCAAGAAGATTGGTCAAAAGTTTTCACCAAATACAGCACAACATGGATATACAAGACTTCGTGGGAGGGGTGGAAGGGTGTTCACCTTTGAGAGTGCCCACAAACACAAGAGTTGGTTGGGACGGTGGAATGATTTGATTGGAGATTGATATGAAGAACATCATTCGCTCAAAGGGGAGGGTGTGGGAAAGGCGTTCCAAAAATCTAACTTCAGGCGAAATACAATGTCCAAGATGTGGGGAATGGAAAAAGGTTCCAAAGTTTACGGATAAGCACTTTAACGAAGAATATACATGCAGGACTTGCAAGAAGGAAATGAACTTATCCATTCCCCATCCAACCAAAATCAAATCAAACAAAAGGAGAATCAAACCACAGTTTCCAGACGATTGTCCACACAAGGCCTTCTTTTGGTGTAAGTCTCCAAGCGAATGTATTGGGTGCTATTACAATCCAGACAAAAAGATTGCTTTGATGAAACGAAGTGAAGATGACGAAAAAAAGACAGCAAAGGACAATTGGTTTTATCACAACAGTAAGCACGCCAAGGAATGCTTATCTATACTGGATGACATAAGACTTGGTAGAGGGTTATTCAAAAATGGAACCCGTTGTAGGTTCAAGCACGCAAGAAAAGATGACCTTGATGATGAGGTCTAAGTAAAGAAAGAAGGTTCTAAAATGAGTAGTGATTTTTCAAACATTGGGTATGGAGAGGTCAAGGAATTTACGGAGAAGTATCAGTTCCCGGTGATGGAGAGTAAGATACTCACAGAGGGTGGTGTTGAAGTTCCCAACCGACGCGCCATTGTTCGTGGAGATACTAATGAGGTTGTTGGAACAGTTGGTTCTAACTATAAGGTTCTATCTCACAGTGACGCCCTCGATCCCATTATTGATCGTCTTAAGGAAAAGGGTCAAAGGACATTCAAGCGTATTTTGTTGGCAAACAATGGGGCAAAGATGTTTGCAAGTATTTATTTCCCCCACAAGGAAGCCTCCGTTGGAAATAGTGGAGATAAGTATTGGCCTGGCATCACTGTTGTAAACTCTTTGGACGGAACCCTCCGATATCATCTTGAGGCAAGTATCTTTCGTTTGGTTTGCACCAATGGTATGCGGGTTCCTCAGATCATCAAAAATCTTACATCCGTCCACAGCAAGAATAAGGACTACACTGAAATGGTTGAAGGAATCATTGGTGTTGTTGATGGAGATCAGTTCACCAACTTCAACAAGTGGGCAAACAAGGATTTAGGTGCGCGGACATCTGTGGATCTAAATAAGCTTGTTGATTATGTCATCAATAACCCTAAGGTTAATTTTCCGGCTAAATATAAGCCTCTTGTGGAGTGCGAGATTTCCCGCGAACTCGAAAATGGACCGATGACTGTTTGGTCCCTTTACAACGCCTTCCATAGTGTGATTGAACACCACTTGGTTCGTGAAAAGGGGAAGTATAACCGTGCCCGTTCGCTAGATGAGAACCTTTACAAGTTCTTTTCCACGGAAAGTATTTTTTAGTAGCTAATACTCAAACAACATAAACACAAACCCCCGCGATATTTAATTATATCGCGGGAGTTTTATTTTATGGCAAGATTATCAAAAATGCAAATGATGAAGGAAATGGTGTCGTGTACAAAAGACCCCATTTATTTTTTGGAAAACTATGGAAAGGTTCGCGACCCGGTTAATGGGATCATACCATTCAGACTATATGAGTACCAGAAGGTTTGTATCAGATCGTTCCAACAAAAGAGATTCAACATTACTCTTAAGTCGAGACAGACGGGACTTTCCACTATCACCGCAGGATACATTGCTTGGCTTATCACATTCCACTCTGCCAAAGAGGTTGTGGTTGTTGCTGACAAGAAAAAGAACGCACAGGGATTTATCCGGAAAGTGAAATTGATAATACGCAACTCTCCGAACTGGATGGTTCCCAAAATTACCATCGACAATCAGGGTAGTATAACTCTATCAAATGGTTCAAGAGTTGAAGCAGAAGCGACAACATCCAACGCTGCCCGTTCCGAATCTTTATCTTTGTTGGTCATTGATGAGGCAGCGGCAATTGAAACGGGGAAGGTCAACGACCTTTGGGCAGCAGCATATCCAACACTATCCCTCGGTGGTAATGCGGTAATTATATCCACACCAAAGGGTGTTGGGAACTTTTATCACAAACAATGGGTGGCAGCAGAAAGTGGAGAGTCGGATTTTAATCCCCTGAGGATACACTGGACACAACACCCCAAGTATGGGAAGGATGTTATATGGAAGTGTATGGGGTGTAACCACACACAGAATGAATCGTCCGTCTATAGTCCAGTTTGTAATGTGTGTGGAGAATCTTCCCTTAAGCCAGAATCACCTTGGTACATTGAGCAATGTCGGCAGCTTGGGGATCCCCGTCTAATAGCACAAGAAATGGATATGGACTTTCTTGGATCTGGCGACAATGTTATTCTTGAGGAATACATAAAAAAGACAGAGTTGAACGTATGTGCGCCCGAATCTGTGGGTGGGTTTGACAACAATCTTTGGACGTGGGAAGAACCCAACGAAACGGACAAATATTTAATATCGGCAGATGTAGCAAGGGGTGATGGTTCTGATTATTCAGCCTGTCATGTCATCAAGCTTTCTAACTTGGAACAAGTAGCAGAGTACCGGGGGAAACTTCCTCCCGATATGTATGCAAAGTTCCTTTATGAATTGGGAATCAAGTATAACAAGGCATTATTAGCAATAGAAGCAAACTCTATCGGATATGCAACTTGTCTGAAGGTACAGGAACTTGAGTATCCCAACATATTCTATTCAATGCGAGGGCAGTTTAACGCCAGAGATAGACGGAAGCTTGAAAAAGCTATGATGAATAAAGAGACAATGGTTCCGGGGTTCCAAACAACAACTTCCACTCGCCCACTCGCCATAACGCAGTTGGAGGAAGGGGTAAGAACGGGGAAGTTCGTCATACATTCAACAAGACTTGTGTCTGAGTTAAGAACACTCATATGGAATAATGGAAAGCCAGAGGCTATGGCGGGGTATAATGATGACCTATCTATGGCAGCGGCGATTGGATTACTTATTATAGACACAACATTGAATGACATGGTTGCAACAAGAGAAAGTATCATAGCGTCCCTTACAAACTATGGAAGTCAAACAACTTTAGCAAAGGATGAGGTCAAAGAACTTAGCAATGTATTTATGAATGAACGAAGACGAAATAGTCCATGGGAAATGTCCGTGGGAACTACAGGAATAAAGGAAGATTTATCTTGGCTGGTTGGAAAACGAAAAGGATAGGTAAAGATAGATGTCAGAGTTTATGAAGTACAAAAAGGTTGGTTCAAACAGTGTCCGGACACGGGACGATGTTTTTTCAACTACAAATACCAATATAAAGTCTCCGGATGTTGGACTGTTCCCAAAATTAACACTACTTTTCAAGCGAGGGTTTGGACAGAAGTATATAGTCGATCCAGAGAAATATGATGCGCCAACAACAAGCAGACAAAAAGAGTATCTAAAGACGCAGTTTGAAAAGGCAACATACGACCATTATCTAAGAGCAACAACACTTGAGGTCGATAGACTAAAGACATATGAAGATTATCTCATCATGGATTATACTCCTGAGATTCATTCGGCACTTGACATTTATGCAGACGAATCTCTGACAAAGAATGAAGATGGTATTGTTCTCGACATAAAAACAGACAATGAGAGAATAAAGTTGATTCTCGAAAACCTGTTCAATGATGTTCTGGATATTGACCACAATCTATGGCATTGGACCCGAAATATGTGTAAGTATGGAAATCACTTTTTGCTCTTGGATGTCCAACCCGGAAGGGGTGTTGTTGGTCATTTGCCTTTGCCAATAAATGAAATGAGGCGCGAGGAAGCTTATGATGGAATGGTTAATTCCGTCAAGTTTCTTTGGGACGCACAGAATCTTGAGTTTGACAGTTGGCAGGTTGCTCACTTTCGTCTATTAAACAATATGGACAAATACCCATATGGAACGGCAGCAATAGAGTCAGCAAGATTGATATGGAAGCAACTAACTCTAGCAGAAGATTCAATGCTTATTTATCGTATCACCCGCGCACCCGAACGTAGAGTGTTTTACATAGACGTTGGCAATATAGATCCGGGGGATGTTGGGGAATACATCAAGTCAATCAAAAACCAAATAAAGAGAACACAAGCGGTTCATCAACAGACGGGAAATATAGATCACAAATACAACACGATGGCAGTTGATGAAGATTTTTTCATCCCCCGGCGCGGAGATAAGAATAGTGAAATCGATACACTCCCCGGAGCATCCAATCTTGATGAGATTGCCGATATTGAATACTTGCAAAACAAGATGTTCGCAGCATTAAAGGTTCCCAAGGCATATCTAACTTTTGATGAACAGATAAATGCCAAGGCTACATTGTCGAGTGAGGATTTTCGTTTCGCCAGAACAATTAACAGAGTGCAACAAGCAGTCATAGCAACATTGACCAACATAGCAGTAACCCACCTTTGGACATTGGGGTTCCGCGAAAAGGGACACTTGACAGAGTTTGAATTGTCTCTCACGAACCCAAGCACACAAACCGAAATTGAAAAGTTCGAACTCTATGAACAGAAAGCAAGTGTGTTTAGTTCCCTTTGGGACGAATCAACCCTTTCCCCAACATCATATGTTTGGGGTATGCAGAACATCTTTGGATTCAGTGATGATGAAATAAAGCTAATACTTAAGCAGCAATTCCTTGAGGGAAAGATGAAGCTTGAGATAGAAACCGTCTCACAGGGGGAAAGTGGTGAAATGGATCAACCACAACCCGGCGCGGCGACCGGTGCTGCAAGTGGTGGGTTTGTTGATGACCAAGGTGAAGCTTTACCAGAAGATCCGCCCGAGGGGTATGAATATGTTGATCCCGATACTGGCGAAGTTGTTGAATCAAGGGCGTTTGACGATTTGATAAAATCCCTTGGTGAAATGAGAAAACTAACAAACAATAGGGGAAAGACATCGGTCAAGCAGAACAAACGATTGTTGGTCAATAGTCTTTCCTATGACAACACCATACATATGCTTGCTAATTTGGATGAAAAAATCAAAAGGGAAGATGGAAAAATAGATATAAACACAAACAAAAAGTAGTGTTTATGTAATATTTGGAGATATTTCTTTTTAGGGGTGCAACCATAAGGAGAATGTGAAGTGAATTTTGGAACCATAGTAGATTCAATAACCAAACAATGTATAACGAAGATTTACGAATGTAAAGATCGTCAAGCTAAGGGTCTTGCGAAAGACTTTATTACTTATGTTGGGTTAAAGGAAGTTCTACAACGTCAATTTATGGTTTACCATAACCTGAATACGGCATACATAAAGGATAAGCAGAGCGCACAGATGTTTGTTTCGGAGTCGTTAAAGCCACTTGGTAAATATTCGTTCGCGGATATTCAATCGTTCAATGCTTTACTTGAAACAAAATATTCCGTCCCAAAGATGAAGTCTACAGACATTAATAGACACATCGGAAATCTGATAAAGTATCACACAAGCGAAATCAACGATCCACAAATGTATGTGGAGTCTTTTAGCTTTGTGGTAGATCATATCTCCACATTCAGGGAAACAAAGACTTTGGACAAAGATGTTTTGAACGAATCCATGGAACTAAAGTTCCTGAAGCCGCAGCATGTTGTTAAGATTGCCATAAAGAAATTTAATGACAAATATAAGACAACATTTAATGAAAGCGATAGAAGGTTGTTTAACCTACTCAAGTCCAAAGACGATGGCGAGATAAGAAAGTATAGAGAAACACTTTTGATGCAGTTGACCGAACATTGTGCGATGATAGTCCCGGCCGCCGATGAGGACATTAAAAAGAATTTGGAAAAAGCTATAGATAGAATAAAATCAAACGAAGACACAGACTCAATACTGTATGGATATGAATTACTTTCGGAAATGAAAGAGATGAACAAACATCTTGTTGAGGACCACTACAACGGGGGGGAAGTCATTGGGTAAATTTGGACCGGGAACAAGCCAACCATTATCCTTAAAGCGTAAGGATTGGAAAGCGACAGGAAACGCAATAGAAAACAAAAACAGACCAGAAGCGGTTTATTTGGTTCTATCTTCGTGGGTAAAACCAAAACTATCTGTCAATTCTGCTAGGAAATCGGCAACACAAGATGTTGATTCCGTTGCCAAACAGAGTGCCAAGGAATTTGTATCTGGTATTGAAGCCTTGAAGAAAAAAGCATATAAATATTTCAATTCCGAATACTTTGACACATCCAGCGTCATATTTACCTATGACTTTGCTTTACAGGGGGTTGCACCCGGAAAAAGGCAGTTCATAGAAATTGAGATAAATATAGACACATTGAACACCATTGATATGAATGATGAGCCAGCACCGACGCCATCCTCTGGAAAGATAAACAATATTCCATTCAGAGATTTCGTAAAACACTTGGAGAGTGCGGCAAACAAGATGTTGATGGAAGATGTTTTTTCCACAGCAAAATCTACAATGGATTTCTCTCTAAAGAAGGGCGGAAAGTAAACAATGAAAAAATCAGAACTAAAGACAATTATCAAAGAGTGTATCAGAGAGGAAATGATATTAGAGTTTAAGGGTGGGGGACCAGAGATGAAGAGATTCATTGAACTAACCGATCCGGGGGCAGATTTAAGTAATTCTGAAATAGTGGAACTAGACAAGCTAATTCAGAAATATACAA
>Ga0208795_1000426_pt1 | contig 20693 bp, 24 predicted proteins | sample CB_VirMetaG_6_FD_184541 | JGI IMG/M metagenome (GOLD analysis project Ga0208795, IMG submission 184541) | Freshwater to marine saline gradient viral communities from Chesapeake Bay - CB_1508_2 Viral MetaG (SPAdes) (version 4) | ecosystem: Environmental > Aquatic > Marine > Coastal | place: USA... | reverse complement strand
TGCAATATTGCACAATAAGTTAACGCTGCATGAAAAGCAGCAGCTTAATAATGCTGCAGCAGCAGCGCGTAAGCTGCAGCTACGCTGCAGCAGCAGTAGCTTGTTTTGTGCTAGTACAGCGCAACATTACTTTGAAAAATTAAAGCACTACTATAATTGTTAGTGCTTTAAACATTAAACGCTATAGCAAATTAATGCTATAGCGTTTAACTGTATTACTACAAGTAATTTAAAAAAAACTTGCTATTTTAAATTACTTGTAGTAATATATGCACACTGTTTGAAAAAACAGTAAAACATTTTTTCAACGCAACATATAGCATAAGTATGTTGCGTTTAATTTAATAGCGTTTTTTAACGCTGGGAGGAAATTATGCAAAACTTAACAGCAAACGTAAACAACAACGCAAACACAAACTTTAACGCAAATGCACAAGAAAATACGCTTGTGCAAGCGTTTAGCAGCTACACGCTTGCGCAGTTGGAAAACACTAGCACGTTGCATTTATTGCAATGCGCTAATAAAGAAAATAAAAACGCTTGTACGCAAGCGTTTAACAGCGCACAGCAAGCGTTATATACGCTGTGCATGGAAAATATTAACAAGCGCACACACGCGCATTTTACAGCAAAAAGCAATTTTACGCAACAAGCGTTGCGTAGTTGTTTGCTGTACGTACTGCAAAACAATGTGCAAATAAACATTGCACAATTTAATGCAGTGCTACACGCTTATAACGTGCAAATGGAAATAAAAAATAGCTTGCGTGTAGTGTACACGTGGGAAAATTTTGAAAAATTAGCAAAAGTGTTGCGTAACAAAGTAGTGCTTACGCAATAACGCAAGCATGTGTTACGCTATAGTACAAGCTATAGCGTAACAACATTAAAAAAGCATAGCGTAAAAAATACGCTATGCTTTTTTTTTACGCAAGCACGGGACGTATATAAAAAAATTTGCATATTTTTTTAAAAAAGCGCAAAGCCCATCTTCTACCCATCTTCTAACCATCTTCTACCTTTCTTCTACTTTTCCTCTACTTTTCCTCTACTTTTCTTCTAACCATCTTCTACCTTTAAAAAATGTGGTGAGTTCAAATCACCACCCAGAATCTATAAGTACTTACCCTAAAAAAATTGCGCGGCAAATTTTTGAAAAAGTTGCAGGACCCCGTTCGAACTCTAATCAACTTTGTCATTTAAAAGTTCTAACAGAGTATCAAGGGTATCGCCTACAGTAAACCAGCCGGCCCCATAAACAGTAATAATACAGTAGTCAGAGAGGTGGTGAACAGTAGATAAGAATGGGTCTTATTTAGAAAAAAGTGCGTGACCGATTGTCTGTACAGACCTTTTAGAGAAAGAGTAGTTTTACTTCGTACTCAGGAAGGATCTTCTCATAATAAAAAAAGGAGGAAAAAATATCATATCATCACAAGAAGATCAAATATTAAAATGTTTTTTATAATCATCCCACGCAAACTCGCTAGATTTAATAGTGGGTTCTGCTTCGGGCCACTTTTTATTAAGAATGTTTATTGCATATGATGAAGCAGCATAAGGATGTTTCATAATAGTAGATTCTGCTTCGGGCCAACCGTTTCGATAAAAATGTTCTGCGTATGTAATTGCAGCATTAGCATCTTTTGCAATATATGGTTCAAGATCTTCAATTCGTTCTTGTTTTATTGTTGTAGCATAATAAGCTGCTGCTTCTGGAATATCTTTCAAGAAATCAATTGTAATCGGTATTTGAGCAAGTTTAAGGTAACGTGGGTATTTTTTTACTACGGTTTTAACTAACTCAGGATCATCGTATCCCATGTATTGTAACATTGATGGATTATCTCTAAGTACTGTTTTTTTCTCTTTTGTTGTTAACTCTAGTTGTTGAACATCGTTATCTCGTAATTTGGATGCAGATTCGATTTTTATACTACTAGGTACATTACTAACTGATTGATTGTTGTAAATTAAATTTTTAATATATTTAACTGATAAATCTGGTACTTTCAAATAAACTAGATATTTTTCTAAAGTAAGGTCTCTTTTATCTATGACGTTTGTACGAAGTTGTTTGGATGCTAAGTTATATATTTCTTCATATTCTGTTCTAGTTTGACTAATACGCTTACGATTTTCGTCGCCGATGTTATATATTTGATCAGTTAAATCTTTTCCTGTTATTTGATTAATAATTTTAACCGGATCTAACTTAGTTTGCGTTTTAAACAAGTCAAAGGAGAGAATATCATCATTTTCATCAAACAACTCAATAATATCATCATCATCAAAATTAATAGCCCATTTTTTTTGATTCTGTTTATTTAAACAATAGACTATTGTAGATTTACCTAGGTGGAAATAATCAGTAAAATAGTTATTAACTGGCTTAGTAGTACACCAATCAGTATTTCTTCCATGATAACAACTAGCTGCTCTATCTAAAGGAATAATAATCAGCCATTCGTCATTTTCAAACACAGGAATACTACGACCTATATCTTGGTTACGTTTAATTTTCGATTTAGTATCAAGTTTGGCCATTCCAGTAACAAATTGATGAAACTGATCCCATCCACGTTTTCGCCAATAGTTAATATCTTTTTGTTGTTGAGTTACGTCGGACCTCTTAGCAACTTTACGATATTCTTCTATTGTTTTATCTACTAATTGTTGATCATTAGCGTGTTGAATAAATTCACGTCTTGCTAATGAAAATGATTCCAATAATATTTCAATAAATCTCATATATATATTTTCCGGTAAGCATATTATATTTATCCGGTTGATCGCAACCTCCCGTTCTTTAGGGCGTAGTAGTTCACATCTATCGTTCAGAATCTTACTTAACTATTATAATATAAATCATTTGGTTGAAATCTATAATATTCTATTTCTAATTGATTATATTCTTCAGGTAAAAATCTTCTCATGTAAGAAGTGTTATCTTTTCCATAAAATAATATAATACTACTATATCCTTTATCAATTAATCCTTGTTCTTTTTCTTCACTATCAGATTCTGTTGTAATTGAATCTTGTTTAGAATAAACAGAAAGTAAATTCTTATCATCTAAAGTCAATCCAAATTTATAGTCATCTTCATTAATAACAAATCCATGAAATTTCCAATGTCTAAACCCCAAGCACATATATTTAATCATTGATAAAGTGGAAGGATTAGTTTCTATTGTTATAACTGGATTAATAATTTTCATAATATACCTTTAAGTGATGAAATGTGTTAGTTTCTATTGTTATTACTGGATTAGTTATTATCGTAAATTTCATATATATTTCCCGGTAAGCATATTATATTCACGCAATACCGAGAAGTATGCAATATGCTTTTAGTTTAACTCGGATCCATTTTTTCTTAAATAATAGTCTTCGTTAATAAATTTAAGTACAACTCGACCAAGACTCGAATCTTCCCGTTCAACTTGGGGTTTAATAACAACTCCTTCGCGAATTTGTTTTGGGTCAAACTCTGTTTCTTTTGCATGTTGAAATAATGGTTCGATTATATCCCATTGAAACGGTCCTTCGTAAAGTACAGGTACTCTAGTAACATTTGGAAGTGTACTTAACCATTCATTTAATTCTGTATGGGATAAAAATCGATCTCTACTCCAAACATCAAATACACGAAACATTGTTTCATTTTGTTTGGCACCATATTTTAGATCTTGTACATCGCCGAAAATTTCTCCCATAATAATAGTATGTTCAGTGCAGTGTTTGCTAATTTCATCTATAAGAGGTTTTACGGTTTTTAAATATAAATTATTAGTGTTAGCTTCGTTATCTTTAAAACATAAACCTTTAGCACCTAACCCTTTAGAAAATACAGAAATATAACCATTTTCAACTCGAATCATTTCTTCATGTACAAATAGTGATTCTTTAGGTAAAAATGAAATTCCACAAAATGTTCCATGAAGTTTACTAGTTACTTGTACTAGTTCTCCTTCATTAAATACATTAGGGTAATTTTTAGAATTTTCAATATCATACTTAATAGTTACGTGACTTCCAGCATTAAATACTTCGCCTGCTAAATTTACAGGAATTTTAGGTTCGTATTTTGTAATACCCAGCAGTTTTGTTACATTTTCATATTTAACAACAGCATAATTAGTAGTAGGTGTTTTTAAAATAAAACAATTTGTAGTGTCTACTTGTTCTAATGGAATAGTAATACCCAGTGAAAATTCTCCTCTAAGTTTAACTGCTTTTACTCTATCGCCGAGAGATCCTGATAATAAACCTTTGTTTTTTTCATTGTTCCAAAAGTTATAATATTTGAGAATGTCTTCAGGAACAACAGCATTTTCTGGAATATAAACAACATAATCTCCAGTTTTATATTGACCTTTTTTTACAACACATTGCCAACCTTCTGTTGACCCAATATTTGCTAATTCTAGTGCATCAGCATTCGGGTGAGGTTTAATAAAAATTTGTTGTACATTACATTTAATTTCTGACATAATATTTCTCTATTTTAAGTTATTTAAAAAATCACGTAGTTTACCTGATTCGATTTCAGCACGAACTTTAGGTTCTTCTGTATTAGTAGAAGGTGAAGTTGTTGATGTTGTTCTTTTTATAATGTCCATTGCTGACGACGAAGGTGATCGTTGTGGAGCAGCAGTGCTACTACTATCGTCATCTGTTTCAGGATCGTAAATTCGAAGAGTGTCTATATCAAACTCTAAGTCTATTTTTGATCCTACTCCTGATGAATTTCTTGTTTTCATTAGCTGTAATTGATATTTCCCTCGTTCCCGCATTGCTCGACTAGTAAAAATACCAAATACATTATCTGCTGTTTGAATCTTGGAAAGACCACCTGAAATATGCGAATGATCAAATTCAACTTCCTCAACTGAGGATCGATTTAACTGTGATGCAGAAATAGTAACAGTGTTTAGTTCCATAGCTAAGTTTCTAATTTCTTCACTAACATGTTTATCTTTAATAAATAAATTTTCAGCAGAAACTTTTACGCCATTTGGCATTAACAAATCCAAGTAATCTATTAACAATACATCAATACGTTTTCCAGTTTTAACTTCATATTCTTTAATATATGCGCGTATGTCATTTGGTGTTTTGCCGGAAGGCATATATTTTACTTGCAATGCCCCTGATTTTTTACCTATAATTCTAACTTTTGTTTCTAAATCATCAATATTTTTAAAAATAGTTTTAGACGGAATATCTGTCATCATTGAATCAATACGCATTGAAACTAAATTTTCGGAAAGTTCCAATGTTAAGTATAATACATTTAAACCAGCTAATGCCCAATTTACTCCTAAGTTTGCTAAAAACAAACTTTTTCCTGCACCTGATCCACCTAAAAATAAAATTAATTCGCCACGATTAATACCTCCATATAGCCGTGCATCTAAGCTAGGCCACCCTGACGATATTTGACCATTTTTATCTTTAATTGCCATTAATCGTTCTCTTGGATTAGCAAAATAATCTGTTCCCAAATCTTTTTGTAATCCTATTTGTACAGCTTTTTTAATTAAATCTTCAACAGGGCCGTACTCTCCTTTCTCTAATAAATCTGCCGAATCTAAAATAGCTTGTTCTAGTGCTTTATGTTTTGAAAATGTTTCAAATTCTAATAAAAGCCAATCATAGTGATTATCGTTTAACTCTCCTGGATCTTTTAAATCTGCATGAGTTGCTGCATTAATTATCTCAAATGTAGGTAACGTATTATGTTGAGAAACATATTCGCTCAAAAATTCTGCAGCTTTTTGTAGTTTCTTATCAAAGTAAGTTGAATTAAACACTGACTGACAACGAACAAAAGTTTCAGCACTAGATAACATCATCTCAAGATATAATTTTTGAATTTCGAAGCCATAATCAGTATTTTGTCGTGTTGCCATAAATTTCCTTTAATTACTCAAACCAGTGTTTTGCTTTTAATCTTGTTTTTAACGGTGACGTTTCTACAGAATTAATTATTGTATATAGTGTATATAGTTTACCATATCTTAATATAGCATCGTTAATATCGTTTATTCCTGTATCCCAATCAGGCATTGATAATTTCCAATTTAGGTCTAATGCCGACTCAACTAGCTTCTTCCCAGCTAAATCTTTATCTGGTACTAAAATAACATCTTTATTTAATTGGTTAATTAACATAGCTTGTTGTTCAGATATTGCTGATCCTAGTAATGCAACTCCTTCTATATGTATAGCATCAATCGGTCCTTCAACTACAATTACTATTTCTCGATCACGGGTTTGGTTATCTAAATTAAATACATATCCGGGTTGAGTTTTGGTTAAGTATTTTGGAGAAACATCTTCAATTGCTCTTGCAGTATATCCTACTAATATATTATTATAATAAAATGGTATAATCAATCTATTTCTCATAACTGGTACAGTTGAATAGTAAAATTCAAAGTCTGTAAGGTATAATCTCCGAGCTTGCATATATTGAGCAAGTTTAGTGATATACTTGTTATTGTGAGTACATGTAGCTAATTGATGAGATTCTGGTGGTAAAATTTCTTGTTCAAATGTAGGTAATAATTGTTTAGATGTATTACTTGAATTAGATTGATATTTCAATGCGTCCAACATTAATTTATTAATCGTACTACTTGGAACATTAAGCCATTCGAGTAATTTCTTAAATTTAAATGAAATATGTTTCCCCGGCATCCATCCTGTTTTATATCCACAGTTAAAACAGGAATAGCTCACTGAGCCGTCGGCTTGGATATTAATACCTCCTCGACCTCTAGTGTCAGGTGTAGTTCCATTATGAACACAGCATGGAGCATTTCCAGAAATCCATCCACTCGGTGTTGTTTTAATCTTCCTTCCTTGTACAAAAAATGTACGTACAGTATCAGATATATCAGACATACAACTAACCTATAAACTATAATAATATAGTTATTTTACAGTATTGTGTTTAATAAGTCAATGCTAATTTCTTATTAGAACTTTAGAAATTTTGTCACTAGGATCAACTACAGTTTTAAGACGCATAAATTCATACACACCTGTTACATTAATAGGAACTGGTTTAGTATTTTCAGTACTATCAATACTCAGTACTGCAATGTCTGCCCATGGTGTTTCAACATCCAACTGGCTACTAAGAGTTGCTTGAATTATTACATCGCCTTGAAATTGATTAGAGTATATTGCGAGAGTGTGTAACGCTTCGTTGTTATTTATATTCGATTCTGCATTAATTGGATCAGAAACCCATTCGTTACTGTAAACTCCAACAGAATGAAAGTTATTAATTTCTAACGAGTCTTTAGGGCCTGGAAACGCATAATCATTAACTAATATAGTTGCATCATTATCAAAATTACTATGACTATATGTTATTATTTTGTTATCGTTAATATCTACTAAATATATATTATATTTTAAATATTGTTGTTTTATATTAAATAGATCTTGTTCGGTAAGAGTAACAGTAAACAATCCACGTGCAGTTAAAGTACTGCCGTCGTCAAGGACCTGACCGTCACGTTCTATTATTAGCATGCTTTCACTATCAAATGCAACAAATTTAGGGATATATTGATAAACATCGATTGGACGTTGATTTGCATTGAGCAACCGAAATTGTAGTACATTATCAATACCTTTATAAACTTGAATTTGTCTTTGATACACTGGTCGATACTCCGTGATGAAACCTGCTAGGTTTACAACAACATTAATTTTATTTGAAATTAGATACCTTGGCGTTAATTGCATACAGTATTTATAAGATTATGTTAACAAAAGAGATACAAGAAAAATTTCCATTTTTAAGCATTGTACTTTACGGTGGTTCCGAGTACATAGGTGTTATTATAAATCAGGATCAATCAGTGACAAGCATGTATGTGTATACATTGATTAGATCAGAAAAAGAAAAGCTGAACTTTTTAGATTTAGGCGATGTTTGGTGGTGGGAGTCTAATAGACTTCTTCCTATTAACATTTTCTTACGATCAGAAATGATTCCGTATCAATATGCTATAATTACAATGGTAACAAAAGATGTTAATGTATTAATAGGACCGTGTGTTAATTTAAATAATCTTGCGTCTAAACGTGTTAAACGCAAGAATATTCAACTAATACGCCGTAGTAAATGACTATAAATTTTGTTGCTCACACAGCAAATTCATGTGGACAATCACTAACATAGCATACGAAAATGCGTGTGCTTTTTTAAAATAATATTCATTATTGTTAGGCTTTTCCCATACTTCGTTCATTATAACTTTCCAACTTTTTTCTATAAGATATTTTTTCGCAGGTCGAATAATCGATAGGGTAGCAGCTAATTGTGCCACGGAAGTAGGGCAAAGTTTCTTGAGTACCTTCCCATGCCCGTTCAAATGAAATAGCTGATTGACAAAATTTTCTTCTTGAAGTAATTCCCATTTAGGCTCCTTATGCATTAACTGTAACAAGTGTTCTTCATTTTTCACTTGTTGATATATGCTAACATTAAGAATATCAAATTTAAAATATCCACGATCTTCAGCTTCCTTATAGTTCAAAGTTGATTGCATCGATAAGGGATTGTGCGGAATTTCAGTTACGTAAATTCCTGAATTATGTAGATTACCATTACTTAATGTTGCAATTCTGTGTGGTAAAATTGATAATAATTCTGTTCTATCTCGCAAATCTATATCAATATCCATTTTTATTTCTATTTTTTTTGATTTTCTTTTGTGTCATATACCATTTCAGTCGACTTACTCGATCTTTCATTGTAATACCAAGGATATGGTCAAGTTCATGTAAATAGCATTTTGCACTATAATCAGAAATTTTAATAATATGTTCTTCTAAGTTTTCATCGTAAAATTTAGCTAAAATTTCTCTTGGTCTTGAAATATATGCAGCCATATTTGGAAAACTTAAACATCCTTCATAGTCTTCCAATTTTTCTTCGGTATATTCTAATACAGTAGGATTAACACATAAAATAGCATCGGTAGTACTATTTCCCATTACAAATGCTTGTAGATCAATTCCAATTTGATTTGCACTAAGACCGATTCCTCCATTTTCTAGCATAACTTTTACTAAGTTCTCTTTTAATGTTGTTAAGTCACATTGTGGATTTTGTAAATTAACTGGTGTTAATTTTTTATTTAAAATAGGGTTTGGGTATTTAATTATTTTCATATTAGATATTTGCTTTTTGTATAATGTCTTTTACTAAAATTAAATCGGCTTTTTGTCGTTTAAATCTCAAGCTCCAATGTTCAGGGTCTAATATACGATAAATCATTTGAAGTTGTTCATCGTTAAACTTTGATAACATTGATTTTCCAGACTGGCAATTTAATATCAACCACGGGCTAATTTTCCCATCTTTAATATTCCATACTGCTCTATTAACACTTACTAAATTAAAATAATCAGTCCAATTATGATGATTTTCAGTAGCCCATTCAACCATAGTATTTATCGATCGTTCTAATGCTGATTCTACTCCTTCTTTTCGTATTAGGTCTATTACATAGTTTTCGTAAATACTTTCATCACACCATTTGTCAATTTTAATGCCAGACGTTACTATATATGTAATATATTTGTCAATGTATAATGGCTTAACATTTGATAAAAAACTTCCAAATTTTACAAAAGCATTATAATAATTACTTTTGCAAAATTCTTCATACGACTTATCAGATTTTGCCCCTGCACTTAGTCTATAAAATTGATTAAAGGTATAATATCCCAATCGAACTCGTTTTTCATTTTGTTGCAAAGCTCGCCGTTTAGGTGTACATAAATGTGAATTTAATGTACTTTCTCGCATATACCCTGAATGACAATACTCGCATACAAATGGTTTATTAGAGTTTAACTTTGTCGATACCATGTTCTTCTGCTAATGCTGTTAATTGTTTTTTCGTCATAGTTGATGCTATTAACTCTAAATCTGAAAGTTTAGCAGTTGGATATATTGACGCTAATAATTGAACTTCTTTATTTCCAGTTTTAGCTGTTTTTAATGCTAAGTATGAATATCGTTGAGATTTTCCAGTAGAGCCACACATTGTTATTAGTTTCCAAAATAACTCAGGATGACCGGTACTACTAGATTTAAGTACTCCTAATGCACTATTTAAGTATGTATTTGTTTTTAGCACAGCATTTTCCTGCTGCCGTCTAGATCCTGCTACATTACTCATATAACGATTTAACAACCAGAAGTTCACAGACTTTTTTTCAATATCAGTAAATTCGTCCCAAGCATTACTATATCCGTGATCTATACAAAAAAATATTTGTTTTAAATTTAATTCACCTTCCTTTGCCATAAGTTATGCCACTGATCCAGTTGTACGTCTAACAATATCGTCGTGTGAAAATTCACCCCAATATAATTCAAATGCAACACCATCTTCTAGTCCTTCAAATTGATGATATTTTCCAGGTAGTACTTGTGTATATTCTCCTGCTTCTAAAATAGTTTCATCAATTAATCCATCTTGATCAGACTGCCATGTTCTAACTAACATCTTTCCAGATTCAACAAAGAAAAAATTTATTTTATGTTCATGCTTATGTTCAGAGCATTTGTAACCTTTATTATACTCGATACGATGAAATTCAAAAAACGCATTCGCAATTAATGATTGAGTTTTACCCCATACTTTACCTTGAATCATATGTTCTCCTTAGAATAAATTTGAATAGCTAATAACTTCGCACTGTCTACTAATGTCTTTAATAAAAAATGCACATAATGGATTTTCTGTATCAGTTAACGGTATGCCAATTAATTGACTATTTTGGGTTTTTGGAAAATACCATTTTACATCTGTATAAAAATTAATAATACTAATCTCAGCAAACTCTGCTTTAAAACTAGTTAAGGGATTATATAAAAATGCCTCAAACTTTCTATTATTAATCGAAGTTAACGGTAATACTTCTAAATCACTACCCGTTTCGGAACAGCCAATAGTAATGCTCCAATCTAATGGCATAGATATTTGATTGTTGTTAATTTCTAACACCATTGCAGGCGCACTAAATGATTCCAGAAATATCAATGATGAAAAAAAGAAATCGGGATTTTCTGGATTTGAATTATCTAAAATACTAAATCTAATGTCGTCGTCGATTTGATCTGGTAAATTATCTAACTTATAACATTGATTATCTATTGTTAATATCTTCATAGGACACCTTCACATAAATTTATTATTTTACTACGATATTGATAAAAGTCAACCTTTTTGCCAATCGACTTTTTCAATAGTGAATGGATATTCTGCTTGCTTGTAAAACTTCTTACGTTCGGTTAAATGTTTTTTTGAAAATTTACAAGTAGATGAAATGTCCCATATTTGTACAAAGTCCTTATTTTTTGATTTTCGTAATCCCCTACCAATCGACTGAATTACTCGAACAAAACTTTTACCTGGTTCGATTAATACAACATTATGTAAATTTACAATGTTAATTCCAACTGCTGCTACTCCGTATGTTGCAATAACTATTTGATTTTCCCCATTATCAATATCAGTGTATGCAGTATTTCTTGACTTTAATTTCATACTTCCATTAACAAAAACCGACTCTGGAATTAATTCATGTAATAGCTCTCCTGTAGTAATTCTATCAACAAGTATCATAGTATTACCAGATTCTTTAATTTTATTAAATAATTTTGCAAAGTATTCAACTCGACTTTTGTTTGTTACAAGATACTTTAGCTCACTTTGATAATCTCGAAACACTTGTGTTTCAAGTAATTGTAAAATATTAATATGGCATGATGATAAGATGTCTTTTCCTTGTAATTCAGATGCACTAATTGCTCCAATAACAGGCCCTAAACTAGCATGTATTGACTCAAATTCAAATGATTCTTTTGGAATAGTGCCAGTTAATCCCCATCGAATAGGTGTATTTTTTAAATTTCTAGTTAGAATATTTTTTAACACTTCGGCTTTAGCCTGATGACAATTTGCTACAACAATGTCTTCTACTAAGTAATTGTGATCGTTTTTAATATGTAAATTATATATAGTATCTGGTTTATATATTTCTTTTTTTGAAATTAAAAATACACCTATTGGATTCGCATTTATTAATACATCTGTAGTTAGTTGATCTGCTCTAATCCATCCGTTATTTGTTAAAAATTTATGATTATGAGTTACTTCAACTCGAGCATTATTACTAAATGTGAGTTCTAACATAGTCGATGACATTGAATTTACTAAATTCCTATGCACTTTCACAATAGTATCTTCTTTAAACTGTTGTGTTTTTTCACAAAAATTTATAACAGCATCACCTGATCTTAATTCTTTAATTGGTATTTTTCCATTAGGTGTTTGAACTAACATATGCCCAGTAAAACATTCATCTATAATTACTGTGGAAACATTTTCTAAAAAATCAGCTAATGTTAATGTATCTTCTTTATTTTTACTTTTTTTATCCAAAATGTTCAAACTTTGCCATGTACAAATAGTATGAGTTTTACCTAACTCCTTTCTATCTCCAAAGTATACACCTACATCTAATCCGCAATTTTTATAATCTGTTTCAGTTTGTACTACAAGTGATTTGTTAGGTACTATTACTAGACTGCGTCCATAGGGTTCTGTTACTTTACTTAATGTAGCAGTAATAATAGTATTATGGTGTAGTACACCGTTTGCATCGTAATACAAATACGGACTATCGATTCCAATATCGTAAAATGTTGTATCTCTTAGGTATTCGATCTTTTTAACTTTAACATTTCCATTATATGTCTCTATGTAGTCGTTTAACACAAGATCTTCTGCAAAAACATCACTGCCGTCTTTTCGTAAAATGTGTCGATTAGCACATTTTATTTCAATACCTGTTTCAAGTACAATTTTAATACCTTGCAAGTTTTCTTTTTTAATGATATAGTTAATACCAGTGTCACCTGACGGTGTTTTAACTGTACATTTAAGATCTCTAATATCTTCTTCAACATTATCTTTTAACTTAATTCCTTTATATTTTTCGATAATGTGTGCTAGTTTGCCTATATGTGTGCTAAATTTCATCAAGGGTCTCTTGTGATAGTTATTTAAAAGTTTAATGATTGTAACAGTGTTAGCATTACTATTAGATGTTGTTTATCATAAAATTATAAAAGTCTTTATTTTCAACATCAATCATTATAGTAGAATCGTATGTTAAACATTTTCCAGCTCCAGTTGCTACTTCTTGTAATGCTTGTGGATTTTTTAAAAATGCATTAATTACATCTACTTGATGATCTCTAAGCATAATTTCTTCATTTTCAGCAGGATGCCCTTCTGGCCATCTAACATTCTGATCTGCCCAAAATCTTGATGTAATCTCGCTGAAATTTAGTTGAACTAAATTTCGGTTATCTTCAATTTCTGAAATTTCTATATTGTTATTAGCTAATATCTCAATTATAGTAGGCAAATGATTAAGATACCCTACTCCGCCAATTCCAAAAAATGCAACAGTTCCGTCCCACCTACCTAATTTATATTGTGGCATATACTTAGCATATGGTACTTGAAACTTTAATGCTGATGCTATTTTTCGCCTAACATCGACAGGCAATCCTTCAAATTTAATGTTTACTTCGTCGTTAATAATTAGTTTGCAATGTTCCATTGTTAATTCCATAAATTGTATTAAGGTAAAGACTTTCGTGAATAATTAAGTCGCAGTGCATGGTTATATAAGCTATTATTTTAGAGAAAAGAGGAGCATCAACGATTAGTGCTGTACTAGGCTTCCATGATATTTTTAGTAAGATGTTTGGTAATTGCACTGCTGAAACGTAAACTATTTTAGTATCTGCTTTGATTAATTTAGATAACTTTAGTTCTTTTATCTCATTTGCTAGTTGTGTATTTGAATAAATAATTTGCTGATTAGAGGAGTTTGTTGAATCAATCAAACAACACTGCTGTTCTAATGGTATTTTTGGTTCTAGATACTTTGCAATGTTAGTAATTGCAGACCCGCTAGATGATCTAGTAGCAACTAGTATTGGGGTTCGATCTAGTAGCATTAGTGCATCTAGTAAGTTAGTAATATTATTGCAATCTAACGGATGATACATTGCTACAGAATCTCTATTAGCAATTTTCTCAACTAACGACGTACCTTTCAGTTTAGGTACTAGATTAAACCCATATCTAAATTTTCGATCTACATATTTAAGATATGTGGATTCATTTATCTCACCTATTTCATTAACAATGATCTCATTTAGTTCTTTAGGAATATTATGCAGCTTATTGTCTTTAATACCGCATAAATATTTCTCAGATTGCGTTAAACAATCATTTACTTGAAAATACATTTCTAATAATGTATCTTCGACATATATATTTTTTCCAAGTAATCCTATTACTATAGGTGGAATTACGTACTCAACTATTGCAAAAAAATATATTCGAGTTAAGTTATTTTCTAGTTTAAATTGTTCTACATGAGTTGGCATTATATTACAAATTTGTTTAATTTCTTTATTAGAAAGTGTTCCAACAATACTAATGTTTCGAGTTATACAATTTATATTAGCATAATTAATCGAATCATTTGATAAATTAAATAGCCATTCTTTTAATTGTTCCAGTGTAATAGAGTCGTTAATTGTATACCCATGTTTTACAAAGATTATTAAAATATGTTGATACAACACATTTGATAACTTCGTTTCTTTTAACAAAAGACGATTACTGCGAGTTAACACACAGTGTTCAGTGCGAGTAAGTGTCTTAATAGTAGTCATTGCAGATACAATGCTATTATTGATTAATTGTTTATCTATCATAGATATAGTCACTATTAAAAATTATATTTTACACGATTCTAACGGCAAAGTCAACAAAGTTAACGGCATTCCTTTTTCAAGTTCTGTAATAGTGTACTCTGTGTGTGAAAATTTTACTAACCATTCACTTCTATCTGGGCATATTGGTTTATTAATGTTATTAATATCTAAATTTCCAACTGGTGCAATAATACTCGATCTATCGCAAAATACTGGATACCCTTGCAGTATTGCTTGCACACCGGGATTTGAATTGTAGTTTATAACTGCATGACAATTTTCAAATGAGAGATCATACTCGTCGTATGTATTTTTTATTTTTTTAGGAATCTCATTATAGATTAACAACGATTTATTCTCATTAAAATTAAATCTAGATCTAGGATGTTGACGGACATAAATCGGCTTGTTAGTATGTTGCCTAATAGTTTGTATAGTATCTAACACCCATTTAGACATTTGCGGTAATCCATACCATTGCTGACTATTTGGATTTTGGCAACATATTAAAATTTTATCCCCTTTAGTTCTCCAGGGCATTAATTTTATGTTTAATAGGTTAGGTCGAGTTGTATCATTACTATTTGCTGTGTAATCGATCATTTTTTGATTATTATACAACAAAACTTTCCATGTACTATTTCTCTTAATACTACCTACTTCTAACACAATAACAGGTTTATTATCGTAAAAGATTTGTTTATTATGGAGCATTCTGCCTTTCCACAAAATGCTCCATATTACATTAACATCTTGATCTTTAGTTACAATCGTATGTCCAAACTTTTGTAATCCAGATGAAAATGCTTCAAATACCGGAGCACTATTTAATGCTCCGTACTCTGTCCATAATTTAAATCTCATTCCAGTACTGTTCTGTCCGAGCTTGCATTAAATCTTTTTTCTTACTTTTTCCATTAAACTTTCGATCACCTTTCATATGATCGATCCATTTTCCTAGTACAGAGTTAATTAACGGATGTCCCCCACCACCGGTTTTAGCAATAGTTAAATATACATCTTCTGAATAATCGAGTACATTTGGATTAGTCTTTTTTAAGTTATCTAATATAGTGCCAAATACAAATGAATCGTGCCATTCTTGCAATGTAAAGATTCCATGCTCTGCATCTTCGTACATATTTTCAAAAGTTTTTAAAAATATATGACAAATATTGTTATTTAAATTTAAACCGTAAAACCCACATTCAGGCCAAGTTTGCGATCCTTTTCCTCGTCCTACATACGTTATCCACTTGTCATCAGGGAATAACTCTATCATTTCGCCATACATCCAAGGTGAATGAACTATAGTATCAGCATCTATCCAAACACACCAATCTTCTTTAAGTGTATCACATGCATCAAACACTGCATAAACTTTATTTGCAAATCGAATAGCATTCCATTTAAATTCTTTTTGAAAGTCTCTAGGTCTTTTTTCAGGAAAAGGACATTTACCATTTGCTTTTGGTACATCTTTCCATGTTTCTTTAAATTGGTTTAATTTGGGTAATTTTTGTTTTGCATCATATACAATAATCCGTTCATCATGTACTTTAGGTGTGCAGTCTTCTGCATATACTAATAATTTACATCGTGTGTCTACATTGTTAGAAAAACTATCTAAAAATCGTTGCCCATATACTTCTAAACCTTCTTTGTGAAAGGTCGTTACAAATGTTATATTTTTCATTTTATTGCCCATTGTCTTAAATGTTTCCACGCAGTTCCATCTTTTAATTCGTCTAATGTCCAGTGCATTTGTGCCATCTGTTGTATCCATACTGACCTATCAAATTCTCGAGGATTATCTAAATCTCGTAGATTTGTATGTGCAACAGGCGATGCTTGGCTTCGTTGCGGGTCTAGTACAAACACTGGAACTCCTTCAATTGCAGCAACTACACCTGGACTTGAATTATAACTAATAACTGCGTGTGCGTCTACTAAATCGTGCGTTAAATTTTCTGCACTAGAAATTGACACATTTTTTAACTTGTATCTAGATAATGTTCTACTATGATCTTTAGCTTTTTTGTCACCTGGATGAAATCTTACTACTATTGGCTTTTTAGTAAAAAGTTGAACACTTCTAATAGTTTTTAATAGCCACGGTATTAGTTGTTGGCCGTTCATACTCCATCCGCCATTTCGTTGACAACAAATTAAGATAGTTTTACCAGAACCGATATTCCAAGGTTTTAAATCAATGCCTAGTTTATCTTTAATAAGCTCCCATCGAGATGGGTCTGGATCACTATTACAATATTCGCCGGTATTTGGAAATATCCCATCATAACTATATCGTAAAAATTTATTTGTATTTTTTGGATCAGCATATAAAAATAAATTACTATCTACGATAATAGTTCGTTTTTTATTTGCTATTTGATTTTCATATACTGCTTTTCTCAGTTGCAAATGTGGGGCATTTTTACTATTTTCATGCACAAAACCCTGTATAACTGCAACATCAGTATTTACAGGAGTGTAATCAGTTACAATAGTCCCATCATCCCCTGCACGCCATACACCTTCTATAAAATTAACAATTATAGCTGGCTTTTCCAAGTTAGTATTGCCCGGAGGGATACCCATTAAGTATGAAGCTACTGTAATAGTCATTGTAAATTATACTCCTCTATTAATTTAAAGACAGATCCGTTTAACATTTCTTTAGGAGTATATTGACAATATCCTAACCAGTGCTGCCATTTAACAACTTTTTCAGTATCACTATACAACGGTGATTCTATTTTTGATAAATCTTTTAAACATAAATCGTCTGCTGCTGTAGGAGCTAAAGTGAATGCTGGTATTCCAAATCCTATAGCTTCTATTGCGGCAATGCTATTATATGTAACTACTGCATATATATTATCATTAATAAATTGATTATATATGTTGTTAGCTCCTACCCGTTCTCTTCGAGACAATTTATCTCGAACAATTATAGGACGATCTGTATATTTCTTTAATTCAGTTATAGTTTCATTTAACCAAGTATCACGATCGACTCCATAAAACATACACGGTTTGTCAGACGGAGTAACAATTAGAATAGCAGATCCTTTAGTTTTCCATTCTGTAAATGGTAAGTATGGTTTATCTTTACTAATTAGTTTAAATCGTTTATCAGGTAAATTGTAATTAGGAGTAGTGTGCTGCATATTATTAGGGACTACTCTATGCCACACTTTCCGTTTTTCTAAATTTCCAATATATCCTGTATCAATGTAAAAGTAGTTGCGTGTTTGTTGTTCGCATAATGCAACTGTTTTACGTTGAGTCATACTTCTAAAAATAACTGCTTCATTAATGTGGGCGGTTTTTAAATCTTTATAATCATCAATAAATCTTGCTTTCCCACCTTTAGCAAGACATTTGACAATTTCATCAGTGTTATCTATTGCTATCATATTAAAGGTGCTGTTGTTGTGAATATTCTGTATATATACGTTCTCTATGCCACTCGTTTGCCATATTAGTTAATGAAAAATCGTGAAAGCACGGTGTTCCTAGTGTATAGTGTAATAATTTAGCTGACGCATTATCTCCAAATTCATCAGGTAGCCAATTCCATTCAATAGGCAACTCACCAATTAAGGAATCGTCTAACCATGTAAATCGATGCACTGTTGCACCTGATGCATGTTGTACAAAATTAGTAGTTACTTGTTGATTTGCTTTATGGCCACAATTCCACAAAATTACACTTGACCAATTTTTTCTTGGATAGTCTTCGTTTTTTGCTCCAAGATACTTTTCAGTTAATCGGGTTTTATATGAATGTTTTACTACCATTACAGCTTTTGAATCGTCCTTTAAATTCCATAAGTTTAAAATATCATCTCTAACAATCATGTCACCGTCTATAAAAATAGCCCAACCTTTGTAATCCATTAAGCTAGGTACTAAAAATCGACTGTAAATAAAGTTATTACTACCATCTGTATGTTCTTCAGAGTAAGTAGACAATAAATTTAATGCAAGTGGTGAAATACTAACAGGTGTAGATGCTAGTCTAATTATAGAGTTAGAGCAAACATGATATGCTATTGCTTCCCTATGGTCATATCCTATAAAAATTGGTATCATTAATCTCTCCGTTCTATGTCATCTTCGACACACTCTAGTCCATATTGAACTTCTAATATATAACAGGGGTTGTCAGTTTGATTTATCCCTTGATGCCATACACCTGGCTGAATTACGTACCCTGTGTCGTTTGCACGTAATGTTGTTGTATAAGGCAAGTCCATCCATTCAGTATATACAACGCATTCGCCGCTTAACACATACCAATGTTCAGCTCTATTAGTATGTCTTTGAACTGACAATTGTTTATGGGGTTGGATCACTAGTTCTTTAACTTTGTATATTTTTTTATCATTTAAGACTCTATACCAGCCCCACGGTCTTTCAACTTTTGGATTTTTATATTCCTCTAATATCCAAGAAGAACTATTTTTCTTTGTCGATCCGCCAACTCCAAATTTAAACGTGACTCTACTGTTATCTTTATATTTAATATATTCGGGAATATTAGTCGATTCTCTATCTCCACCATTTGCAAATATAATTTCATAATCAGGATATTGTGCTAAACAACATTCGATAGCATCACATGCAGTATTATCGTCGTCAGAAAATGTTATCGTTTGATCTACCATTTCCAAGTTGTTTACAATACACATACGTTCGTGCATCGGCATAAACGGTTTTCCTTTTTTTCGTGCTAACCATTCATCGGAATTTAGACCTACTATTAAGTAATCTCCTAAACATTTTGATTCTTTAAACGACGCAATATGGCCAGAATGAATAGGATCATATCCTCCAGTACATAGTACAATTTTTTTCATATCTTAAATCTCGCTAGTTTATATCATTCGTATTTAGTATGCAAAAAATAGTCAACTAAATAAATGTATGATACTTCCTCAACAAAAACTACTATTTGTACATATTCCAAAAACTGCTGGTCAGTCAATATATGAATTTTTATTTGAAAATATAAATGTTCCATACACATTAGACAATTCATCGTATGGATTAATATCAAATCAAGATTTATCTTTACCAGGACCTCAACAATATCATCATTTATTTTTTAAAGAATATATCAAATTTAATCTAATCAATGAAGATGATATATGTAATTACAACATATTTACATTTGTTCGAAATCCATATGAACGATTTAAAAGTGCATTTTATTATAGATATTTACATAAAGAATATTCTTATGAAACATTTTTAACTGACGTTTATCCTACTCTTTCTGAAAATGACGATTTATACCGTCATTTTTGTCCACAACATTTATATATAGAAGGATGTAATAGTGTAAATATCTATAAGTTGGAAGATGGGTTTAAACCGTTTATGTGCGATTTGAAAACAATGTTGAAATTAACACATAAGTTTGTTAAAAAGAACAATCAGTCTTCGTATAAAAAACCATTTCCATTTACACACAGAAATATCAGCTTATTAAATAAAGTGTATGCTAATGATTTCAAACGGTTTAATTACAGTATGCATACGCCTGGTCATTTTCCCACTGCATTATAGACTTATATCCTAATGTGTTTAAATATTGAGTTAAGTCATCGAGAGTATACCCGTAATTTAAACAACAATCATTAGTTTCTAATACTATTAGAGGTTTGCACTGTTTAATAGTATTTTCGGCTCCTTCTAGTGCAAACTTCTCATAACCTTCTAAATCTAAATGAATTAAGTCAACTTCAGACAAAAGTTGACTATCTATTGTAGTTATTTCAATACTTCCACTGTCTGACTCATTAATTGAATGATTTCCAGTATTTTTCCT
>Ga0208795_1000425_pt1 | contig 20716 bp, 22 predicted proteins | sample CB_VirMetaG_6_FD_184541 | JGI IMG/M metagenome (GOLD analysis project Ga0208795, IMG submission 184541) | Freshwater to marine saline gradient viral communities from Chesapeake Bay - CB_1508_2 Viral MetaG (SPAdes) (version 4) | ecosystem: Environmental > Aquatic > Marine > Coastal | place: USA... | reverse complement strand
ATATAATAAGTAAAATGGGGGTATTGTGTCCCCCTTTCAATTTAAGACGACAACACGTCATAAAATGAAAACATATTTCCAAAAATTGTATCATTTCAGTTTAATGAGTTTGATATTTATTAATATTAATTATGATATTTATTAATATTAATTATGATATTTATTAATTATGATATTTATTAATAATAATATAAAAAGAAATATTATAATTCTTGAAGGGTAATACCCACAAAAATATTTTTACGTCATAAAAGATTAAAAAGATTTATTTATTTTATTACTGGAACACGTCATAAATTATTTGAATGAAACACGTCTCTTAAATTGTTTTCTACTTCTAATAGTCATATCTTTTCGCATTTCAAAAGATGGTTTACATGCAAGAAGATTAAACTCTAATGTATCACCTTTGAAAAGTTTATCAAACATTTCAATATAGTTTCCATCATATTCTTTATTACCTTTATCAATAATACAATCTGTTGAAACCCCTTTCATTCTAATATGATAATCAATTAGATTTTTACCATTTTTATCAAAACCAGATATTTTATCTATATAACATTTTTTACCAAGAAATATTGATTCAATTGCATTAATATCTCCAACTGCTCCATCTAAATCAAAGTCAGTATGGAATTGACCCATGTGTTTACCAATCAATTCACGTCCATATTTTTCTGAAAACTTTTCAGCAAGATAATTAATTTTAGTAGAATCAATATGCATACTATCCGTATCTGTATAATATATATCAATATTTAAATCTTCCGCAAGACACATTACCTCATACATAATTGTTTTTGATTGAGCAAGAATTGAAACACCAATATGAACATTATTGAAATGATTATCAATAGTTTTAATTATTTTAACTTTCATATAATTACCATTAGCAAGTAATGTTGCTTCTTTGATATAGTTATAATTTCTAATTACATATTTTTCAAAATCATTAACTTTAATATATTGAATATCAGAATCAATTGGTTTCAAACACGTTTTACCATAAGAACTATTCATAAGTTCTTTGAAAACTAATTGTAATGGATTATCTAATTTTTTATATTTTAATCTTTGTTCAAAAACATAAGTAATAGTTTCTTTGATTTTATCATTAAATCCTTCATCATAATAATAACCTTTAATAAAATTATATTCTACATTTTGAAATCTAATCATATCTTCTAATGCAATTTTATCAACATATAATTTATTACCAACTAAATCATTAGTAAAGTTTCTAACACCATCTTCTGTAAGTAATGAAGCACATGGAAAGTCATATTTTTTACCAACTTTTGTAATTTCAATACATACATAATAACCATCACATGTATTTTTAATAGAATCAAAATCAGTAATAACTTTTGGTTTACCTTTTAAAAAACCTTTCATACGACTCATAGCAGACGGATATAAACTGACTGCATCAAAATCAGCAAGTTTATGATTTACAACATTATCATTTTTTCCATTTGTTTGTATGTATTTTTGGTATTTAGATTTATCAGCAATTGATAAAAACTTTTCATTACGTCTACACATAGTTCTACCACCAACAACACAATTTTGTATAAAGTGTCTTGGAACACCAGATAATTTTAATACACCATCATAACATCCAGCACGAACCAAGTAATCATTCGCCATACTTGGTAAAGTCATATAATCATGTATATCTAAATTGATTGCTTCTTTTACAAGTCCTCTAAATACTTCATATCCATCACGTAATGTTATGCAATCCATAAAACAATATTCACCAGAATATTTTAGTATATTAATTTTTCCATCTTGTAAACAATTCCATTTTTTACAATTTTCAATATATTCTTTATGGTCTTTTGGTTTAACATATTCTAAACATTTTTCAATTGGAATCCAGTTTATTTTAATATTTTCTTCTGTATATAAATCATATGGTAAGATTTCTTTCTTTACATTTAAATTAAATGCTTTTCCAAACTTACTTAACGGCATGTTAATCATTTTAATACTATCACGTATACTTACACAAATAACTTTATCATTATGAAAAAATAAACAATTAGCATTCATAAGTCCAGTTCCTTTTTCAATAGTTTCAATACGTGTTAAATATTTTAAAATAAATCTGAAATCATAAGATGAATTGTGTGCAATCAATCTAATATATCTTTTACATTCTATTGTTTCTTCATACAGATTACGTTTATCAATTTTTGGTTCACCAGTTTCTTTATCAAGTATATGTTCACCCTTCTTATTAATACGTGGTTTAGAAATAATATCATTTTTACTTACACCATGTTTTTCACATAAATCAATTAGAAATTGCTGACCACAATTTCTACCAAACCATCCACGTTTATTTTTATCAGTATATATACAATATGGTTTATGAATAACTTCAACACCATCATTTCTAGCAGTAGTAGTTTCAAAATCAAAAAATAATGTTTCTAAACATTTTTTACTAAATGATTGACTATCTAAACTATTTGGTTTATTTTCCATTAAATTACCATTTGGTTGTTCATCTTCATAACTATAAATATTATCATTATATTCTAAACTTCCAAACTCTTTTACTTGTTTATATTTATCAGTAGCATATAGTTTTTCAGTATGTTTAATTTTTTCTAAACATGTAGAAGCATTAAATACTAAATATTTAATTGCATTATATGAATCAGTATATCTTTCTTTTCTTTTATATTTTTTATTACCAGTTTTATTATTAATTTCAGTAGCAAAAACTTTATTCCAATCTTTTACTTCATTTTCAATTAATTCATAATAATTTTTGATACTATATAGTGTATATGGTATTTCTTCAATTAGAAAATAATGTTTTTCAATTAATCCAAGTTGTATTTCTGGTTTATTTGGATTACCATAATGATTTTTCTTCTTTTCATCATCTAAACGTCTAATAGTAATATAAATATCTAATTTTTCTGCAATAACTTTCAACTGACGCATCGGTATTTCTTGATTTTTACATAAACATCTAATAGAAGTAGTATCATAACCAGCAGATTCTAATGATTTAATTAAACAATTATCAATATAATTCATTTCATTTACTTCTGTATGAACACCATATTTATTTAAATCAACATGTAATAATTTATTTAGATATGGAAAAAATCCACCATCAATAACTGATTTTTGATTTTTATCTTCATTTATTATTACAAGATTCCAATCTTCACCTTGATAAAATCCTTCAAGAATTGATGAACCAGAATCCATTTCAGTTTCATATAGAACTAAATTACCATTTTTTAATCTATCAGCAAGTGTATTTAATGTATTAGAAGATAATGTATAATAATTATTAGTAGTAATATTATGTAATAAATATTTCTTTGTAGTTGGATTCAGTATTGCAAGAAATCTTGATAAATTATGATTAAACTTGTCAAACTCAATTGGAATAGATACGTTTTCAGTTTGTTGTTCTGCTCTATTAATTTTAGTTTGTAATGGATTTAGATATTGTGTAATATTAAGAAATGTATCATTTTTTACTGAAATAGTATCATTTTTATATCTGCTTCTGATAGTATCCTTTTGTGTATATACACTATAACGATTCATAAGACGTTGTGTGTTTCTATTATATAATTTATTATTAGAAAATGCAACAACATCTGTTTCACCATTTTTTAACATGTTAATATTAAATTGCTGAAATGCTTTTGTATTACCACCCCTCCACTTTGGATTATCATTTTTGAATAATTCTTTAATACGATTGATTTCAGCAAAACGTTCATTTTGATTCTGACTTAATATTTCACTCATTTATATTTATATATTATATAATATTTTTATCTTTAAGTAATTTGTTTTATAACAATTAATTATTTTTTTCCAATCTATTATTTTTATTTATCTATATATTTCTCTCTAACACTTATACATGTATATATAACTTAATCTTTAAGTAGATTTGTAATTTTACAATTAATTAATTTATAGTAATAATACGTATTAAAACAATTTTAATTCATTTTAATTTATTACGTGAATACGTCTTAATTTAATTTTTCCGATTTTTAACTAAATAATTTAATTTATCGGTAATTTTAAATATTTCAAAAATTGCAATATTTCATGATTTTTTTAATGTATACCCCCCACAAAAAAATATTTACGTCATAAAAAGATTTTAATTAATTTTAATTTATTACTATAACACGTAATAAAATAAATAATAAAAATAAAGATAAAAAGATATAATTTAATTTAATTTAATTTAATTTAATTTAATTTATAGAAGAAATATAAATATTAGTTGTTGCATTCATAACTTGTAATATCGTCTTCTTACATTCAGTATCAATTTTTTTCAAAGACGGAATAACACATGATTCAAAATATTTTAATGGTAAAGCATTTAATTCACGTTGCTTTTTAGTATCATTTTGATTAGTTAAATATTTTATTCTTTTTTTAGTATTTTTATCTCTTACTGATTTTATAGTTTCTTTATTACATGAATAACAATATTTATAATTATATTGTGTTCTATTTCCACAAGATAAACATTCATTAGAACAATATAATCTATCATGTAATTGTTTTTCATATTTTAAATTAATTTTAATTAACATATCATTATAATGCATTTGTTTAGACATGAAAAATATTTTACGTAATAATTCATTTGGTAATTCAAAAAAATTAAAACCATTCATTTTTTCTTTAATTTCATTTAATTTAATTATTTTATTTTTTTCTATTTGTTTACAATATTTTTTATAATTAATAATATAATCTTTTAATTCATTATGATTTTTAACATTTTTTAAAAACCATTCACAATATGATTTATCTTTCACCATAAGATGAACTGACTTTGTTGCATATTTACCAAAAGATATTTTGTAATTTTCCATTTTATCGCACATTTTATAATCTCTTATATTAATTAATCTTTAAGTATTTTTTGTATTTTTACAATTTATTAATTTCATGATTTATCTATATTATTTTTTTAATTTATCTATATTATTTTTTTAATTTATCTATATTATTTTTAAGATTTATATATATTTAGATTCATTTAGATACTAATAGATACAAAAATATTAACGTTAGTAGATTTTTTTAGACGTATTAAGTAATAAATATAATTAAAATATATTCAAAATAATTTAAATATATTAAAAAGCAGAAAACTAATTTTAATTCATTTTAATTTTTTTCTTTGTTATAAATATAAAGAATGTCATCAAGTGATTCAGATTCAGATTATATACCATCAGATGATTCATGTAATACAACTGGATATTGTGAAATCACGAAATCACAAGAGATACAATTAAGAAAACTTAAAGAACTTGGTGAATTAAGAACAGAAAATATTATAGAAATACAATATTTAGAACAACTTATTAAAGATTCAAGTATGACAACAGAACAAAAATATCAAACTGGAAAGTGTTTAGAAATGTTAATTAATTGCAGTAATGCTTATATAAATAGTTTTGCTAATAGAAAGCATTAAATTATGGTAATCTTGTAATATTTATCTTTGGAAAAAATCTACAACTATCATATTTTTTATTAGTTCTTCTTTTACTTGTAATATCAAATATAATATTTTTTGATAATCCAAGTTCATCTGCTATATCTTCAAGTGATAAAAACTCTTGATTAAAGCATACAACACCATTTTGTTCAACAATACATAACCATTTATTTGTTTTTGATTTCATTATATTACTAATATATATTATTATTTTATCTTTAAGTAATTTTACAATTAATTATAATAAACTACATTTTAAGATTTTGTGTGATATTACAATATTTTAATACACCACGTGCTTTAATTTGACCATGATAATAATTACTAATAACTTGTGAATCAACATCTAAATAATATGACATTTCATTTATTGTATCACACTTAATAACTTTGAATGGATTTGTTTTTTCAACTGAATCAAATAAAGTTAAATACCATATTAGATTTTTCTTATTACCCATTTATATTATTAATAAAGAAAATAATTTTCTAATATTTTTTTCTAAACTAAAATAAATGAATCTTCCAAAATTACCAAATGACATAATAATGGATATACTTAAATACAGAAAAAATATTAAATATTTAGATAGAAAATATGAAGAAGCACAAATGCATAAATTACAATTACTTGATGAAATACATTATATGGTTGATGATTTAGACATGTGTATAACTAACATGTTTGATAATCATGATAGTTTTGATGAAAATGAATTAGAAGAATTAGAAAATACACCATATTCATTATTATTATTAGAAAATGTATGTAATTTTAATTTTTATGTAAAATGTGAAGATAATCAATATATATATCAAGAAACAGAAGATTATTAAGTTAAAAAGTTATTTCATCACTAAATAATGTAAGTAATCTATGTGGAATATAAAATACTTTTTTCTTTTCTAATTTACCACGTGTAGTTCTTGTCCACCAATCTAAAAATATAGTTTTATTATTAATATCATTAATATCAAAATCATAATAATATAAACCATCTTTATATAAATACCAAAAAACATATTTCTTTTTATCATTATTTGCAATAGCATCAAATATTTTTTCTTTACCAATAATTGCTGTTGGATAATCATCATGATTTACATCTCTACTTTTTAATTCATCACATCTATTTGGTTCACCATATATTCTAAAATCCATTAATGAAAATCTATTTTTCTTCAAATAAAACTTATAGCAAGTATTATTATTAAGAAAATCTACAACACGTTTTTCATTAATTTTTCCAGTTTCATAATCTTTTTGAAATAATTCTTCAAATGTTTTTTGTTTATTCATTAATATTTATTAACATTTTATTTTTAAGTATTAATTGTATTAATTCAATTAATTGTATAGAAAACAATTTTAACGTAGTGTTGCTGTGCTTAATAATCATCACCACCACTACTTGGAGAAGTCCAACCACTTGGTGAATTAGTTGAAACATTATTAGAAGCAAGTAATTTATGTGCTTGTAAAAATTGTGGTGGATACTTATTATAACTTGTGCTTGGATTATTAGAAGTTGAACCAAGTGTTAATGGACCAGATTTAAATATAACTTTATGACCAGCAGTAGTAATAACCCAACAAGCAACTCTTATAGTTTTAGTTGTATTTGCTGGAAAGTTCCCTACATAAAATCTAACATTATGAACACCAGCAAAATCAGAAGCACCATTAGTATCTAAAACAAATTGACTTGTAGTATTATTTAAATATGTTGGTTGATAAAAATTATCAATATATCCAATAGAAGTATCAAATAATTTAAACCATATTCTAGCACCAGCAGTTATAACAGCATAAAAACTAAAATCTACTACAAAATATGAATTAGTTTCAGAATTAGATATTAATCTTACAGATAATTGATTATTTAAATCAAACCACGCAGTTGAAGTAGTAGTTATAGTTCTTTCTAAATATGTCTGTAATGGTATACTTACACCAATTTCATATAGATGATTTTTATAATTAGTTTCATCTAATCTAAAATGTTGCATTCTTGTAGAATTAGCAGTATATACAGAACCATTACCATCATAACCATATAAATCACCACTACCAGTTTTAAAACTTATATCACCTAATGGATTTATTAATAAATTATTAAGTGAAGTTCCAGTAAATAATTTAATACCATCTATACTATCTAAAATAATACGTGGATTTGAATCATTATTACCAGCATTATTAATTCTTATTGTAGTGCTGTTAATTGTTGTTCCAGTAATACTTGGATAAGTTGGATTATTTATAGTAATTAATTCATCACTTATTGACATTAATGTTTGTGATAAATAACCATTTCTTAAAGATATAAGACCATTATTGAAATCTAAATCCATAGTAGAAGTAGATGTATTAGAAGTTCTTATTAATCCATTACTCATAATAATATTACCACCACTTCCAGTTTCAAAAGTTATATCATAACCATCTTTAATATCAATTCCAGTATCACCACCACCACTTCCATCACTTCTAATTTCTAATGATTGAGCATGTATATGTTCTTCTGTTATATCACCAATTACTTCACCACGAAAAGCACCATTTGTTAAAGTTATATCACCATTAGTTAATGTTATATTTCCATTAGTAGATGTAATATCACCAACAAAACTTGTTGTTCCACCAATAGTAAGATTACCAGATGAATCAACATTAAAATTAGAAGCAGTTGTTTGTTGTAATTTAGTATTAAATATTATTGTATCACCATCAAGTGTTGTAGCATCAACTTCTGTTGCTTGTAAATCAACACATTCTATAACACCATTTTTATTTAATAATATATTATATGTATCAGCATTTGTTCCAACACCAATATAACCACTTGTTCCAGTTGCAGTTATAAGACCACTTGTAGTAATAGCACCACCACTAATTAAATTAGTAGCAGTAATAGTATTAGAACTTGATAAACTTGTTCCAGAAATAGAACCAGCACTAATATTACCATTAGAACCATCTAAACTAAATGTTTGTGTTATTCCACTATCACTATATGTAATTAAATCATAACCATCTTTAATTTCAATACCAGTATCACCAGAACCAGTTCCATTATTTCTAATTTCTAATGATTGAGCATGTATATGTTCTTCTGTTATATCACCAACAACATCACCACGTAAAACACCATTTGTTAAAGTTATATCACCATTAGTTAATGTTATATTACCATTAGTAGATGACATATCACCAGTAAAAGTTGTAGTTCCACCAATATTAATATTACCATTAGAACCATCTAAACTAAATGTTTGTGTTATTCCACTATCACTATATGTAATTAAATCATAACCATCTTTAATTTCAATACCAGTATCACCAGAACCAGTTCCATTATTTCTAATTTCTAATGATTGAGCATGTATATGTTCTTCTGTTATATCACCAACAACATCACCACGTAAAACACCATTTGTTAAAGTTATATCACCATTAGTTAATGTTATATTACCATTAGTAGATGACATATCACCAGTAAAAGTTGTAGTTCCACCAATATTAATATTACCATTAGAACCATCTAAACTAAATGTTTGTGTTATTCCACTATCACTATATGTAGTTAAATTATATCCATCTTTAATATCAATTCCAGTATCACCACCACCACTTCCATCACTTCTAATTTCTAATGATTGAGCATGAATATGTTCTTCTGTTATATCTCCAATTACACGACCACGAAAAACACCATTTGTTAAAGTTATATCACCATTAGTTAATGTTATATTTCCATTAGTAGATGAATAATCACCAAGTATAGTTAGATTTCCATTTTGTGGAGTATCTCCACTTGAAGAAGTAATAATAAGATTACCACTAATAACACAAGATGTTAGACCATGAGAACCAGAAAGTATTAAATTACTAAATGTAGCAGTTGAACCAGTAGCAAGTAATGTTTTATTAGCACCAAAAATATCAATACCATCACTACTTAATCTACATGTTGTAATTCCACCAGATTTTTGATAAACTATATCACCAGTTATATCACCATTAGTAGAAGTTATATCACCATTAGTTAATGTTATATCACCATTAGTAGATGAATAATCACCAATTATTGTTATATTTCCATCTTGTGGTGTATCACCATTTGAAGAAGTAATAATAACATTACCACTAATAAGACATGAAGTAATTCCATGAGAACCAGTAAGATATAAATTACTAAATCTTGCACTTGAACCACTAGCAATTAATGATTTATTAGCACCATAAATATCAATACCATCACTACTTAATCTACATGTCATAACATCACCAATTTTTTGACTAATTATTTCACCAGTTATACCACCAGTATTATCTAATATAGTTCTTGCTGTTCCAGTTTTTGGTAAATCAATAGCATCTGCTGTAAACTTATTAGCATTTATAGTTCCAGTTGTTGAAAAAGCAATATCACTTGCAATCAAACTTCCAATAATTGTATTATCTCTAATTTTATTATTTTCAATTGTTTTATTTTTTAATTTAGCATTATCAATACTATTATCTGGAATTGATGAAGTTTCTACATAATCCCATTCTAATTTTCCAGTAATTCCATTTTTTCCAAGAAATTGATTTGGTAAACCACTATTTCCATTAATTTTAATTGTATTTACATAATCTGGTAAACTTATATTGTCTATTGATAAATCAGTAGCACCACTTAAAGTTCTTCCAAAGTTTCTTGATACACTCATTATTATATATTGTAGATAATTTTTCTAAAATCTAAAATAATTGTATCTTAAATAATTTTCTTCAATATAAGTATAAATATGTCTGATTCTGAAACTAATTCTACAATTAATGAAGATATTAATGAAAGTTTTGAAGTAAATGATGGTGAACCAACTAAAAGTTTACAAAAACCAAAAAAACCAAGAACAGAAAAACAAATTGAAGCACTTAAAAAAGCACAAATAAAACGTGCTGAAAATATTGAAAAACGTAAAATAGAAAAAGAACAAAATAAAAAAATAAATAAAAAAGAAAAATTACAAAAAGAACTTGAAGAATTAGAAGATGGTGTAATTATTAATGAAAGTGAACTAAATTGTAATAAAGTTGGTAAAGAAAATCCAAGTAATAATGGTTTTAATGAAGATATTGATACAAAAGCATTAATTAAAAAACATGAAGCAGAATTAAAAAAACTTGCATTATCAAAAGTAAATGCTTGTGGTCAAACAGAAAAAAAACCAAAGAAAAAGAAACAAACAATTATATATCAAAGTGAATCATCAGAAACAGAAGAAGAAGAAATTATTATAAAAAAAAAACCACGTAAACAGAAAAAGAAACCAAAAAAGAAAGTTGTATATGAATCACCAACTGAAAGTGAATCAGAAGAAGAAGAAATTGTTGAACCACCAGCACCAATTCCAAGACAAAGATTACGTTATGGTGATGTATTTAGATTTCAGTAAGCAAAGCAACACTCCGTTAAAATTAATTTATCAACTAAAATAAAAAATATATATTATTATTAAGTATAATGGAAATTACTGAAATTGAACCAGAAAAGAAAATTGTATTATCAAAAATTAATTTTTCATGTGATGATATTGATGAAACAATTCCAGCACCATTACCAAATCAACTTAATTTTTTTATGCTGATTTCTGGTAAACCGCAAAGTGGAAAAACTTCTTTAATACTCAACTTAATTTGTAAGAAAAACAAAGTATATAACCAACGTTTTGATAGAATATATATATTTAGTCCATCATTAATAACATTAAAAGATGACCCATTTGGTGAATTACCAGATAATCAAAAGTTTACTGAATTAACACCACAAGATTTAGAACAAGTATTAAAAGAAATATCAAATACTGGTGAAAAAATATTATTTATTATGGATGATGTAGTAAATGATATGAAGAAAAATGGAGTATTAACTATACTAAATAAAATGTTAATGAATAGAAGACATATTGCTGGTTCTGGTGGTTCTGCAAGTTTTATAATCACTACTCAAATATATAATAAGATTCCAATCACATTAAGAAAGACAGCAACACAAGTCATTTTATATCAAACAAAAAATAAAAAAGAAATTGATACTATATATGATGAATTAGTATTAATTCCAAAAGATGATTATTATAATATATTAAAGTATTGTTTTGATAAAAAACATAATTTTATTTATATAGATGTTAATAAACAACATGATAAAATGTTTCATAAATGTTTTAATGAATTGTCATTTAAATCAAAAAATGAAATAGATTTTTAAGCAAAGCAAACTTCGTTAAGAAAATGGTCTTTGCTGTAAAGCAGTAGTATCTTTTAATTTTTGTCTAATACTATGTATAGTTTGTGCTACATTTCTATCATCATGACCACGCATATTATCTAAATACAAAGATGGGTCATCATAATGACTATGTTTATAAACTGGAACTACTGGTTTACCAATACTTCCACCACCAGTTCTACCATGAAAATCACTATATCTTGTTTGATGAAAATCATTAAGTGATGGAAAACTTAATGGTAATTTTGAATCTCTTAATGTATCACCGAATCTTTTCTGAACACTCAAACTCATTATTTATATTTATAATGAATATTTTAAAAATTATAATTATAAAAAAATAATTTTAATTAAATACATTAAGAAAAATCTATAATAAAACTACCAGTTTTTGCTTGTAATCCACTTACTTTTTGTTCTTTTTTCTTTAACTTTTTCTTTTCATTTTTTACAGATTTTTTAGTAATTGGTTCACCCCAATTATATCTTGCTATTATTGGTAATAATTCTTCTGGTAATTTTGGATAGTGTTTTCTATACCATTCAATACCATCAAGTTCATTCTTAACTTGTAAAAATGAATATGGAACACCATCTTTATGTGGTCTTTTACCATCTGTTCTATTATTATTTAATGTATCAGCATCTACAAAATAATCATACATATCACTATTTGCATATTCTTTTTCTTCATTTTTACCACATATATAATTTAATTTATCATCAGTTTCATTAAATATAATTTTATTTCCACTTGGTAAATCACAATTACGTATAAGTTTTTTTTGATTAATTTTGTTATATCTTGGGTCTTTATCAACTCCAATTCTAACACCAACTGCTGTTTTAATAGTAAATGGATTTTTAATCAATAATGGTTCAGATTTTAAGTTATTCATATTATACTATATATTTAGAAAATAATTTTCAAATAATTTTAGTTAATTTTCACAAAACTACTTTTTCTATCAAAACATGATAATTTATTATAATCTTTAATTTCTTGAATCTTAATATCTATTTCATTAATTAAATCAATATGTTCATTTTGTGATTCTATTAATGCTGTTTTCAATTCTTCTAAATCTATAATTTTTCTATTTACTGACCATCTACCAAACATATAACAACCAGTTAAAAATCCACCAAAACCAGTTATACCAAGTAAAATATTATCAAACATTATATACTTAATAACAAGAAAATAATTTTGAATTAATTTTAGAAATCTTTGTTAAAATAAATTATCTTGGATATTCTAAAATAATTTTATAACTTAAATATATAAACATGCCGAAGAAGTCAAAACAAAATGTTAAGCAAATACCAGCAAAAGTTGGTGCTAAAACCAAAACAAAATCTGGTGATAAAGTTGAAGTAGTATTAAATACTACTAAAATAGTAAAAGATAGAACACGTGGAAAATATAAACCACGTAAGAAAACAAAAAAACCAAAACAACCACAAGATGAATCATTATCTTTATTACGTCAACAAATTGAACTTGAAAAATTACGTAGACAACAAGAAGCAGTTAGATTTGAACCAGCACAAAGATTTAGAAATAATAGAACTGGTAATGATATTAATCAATTTTTTAATAAACAATCAAAAAATGATGGAACAAAAGAAGTTGTAAGTGAATTATCAAAACAAGTTAAACAATTACGTGAACAAATTACAAAAAAAGATGAAACACCAAAAGAACAACCACAAGAAGAACCAAAATCAAAGTTTGTTCAAGAATTAGAAACTACACAAAATGAAATACAACGTCAAAGAATACAACGTGGTATTGCACGTAGAGATGAAGAACAAAAAAGAAAATCAGAACAAAGACGTATAGAAGATTTTGAAAGAAAAGAAAATGCTGAAAGATTACGTAGAGAACGTGGTAGAGAAGCAGAAAGAAAACAAAGAACAGCATTACAACAATCACGTAGTGCTACTATTGAACAATTTGAAAGAAAAGAAATTGAAGATAGAGAAAAACAATTACAATTAGAAAGAGATATTAAAAAAAGAGAAAAACAACAACTTGAATTACAAGAAGCAATTAAAAAAGAAAATGAAAGAAGAACAGAAGAAGCAAAGAAAAAATCAGAACAATTAAGAAAACAAATTAGTAATGTTAGAGAACAAATAAGAGAAGAAGATAAACCAAAACAAAAACCACAACCAGAACCAGAATCAAGTTCAGTTGCTTCAACTATTCTTTCAGATTTTGAATCTACACATGCTTCTGATTTTAATCAACCATCAAGTTCAAATCCAATTCATAGACAAAGAACTATACAACAAGTTAGTAAAGATATAGTTGCTAATTTAAATAATGAACCATTATTACAAAGAGAAAGACAAAGACAAATACGTGAACAAGATTCTGTTGAAAGACCACCAAGACAAAGACCAGTATTAAAATTATCACAATCAAAAAAATCTATTGATGATGTAGATGATTTATTATTTGATTCTGCTGATGAGTTTGAAGATGTTAGTGAAGTTGAACCAAAAAATGATTCAGTTCCAAAATCTGTTGCAAAAGATATTGTAAGTGGTGGTTTAGAAAAAATTGAAAAACGTGAAAAAAATATAGAAAATGTTTCAAGTTTATTATCAGAACAAGTAATAGAAGAAGCATTAGATGAATTAACAGAAGAACAACGTAAACAAAGACGAAGAAGTTTCAAAAATGAAGCAGAAGAAAAAGAAAAAACAAAATCACAATTAAGACAAGAAGCAGAAAAATTACGTGAACTTCAAATTGAAGGAGATAAAGCATATCAAGATAGATTAAAAGCACAAGAACAAATTGAAAAAGATGAAAGAATTGCAAGAGATTTATTGCTACAAGAAGCACGTAAAAGAGATTTAAAAATTGCTGAAAATGAAAAACTTGATAAAGTATTAAATGAATTAAAAGAAAAGAAACTAAAAGAAAAGAAAAAAGCACGTGATAATATACGTAAAAGAGAACAACAAGAGTTTTTAGATGAAATTGCTGGTGAAATAATTAGTGGTGCTGTAAGTGAAGCACAAACACGTAGAGAAAGTAAATCATTAGTAGAATCAGCAATTGGAAGTTCACTTGCTAATGAAGTTATTACAGCAACACAAAAAATACCACGTAAACCAAGAGAACAAGTAAAAGTTGAAGAAAAAATTGGTAATTTACTACATAGTGATTATACACGTTCAGAAGGTAGAAGAGCATATTCAGAACAAGATGCTAAAAGAAAATATGAATTGAATAAAGAATCAAGTAATCTTAAAGAAAAAATTGCTTTATTATTTCCAAAATATGTAAAACAAAACATGTTTAAACCAAAACAATCATTACAAACATCAAATGCTACAATTCAATCTATAATGGATAAAGTAAAACAAGATGGTGAATTAACTGGTATGCAAGCAGTAAAATTAAAAAGATTACTTGATGAACTTGCTTCCATGCTTCAAGAAATTGTAAATATTGAAAATAAATATAGAGATAGAAGAACTGGTAAAAATAAACCACCAAGAGAAACAGAAGATGAAAGACGTTTACGTATACGTAGAGAACAATCTGAAAGATTTAATGTAGTTGAAGAAGAAGAAGATGAAGATGAAGATTAAAATAATTAATATTATAATCATGTAAAAAAATTATATAAATTAATATTATAAAATGCCGAGTAAAATTAGTCAAGATGCTTTAAAAATGGGTTTGATTTCTAAAAAACAATATGATAATTTACCAGATTATCTATTAGATGCTATATCAAAAAAGAAAATGGAAGAAAATAAACCAATTAAATCTGTTAAGAAAAAGAAAAAATAGAAAAATAAAAATATAATATATATTATATTAAATGAGTTATATAATACCAAACAATTCAAAAAGTAGTATAATATTGTATTTAGATAGTAGAGATGCTACATCATATCTTGCTACAAAATTAGAAACTGATAATAGTGGTAATAGTATACAAATAAATCTTAATAGTTATTTTCAATATACATTACAAGAAAATATTGAAGTTCCATTAAATCAACGTGCGTTAGTATCTTTACAATCTGCTACAATTCCATATAGTTTTTATAATATTAGGACAGATGTTAATGATACTTTAATTTATTCAATTGAAAATGTTAATACTGGTATTTCTACTAATGCTCAATTATTAACATTATCTGCTGGTAATTATACTGCTTATACACTTGCTTCTGTTATAATTCAACAACTTAATAGTCATACAATTGATGCTAATTATACTTTTGATATGATTTATGATTCAGATAAAAATAAATATTTATATGTAATTACTAATGATTCTAATAGTAATGTTTTACAAGTCAATTTTTTCTTTGAAGATAGTATAAAATCATGTAATGTTGAAATGGGTTTTGAACCATTAAATCATTTAATAAGAACTGATACAACAGAATCAAAAAGATATTCACAAAATGTAATAGATATTAATGGAAGTATTCATGGAGTTTATATAAGAAGTAATTTAGTTTCAAAAGGAACATTAGATTCACAAAATGGAACATTATCAAATATTCTTGCAAGATTACCAATAAATGTTCAAAGTGGTGGTATTATATTTGCTACTGAATCTTCACATAAATCAATTGTTGATTTGAAATATATAAATACAATAACTATAAGATTAACTGATGAACGTAATAGAATATTAGATTTAAATGGTTTACATTTTCAAGTTGCTATACAAATTGATTTCTTATATAGTAAAAAACCAATATTAATTCCAACTGGTGGTTTAAGTGAATCACAAGAATTATCATTTCATAATGAAGAAAAAGAAAAAATTATAAAAGAAAGATTAAAAAAACAATCTAAAAAAACTGGTTCTAAAATAAATAAATCAGAAAAATCAAAATAAATTATATAACATTATATTATAAATAATGGGATTCTTTTCAAGATTAGGACATAAGATTGCTGGTGGTATTCAAAGTGCTACACGACTTGGTAAAAAAGTTCTTGGTGGAATAAATAGAGTTGGAAATAAAATTGCTTCAACTGGTGAAAAAATTGTAAGTGGAGTAGAACGTGTTCCAGTTCTTGGTCAAATATTAAGTCCAGCAACTGGTGTTATAAGAAGTGGTATTGGACTTGTAAAAAATGTTTCAGAACTTGCTGGAACTGGTAAAGAATTATTAGAAGATGCAGAAGATATTGTTAGACGTGGTGGTGAAGCAATAAAAACTGGTAATGTTGCTGACGCATCAGAAGTATTAAGACGTGGAAAACAACTTGTTGGAACAAGTAAAAATACACTTGAAAGAGCAAGAGAAGTTAAAGATGAAGCAATTAAAGTTGCTACAAGACCAAAATAATTTAATTTCTTTTTTTAAAATAATTTTTTAATTTAATTTATAAAATTAATATATTTATTAATATTATAAATATGAGTTTGTTAGAAAAATATCAAAGAATAAGAAATACTTTTAGTTATTCAATACAATCATCTTCTGGTATTGATAGAAATGATGCTACTGGTGATGATATTGGTAAGTTTCAATTAGATATACCACCATTTCCATTTCCAGATAATCAACAATCAAAACTTGGTATATTTACATTAGAATCTTTTTACTTTACAGCACAAACTGATAATTTGTATGTAAGTGGTGGTGATGATGGTCTTCCAGCAAATAGTGATTATGATATTAGTGGTTTTTATGTTGAAATAAATGGACTTGGTTTAAGACCACAATTATATACTACTGGACTTAATAATGCTTTAAGAAGTAATAAAATGTTTCCAATAATTAATGAATATGGACGTAGACGTAAACGTGGAAATGACCCAAATATTGAATATGATTATGCAAGAAGAGTTTGTGGTGGTGAATGTAATAAATCAGTAATTTGTTCTAATCCAAGTGGTAGTATGCTACAAGTTAAAGTTTATTCTATGGATACTGGTGATTTAATTTCTGACCAACAAATTGATTCTATTATTAATTTTAAGATTGAAATGCTTCCAGATGATTTTCAAGATAGAGAAATAAATTAAAACTAAAAAACTAAAATTATCACATGAAATAATTATATTGTTATAAAATATAAATATGAGTTTTGAACGTGTGAGTCCCCCCCAAGTAAACTATGATAATGTTCTTCCACTTGCTGTTGAATCACGTAGTAATAGACGTGAGTTTCATCCAGTAAATGGTCAAAGTTTTTCTAATTCTAATGGTGCTACTATTATTAGGATTGATGTTAATGCTGATAGTATGCTGGATGCTACTCATTCTTATCTTGAATGTGATTTAACTAATAATGCTGGTGCTAATAATTTTCTGGCGGTCAATCCATTTACACCATCTTGGATACAGCGATTGAGGATTGAATCTGGTGGAGTGGTAATTGAAGATATAAATGAATATTCACGTCTATATGCTATGTTAGTTCTTAATCAGTGTCCAAAAGAATATGTCCAGAATAACATGAATAATATGGGTATGTATAATCCAATTGTTGGTGGAAATCTAAAAGCAACTGCTGTTGGTAATGCTGGTTCTGTTGTTGGTGGAGCACATCATCATGGAACATTAGATACAAGTGGAGCAACTTTTACACCAGATAATATTTGTGGTAATCTTGATACTGAACTTTACTATCCACCAACTGCACAAGCAGTAATTAATGGTGTTCAAGTTGGTATTGATAATGGAGCAATTACTGGAACTACAAGAAATCAACCAACTGCTTCTGGTCTTGCTGTAATTCAAGGAAAATCACGTATTGCTTCTGGTTCAAGTCGTAAGATGTGTATACCATTAGTATCTGGATGGTTAAATATGGACCGCTACATACCGCTTATTATGATGAATGCTGGATTTACCATAGAACTAACATTATGCGACGCAAATCGTATTGGAATTACACAAGTAGAAACTGCTGGTGATGCTGGTGCTTTTGGTGCTTCTGCTTGGACTATTAGTGGTGTAAAATATGTTGCTCATCTTATTGATATGGAACGTGATTTTTATGACCGCTTACGTCTTGTTATGGATGATGCTGGTGGAACTCTTCAACTTGCTGGTCAGACATACAGACATTATACTGGAAATCTACCAGCGGGGTCTGGTCCACATACTATCACTTTACCAGCACGTGTTAAGTCAGTTAAATCAATTTTTGGAACATTTATTGATTCTACACAGATGGGAAGTGTTAATAATTATGATACGTCTGTTTTCCAAACTGGTAATTTAAGTAAGTATCGTTTTGAAATTGGTAGTGTCCGATACCCACAAACTGATGTTTCTGCTAATACTTCTGAAAATGAAGTTGAACTTATGAAAGCATGGGGAAAACTTGGTGATTACTCACATCAGCAAGCATTCAGTCGTAAACACTTACTAAATGTTGAGTCAGCGAGAACTGGTTCTACTTTACAAGCATCTACACTTTCTGCATATTCTATTGGTTATGATTTTGAAGCATTTCAACGTGTTGCTCTTGAATCTGGTATTAATACTGCTGATAGGTCATTACCAATCAACTTCATTTGTGAAAAATCTGGACTTGGAACTACTGAACCAACACGTGCTGATTTCTACGTGCTTACAGATGCTATTTTCTATATTAATCTTGATGGAACTGCTTCGGTTTCGGTATAAATAAATAATATTCTTTTTATAATTAATCTTTTTAAAATATCTATTACTAATATATATGAAATTAGAAATAGAACCAAGTAAAGTTAAAGATAAACGTTTTGTTGCTATTTTTTATGATGATAATAGTAAAGAAGTTAAAAGAACTAATTTTGGTTTAAAAAATCCAAGATTTGGAACTTATATTGACCATGCTGATAAAGAACGTAGAAAAAATTATATTTCAAGACATGAAGTAAGAGAGAAAAAGTTTTATAATAATCCACAACGTGCTTCTACACTTTCAAGATTTGTTTTATGGGGTGATAGTCCAGATTTAGATACAGCAATCCAAGATTATAAAAAACGTTTTAAATTAAAATAAAATATTATATTATATAAGTAAATATGAGTGAAACTACTGGTATTTCTATGGAACAATTTAATATAAATGAACTTGCTGGTGCTACTGGTTTGATTCTCGGTGCTGTAAGTGGTATTTTAGTAGTTATATTTAAATCAAGATGTTATTGTAAGTTTCGTGTAGGATTTAATGATAATTGTAGTATATGTATGTGTGAAAGAAAACCACCACCAGATAATAATAATGATACTGATGATGATGAAAAAAAAGATAAAAAAGATGAAAAGAAACCAATTAAACAAAAAATTGATAGAAATAGTCATGAATTGCAACCAGAACCAGAACAATTAATACCAAGTAAAAATAATGTTGATAATTTAGTTTAAAAATAATATTATATAATATAAATGAGTGGAGTAATTGAAATACAATACAAAGGAAAAACAAGACGTGTTCCAAAAAGATATGTTCCAGATACATTAAGTGAAAAAGATAAACGTAAACAAATAAAATCTATATTTGAAAATAAAGATAGACCAAATGTAAAGTATAAAGAACGTAGAAGTAGTTGGGCAGTAAAGTTTGAAAATAAATATGGAACTAATATTAAAGATGTAGATTTTATTGATAAAAATATATTGAAGAAGGAAGGACAAGAACAAATAATTATGAAAGGAAAGGGAGCATATTATAGTAGTGGTAGTAGACCAAATCAAACACCATTTTCTTGGGGTTATGGTCGTCTTGCTTCTGTTATAATGGGTGGACCAAGTAGAAAATTAGATATAGATATATGGGAAAAGTATAAAGTGTAATAATAATTTATGACGTGTTCCAGTAATAAAATAAATAAATCTTTTTAATCTTTTATGACGTAAAAATATTTTTGTGGGTATTACCCTTCAAGAATTATAATATTTCTTT
>Ga0208795_1000424_pt1 | contig 20731 bp, 22 predicted proteins | sample CB_VirMetaG_6_FD_184541 | JGI IMG/M metagenome (GOLD analysis project Ga0208795, IMG submission 184541) | Freshwater to marine saline gradient viral communities from Chesapeake Bay - CB_1508_2 Viral MetaG (SPAdes) (version 4) | ecosystem: Environmental > Aquatic > Marine > Coastal | place: USA... | reverse complement strand
GGTTAGTGCTATATTCAGTTAACGCGTTAGCAGATAACAGCTCGCTGAATTTGCAGATGCCGAGTGCGGGGGGTAACTACCAGTCGGACTCGATCCGGGCAGGGGATTTGGACTGCAAGAACGCCATTGGCGGAGCCACGAACTTCGAGATCGGAGTGACCGGCATCATCAATAACGCCACGAGTCCGTTCAGTAGTGACGATCCTCTAAACCCGCAGACGAAGGACGTGGGGTTGTACGCGCGGATCATCATTCCACTCGACGGCCCAAAGGAGCGAATTAACTGCAATACGCTTTATCAACTTGAGTTAGAGCGGCGCAGGCTAGAAGTGATGAAGCTCGAACAGGAGCTGGAGGCGCTTCGGAAACTACAGTCGGGGAAGTTTGAGAATTGAATTATAGAGCGATTATACCGGCGACTATAAATGGCTGACTTAGACGACAAACTGAACAAGCTAGAGGAAGCAAAAGATGCACTGGCGCAAAAGAAGTTTTCCGTCTTGGGGTTTAGTTTTAATTGGACTGGGCTGGTGGTTGCTGGGGGTCTTCTCAGTAGCGCACTTGCTGCTGTATATCAGGGGTTTCTGATGTACCAGAAGGTCGAGGCGATTACCAACCTTGACGTCGGCGCGTTCGAGCAGCGCATGGAATTGATCGAGCAGAAAGTAACCAGCGTGGACGAGAACATCTACGCCGTGAAGAACGACTTGAAGGCGGACATTCGTCGAATCGAAGGAATCGCCGACGCGGTGGAGCGCAACAGCAAAGAGGCGCAGCGCGACCTCAACAACGAGCTGCGGGCGTTTCGCCAAGACCTGAAGACTTTGGAGAAGGACATCAACGACCGCATCCAGAAGTCGATAGACAACCCACTGGCAGGGAATTAAGCGTGGATAGTGACAGTAAAAGAGACCTGATGGACGCCCTCGCGGAGGCGATTGACGCGCTGGTGAGCCCAGATGAGGAGCGCCGCCGTAGGGTGGTGGGCGTTCTCCAATACATTTACAGATGCCTTGAGCAGGATTGCAAAGGAGATAGGCATGGTTGACGGACTTAGCCCAGAGATTTTGACGATGGCGGGTGGTGCGACTATGGGCCACCTTTTCAAACTCATGTCCAAGGCGCAGGAAGCCAAGGCTGCGCAGCAGAAGCTCATGCTAGAGAGGATGCGCGGAGAGCAGGAAGTCGCCGACGCAAACCGTAAATCTGCTAACGCATCAGCAGACGCTGCCGCCGCTCGTGTAGGCGTCGACAAGTGGAGCCCGTGGGCCCGCCGCGTGTTTGTACTGGTGATCCTGTACTTCGGCTACCTCCTCCTGACTGCCGCTGGCAGCGGGTTCGATGTTGTGGTTCCAGTAGAGAAGCAGGTCGGTTTCAACTTCCTCGGTATCGTCGACACCACCAAGACCGTAACCGAGTTCGTACGCCTACCTAACGCTGTGGTTGCCTTCGAGTGGATCAAGATTTCGATTCTTGCCGCCGGTAGCTTCTATCTAGGTAAGTCGTGAAGACGGCCAGAGACATGGCTCAGGACGCCTTGTTATGGCTAGCCGTGATTGTTTTGGTTCTGGTGTTAACTGGTTGCACGGGCTACAGGTTCGTGTGGATGAACGGGCAGACGAGCCCAGACGAGACTTACCACCCATGTTTGGATACGACCGTTGTGTGTATCAAGGAGTAGAGAATGGCGACGAAAGTGAACAAGAGTCAAATGCCATGCAACAAACCGAAAGCGACTCCGAGCCACCCGAAGAAGAGCCACGTAGTTAAGGCTTGCGAAGGGGGCAAGGAAAAGATCATCCGATTTGGCGAGCAGGGGGCAAAGACCGCTGGCAAGCCAAAGGCAGGAGAGTCCGCCGCAATGAAGGCCAAGCGTAAGAGTTTTAAGGCTCGTCACGCGAAGAACATTGCCAAGGGCAAGACAAGCGCCGCCTACTGGGCGGATAAAACTAAATGGTGAAGGAGTTACACAGATGAAAAAGCCGGTAAAGAAAGTTGCCAAGAAGACCCCGTTCAAACCGTGTAAAGGTTGCCCGATGCCTGCCAAGTGCAAGGCGGCTGGTAAATGCCTTGGGAAAGGTTACTGATGACGGAATTTCAGAAAGCCGATACCGACGGCAACGGGACGCTAGACCCGCACGAGTTTAACTCGTACCAAGCCAAGCTCGACTTGGAGCGGATTAAGCTTGAGATCGAGGACGCAGATGCCCAACGTGACCAGCAGCGCAAAATGGCGTGGTTCAGCCTCGTTGGCATGCTTCTATACCCGTTCAGCGTTGTACTGGCTAGCTGGCTGGGTCTTTCTCAGGCGGCTGACATCCTCGGTGCAATGGCGTCCATTTACTTTGTTTCCGTTGCAGGTATTGTCGGTGTGTTCTTTGGTGTAACAAATATGGGCAAGAGCAGTGCAAAGACAGATAAGTAGCGACTTACAGTTTTTTCTGGCAGATATGGTGATTCAGTTACATAATGTAGCCAGAGTCGCTGAGGACTTAGAGTGCCGTTTACTTGCTGACGAGTTGGCGCAACTTGTTAACACGTTGACAGGACGAGGAGAGCAATATGCTTCAGGCGTTGATCGGGCCGGTGACGGGCCTGCTAGACAAGTTCATTGAGGACAAGGATGCCAAGAATGCTATGGCGCACGAGATTGCGACCATGGCTGAGAAGGCGGCTCACCAAGCCGCGATGGCGCAGATCGAGGTCAATAAGGCCGAGGCTGCGTCTGGCTCGTTGTTCAAAGGTGGATGGCGGCCAGCGGTCGGCTGGGTCTGCGCGTTTGCGTTTGCGTACCACTTCATCCTCCAGCCCATCATCATTTTTGTAGCCGTTCTGGCGGGCGCACAGCTTCCACCGCTTCCCGAGTTCGACATGGGCACGCTAATGCCTGTGCTGATGGGGATGCTGGGTCTTGGCGGTTTGCGCACGGTCGAGAAGCTGCAAGGAAAGGCCGCGAAGTGAAAGAGAATTTCGAGCGATGCCTCAACCTACTACTGGCGCACGAGGGCGGGTTTGTGAACCACCCGAAAGACCCCGGTGGTATGACCAACCTAGGCGTGACCAAGAAGGTTTACGAGGAGTTTGTCGGTCGGGATGTCGACGAGCAGGAGATGCGGGGGCTAACCCCTGAAGACGTTGCTCCGTTGTACAAGGCCCTGTACTGGGACAAAGTTCGGGGCGACCACCTCCCCAGTGGGGTGGACTGGGCGGTCTTTGACTGGGGCGTAAACAGCGGAACTGGACGTGCGGCGAAAGCCCTGCAAAATGTCTTGGGGACTACCCCAGACGGGGCAATCGGGCCAAAGACTCTCTCGCTAGCTTCGGTGGCAAACGCCAAGGCAGTAATTTACGGGTTGCACGAGGCCCGACAAACGTTTTACGAAAGCCTGAGTACCTTCGAGACCTTTGGTAGGGGCTGGACACGCCGCAACGATGAGACGCGGGATCAGGCAATGGAGATGGCATAGTGGCAGTATTACGTGTTAACCAGTTTGCAGGTGTCTCCCCGAAGACGCCACCGCGCTACCTCGGCGACACGCAAGCGCAGACCGCGCTGAACTGTCCTGTGTGGCTGGGTTCGCTCCAGTCACTACGTGGCACAACCGACAAGGCGGCGTTCTCTAAGACGGGCGACATCCTGTCGATCTACCGTTTCGGCCAATCTGAAACAAACGAGCTGAACTACTGGTTCCACTGGAAGACGGACGTCGACGTGGTTAAGGGGTTCATCAACGGCGACACCACGGAGCGCACGTACTACACGGGCGATGGTGTACCGAAAGTCACAAACAACGCGCTCGCGTTGTCCGGTGCCAGCACAGAGTACCCCGTAGCGTCCTACGACTTAGGGGTTCCAAAGCCGAGCGTTGGCATTACGGCTAACCTCACTGGAACGGCTGACCCGGGCACCACCGCAGAGACCCGTGTGTACACCTTCACCTACGTCAACTCGTGGGAAGAAGAGTCGGCGCCTTACTCTGCGACCAGCATGACGGCGGCGACGGTGGACTGGTACCCCGGGCAGAGCGTGGCTTTGACCTTACCGGCGGCACCGTCGGGCAACTACGACGTCACCAAGAAGCGTATCTACCGCTCAGCCACCGGCTCGGCGAATACCTCGTACTTCTTCGTGGCGGAAATCCCTGTCGCTCAGACTAGCTACACCGACACGATCGCTGGCGACGAGTTGAACGAAGAACTCCCGTCCCTGACGTGGGAGCAACCACCGGCGGCGCTGAAAGGACTTGTGGGTTTATCCAACGGCGTGTTGGTCGGCTTCACGGGCAACGACATCTATTTCTCGGAGCCCTACCGCCCGTTCGCGTGGCCGGTGCAGTACATGCAGACCGTGGGGTACCCGATCGTTGGCCTTGGTGTGATCGACACCACTGTAGTGGTGCTAACCGAAGGGCGTCCGTACTTCCTCCAAGGCTCACACCCTGAGTCGATGATTATGGTCGAGGCGGACGTGAACCAAGCCTGTATCTCCAAGCGGAGCATCCAGACGATCAATGGGGCGGTGTACTACGCCTCGCCTGATGGCCTTGTGGCGTTGGCTCCGGGCGGCTCTACCGTCATTACGGCAAGCCTATTCGACAAGTACACGTGGCAGACACTGAACCCTGCGAACCTTGTGGGCTGTAAGTACGAGAACCAGTATGTTGGCTTCCTGAACACCACCTCGGGCAACGGCGGGTTCATTCTCGACACCGTGGCAAAGACGTGGAACTTCCACAACATCTACGCCGTTGGCGGGTATAACGACCTGAAGAACGACGCGCTGTACGTGATTGTCGGAAATCGCCTACACAAGTGGGACACCGGCTCGCTACTGCCGTATGTCTGGAAGTCCAAGAAGTTCACCTTCGAGGAACCAAAGGCGTTCTCCTGTTACCGCGTACGCGCCGAAGCCTACCCGGTGACGTTCAAGCTGTACCGCGACGGAAGCCTGTTCCACACGGAAACCGTAACTGCTGGAAACCTCCGACGTCTGCCTTCTGGGCTGGGCGTGGACTGGGAGTTCCAGTTGGAGGGTTCGACTGAGGTGTACGCCGTTGAGTTGGCGCAGTCCCCGATGGAGCTGAACCAGCAATGATTAACAAACTCCCATCAGTTGTCTCCAGCATACCGAACGACCTGCGCCAGTGGGTTAACCGTGTGCGGGAACTTTTCGAGTCGACTGATGGTGTAGTTACCAAGACCGACCTCGTGAACACGGGTGTGTTCGAGAAGACCAAGGCGGGCGACCTCAAGTTCTTGGAGATCGGTAATACCGACTCCTGTGTTGCGCCCCCTGCACCACTGAACCTCGCCGCAAGCGGGGCGATGACCTCAATTACGCTCACATGGGATGGCGTCGACTACAACGCCTGCTACTCCTACACCGAAGTGTGGCGAGCCAGTACGAACGACATCGGCGTTGCCGTCATGATCGGTACCACAGCCTCTGGCATTTTTACCGACGCAGTGGGTTCGGACGCGAGTTATTACTACTGGGTGCGCATGGTCAACGTCAATGACGACAAGGGCCCGTACAACCAGACCAGTGGCACGTTGGGGCAGACGGCCCCCGACCTAGCGTACGTACTAGCGCAACTGACTTCTGCGTATGGTGCGACTTCGGATGCACCGTTCTTCCAGATTGACACTGCGACCACGATCAACGGGGTGTCTATTCCGGCGGGCACCTACATGAAGGCGGCGTTCATTCACGACGCTGCGATTACCAACGCCAAGATCGGGGCTGCTGCGGTGGATACCGCCAAAATCGCGAACGCAGCGATTACGACAGCCAAGATCGCCGACGCCAACATTACGCAGGCCAAGATCGGCAACGCAGCGGTGGGCAACGCGCAGATTGCGAACGCAGCCATCACCAACGCCAAGATCGCGGATGCTTCGATCAGCACAGCAAAGATTCAGGACGCGTCTATTTCACTGGCGAAAATTGACATAGCAAATATCACCAACCTATCCGCAATTTCAGCAAACATGGGCACGATCACGGCGGGCAAGATGCAGTCAACTGACGGCAAGTTCGTGATTGATATGGACAACAAGTACATCAAGATCGAGGTCTAAATGTTCGGACACAATCTACCTGAAAACATCTATGACGAGTTGCGCAAGATCGAGCGCGTTTACGTGGATCAAGATAAGGGGAGGCCGCGTATCTCCACCGAGATCGGCCCGAACACAGCCGCAGTGGTGATTAAGAAGCCGGACGACGAAGTGCTGACTCTGACGGACGAAGACCGCGCGGAGATGAATGCTCTTAAGCTGCCGTTCGTTCTGATCGGATCAAACAGGGACATCTCTGAGGCGTACCTGCCAGACCGGTTCACAGAGAATCACGGCTACCTCAATCGCCCATTTCTGCATGGCGTCTTCGACTGCTACACAATGGTTCGCGACTTCTATTTGCGGGAATGGAACATGTGGTTGCCCGCCAACATCCAGCGCCCTTACGGTTGGTGGGATCAAGGTGACAACCTCTACATTGACGGCGCGCCTCAGTATGGGTTCGAGCCGGTCTCTGATCTCAAGCGGCATGATCTGGTGGTTATGAAGTTTGGCCCAGTCCCAAATCATGGGGCGATCTACCTTGGCGACGGCAAGGTGCTGCATCACGTCGGCGGTCGATTTAGCTGTGTTGAGACTTTGACGAATTACTACAAGACGACGATTGCAATCATCTACCGCAATCGGTTTGTTCAGGAAAAGCTGACCAACGGAGTCGATCACACAATACCGGGTGTTGAATGAGTAAGAAGTTGTTTGCTGGGCGCATTCCAAATACGTCCACAGTAGTCACTTCAATCTACGAGGGCCCTTCGGATGCTCCGTTGTCAGACTACGCCAACAACCTTGACAAGCTGTATTTTGATACACGACTGGATTACATGCATCTGGTGGCGACTGTAAGCGTATCGGTCAGCTTTGGATTCCAACAGGTAACAGAAAACTGCGGCAAGAAGGGCAAGGACTGCTCCGCGATCCCAAGGTCTGGGACTGTGTGGCACACGTTAGGTACGCATAACCAAGCGTATACGCCAACGATTTTGCTGTTTGATACCGACAACAGTCGCGCACTTAGCGGCACGATGTTTATCCAAAATATTTCAAACAACAGCTTTCGACTGTGTGCTGTGTACGTAGACAACACGTCGATCTATCTACGCGAGCGCTGGTTCGTGCGGTACAACGCATTAAGTTCCATCACTCGGAATTTCAAAATCTATGTATTCAACAAACCGGCAACATAATGGCACTAGCAATCTTTGAGGCAAGACCAGACCGAGTGAAGGCTGGCGATTTATTTGATAGCGACTTGCAGTACGTCTACAAGTCCAGTGGCTCAACAATTAAGTACCCATCAACTGCGACTGTTCAGACGTCCGGAGATAGGCTGACCTACAGCTTCGATGGATTTACTTACAGTATCAACTCTGCGATCAATTTCGCAGCGACCGTAGAAGTGTTGAGTGTTGGCTGATGGGACTGTTGCTCGATAACAACTACATTGAGATTACCGATGCAAGCGGTAACGTGAGGTTCTCGACTGCGCGCAGGATGCCGCACTTGCTAAATGTTGTTAGTGGCTCATTTTCTTTGCCAAATGTACAGGGCACCTCAACATTCTCTGTGCAGTCAGATGAAAGTGGGTATAGCTTTCCGCGCTCTGGATTTAGTGCAAGCACTACGCATACGCAAACAATCCTGACCAGCAGCAACATCACAAATTCGTCGGACTCGTTCATTGCGCCGTTCCTGACAATTAGTTCAGGAGACTTTGCTACGGGTAGCTACGTGGCTTCTGGCCTTGGCTCAAGCATTTTGTTCTTGTTCATCCGCGATGATGGCTATTTTGCGGGATCAAGGGTTATGAGTTTGCAAGTAAGCGGCAACGAGCTGCGGATGATTACTAAAGACGAGGTAAGCACCAGCGGCCCAGCAGTTATTAACGGTTACTCGTATAGCGACTCAGCAAGCCCGGGTTACCACTACGAAAGCAACTGGCCCTATGGAGAGGGACAAACGATCGTGTTTGACAACCTGACGGTTACAACAACGCTCAACAACACGGCTTTAACAATCGGTTACAAGGTTTACTACGGGAGATACCAATGAGTCTTAAAGTTATTGCACTTAACACTGACTACACTACCAATGTCACTCAAGTGACTGTCCAGCTAACGGAGAACGTTGGCCGCATTGTGCGCGTGAAGGACACCCTAGAGATCGCACTGCAAGGGCGTTATGACGGCGTTAGTGAGCCGATGATGGATGCCCTGTTTGCCGAACTGGAAGCTAACGGGATCGAGCCGTTTCCTGAAGCCTGACGAATATGTTCATCAAGATTCTGATTGAATCGGAAATTGTCACAGTCACTTTCCGGTCAGACAAGTCAAAGCACGCTGGGTTGCGACTAGATAAGAAGGAGTTTCTTTCTTTTGTGCGCAACCCGCGCGAGTTCGACTATATCCAGAGAGTCTTGATAAACAGCCGTGCCGACAAGTACGAGATCGTCGAGGACAACACGACAAAGACCTTCGACGACCCGGCGCAGAATCACACGATTAGCAACCTAGTCACGCACCACCGTGACTTTGAGCGCAGGATTCGCGGGTGGATACGCGCACATAAACCGTCCTTCGTTGAAGAAACAGTTAGGATCGCAAAGCAGGAAAAGCCGCCAGCCCCTACGCTTATGTGGGCAACACCGAGGGCGCGTGTAATTCTTGGGGTCGATACTGTAATACGACCGCTAGACCTGATTGGCTTAATGCATGTGTGCCCGATTGTGGATCGCACCGGAACCATTGAGTTCATCTCTCCACACCTGAAGACCGATCACCCACTGCCTGACTTCTCAGTGCCGGAGAATCGCAAGATCAAGGAACTGATGCTTGAGCGTGCCGAGGAACTGTGGCGCTGGGCAGAAGACGAGGGCAAACAGCTAGTCGTCTGGTGGTCTGGTGGTATCGACTCAACAGCCGTTGTGATTGCAATGTTGCGCACGTCGACGCCGCAGCGGGTCAAAGATATTTTGAGAATTGGGTTTAACCAACGCTCCATTGACGAGTACCCGCTGTTTTACAAGAACTACGTTAAGAACCTGCCCAACCAATATGTAAGCCACAACAATGGCAGCGAGATCGACATGACCAAGCTGCATGTGAGTGGTGAGATTGGCGACCAACTGTTTGGCTCTGACTTTCTGCGCGCATGTTTTGTCGATGGGGGTAGAGATTTCCCGGGCAAAGAGGGATTTTTCGGGAACCTTAGGAACTCGTGGAAAGACCCGATGCAACAGTTTGTGTCGGCAAACCTAACGCATCGGAATCTACCCGCAGACTATGAGCCAGTAATCATGGATGCGTACGAACGGCTGTGTGCGGCTGCGCCCATCGAGATCACGAGCTTGTTCGATTTCTGGTGGTGGTCAAACTTCAACCTGAAGTACACCCATGTTTCTAATCGCATTCAGATGGGATCGCCAGATGCTGTGTGGGCGGTGCAGAACGTCAAAGCGTTTTTCGATACAGACGCGTTTCAGCGCTGGTCGGTGTCAAACCATGACAAGAAGATCAAGGACACATGGAAGTCCTACAAATTTCCGCTCAAGAACTTTATCGGTGCATTTACTGGCGACGAGGATTACCGCAAGAACGCGGTCAAGGTTCAAAGCCTGAAGATGCACCACGACCCGAGATGGGTCATTTGTGATTCTGATTACATCCGCTATGGCCGGATTGATCGGGAGGCCCTTACGGAAGCCTACTTTGGAGGAGATAGTGGCTCTAACGACTGATTACGCTGTACGCATTCTGGAACCCGGCGAGACGTTTACCTCAAACCCTGCGGATCTGTACGCCTTTCGAGTGGACTACTCAGGGCAACAGATCGAGGTGGAGGCGGGCGATAGCGCGTGGTGGATCAATAACGAAGGCGTCGCCAAGGTCGCTCGCGGCCCTGTGGCAATTACCAGTACCTCGCCGGTGACGATCATCCGGGGGTATGCACCACGCAACCAGTCGGTCGACGTCCATGGCGGAACGAATCTGCCCTACATCAACGGGTGTTCATCTGAGCAACTCGTTAGCCCCGTAAGACCGGGCGACCCGACGATGCAGCTTCTCTACATTCCACCTCGGGCGCGGGAGCAGGCGCACCATATCCACGCTACGCCCCGGGTGGTTCAGGTGCTGGAGGGCAGTGGGCGCTCGATTTTGGGTATGGACGGCTCGGGGGGTCAGCTAGATTTGCGCCCGGGAATGCTTATTATCCTAGACCGTATGGTGCCCCACCATTTCGAGACGGGAGCCGAGCCACTTCTGGTCGCCCCGATCCACATTTGGAGCAGCACTCCCATGGAGCAGGGGCACCCGATGTTTTATGGAACAATAAAGACAGCATGAAAACACAGAAGTATGCTATACACTCTTTATGTGTTAACGTGTAAGCACGAACTACCATGTCTGAGTCAAGGCTAATTTTCGACGACAAAGAACGGGTAGGTGATTGGGTCGCCGAACAGGTGGGGCAACGCTGCACTTGGGGCGACTACTACGCAATGGGCGCTGAAGTAAATGGCGAACTGGTTAGTGGGATCGTGTTCAACGGTTTTAACGAATCAAACGCCACCTGCCACATAGCTTGCAGCAAACCCAACAAACTGTTTTTAGAGCTGCTTGACCATGGATTCGTCTATGCGTTTAAGACTTGCGGTCTAAGGCGGCTCACTGGGTTGGTTGAGGCTGATAACGATAAAGCCTTGAAACTGGACAAACACATTGGCTTCGAAGAAGAAGCCGTGTTGAAACAGGCGGGGTCGGAAGGACAAGACATACAGATTCTCGTCCTCTGGCCTTGGAACTATCGTAAAGGAAGGCAGAGATGAGTAAAAAAGGCGGTAGCGCACCAGACTACACCCCACTGGCGCAAGCCAGTAAAGAAGCCGCCGAAATCATGGCGGGACTTGGCGAGCAGCAACTAGCGTTCGCGAAGGATCAGTACAACGAGAACAAAGGGTTCTTACAGGACATTGCCACGAAGCAATCCGCGATGATGGATCAGCAGATGGCGCAGGGTAAGGACTACTACGACTACCTCAAGAACACTTATCGGCCTCTGGAGCAGTCCATTGTTAAGGACGCCGAGAACTTCAACACGGATGCCTACCGCAATACGCTAGCGACCAAAGCTGCCGCTGATGCCGGTCTTGCCTTCAACCGGACGCGTCAGGCGAATGAGCGTGCGATGGCCTCGATGGGCGTGAACCCCAACTCGGGTCGCTTCGCTGGACTGGCAGGTCAATCTGCACTTCAGCAGGCCGCAGGTCGCGCTGGCGCTATGACCGGTGCTCGTCAGACCGCAGAACAGATGGGCTACGCCCGCAAACTCGACGCCGCCGGTCTGGGTCGAAACCTCGCTGGTGCTTCCACCGCTGCGTACGGTGGTGCTGTAGGTGCTGGCAACGCCGCAGGCGCAAACATGCAGTCTGCCGGTATCAACTACATGAACGGCATGAACATGGGCGCTGGCACCATCGGTCAAGGTCTCAATATGCAGATCAACGGCCTGTCCAACGTCCTCAATTCGCAAACTCAGATGGCAGTCAACGACTCCGGTTCTAGCTGGATGGGCGACCTTGGAGGTCTGATGGGCGGCGCGGCATCTATGTACAAGGCGTTCAGTTAATGACGTTCCACGAAGACGATCTTGTGCACGTGATGCGCATGGTATTCCCCGAAAACAAGGGAAACATTATGACTGAGGCTCTGATGATGGGCCTCGAACAGTCGATCCTGCATTACCTGCGGGTAGTTACCAAACCGGAGTCTCAACCGGGGGTGGAGGTTCAAAATGGCTCGTAAAAGCGGATGGCAGCAATTTGCCGATAACTTCAATGCCGTCTACGGCACCTTTCGCGATGTAGCGAAGGAGTGGGAATCCGAGTCGATCATGAAGGAAAAGCCCGTCGAAGTCTTAGACGACATGGGCGAACCAGTGGGTTGGGATTACGGCGGGCAACGCTATGACACCGCACTCACCGCAGATCAGCTTCGCGGCCTTCAGTACACCCGCCTTGGCGATACGCTGGCGAAATACGGCGACGTCAAAGGTGCGATGGATCTACGCCTACGTGCAGAAGACATCCAAGCCCGTCGTGACCAGAACAAACTGTTTGCCGACACCTACGATCAGTTGGTGAAGAAGGTAGGCTTGGGCAACCAAGCGACCGAGGCCGACATCAACTACACAAACGCGCGGACAACCGGAGTCGGTCTGACTAACCAAGGTCAAGCTATTAAGAACGATATTGCTCGTGAAACGGCACCGGGCCAGATCGCAGCAACAAACGTGCAGAACAACAGCGCCGTGGTGCGTGCGCCATCCGCAGATGAAGCAGCTATCGCGGGCAGCAGAGCCGACACCGCAGACGCCAACATTCGTACAAACACCGCTGGGCTGCGCGAAACCGCAGCGAACGCCAGACTGCAAGCAGGCATCGGTACCGATACCCGCACCATCAACGAGAACAAAGTCTGGACTGACTTCGCAGCGAAAGCAGCGATCCCTTACGGTCAAGAAGGCGGCTTTAAGGACGACGCCGACGCACGTGCATCTCTGTTCAGTTCTCTCGGCAAGGTCAACCCACTGGCGGCGCAGGAACTGGAGAACAACTACGCTACCGGCGAACTCAAGCACATGATGGGTATGGCGGCGCAGAACGTCGAGAAGGCGAATCAGGCACTGGCTCAAGGTGGCCCTGAAGGGCTTCGTCAGTTGATCGACGACACCAACGGCATCAATAACGCTCAGTGGGAAACCAATGAAAAGGGCGTTCCAACGCTGTGGGAGATCACGCCTGACGGTCAGAAGGTGCGTCCGATTGCCTCTGGCAGCGACGTCACGGAGATTTCGGCTTCCTTGCAAGCCACGCTGAATCCGTCGACTGCGCTGAATGTTGCCAAGCAGATGTACGACAACAACAAACTTCAGGCGGAAGCGGAGTATTACCGTTCAAAAGCCTTGGCAGAGAGATCCGGTAAGGGTCTTACCAAGGAGCAGTGGGCGATGGCACGTCTTACGCAGAACCCCAACGACGAACTTGCCTACGCCATTCTGTTGGGGGCCAAGTACGAACCTGACCAGATCCCGGGGCTTATCAATAAGACGGGGTTGCAGAATGCGGGCGCGGTTGTTCCAGACCCTAATGCAGCTCGGGCATCAGCAGAAGGGGAGACCTCCGCTGAGCCACCTAAGACTGGGCTTGCCGCAGAAGTGGAAGACCTGACGAAAAATGCCGAGACGGATACGTCTGGGATAGGTGGGCACGCCAAGCGAAACGCCGAGCGGCGTAAGGTAGAAGCGCAAGCCAAACTGGATCAACTTGCAACCCCGGAAGGTATCGACCAGTTGATCGCAGAGGTCGACGCGGAACTCGAAGGGTGGAGTAAGAAAACCACCAGCGGGCACGCAGGGCGGACACGCAGCCGCGAGATGGAGCGACTGAAAACACGCAGAGAAGAACTACTGGCTAGAAAAGAAGCACTAGCCACCGGCGGCCCAGCAGACTGATTACCAAGGAGTTCGCGAGATGAGCGACTTGAATGAGATTCGCCAACTCTACCCAGACCTAGACAAGTACGGTTACACAGACGCCGAAGTCGTCAACTGGATGGCGGGGTATCTGGATAAGAACCCGCAGGAACTGGCTATTGAATACGGTGTGATCGACCCGAATCAGGGCGACTTCGCTCGCGGTATCAGCAGTGGTGTGGATGCCATGCAGGGCGGCTATGGCGGTCTTGTTGGACTGGCGGGTGAATCTCTGGGTATCGACTCGATGCGTGACTACGGCTATCGCACGTACACGCAGAACATGGACTTGATTAACCTCCGGTCTCGTCCTACCGACAATGCGGAAAACGTAAACAGCATTGGTGACGCGATTGACTTCGCGCAGTATTACGCAGGCTACGCACTGCCCCAGATCGCTGAAGCCATCGTTGGCTCGAAAGGCGCTGGTGCCGCTGCGGGCCAAGGTGCCCGTCAGGTCGTTAAACGCAACGTGGCGCAGGAAGCCGCAGAGCGCGGGCTTCAAGGCAAAGCCGTAGACACATTCGCACGCCGTGGCCTCGCCTCTCAAGGGGCAGAAAAAGCCATCGCCGGTGCGGCCAAAACGGGACAGTACGGCTACCTCGGCACCTCAGCCTTTGGTCAAGAACTCGGCCACACCTATGGCGGCGCAGCCGATGAGCAGGGTGTTGGCAACGTCGACCTCACCGACGTCTACCTCTATGGCGGCTTGGCGGGTGGCGCAGAATTTGGCGCGGACGTACTGACACTGGGGCTGGCACGTCTTGGCCCTGCCAAGAACCTCATGGATTCTTCACTGCGCAATTCCAGTCGCGCGGTTCGTATGGGTACCCGTGGCGGTGCAGCAGCACTTACCGAAGGTACGACCGAAGTCGTCCAGACGGGTCTGGAAGAAATGGGGGCAGGCAAATCCTTCGAGGAAGCCAACTTCTCCGACCCAACGTCGTTCTTCGCCGGTGCTATCGGCGGTGGCGGTATGGGTCTTGTTGCCGGTGCGCCGAAAACGCCACCGTCGCAGGAGCAGATTCGTCAGGCCGCAGAGCAGGCCAAGATCGACGCACAGCAGCAGGCGCAGCTTGAAGCGCAGCAGTTGGCGCAAGAAGAAGCCGCTCGTGTTCAGGCGGAAGCCCAAGCCCGTGCAGAGTCTGAACTTCTCGACAAGCACCGCTACAACGGCGTGTTCCCCACTGAGGCAGAGTACCGCGCAGAGCGCACCATCCGTCGCCTTGCGGATCTGGATAACGTCACGTCTGAGCTGGGGGCTGCGTTCAAAGAGTGGCGCGTCCAAAACCAGATGTACGACATCGACGATAAGTCGAAGAAGGCGTTCCTCAAGCAGTACGGTGGCGATGAAAACGAGATCATCCGTCAGGAATACCTCGCCCAGTTGAAAGAGCATGCGGACTACAAAGAAGCCGCAGCCAGTCGTGATGAGGCGACTCAAGCCAAGATCGACAGCCGTAAGGCCGACCTCATTGCGCAGTACAACGAAGCAGTTGCCTCCGGCGATTTCGCTGCGGTGGAAGCCGTGGAACAGACGGCGTCGCAAGAACTCCTTGGTGCTGAGTGGCGCGAAGCTAAACGTGCTAACGAGTTAGCACAAGCAGAATCCAAGAAGAAGGGCAGCGGCCTCAAGGCCAACGCCAACAAGGGCGACACCAGCCAGCAGAAGCAGGTACCGATTAAGAACAATACGGCGTCGACTAACGCGCCGAATGCGCAGACCAACACGGCGACGAACACGCAGAACACTGCGAACGCAACCGACACGAATGCCGCCACAGCCGAGAACACGCAAGACGAAGGGCCGAAGAACCCGTACCGTCAGGGCACCAAAAAGTTCGACGCGTGGAATCAGGCGGCCGAGGCATTGGGCGAAGACTGGGAGGCCAACCACCCAGAACTCAGCGTTTCTCTGGCAAACGGCAACCACCTGTCCAAAGGCAAGCGCACCAAGAAAGACGGTTCGCCACAAGAGCCGCAGTTCTTCCGCTTCCTGCGTGAGGCGATCCGTGAGAAGTCCCGTAAAGAGAATGAGGCGAATGCGCCTGTCCTGAACGACGACGCTACCGCAGGTGACTTGTCCAAGCAGGCTAGTGACTTCGCTCGCCAGAATCTCGGCATGAACTGGGAAGCAGAGAACCCGCAGTTGGCGTCTCTGTTTGAAGCGGGCAAGTGGAAAGAATTTCAGGATGGCGTCGTCCAGACCAAGAAGGACATCGACGCTGCAACCGAAGCCGCCAATACCGTCGACGACGTTGCTGCTAATCTGACTGATGACCAGCGTGCAGTATTTGACCTGCTCCGTAACTCCATCGCGGATGGCACCATCGACGACCTGATCCAGCAGGACAATACCGTCAACCACGCTCGCGTGGCGGAGAAGCTGGGCTGGAAGATGAAGAAGGGCAACGCGGCGAACCGCCAGCGTGCCTACAAAGCGCTCAAGGACATCCGTCCCAAGGTGGCAAAACTGCTCGGTAGGAAGCAGGAGGACGTAGCCTCCGGTCTCAAGACGGCGTCTCGCCGTGGCTCAGAAGGGTTCGTGGATAACACCGGCCTGTCTCCAGAAATGCAGACCAGCCAGCTTGAGGGCAACGAACTTGAGGGCGAAAACGCCAGCATGCGTCAGATTCGTCTGACCGACAAAGACCAGCAGAACGACGACACGGAAATCGACGTTGGCGAAGAAGCCGACATCGAACAAGCTGATAAGGACTTTGCGGCTAAAGAAGCTGCCAAGCCGGATGCGAAGGAAGCCGAGCGCCTAGCCAAGGCTGAAAAAGAGCGTAAGGCGATGTTCGCTGCCCTGTACGCGAGCCCCCAGTACAAAGGTGCTAAGCAGGTATGGGAGAATTTCGAGTCTGATCTGGAGAATGAGGCGGATCGCATCTCTCTGGATGACGTCGATGGCGGCATTGCTCTGGAGTGGACGCAGCGCCATCTGGAGTTTGAATCAGGCAACTTCGACGTAGACGCACTGGCGGACTACCAGAATCAGCTTCGTCAGGAACATTTACAGGAGGCCGCAAATGCCGAAACCAACGCCACCGAACAAGGCCAGACAACTGAAGGCCAAGCAGGGACTGAAACAACTGGCGGAACTGGTCAACAAGTTCTACGGGAGGGGGATGGAACTCAAACCGACGGAACAGGAACTACTGGACAAGTACCTACCCCGCAAGGGCAAAACACCAAAGTAACCGTAAAGAAGAAGCGCCGCGTCGCGAAGCCGAAGGCTGGCCGCTACATTTCAACGGAGAACGACGAAGCATTCACTGGCTTCACTACAGCCAAAGAAGCAGTTCAGCATATTCTGGATAACGGCACCGAGTCAGAGAAGATTCTGGCGGAACGGATCATGCCGCTCCTCGCCGACGTCGACGTTCAGTTCCGGGTTGTGGATAACACCGCCGACATCGACATGCTCGATCTGGCACCTGAACAACAGATTAACGAAAACCCTCGTGAGGCACTGACCGCCGCTGGCGAACGCTTGCTGCAAATCCAGAAAATGCTGGATGACACGGACACTCCAGCGTACGGCCTGTACACCGAACTCTCCTACGTCGACTCGAAGATGCCGCAGGGCATCATCCATGTGGTCAACGGCTCTGGAACAAACAACCAAGTCATTCTCCACGAGTTGATGCACGCCGCGACCGCCCATGCGATCTACGCGGTACAGAACGACATCGCCCTGACTCCAGAGCAGAAGGTGTTCGTCGACTCCATGGAGCAGTTGCTCAAGCTAACGCAGGGCATGCACAAGAAGAACTCGGTGGCAGAGATCGCCAAGGTCTCCGGTCTGTCTGAGGAAAACGCAGCGTACGTTAAGGACGTGCTCGACAACGCCATCGCCGACGACATCCACGAGTTTGTGGCATACGGGTTCACCGACCCGCAGGTGCAGCAGTACCTGATGGCCCTCAAGTTGAAGGACGCACAGGACAACCGCTCTGTCTTCCAGCGTTTCGTAGACGCCGTGAAGGGTCTCCTCGGTATCACCAAGGAGCAGGTGGAGGTGTGGAGCGCACTGGACGGTCTGGTCAACCTGACCGACAGCCTGATGGAAAACGAAGTTGCCCGCCGTGGAGAAACCACGCAGACAGCGCAGACCGAAGGACAGACCCGCGAAGCCGTCTCGACGGCAGCGACCCGCACCGCACCTAAACCAGCCGTTGTTGCTGAAAATGTGCGCAAGTGGACGAAGGACACCCTCGGCGACAAAGCCGCTCAGTTCTGGGATGACACCGCGTTCATCTTGAAGAACGCCTCCGCGTCGACCAAGTTCCTCCACCAGTTCATCCGCGACGTGAAGGACAAGATGCCGTCTGCCGCTCGCTGGTACGACGCCATGAAGGCTGCGGAGAAGACCCGTAACGACATCCGTCAGAAGGTGGAAAGCATCGCTGTCCGTGCTCGCGAAATGGAGCCGGAGCGTCTGAAGCTGGTGAACAAATTCATCGCAGACTCCACCTTCTTCCAGCTTTGGGGCTACACCCCGGCGTGGAAGACTCAAGACCAGAAGTTCAAAACTGACCCGATCATGGAGTCGCGCTTCAAGAAGCTGTCTGCCGACGAGCAGCAACTGGTTAAGGACATCTTCACGCACGGCGAGGAGATGAAGAAGCGCAAGCAGGACATCGCGAAGAACTTCGGTGTTAAGGACAGCTTCTTCACTGGCGCAGCCCTCGATGGCCCGTACGCACCACTCAAGCGTTTCGGTAACCATGCAGCAGAACTCAAGTCTGCCAAGCTACTGGCAGCAGAGAAACGCTATGCAGCGACCAAAAAGGAATCCGACAAGAAGGTCGTCGACGACCTGAAGTCTGACCAGACGCACTACGTCATCAGCTTCTTCGACACCCCGGGCGCAGCCCGCAAGTACGTGGAGGCCAACAAGGCCAACTACGCCACCGGCGAGCACTTCCCGCGCTCTAAGGACGTGGATACCAACCGTGCTCCGAATCACGCGGTTTACGCCAAGGTGCTCGGTGCGCTGAACGCTGGTGATGGATCTGGTCTGTCGACCGATGCCCGTGACGCGTTCGCGAGCATGATCCGCAACATGTACTTCCAGTCGCTCGACGAGTCGAACGCCCGCCTCTCGGGGGCTCGCCGTAAGAACCGTGCTGGCTTCGAAGAGAACATGGTTCGCTCGTTCCTCCACCACGCGACGGCGGAGGCTGCCCTGATCTCCAGCATGGAGCATGGCGCAGAAATCAACGCGGCATTCATTGACGCGGGCAAGGAAGCCTCTTCGAGCAAGACCGAGCTGGCTCCGACCTACGAAATGATTAAGAGCCACTACAAGGACGTCTACACCGAGAAGGAAACGCCTTGGCAGGATCGCATCGCGGCGGCTAACACCGTCTACATGCTCACGACGTCCATCGGCTACCACGTCACGAACGCCACCCAGCCTGCGATGGTTACTGTGCCCAAGCTGGCAGGTGACTTCGGCGACTACTCCGGCGCGTGGGGTGCTCTGTTCCGTGGCTACAAGACCGCTCGCAAAGTGATCGGTGGTGTGAAGGGCTGGCAGGCTAACATTGATGTGACCAAGGCCGACCCGAAGTACCGCAAGCTGCTCGAAGAAATGAACCTACGCCAGTTGCTCGACGTGGGTATCGAACAGGACTTGTCCGAGTTCAACCGTTTCGACAGCGGCTATGGGCTGGTCAACAAGATTACTGAGGGCTCAAGCAAGTGGGTTCACCGCCTCTACCAGATCGCTCGTGTTGTGGAAGCCTACAACCGCGTGTCTTCGGCGACGGCTGCGTACGACTTGGCCCTAAAGAACGCCAACAAACTTCAGCAGATGGGCATGACCGCCGAAGAGTACGCAGTCAGCATCGTGGAGGATACGCAGGGTAACTTCTCTCGTATGGACGCACCGTTGCTTCTGAAGAAGCTGCCGAAGGTGACTGTCCAGTACCGCAAGTACCAGTTCATGATGGCGTGGGTTTACTCCAACGCGTTCAAGCAGGCGTTTGCTGGGGACACCGTGGAAGAACGGGCGATGGGTCGCCGCACGATGGCGTTCGCTCTGTCACATGCAGGCATCTTCGCAGGTGCTACCGGTATCCCACTGCTCGGCAGCGTGGCGTCGATGTTCTTGGCAATCACCGGCGACGGCGACGAGCCGGAAGACTTCGAGCGTTGGATTCGCAGAAACGTCGGCGACGACATGATGGCGGACATCCTGACCCGTGGTATTCCAACGATGATCGGCATCGACATGTCGACCAAGCTGTCGCAGGCAAAAATCTTCAGCCCCGTACCCTACAGTGACCTCGAACTCACGCAGGATGGAATGGCGAACTTCTTCTTTGACGCCGTGAGCGGCCCCGCCGGTACCACTGGACGCAACTTCGTACGTGCTGCGGAGTACGCAGGTAAGGGCGACCTCTACCGTGCGATCGAGTCCAGTCTGCCCAAGGGTTTCCGCACCGTGATGGAGTCCTACCGCCTCGGCACTGAGGGCTACGGTATGACCAACGGGGACATCGTGGCAGACCCATCCAAGTTCAACCTGTGGAGCCTCGCGGTCAACGCACTGGGCATTCCCGCCACCGAGATCAACAAGATCAAGTGGACGAGGGGTCAGCAGTTTGAACTAGAGCAGTGGTTCAGCAGCAAGTCTGGCGAACTGCGCCGCGACTACGTCCGGGCGTACAAGGATCGTGACTCCGCCAAGATGGAAGAAATCCGCAGCGAGTGGCGTGAACTACAAGACTCCAAAGACCGTGTTCGTCCGTTCTTCAACGGCTCCCGCGAAGTGCTCAAGCGCCAGAGTGTGAGCGAGTTGTACAAGGCTCCAGCAGAACAGCGGAAGCGCGAGCAGAAGATGCGCAATCAACTCGACAACTGACTTCTACCTCATGGCACCTCCTCCAGCAGTGCCTTTTGCCCCGGGACTCTCCTCCCGGGGCTTTTTTTTGGGAATGGTTACAGAAATGGTGACAGTGGCCGCCTAACGTACTGAAACGAAAAGGGAATAATCGCCCTTTCACGGCGGCAACAGGGGTTCGACTCCCCTACGGGACGCCATACAAATCAAAGGGTTGCAGCGATGCAGCCCTTTTTTATTCCTATCTGAACACGTTTGAACATAGGT
>Ga0208795_1000422_pt1 | contig 20825 bp, 29 predicted proteins | sample CB_VirMetaG_6_FD_184541 | JGI IMG/M metagenome (GOLD analysis project Ga0208795, IMG submission 184541) | Freshwater to marine saline gradient viral communities from Chesapeake Bay - CB_1508_2 Viral MetaG (SPAdes) (version 4) | ecosystem: Environmental > Aquatic > Marine > Coastal | place: USA... | reverse complement strand
CCCGCAAAAAAGGAGTATTACTGATGGGTACAACATATGACATACCAGGCATAGGAATGCTGAAACTAGGAGAACTAGAATCAGCAGTAAGTAGAATGGGTAGTTCCGCAATACGAACGATTCTTGAAAGAGGAGGTTTACCTGATCCTGTTGTAGCCGTATTAAAAGATGAACTAACCAGAAGAGGAAAAAAAGATGGTGGCTTTATTGAAAAGCCATTAGGAGCAGGAGGAAAAAAATAATGGGAGGATTATTTGGAGCAGCAAAAAGAGGATTTGGTTTACTTGGTAGAAAAGGAAAATCAGGAGCAACAGAAATTATAGGTGTACAACCTACCACTAAAGTTACAGGTACAAAACCTAAAGTTAAAAAAACAGAAGAGCCACCTATGGCAAGAATGGAATACACCATTGATGTTAAGGACCAAAAAGGAAAATTGATTAAGAAAAAAGAACAAGTCATTGGAGAAAAGAAAAGAGATTAGTTTATGTATAAAAACTTATTAGAATTAATCAAATTGATCTTTGGACCAAAAGCGTTATCTAAAACGATTGGTACCAGAACCAATGTAATTCAATTACCGAATAATAAAATCAAACGATACATCAAAGAAGATTTAAATATAGAAGCTGCATCTGATGCAGCGGCTATGAATGCCAAAAAAGAAATGGAAGAACTTATTCCTGAGATTCCTAAAATGAATGATGCAGAACGATTAATCTTTGAAGGCAACTTACGAAGATTAAAAAACAAATTAGGCATACGATCGGAAACAGATCCAACGGCCGAAGTATTTGAATTTGGAACCAAAGAAAAAGTTACACCAGGAGGAATTGCTTCCTTAACAGAAAAAGCAGGACAAAAATCTCCGCCAGGTACAGTCATGGGCAACCTCGAATCTCGCCTCAACAGACTCCGAGCGAGCGGCGAGGATCTAGGAGATATTGCTAAAAAAGAAGGAGGAGTTAAATTTAGTATTCCAGAAAAAGGTATTTTTAATCAAGAACTGTCTGCAGATAATTTATTTGATACGATTATCAAACAACAGGAAAGATTTAGAAAAATACAGGATTCTGGTTTAGTAACTTCCACTGCTAGAGAAATTTTACAACGAGATATTAAAGCAGGGAAATTAAAACTTCCTAAAGAAATTGAAGACCGAATTATGTTAGTGGATGGAAATCCAGGAACGGTAAATCCAGTTGAAGTATTTAGAACGAATTATGGAGAAGATGCATTAGAACAAGTAGATAGTTTAATTCCTGAATTAGCAAAGGCACAATCTTATTCTGATTTAATAAAAATTGTAGAAAAGAAATATCCAATGAAGCCTTTAGCTAAACCTCGTAAAGAAACGATGAGCTTAGATGAAGCTACTAAAGCAGAACAGGAAAATATATTAACACCAAAGAAACCAGACGAACCAGAAGAATTTGCAACCGGTGGAAGAGTAGGTTACTCAGATGGAACTAAACCATCCGCAGCAGAGAATACACCTTCTCAAGAAATTATTAATAGAATGATTGCTCAAATTAAACAACTTAGTAAACGAGGCGTTGATGTAGCTACTATTAAAGATATTGTAGGAGCATCGGATCAAATGATTAAAGATGTACTTGGCAAAGCATCAGGTGGACGTATGTCTAAAGGTCTAGATTATTTAACGGGCATCGAGCGAAGAGGATATGCGGAAGGAACTTCTATAGATCCCATTCAATCAAATTTATTAGATTCTGACATATTATATAAAAAACCTATTATATTAGATTCTAGTGGAGGATCAGATTCTAGTTCTACTTTTAATCCAACCACGTCTGCTCTTGGTACTAATACAGGATTTAAAAATTTTGGTGGAATGATTATGGGAGGAATATTAAGTGCAATCAATCCAGTGTTAGGAATGGCTTATTCTCTATCAGATCCCAATAGTATAACCAGGCAGGTATTATCTAAAATAGGTTTTAATCCTACTACAGAAGGTTCTATAAATGGTCCTTTTGGTGGTTATAATGGTTTTGATGGAACAGAAGGTACTTTTAGTACAGACTCAAGTGACACAGGAGCTTCTGGAGGATTTGATTCTGCTGCAGAGGATTCTGATCAAAGCGGTGGTGATGCTGGTTCTACTAGCGGTACAGATTCTGCTGGAGATGGTGGTGATGGCTATGCAACCGGTGGCAGAGTTGGATTTGCAAATGGTACTTATTTAGAAGAAGACGCGGCAAGAACAACTTATGATCAAATTTTAGGACAATTTCTTGCTAATAGAGGTGATGATCCTAATTTTGTTCACATAGTAGATCCAGATATATCTAATATATTAGGTGTAGAAGCAAAAGATTTATGGATTCCAAAACATATAGCTCCTTTCTATGAACAAAAAAAACAAGAATATTTATCTCAACAAGTCCCAAGATCTGATTTATATTCTACTACATTATCCAATACTTCTCCCTTACAACAACATTTTGATCAAAATCAATTGTTAAAAAATGCAGTAGCTAGTGGACAAATAACTCCGGAACAATACAATGAATTAGGTGGATATGATGTAACTCAAACTATGGCAGGGGGAAATCCTGTAATTGGTGGAATAGGTAATTTAATTGGAAGCCTAGGATACAATGTCGTTCAATCTATTGCAGGGGATCAACCTTTTAGTGATATTCCAGGAGACGTTTATAGAAATGTAAAAGGTGGACTTGGATTCATTTCTCCTGAATTAAAACAAACCTATCAAGATATTGTTCAACAAAGATTTCCTACCTATCAACAAGATTTAGAAAACTATAGACAACGACAAGCTGCTGTTGATCGAAATCAAGTAAGACAAAATTATTTACAAAATCTACAAAATACAGGAACAACTAATGTAGGAGAATTTCAATCTAAATTACAATCTAATTTAATGTCTAATCCAAATTTAGCTAATGGAGGACTAGTAGAAAGAACAGGTTTTAAATTTGGAACTAAGCTTGGAAGATTTTGGAAAATTGCTAAAAAAGTTTGGGACGATATTAATCCAACCGGAGATCGAAAATACGATGCACAATTAGTTGCAGATGAATTAGCAGACAAAATATTTAACAAATTCATGGATGAATTACCACGAAACGTTCAAATTGATTTATATGCACTAGCTTATAACAACGCTCCCAAAGTAAATGTTTTGTTTAGGAATCCACAAACTTTATCCGAAGCAGCTAAAAAAGGAATGGCTGCCTCTAAGGAAATGGAATCGCTAGGATTAGATGTTACTAAAAGCAGTGATTTCTTCAAATACGAAGAAATGAAATTGTCTGGACAACTAGGATTAGAACATCAAGTACAAGCATACAAAGATAAAATTAGAGATGAATTTTATGGTGTGATTGATGACACGTTAATGAAACAAGTAGAAGTAGATGATAATCCACAACGATTAGCGGAAGTATATGCATCGATTAAAGAAGGATTAGAAATGCAAAGAAAAGGAATGACACCAGAAGAAATTGTCAGAGTCATGAAACAAACCCCTCGAACTAAGAATGCAGATGGCGGCCTAAATTATTTACTAGGGTTTTAATTATGAAACGAGGACTAAGAACAGTCGTCTACGATGATACTATCCTAGAAGATTCTCCTATAGAATTACCTAATCAAGGTTATGAAAAAACAATGCCATCCGGAACACCTCCGATGGATAATGTTATGCCAGAAATACCAGGCATGGAAGATCCAAGTTTACGACAAATAGAATTAGCTGATGGTGGTGTCGTGGAGCGAGAAGGGTTTGATCAAGGAGGAGATGTTAAAAAATTAAAAGAATATCTTTCTAACGATAGAAATAAATTTATTACTGAATTTACTAAATATACTAATAAATATTTTTATGGAAATTTTAAAAGAGCAGTAGAAAGCATTGGTGAAAAAAGAAATAAAATAAGAAGCATATATGAAAGAAAAGGAATAAAAAATCCTGGACAAGGAAGTAAGGTTCAAACTGAAGTATTCATTGGAGGAGAGAAACCAGAAGATTTTTCTACTAAATTAAAAAGAGAACCAAATATTTTAGATAAATTTAAAAATAAAGATACTTTTGTAGACGCAAACGTTTTAGCAAAAAAATTTGGAGTAGATATTAGCACAAAACATAAACGAGATGTTTTTATAGGATTTTTAAATAGAGCTGGAGTGGATAAGCAAAATTTTTCAGGGAAGATGAATCTTTATAATATAGGAGATGCGGCAAAAAAATTACCTAAAACATTTGAAAACAAAAAGGTAAAAGGAGAAACACTTGCAAATAGTCAACGACTTTCTATTGAATCTGAATTAGATAATGATTTAAAAAATTTTAAAGAACGTATTAAAAAAGAAATTGGAAAAGTTTCAAACGAATTTGATATATATATTCCAAATGCAGTAGAGGATGTAGGACATGCGGTATCAATAAAACAAGCGTCTAAATATCCGAATTTATTTAAAGATTCAAACACAGTTAGTTTACAATCTTTAGTTTTTCAAGACCCAAAAATAAATCGAGAAATTTTAAGTAAAAATATGGAAGGAAAATTTGATTCTGTTTATAAAGAATTAAATGATTTAGTTGATAAAAAAATAACTCCAGAATCTAGATCTAAATTAATTCAGTTAAATAAAAAATTATCTAATCTTAGAAATGAAACTATTTCTAAAATAAAAAATTTATCTAAAGAAAATAAATATTTTAAAGGACAAGAAAAAAGAATTCCTTTAATTGAAATTAACATTCCAAAAATTGGAGAAACATTTAAATCACAAAATTTAAAAGCAAATATGTCTGTTGTAGATGATTATTATAGATATGGTAATATAAATCAAATTAATCCTACGGCTAATAAATTAACTGATTTATCTTCAAAAGAATTAAGTCAATTTGAAAATAAAGTAATTTCACAGTATTCTGACAATGCTAAGAAGTATTATTTAGCTTCAGGTTTTCCTCAAAAAGAAGTTTCTGAGTTAGGTGAAATGATAGATACACGTGTGGCTAATGAAAGAATCGATACACAAGTAGGTGAAAAAAAAATAAAAACAATCGTTGAGAATATTGGCTGCCCTACAGGATCATTAAAAGCAGCTAATGGAGCCAACTGTTATATTAAAGGAGCGGAAAAAATCCAAGCAGGAAAATTAAATCAAAATGAATTTAACATTTTACAAAAAGCAGTTAAGTCACCTGCTGTTGCAAAAGCTGTTAAATATGGAGGAGTAGCTTTAAAAGGATTAGGAACTTTACTTACTCCATTAATGGTTTATGATACATATAGTGCTTACAAAGAAGGAAAACCTATTTCTGAAGCATTAGAATACGGATTACTTGGAACTAATATTATTGGGGGTACTAGGGACGAAATGAGACTAACCCCACAAGAACGAGAAGCGAGAGGAGTACAAAAACAGTATGAAAGAGAACAACAAGATGTATCAGGTCTTAGTAGCGATTTTTATTTTCCTTCTGATTTGTCAGTTGATCAAGCTGCCAAAATTTATAAACAAAGTCAAAATAGAGTTGCAGCAGAACGAGCAGCTGAAGAAAAACAAGCAGCACTTGAAAACGTCTATCAAGGAGATCCGGGGATATTAGATTATTCAGAATATGCCTACGGCGGAAGAGTAGGATTAAAAGATGCAGGAGATCCAAAAGACAAACCTCTTATTCCTATCAATCCCATGATGGATGAAGGTCCACAAGATCCTAGTAGAAGAACATTTATTCAAGGAGCAGGTGGTATAGGTTTGGCAGGATTATTATTAGGTACAGGATTATTCAAATTAGGAAAATCTGTAGCATTACCATCTAAAATTGGTTCTATGATAAAAAACACTACTGCTCCATCTTGGATGGAAGCATTGATTACTAAAGTAATAAAAGAGGGGACTGATATACCTATTCCAAAACAACCAGGGGCTACCGCCGAAAAAATTTCTATGAAAGAATTAGAATTTAAAAATCCAGAAAATGGTAAAACGGAAATAATTAGATTAAAAATAGATGAAGCTAAAGACACTATTGATGTAGACTATATCGGAGATAATACTTTAGCTGGCCAAGGAGTAAGTTTTAAACTTTCTCCAAAAGAAAAAATAGTAAGCAGCAAAGATGGTAAATATTTAACTTCTGAAAAAGTTAAAGGTGAATATCAATTCTCTGCACATGAAGCTGAACCTAGAGTAGTAAATTGGGATGGTGACATAGAATTTGATGGAGAAACTGGAGTTAGAAAAATTATTGACCTTAATTCAGATGTTAGTGGATTAAAATCTTTTGTAACGGGTGGCAAAGGAGTTGATAAAAAAGTAGCTAAAATAAAAAGAGAAACGGTTGACAAAATAGAAAAAAACCCTGCGGAATATATAGAGGACGCTTTTGATGATAGTTATTACGATCCCTCTTTACCAACAGAATAGTGTAACATGATTAAACCTAAGAAACTAACTACCACTATACCCCCTAAATCAGGCCCACAGCCACAAGGCTTGAATATTAACTATAATACTGTTAAAAAGACCCAAACGGAGAAAATAAATGGCAGACATAGACAAGTCGTTACCAAACGAAGCTAGACCCATATTACCAGGAGAAGAGCCAGAAGAATTAGAAGTAGTAGAATCTGGAGAACAACCCGTATTAGGCGAAACAGAAATCATGGAGAATGAAGATGGTTCTGTTGATATTAATTTTGATCCAACTGCATTAGCTGCAGAAGAAAGCAAAGACCATTACGCTAACTTAGCAGAGTTTATGGATGAGACTGTGTTAGCAAGATTAGGCACAGAGCTTTATCAAAATTTTCAAGATTATAAAAATTCCAGAAAAGATTGGGAGACTGCTTATAGACAAGGTTTAGATTTATTAGGATTTAAATATGAACAACGAACCGAACCTTTCCAAGGTGCGTCAGGTGCAACTCACCCCGTATTAGCGGAAGCTGTAACTCAATTTCAAGCTTTGGCGTACAAAGAATTATTACCTGCAGACGGACCTGTGCGAACACAGATTTTAGGAAACCCTTCGACTGAAAAAGAACAACAAGCAAAACGTGTTAAAGATTTTATGAATTATCAAATCATGGATCAAATGAAAGAGTATGAGCCAGAATTTGATACTATGTTATTTCATTTACCTCTTGCAGGATCTTCTTTTAAAAAAGTATATTATGATGAAATAGAAGGAAGAGCTGTTTCTAAATTTGTTCCTGCGGATGATTTATATGTTCCTTATTCTGCAAATTCTTTAGACGAAGCAGAATCCATTGTTCACTTAATTAAAATATCTGAAAACGAATTACGTAAGCAACAAGTAGGTGGTTTTTATCGAGACATAGAAATAAAAGCGGGAGATGATAAAGAAACCGATATAGAAAAAAAAGAAAGAGATTTAGAAGGACTTTCTAAATCAAACTATGAAGATGTTTATACATTATTAGAGTACCATGTTAATTTAGATTTAGAAGGATTTGAAGACGTAGGACAAGATGGTGAACCTACAGGAATTAAACTTCCTTACATTGTAACTATTGAAGAAAATTCTAGAGAAATTTTATCGATTAAACGAAATTATGAAATAGGAGATCCTAAGAAAACTAAGATACAATATTTTGTTCATTTTAAATTTTTACCAGGATTAGGATTTTACGGTTTTGGTTTAATTCATATGATTGGTGGATTATCAAGAACAGCGACTGCTGCATTAAGACAATTACTAGACGCAGGAACATTATCTAATTTACCTGCAGGATTTAAACAACGAGGAATACGAATTAGAGATGATGCACAAGCTATACAACCAGGAGAATTTAGAGATGTAGATGCACCTGGTGGAAACATTAGAGATTCGTTCATGATGCTTCCCTTTAAAGAACCTTCGCAAACATTGCTGGGTCTCATGGGGGTCGTTGTTAATGCAGGTCAACGCTTTGCTTCAATAGCGGACATGCAAGTAGGTGATGGGAATCAACAAGCGGCAGTGGGAACGACCGTAGCGTTGTTGGAAAGAGGAAGCAGAACGATGTCCGCAATCCATAAAAGAATTTACGCAGCGCTTAAATTAGAATTTAAATTACTAGCAAGGATTTTTAAATTATATTTACCACAAGAATATCCTTACGATGTAGTAGGGGCAGAAAAAACAATTAAACAATCCGACTTTGATGATCGAGTAGATATTTTACCGGTAGCAGATCCTAATATTTTTTCTCAAACACAAAGAATTAGTTTAGCACAAACAGAATTACAATTAATGGCAGCTAATCCTGCTATTCATAATCAATATGAAGTATACCGAAACATGTATGAAGCATTAGGTGTCAAAGATATTGATAAAATACTTATTCGTCCACAACCCCCACAACCAAAGGACCCAGCATTAGAGCACATCGATGCTCTTGCTGGGACACCATTCCAAGCATTCCCTGGACAAGATCACAGGGCACATATGACGGCGCATTTAAATTTCATGGCAACTAATTTAGCTAGAAATGCACCGATGGTTATGGGAGCATTAGAAAAAAATTGTTTTGAACATATTTCTTTAATGTCGCAAGAACAAGTGGAAATAGAATTTAGAAATGAGTTACAACAATTACAACAAATGCAAGCTATGATGCAACAAAACCCACAAATGGCTCAACAGATGCAAATACAAACTAAAATGTTGTCAGAAAAAATTGAATCTAGAAAAGCTGTATTGATTGCAGAGATGATGGAAGAATTTATGAAGGAAGAACAGAAAATTACTTCTCAATTTGACAATGATCCTATTGCAAAATTAAAAGCAAGAGAATTAGATTTACAAGCTCAAGAAAATGAACGTAAGAAAAAAGCAGATCAAGAGAGAAACAACATTGATAAGATGAAAGCAATGATGAATCAGATGACAGATCAACAAAAACTTGATCAAAATGAAGAATTAGCAAAACTAAGAGCTAATACGTCGTTAGAAAAAACAGTTTTAGCGGCGCAACTTAAAAATAGAGAGCAACGATAATGAAAACAATGAGTAAAGGACAGAAAAAAGTAGGAAAAGTGATGCGAGAGTTCAAAAAAGGTAAACTTCACAGTGGAAAATCAGGAAAAATTGTGAAAAATCCTAAACAAGCTATTGCAATTGCTTTATCAGAAGCTAAAATGAGTAAAAAAAGGAAAAAATAATGAAAAAAAATATTTTTGACAAGTTAGAAAACGACGTTCCTATGCCAAAAGGTGGAAAAGCCAATGGTGTAATGAAACAAAAAGACATTCAGATGACTCCGTGCAATGAATCGCAAAAAGTTTCAGTTAAAGGAACAGGCAAAGCTAGAAAAAGAACAGCTACTTGGTACTAGGTCATGTTTCCATGGAGTTTAATAGGCTCTGGAGTCAAGGCCGCAGTAGAAATCTATTCTAATAAGAAAAAATCTGAAATCGCTATGTCAGAAGCAGCATTGTTACATGCTGAAAAAATGAAACGTGGCGAGATTGAATATACAGGAAAAATATTTGAAAATCAAAAAAACGATTGGAAAGACGAATTCATACTTTTAACGATTTCATCACCTTTGTTTTTACTAGCGTATTCTGTTTTTGCAGAAGACGATAAAATGCAAGCTAAAATTGATTTATATTTTCAAAAATTACAAGACATGCCTTGGTGGGTAGTTGGTTTATGGGTTTCAGTGGTGGCTGCCGTGTATGGACTTAAAGCAACAGATGTGATAAACATGAATAAAAATAAATAGGAATAATAACATGATTAAAAAAATAAAACAAAAACTTTGTGAATTAGTTTGTAAAATATTTGGTATTACACAATGTCTGTGTAATCACGAATGTAACTGTAAAAAGGAGAAAAAATAATGGCAAAGAAAATACCAGCAGGTAAAAAAGGAAAAGGCATTGCTGCCTTAAAAAAAGCTGCACCAGAAGTAGCCGCTAAAATGGGTTATAGACATGGTGGTAAAGTAAAAAAGGGATATCATATGATGCCAGGTGGCAAAATGATGAAAGGTTCTAAACACAAAGGTAAAAAATAATGATGAAAGGCTATCATAAGACAAAGAAAGGAACCATGGCTAAAAAAGGTCTTTGGTATAATATTCAACAAAAGAAAAAAAGAATCGCTGCAGGATCAGGTGAGAAGATGAGAAAACCTGGAACGAAAGGCGCACCAACAGCTAAAGCTATTAAAAAATCACAAGGAAAATAACATGGCTAAATCACCAGCATGGCAACGCAAAGAAGGTAAATCTGCATCAGGCGGATTGAACAAAAAAGGAATTGCATCCTATCGAAGAGCAAATCCTGGTTCAAAACTTTCAATGGCTGTTACCACTAAACCTTCAAAATTAAAAAAAGGTTCTAAGGCTGCAAATCGTAGAAAAAGTTTCTGCGCCCGCATGAGCGGAATGAAGAAGAGACTTACATCAGCAAAAACTGCTAATGATCCAAATTCTAGGATTAATAAAAGTCTTAGAAAATGGAATTGTTAATGGATGCAGTAGAATTTTTAACTAAATTACGAAAACTTATACGAAGTTCCTATCAAAACATTGGAGACAACATGATCTCTGGTGGAGTTGACAACATGGAGAAATATAAGTATTTGTTGGGTCAGGCACATGCCTACCAATATATAGATCAGGAAATCTCTAACCTGCTAAACCCAAAGGAGCAAAAAAATGACAATGAAAGAACAGACGACAACGTCGTCCAATTTGAACCAGGAAGTACCGAAGATTAAAACAGGATTACTGGATAAATATAAAGACGAGCCAAAACAAAAAGAAGCAAAACGATTAGATCCCGAAAATATTCAAGGAGTCGTAGATGATTTACCAGAACCTTGTGGCTGGAGACTATTAGTTTTACCTTTTACACCCAAAGAAAAAACATCAGGCGGAATTATTATTGCCCAAGAATCTTTAGACAAAGCAAGAATCGCAACGAATTGTGGTTATGTATTAAAGATGGGGCCACTAGCATACAAGGATAAAGAAAAATTTGAAACAGGTCCTTGGTGCAAAAAAGGAGATTGGGTGATCTTTGCAAGATATGCTGGATCACGTTTACCAATAGAAGGCGGAGAGATCCGACTTCTCAACGACGACGAAGTTTTAGGAACGATTAAAGATCCTGAAGCTGTGTTGCATTACATTTAACATAGGAGGAAACTATGCAAGAAGATAAAGACATACCTATGGTGGAAATAGATACTTCTGGACCAGGAGCAGATATCGAATTAAACGATGATGCTCAACAGCAAGAAACAGTTGCTGCGGAACAAGAAGTAAAAGAAACACCAGAAGTAAAAGAAGAACCTAGTACCTCGCCACAAGAAGCGAGCGACGAGAAGCAAGAGACTAAGACAGAAGAAGCTACAGAAGAGAAGAAAGACGAATTAGAAACTTATAGTAAAGATGTGCAAAGACGAATTGCTAAACTAACCAAAAAATGGAGAGAAGCAGAACGTCAAAAAGAAGAAGCAATTCATTTTGCTAAAATCCAAAAAGAAACAGCAGATAAACTAAGTAAAAAGTATTCTTCATTAGAATCTACTAGTTTAAAAGATAGAGAAGCTAAATTAGCTGCTGCATTAGAACATGCAAAAGCAAAATTAGCTAAAGCTAGAGATGACCTTAATATCGAAGCAGAAGTAGAAATACAAAGAGATATTTCTAGGCTTGGATATGAAGAAGCTAGGTTGTTAGAGTTAAAAGAAGCTCAGGAAGCGATGACTAAACAAGAAGAAGTCATTCCTACCATGAATAACTTTCAAGCTCCTAAACAACCACAAAACGTTGTTCCGGATGAAAAAGCAGAAGTATGGGGTGCTAAAAACCGATGGTTTGGTACCGATAAACCTATGACTTACACAGCTTTTGACATCCATGAAACATTAGTAAATGAAGAAGGTTATGATCCATCTTCGGATGAATACTACTCTGAACTTGATAAAAGAATAAGAGTTGCATTTCCTACTAAATTTGGTAATAATACTACCATAACGGCGGAATCGACCAAACCGACACAGATAGTAGCTGGAGCAAAGCGAAGTGTAAAACCAGGTCGCAAAACTGTGAGACTCACCCCTTCTCAAGTTGCAATTGCTAAAAAATTAGGAGTGCCATTGGAAGAATATGCGAAACAATTAAAAATCACGAAGGAGGTATAAGCATATGGAAAACGATAAAATGAAAACCCCGCGTGCGAGTCAGACTAGAGATTCTCAAACGAGACCTCAAACTTGGACTCCACCATCATCTTTAGATGCACCGCCTGCGCCGGATGGTTATAGGCACAGATGGATAAGAACTGAAGTTCTCGGATTCGACGATACGAAGAACATGTCAGGTAAAATGAGATCAGGATGGGAGCTCGTAAGAGCAGATGAATATCCTGGATTCGCTTATCCTCAAGTTGCTGAAGGCAAATACGCAGGAGTGATTGGAGTTGGTGGCCTTGTGCTGGCAAGGATACCCGAGGAGATCGCAAAATCTCGAGAAGCTTATTTTGCAAAGCAAACTAAGGATCGAGACGACGCAGTAAACAACGATCTTATGAAGGAACAGCATCCAAGTATGCCGATCAATACTGATAGGCAAACTCGTGTTACTTTCGGTGGTACCAAGAAGGACTAATTTTTTAGAAATTCTTACCAACGAATTAAATTAAACTTTATAGGAGTAAAACTATGGCAAACAAAGACGCTGCTTTCGGAATGAAAGCAATCGGCAAAGTTGGTCAGAATAGAGACAACCAAGGTTTAAGTGAATATAGTATTGCAGCTTCTGCATCAGCTATATACCAAAACGATCCAGTGAAAGCTTTAAATACTGGAACTATTGGTGTAGCTGCAGCTGGAGATGTGTTATTAGGATCACTTAACGGTGTCTTTTATACTGATGCTTCCACAAGCAAACCAACATGGTCGAACCACTTAGAGGCTTCTAATGCTGCAACTGACATTGTCGGTTTCGTAGCAGATGATCCTTATGAAAGGTTCGAAATACAATCAAACAACAGTGGAGCTTCTGCTCAGACAGACGTGTTTAACGACGCGGATATCGCTTATGCAGCAGGTGCTACACCAAACTTCGTTTCTAAAGTTGAATTAGATGACGCAACTTTAGGTACTACTAACGGTCAATTAAAAATCGTTGGTGTTTCTAAAGATCCAGACAATAGCGACTTAGCTTCTGCTAACGTTAACTGGATAGTGATCATTAATGAGCACTTCTTGAAACAAGTTGCAGGCGTATAATAGGAGAATAAATTATGGCTATATCACGATCACAACTAGTTAAAGAACTAGAGCCAGGATTGAACGCCCTGTTCGGCCTGGAATACAAAAAGTACGAAAATCAGCATGCTGAAATTTTTGATACTGAGAATTCAGACAGAGCTTTCGAAGAGGAAGTAATGTTATCTGGATTTGCAAATGCACAAGTTAAACCAGAAGGTTCAGCTGTGACTTTTGACAATGCTCAGGAAACTTTCACTGCTAGATATACGCACGAAACAATAGCTCTTGCTTTCTCAATCACTGAAGAAGCGATTGAAGACAACTTGTATGACAGACTAGCGTCTAGATATACAAAAGCGTTAGCAAGATCTATGGCGAACACTAAGCAAGTAAAAGCTGCAAACGTTTTAAACAACGGTTTCAGTAATACTTATGCTGGTGGAGATGGAAAGGCGCTTTTAGCAACTGACCACCCAACTATCGCTGGAACCTTCTCTAACGAGTTAGCAACATCTGCTGACTTGAACGAGACTTCATTAGAACAAGCATTGATTGATATCGCTGCTTTCACTGATGAAAGAGGTTTAAAAATTGCAGCTAGAGGAGTAAAAATGATTATTCCTTCTGAGCTTCAATTTACAGCTGAGAGATTGATGAAATCTGCTCAAAGAGTTGGAACTGCTGACAATGATATCAACGCAATCAAAAACATGGGGATGATTCCTCAAGGTTATGTAGTAAACAACTACTTAACTGACACTGATGCGTTCTTTATCAAGACAGACGTGCCAAACGGACTTAAAATGTTCGTAAGATCACCTATCAAAACTTCAATGGAAGGTGATTTCGACACTGGAAACGTTAGATATAAATCTAGAGAAAGATACAGCTTCGGCTGGTCTGACCCTAGAGGTATCTTCGGATCTCCAGGTGCGTAATATCTAATTGATATTATACATTTAATATTTGAAAGGGCTCCTTTACGGGGCCCTTTCTTTTTGATAGAAAGGACGAACCATGATGAAGAAATTCTTAGTAAAAATTAATGCATACGGATATAGAACCAATTTTAACATTGAAGCTGTTGACACCCCTAAAAGTATTGAATCCGCTATCCTTGACAAAATAGGAAAAAAAGATATAACATTCACTCCTAATGGTACCTCTTCAAGAGTGTGTCATTTAACCTACGAGGAGATTGTAAATGGAGAACAATCACATCAAGGATCTTTACCAAACCAAAAGATCGCTTGAGTTAGAGTGGGAGCAAGACCATATTAATAATGGTAAATATACCATTAATATGGTTAGGATAGATGAAGAGATTAAAAAAGTTATCAGTCATATTAAAGTGGCTGAAGCTAAAGAAGCTTTTCATCAAGTAAAAATAGAATCCGCTGCTTCTGAATTTTCTATAGCTGGTTAAGTAAACCAAGCTATTTATCGCTGGAATGCCTTTTCCTTATAAGGACACCTTGCACTTCATTTAAAATTAGTCTATAAATAAATCACTATATATAATTTTTGGTACAGACGCATATAGTCGACGGCCTAGAGACTGTATCAAATTAACTAGGAGGATAACACTATGGCACAAACAACTTTTTCAGGACCAGTCATTTCAGACAATGGCTTTCAAGTATCAGCAAGTGGAGGTGGAATTACTTTACCTTCATATCTTTTAGCTGCATTACCTACAGCAACTGCTGGATTGGTTATTTATGTTTCTGATGCAAATTCAAGTGTTGGGACTATTGCTTTCGGTAATGGTACAAACTTTATTGATATCAAAACTGGCTTAACAGTAGCATAGTAAAAATTTAGAGCTCCTTCGGGAGCTCTTAACTAAGGAGATTTAACATATGAAATCAGATGTAAAAGCAATAAGAGTTACTGGAACTGGTTCTGTATTTGGTGGAAGAACAAGATTAAGAGGAATTATTCTTGCTAACGCTACTGCAGGTGCTGGAACTATAACTTTACAAGATGGAAACGCTGCTACACAATTTGTTGGTGACTGTCCAGCAGGAGATGTTTTTGCTTTCAATATTCCAGAAGATGGAATTTTATTTGAAGGTGGAATGACTGTTTCTGCAATATCAGGTTTAACAGCGGCTACAATATTATTAGATAAGTAGGGGGCTATATGGCTAACACTACTTCAGGTACAACTACTTTCGAAAAAGGTTTTTCTATTGCAGATATAATAGAAGAAGCTTACGAGAGAATTGGTATTCAAGGAGTTTCTGGTTATCAATTAAAAGGTGCTAGACGTTCTTTAAACATTATGTTTCAAGAATGGGCCAATCGAGGACTTCATTATTGGGAAGTAAGAAATAATTCTATTACTTTAGTATCCGGTCAAGCGACTTATACTATGTACCGATCTACTGCAGATGGGACATCTAGTACAACCGCTGTATATGGAGTAGATGATGTATTGGAAGCAAGTTACAGAAATGCTTCTAGCATAGATGTACCTTTGACAAAAATTAATAGATCTGCTTATCAAGCATTGTCTAATAAAACTTCTACCGGACAACCTACTCAATATTTTGTAGAACGATTTATTGATAAAATAACTATTACTTTATATTTAACACCAGGAAGTTCAGAAGCTGGAAATTATTTAAATTATTATTACACAAAAAGAATACAAGACGCTGGAGATTATACTAACGATGCGGATGTACCATATCGTTTTGTTCCATGCATGTTAGCAGGGTTAGCTTATTATTTAGCTGTTAAATTTGCACCAGAAAGAATTCAAGCATTGAAATTATTATATGAAGATGAATTACAAAGAGCTTTAGCAGAAGATGGATCTTCTTCTAGTTCATTTATAACCCCACAAACTTATTATCCAAATGGCTAATTTATCTAAAGGAAAATACGCATTAGCAATATCAGATAGAAGTGGACAAGCATTTCCTTATAAAGAAATGGTAACAGAATGGAATGGTTCTTTTGTTCATATTTCAGAATTTGAAGCTAAACATCCACAATTAGAACCAAAACGATTTACGGCAGATGGACAAGGACTACCAAAAGCAAGACCTGCAAGAGTAGAACCTGCAACTCCTAATTTATTACCAAGTAATCCTTTTTCTATCACATCTGGTTCTCAAACTATTACAGTGACAGAGCCTTCTCATGGTAGAACTACTGGAGATACGGTGGTATTTAGAAATGTAGATGGAAGTCCAGGTGGATTAAATTATTCAGTATTTGAAAATGCATCAGGATTTAGTATAACAGTTACAAGTACAGATAAATATACTTTTACATTAGGAACGAATCCTACCGTAACTGAAAACGCAGGAGGAATGACTGTAACGGCTGGTCCAGTTACACTAACACCATAATATGAGCTACACTTTTTCTAATTTAAAAACAGACATAAGAAATTATACAGAAGTAGATAGTTCTGTATTAAGTGATTCAGTATTAACTACTATTGTTAAAAACGCTGAAAATAAAATTTATAGAGAAGTAGATGCAGATGATAATCGTTTTTATGCTACTTCTAATCTTCAAGCAGGAAATAGATATGTAACGATTCCTTCTGATCTTAGAATTATTCGTTATGCACAATTAACTGATTCTAATGGAGATCAAACTTATTTAGAAAAAAGAGACACTTCTTTCATGGCAGAGTATTACAATACTCCTAGCACTCAATCCGGATTACCTAAATACTATGCTAATTGGGATGCAAACTACTGGGTAGTAGCTCCTACACCAGATAATACCTATTTAATTACTTTAGCTTATGTGAAACAACCTACTTCTATCACTACTTCTGACTCTGCTACGACTTATGTCAGTAATAAATATCAAGATTTACTTTTGTATGCTTCTCTGGTAGAAGCATATGGATACTTGAAAGGTCCTGCAGATATGTTACAATATTATTCGCAGACTTATGATAGAGCAATGGCTTCGTATTCTATTGAACAACAAGGTAGAAGACGCAGAGACGAATATCAAGATGGTGCTATTCGTACTCCTATAAAATCTGAATCACCATCTAAATTTTAAGGAGAAAACTAAATGGCAAACATAGTACCTGACTCTTTTAAAACAGATCTACTTGGTGGAGTGTTTGATTTTGATTCTGGTGGATCAACTTTCAAATTAGCACTTTATACATCATTAGGTGGTTTTAGTACGGCTACTACTGCTTATACAACTTCCAATGAAGTACTTTCAGCTGGAACAAATTATACTGCAGGTGGTAATACTTTAACTAATAATGGTGTAGCAATATCAAGTAACATTGCATACGTTGACTTCGCAGATTTGACTTTCTCTTCTGTGACATTGTCTGCAGTAGGAGCTCTGATTTATAAAGGAACATCTAATGAAGCGGTATTGGTTTTAGATTTTGGCGGCACAAAAACTGCAACTAGCGGAGATTTCGTTATTCAGTTTCCAACTGCTGATTCATCTAATGCAATCATTAGACTTGGCGACGCATAATAGTTATAAGGAGTAGAAATGGCTTTTGTACTTAACGATAGAGTTAAAGAAACTAGCACAACTACTGGAACAGGAACATTTTCACTAGCTGGTGCCGAAACTGGTTTTGAAAGTTTTGTTTCAGGTGTAGGAAATGCTAATGTAACTTATTACGCAATTTCAAATGATGGAACAGCAGAATTTGAAGTTGGTATAGGTACGGTTACATCTGGTTCTCCAGACACTTTATCTAGAGACACAATTATTTCTTCTTCTAACTCAGATGCTTTAGTTAATTTTTCCGCAGGTACGAAAACAGTATTTTGTACATTGCCTGCATCAAGAACACCTTCTGCAGGAATGACAGCACAAACTTTTGTTAATACTCACAATTCAACTTTATCTGATGATCAAACATTGGTATCAGGAGTCTTAGCAGGACCAGTTAGTATCACAGGAACACAAACCGTAACAGGAACATTGGTAATTATATAATGAGTAAAATTGAAGTCGATGCAATAGTCCCACAATCTGGAACCACATTAACGGTTGGAGAATCTGGTGATACAATTACTATACCTTCAGGTGCAACGTTTGATGCATCTAATGCAACTACAACTTTACCTTCTACTATTGTTACTACAACTGGATCACAAACTTTAACGAATAAAACTATTGATGCTTCTCAATTAACTGGAACAATTACTCCTAGTGATGCAACAGTAACTACTGCAAAACTAGCTGACAGTTCTGTTACTACAGCAAAATTAAATGATGCTTCTGTTTCACTTGCTAAGCTAACAGCAACAGGAACTCCAAGTTCTTCTACTTTCCTAAGAGGAGATAATTCTTGGCAAGAAGCTGGTGGTGGCAAAGTATTGCAAGTTGTCAGCACAAATATTACAGCAATTACTGCCTCAACCACTACACAAAGTTTTCTAGATATTTCAGGTTTTAGTGTTGCAATTACCCCATCTAGTGCAAGTAATAAAGTTCTTGTTTTAGCAACATTTAATGTTGGAAGTACTAGCACAAGTGGTAATAATTATATAAGACTTGTAAGAGATTCAACCGCTATTAATATTGGTGATGCAAATGGAAGTAATGCAAGAGCTTCATGGTATCAAAGAGGAGTTAATACAAATACTATGTATGCAGGAAGTATTAATTTTTTAGATTCTCCAGCAACAACTTCTTCAACAACTTATAAATTACAATGGTACAGAAATGATGGAACTTTTTATTTAAACAGACCAGGAGCTTTTGCTGGTGCGTCGGAAAGTGAAGGAGCAACAGCGACTTCAACTATTACTGTTATGGAGATTGCTGTATGAGTATAATTGGAAAAGCAGAAGCAATATTATCTTTATTACCAACTGCAGAAGTTTCTGTTGATATTAACAATAATGTTACATGGATTTCTCCTTCAACACCCGCTCTTACAGATGAACAAATTAATGCTGAAATCAATCGTTTAGAAAATGATTATTATTCTAAACAATATCAAAGAGATAGAGCAAAAGAATATCCATCTATTGTTGACCAATTAGATGACCTTTATCACAATGGTTATGATGGTTGGAAAGCAACTATTGAAGCAATTAAAAATAAATACCCAAAGGAATAAAATATAATAATGAGTGAAGTAAAAGTAAATAAGATTAGTCCACGAACAGGAACCACATTTACCCTTGGCGATGCGGGAGACACGATTAGTACTGCAGGAACTATTTCTGCTAATGCATTAACCGTTAATGGTGAATCTATTACCGCTACACAATTTCCAACGATCACATCTATTAGTCCTGATACGATTACCAATGATGCAACTTCTATTACGATTACAGGAACAAACTTTGTATCGGTTCCTTATGTAGATGCTATCAATGCATCCACAGGAGCTATCACTCCAGCAAATAGTGTAACATATAATTCATCTAGTTCTATTACAGCAAATTTTACTTTAACAACTGATGGAACTTATTATATAAGAATTGAAAACAATACAGGTTTAGCAGTACGATCTACTACAGCTATTCTTACTGTCTCTGATGCACCAACCTGGTCTACAGCAGCGGGAAGTATTGGAACGGTAGTAGCAGGGGATGCAGTATCGTTATCGGTTTCAGCAACATCGGATTCAACCGTTGCTTACAGTGAAACAACTTCCGTATTAACATCGAATGCAGATACACCTGCAAGTACAATGAATTTAAGTTTAAACAGTGCAACAGGTGCAATTACAGGAACAGCACCAAGTCCAGATTCAGAAACTACTTATACTTTTACATTAAGAGCAACGGACGCTGAAGCACAAACCGCTGACAGAACTTTTACTATTACTGTTTCCGTTGGCATAACAGAAGGGATGCAATTTAATTAATCATGGCTAGTACATATTTACAACGAACTTTTAGTACACCAACTAGTAGAAAAATATTTACTATATCTTTATGGTTTAAAAGAACATCATTAGGTTCTACTCAAAATTTATTTGGTAATGGAACAGGAACAAATACTGATGGTTTTGGTCTTATAGATTTTTTAAGTGATGACAGATTCAGAGTTACAGAAACACCAGATTATGCAACATCAAATTATGATGTTTATACATCAAGAAAATTTAGAGATACTTCTGCTTGGTATCATGTTGTAGTAGCTATGGACACTACACAAGCAACAGCAAGTAATAGAATTAAAATTTATACAAATGGTCAGTTAGAAACTTCATTAGATAGTGCAAGTTATCCATCTTTAAATTTAGATACTAAAATTACTTTAAACAATAGTCATATAATTGGTCGTAGAGTAAATTCTGCAACTGATTATTTTAATGGTAATATGGCTCATTATCACTTCATAGACGGCACAGCATACGATGCTTCTGCCTTCGGACAAACGGACGCTACTTCAGGTATCTGGAAACCTATATTATCCCCAAGTGTGACTTATGGAAACAATGGATTCTTTTTACAATTTGCTAACAGTGCATCTTTAGGAACAGATTCATCAGGCAATGCAAATAACTTTACGTTATCTGGATCAGGCACCCAGACGCTCGATACTCCATCCAATGTTTTTGCTACATTGAATCCTTTAAACAAAGCTGACTTAACTTATG
>Ga0208795_1000421_pt1 | contig 20839 bp, 23 predicted proteins | sample CB_VirMetaG_6_FD_184541 | JGI IMG/M metagenome (GOLD analysis project Ga0208795, IMG submission 184541) | Freshwater to marine saline gradient viral communities from Chesapeake Bay - CB_1508_2 Viral MetaG (SPAdes) (version 4) | ecosystem: Environmental > Aquatic > Marine > Coastal | place: USA... | reverse complement strand
ACGTTTAATTGATATTTCATATGATTTTAAATTGTATAGAAAATTTGATGATAAAGGAGTATCATTAAGATCATTTTGTACAAATAATAATGCTGCTTATGTTGCTGTAGAAGAAACGTATGGGGATCATTCATACAATGGCCATGCTAAAAAAGACGAAAAGTTTAGAAATGATATGACCAATTTTGGTATTTTAATGGAAGTTCAAGGTATTGAAAATCCATTTGAATGGTCTAGAGATGTAGTTAAAAAATTGCAAAAAGATGGTACTGGTTTATATTATAGCCCAAGTAGAGAACCATCTACAACATCTGAAGGCATAGAAGTATCAGCTGTTAAAGTAGATAGACTACATGAAATATCTAAAGCAATGCAACCTTATTTTAGTTATATTTACGATTTTATTGAGGATATGAAAAAAGTATTTCCAACACTTAAAGATGATTGGGGTATTTATGTGCCTGAAGTAAAATATCTATCACCTGAGCCACTCGTCGATTATTCTAATTTAGCATTAACAAAGTATCCTAATGTTCACTTTGTAGGAGATGCACTTTCAGCTAGAGGAATAACGGTGAGTGGTGCACAAGGTACTTTAGTAGCCGAGAAAATTTTGGAGAACTCAGAGATAGTTCGTATATTCAAGAATAAACAATACGTACTATGAGTAAACAAAAAGAAACTACTTGGGAATCTTCTAAAAAATTAAAAAAAGCAGATGGTACTATAGCCTATGTTTGGGATGGTAAACTACACAATTGGGATGGTCCTGCTTTAATTCCAGAAGGTGATGAAAAGAAAGCTGAATATTATCTTTATGGTATTCGGAAAACAAAAGAAGAACATAAGGAAGCTATTAGACAACAAACAGGTTTACCTTGGTATAAAAACCCATCAATGAAAGGAACAGCTAGATTTTAAATGAAGAAACAAGCAGTTATAGTAAGTGGTTATTAAATAAATAATATGAAAATAGGATTATGTGGCACAATGAGTGTCGGAAAAACAACATTAGTTAATGCTTTAAAAGAAACAGAGCAATTTAAAGATTATATGTTTAGAACTGAACGTTCTAAGTTTTTAATGGAACAAGGTATTCCACTTAATACTGATTCTACATTAAAGGGTCAAACAGTATTTTTAGCAGAACGCTGTGCAGAATTAATCCAACCTAACATTATTACTGATAGAACTATAATTGATGTTATGGCTTTTACTATGAATGCTAGATCTATTTTACGCTATGATAAGGAAATTTTTGAAAATTATGCTAAAGAATTCATTAGAGAATACGATTATATTTTTTATATTTCTCCTAGTGGCCTTCCTATTGAAGATAATGGAGTAAGAGAAACAGATGAACACTATAGAGATATAATTGATTTTAGTATTACTACTTTAATTAAAAAATATGGCCATATGGTAAAAAATATATATGAAATATCTGGACCTACAGATCAACGTATTCATCAAATATTAAAGTTTACAGGCCTTTAACATATTTATAATAAAAACCTTATTGTAATGAAAAAATCTGAGTTAACAAAGTATATTAAAGAGGAAATTATAGATGCTTTAAATGAAGCTACTCCTGAGGAAGTAGAAGCTCAAAAAGAACTAAATAAAGAACTAGAAAAAACAGTTAAATTATCTAAAGAAGCTGGATTGAAAGAAGAATTTAGTGAATTTAAAACTTATGATGATATTATTGGTGGGTTAATTATTAGAGCAGATGCTATGAAAAAGTTTCTAAGCCAAAATGAACCGGATTTACTTCCTTTAGCTGACCAATTAGAAGCAATTATTACAGATTTAGATAATAAAATTGGTGATATTGATTATGCTAATGTAAATGAAGCAAATGAAGAAGATGATAATGATGATGATGCTTATCAATTAGCTAAAGCGACTAAAGGTAAAAGTAAAAAGTATGATCTAGCCCTTAAAGGATTTAAAGAAGTAGAAACTAGAATGAAATCATTAGCTCGTAAATATACAGAAGCAGAAGGTGAAGACAAGGAAAAAATTAAAGCCGAATTAAAAAAATTAACAGGCCAAAAAGCTGAATTGAAAAGTTTAGTAGATAAATACGCAGATGATCTCGTCTAAAGAAAGAATATTATATATAGTTAAGATATTAATTTTAATATCTATTATATTATGGTTTTGGTTTGATAAAGACGACCAAAGCCATGTAGAAGATTACAATGCTAAAATTGAAGCATTAGAAGCTAAAGTTGACTCTTTACACAATAAAAACTCAGAACTTATAAATGAGTCTAAATTATTAGAAGATAAAATAGCTGATTATGATATTAAAATTATTAAACTTAATTCAAGAATAAATGTTATTAAAAATGAAACTAAACAAAAAGTTGATGCTGTTGACTTCTTTGGTGATGATGAGCTTGAACGTTTTTTCGCAGAACGTTACAAACACATCCTTGAAGGACAGCACCAAGATTCAATTAACTAAACCTATTGCTAGGTTAGTAATTAAAGATCTTATTAAATTTGATGGAGTAAGTACTGAAGTAGAAACTATGCAACTAGTGTTAACTGAAACAAACAATAAACTTTTAACACAAAGTGATTTAGTTTTAAACCTAAAACAACAACTTAATAATTCTGACGGTATAATTAAAGAACAAGCTAGACAGTTAGCATTATCTAAAGAATTACAAGCTAAGTTACAAACCGATTTAAAAAAACAGAAATTAAAAACTAAAATGTTTAGTGGAGCGGGTATACTAGCTGTAGTAGGGGTTTTAGTATTAACTAAATAGAATGTCTGATTTAAAAAAGGTAATAAGAAGCGAATATTTAAAATGCGCAAAGGACCCAGTCCACTTTATGCGTAAGTATTGTTATATACAACACCCCCAAAGAGGTCGTATACAATTTAATTTATTTCCATTTCAAGAAAAAGTATTAACTTTAATGAGAGATAATCCATATTCGATTATCTTAAAATCTAGACAATTAGGTATTTCTACTTTATCAGCGGGTTATTCTTTATGGATGATGTTATTTCATAAAGACAAAAATATTCTATGTATTGCTACAAAACAGGAAACTGCTAAAAACATGGTTACAAAGGTAAAATTTATGTACGAAAATTTACCTTCATGGCTTAAAATTGATGCAGCTGAAAATAACAAATTAAATCTTCGACTCCAGAATGGGTCACAAATTAAAGCTACTTCAGCAAGTTCAGACGCAGGTAGATCTGAAGCAGTATCTTTGCTATTAATTGATGAGGCAGCATTTATTGATAATATTGGAGAAATTTGGGCCTCAGCTCAACAAACATTAGCAACTGGTGGTGGTTGTATAGCATTAAGTACTCCTTATGGTACTGGAAACTGGTTCCATCAAACATGGACAAGAGCAGAAGCAGCAGAAAATGAATTTTTACCTATTAAATTACCTTGGTATGTCCACCCAGAACGAGATCAAACTTGGAGAGATAGACAAGATGAACTACTAGGTGATCCTAGAATGGCAGCTCAAGAATGTGACTGTGATTTTAGTACTTCTGGTGATATTGTTTTTTATCCTGAATATATAGAATATTATGAAAAAACCTATATAAAAGATCCAATGGAAAGAAGAGGAGTGGATCAAAATTTATGGGTTTGGGAATCACCTGATTATACAAGGAGTTATGTTGTAGTAGCTGATGTATCTAGGGGTGATGGAAAAGATTATTCTGCATTTCATGTTATAGATGTAGAAAGTAATGTACAAGTAGCAGAATATAAAGGGCAATTAGGTACAAAAGAATATGGGCATTTATTAGTAGGTATAGCTGCAGAATATAATGAAGCTTTACTAGTAATTGAAAACGCTAATATTGGTTGGGCAACTATACAAGTCGCAATAGATAGAGCATACCCTAACCTTTATTATTCACAAAAGAGTGACTCCCCAAATGTAGATTCGTATTTTGATAAATACCAAGATCATTCTAAAATGGTTCCTGGATTTACTATGTCATCAAGAACAAGACCGATGGTAATAGGTAAATTTCAAGAATATTTAAGTGACAAGGGAGTAACATTTCAATCTAAAAGATTGTTAGAAGAAATGAAAACATTTATTTGGCGTAATGGAAGACCAGAAGCACAAAGTGGATATAATGATGATTTAGTTATGTCTTTTGGTATTGCAATGTATATTAGAGATACTGCGCTTAAATATAGACAAAGAGGAATAGATATTACAAAACAAGCATTAAATAATATGTCAGTTAATAGAACCCCTTATATGGGAAGTTATGGTAGCCAAGTTAATCAATATAATAACCCTTGGAGTATCAAAACAGATTATGGCAAGGAAGATATTAGTTGGCTCTTGAAGTAATATTTATAATTATAATTATATATAAATAATGGCTGATACTAGTATTTTTTCACGATTAAGGAGATTATTTTCAACAGACGTAGTTATTCGTAATGTAGGAGGTAATCAAGTTAAAACTATAGATTCGGGACATATTCAATCAAGTGGTGAATATGAAACCAATGCATTAATAGATAGATTTAATAGAGTTTATTCTACAATGCCCACCTCATTATATGGGGCACAATTTAACTTAAATTATCAATATTTAAGAACCCAACTATATTCAGAATATGATGTAATGGATCAAGATGCAATTATTGCTTCTGCACTAGACATCATTGCTGATGAATCTACCCTTAAAAATGATATGGGTGAGGTAATTCAAATTAGAAGCTCAAATGAAGACATACAAAAAATACTATATAATTTATTTTATGATGTTTTAAATATAGAATTTAACTTATGGATGTGGGTTAGACAAATGTGTAAGTATGGTGATTTTTTCTTAAAATTAGAAATTGCTGAAAAATTTGGTGTTTATAATGTAATACCTTATACTGCGTATCATATTGAAAGAATAGAAGGATCAAACCCCGATAATCCTGCTGAAGTAAAATATAAATGGAATCCTGATGGGTTTGCTGGTAGTTCTTATGGTTATTATAATGTACCTGGACAACAATTAGGTGCAGGTCCTGATGATAAAGGTTCTATTATTTATGACAACTACGAAATGGCTCACTTTAGAATGGTAGGTGATGTAAATTATCTTCCATATGGTAGAGCATACATTGAACCCGCCAGAAAATTATTTAAACAATATACATTAATGGAGGATGCTATGTTAATTCATAGAATCGCACGCGCCCCAGAAAAAAGAGTATTTTATGTAAATGTAGGTGCTATCCCACCAAATGAAGTAGAGCAGTTTATGCAAAAAACTATTTCAACTATGAAACGTACCCCATTCATGGATGAAAAAACAGGTGAGTACAATTTAAAATATAATATGCAAAACATGCTTGAAGATTTCTATATACCAGTTAGAGGTAATGATAGCGCTACTAAAATAGATACTACACCAGGTTTAGCATATGATGGTATTGCTGATGTAGAATATTTAAGAGAAAAATTATTTGCAGCACTCAAAATCCCTAAAGCATTTATGGGGTATGATGAAAATACAGAAGGTAAAGCTACACTAGCTGCTGAAGATATTAGATTTGCTCGTACAATTGATAGAATCCAAAGAATATTACTTTCAGAATTAAATAAAATTGCATTAGTACATTTATACACTCAAGGTTATACTAATGAAACATTGACTAATTTTGAATTGTCAATGACTACTCCATCAATTATATATGATCAAGAAAGAGTTGAATTATTAAAATCAAAATCTGAATTAGCTGGTACTTTATTAGAACAAGGATTAGTACCTTCAGATTGGATTTATCATAATGTTTATCACTTTAGTGAAGACCAATATGAGGAATATAGAGATTTAGTAAGAGAAGACGCTAAACGTAAATTTAGATTAGCTCAAATTGAAGCCGAAGGTAATGACCCCGTGGAATCTGGTAAATCTTATGGCACACCTCATGATTTAGCTTCATTATATGGTAAAGGTAGAATGTATTCAGATCCAGGTAATGTACCTGAACCTGAAAAATATGCTGCTGATGATCCTAAATTAGGAAGACCACAAGATTCTATAATCACTAGAGGAAAACAAGAAAATAATTTTGGTAAAGATCCATTAGGAGTAAAAAGAATGAAAGACACAGATAAAAATGATGGTGACGGAAGACCAAGTTTATCTGAGTTTGAAAGTCCTAAAGTAACTTTCTTAAGAAACAAAGAATTATTCAAAAAAATGAATAAAAAACAATTAGTTTTTGAGCAAGATAAGGACGATACTACACTTCTAGATGAATCTCAACTAAAAGGTTAATATTTATAAATAAATATATTTTTTGATGAAAATAAAGCACTCTAAATATAAGAATACTGGTATTCTCTTCGAGCTACTTGTACGACAGATAACAGCCGACACCCTTAAAGGGGGTGACTCTCCGGCTATTGATTTATTAAAGAAGTACTTTGTAAAAACTTCCTTAGGTCGTGAATACAAGTTATATGAGTCAGTTTTAAAATCTAAAGTTTTAAGTGAAAGTAAAGCCAATATTACAATTACAACTATTCTAGAAAGTTCTAAATCTTTTAATAGAACTTCTTTAAAGAAACAAAAATATAATCTAATTAATGAAATTAAAAATCATTATGACTTAGATGTTTTCTTTGGTGCCCAAATTAAAAATTATAAAGAACTAGCAGCTTTATATACTTTAATTGAGGGTCAAAACTTAGGTGAAGAAGTTAATACTGATCAATTAATTAATAATAAAATTACTTTATTTGAACATTTAACTAAAAAAGAGATTTCACCAAGTCAAAAAGATATAGTATTAGAAGAATTTAAATCTTATGATAAAGATACTAGAATTTTGACTTATAAAATACTTCTTGAAAAGTTCAATAACAAATACGATGTATTAAGTAAAGAACAAAAAGAAGTACTTAAAGAATATATTAATTCTGTAGATTCAACCCCTGGTTTAAGAGATTTTTATAATTCTAAAGTTAGAGAATTAAAAAATACTTTAATAGAAGAATCTGAAAATATTAAAGATAAAGCTACTAAAGTAAAGGTAGTAGAAATATCTAAGTTGCTAAATGAAGTAGATAAATCAACTAAAATTGATAGCGAGAATTTAGTTGATCTTTTACAATATTATGAATTAGTCAACGAAATTAAATCAGTAAATGGCGTTCAAATATAAACTTAAAGAAGAACCTTTTAATGTAGGAGATGTTAATATCAAAGGAGGTGTAAAAACAACCATTAGAGATATTGATCCTGAAACAGGATCAGTAGCTTGGAAAGTTGAATATGTTCCTGCTTTTGATTCTACATTTAAAGAATTCCAAGAATTAAGACAATCTTTAAAAAAACTAGCCCAAAAAACTGATGATCAAATAATTGATGCTTTATCTGATGATGCAAACAAATTATTTAATCAATATAGAACCCATATCAGAAAAAACTACCCAGATGAATATAAAAAAGTAGCCCCAACTAATGAAGGTATTAATGACCATTTAGATTTAGTGCATGTTTATGATAAAGATGGTAAAATGTTTGGTACGGGTTCAGTTGAAAAAGTAGAAGGAGATAAAACACTTGTTAGGTTTGATGGTAGTACTGTTAAAAGATTCCCTAGTGATAGAGTAAAACCTGTAAAAGAAGCAGAAGTAGAAGAAATGTCTACTAGTGGTGGGGCAGGAGCTTATTTAACCCCATATGCTTTTAAATTACCTAAAAAGAAAAAGAAAAAAGTTGAAGAAAACCAAAACCCAGGAGCAACATTAGGGCCAGGTCCTAAAGCAGGTCCTGATGGGGTAAAAGATAATTATTACGTTAAAGCATTTAAGTATAAACTTGTACCCTCTAAGATAAAAGGATCAGGTCTTGAAGTCAAAAAACTTTTTTAATATGTATAAGTATAAATTAATTAAGGAACAAGAAGAAGGAGTTGAAAAATTTCAACAAGAAAGAATTAATGCCTTTGATGAAATTGAAAATAAAATAAAAGCTTTAGTTAAACCTCTTAGACAGGCAAAAATTGAAACAATAAAATACTACAGAGAAAACCCAAAAAGTTATGCTGTAGTTAGAGGAACAGATTTAATTAAAGACTATATAAAAGATATTGAAACATTATTAACAAACGAAGAATGAAAACTTTACAAGAACAATATAACTTAATCAAAGAAGGAAAAGGCCATAAAGGTGTGTTTCTAAATGAAGCAAAAAGAAATTTTCCTAACTTAATTACTAATTCTGCTACTTTTGAACAAGCTGAAAAAATCTTAAAAAACAAAAGTGTGCTTAATGAAAATTATGTAGATTTAAAGCCTTTAAATATTATCACATCTGAAGATTTAAATGGAAAAAAAGAATCTTGGGAGGTAAAGTTTAATAATTTTTTAAATGAAGCAGGTTCTAAATCTTTAAATCCTATCGTTAACGATAAAGTTGAAGAAGAAATTAATGATAAAGCTGGGGATGAAAAAATTAAAGCAGAAGAAAAAGAAACTGCTAAAGAAGTAGTAAATACTCAAAATAGAAACTATGACTATTCCCCTAAAGTAGATAACATTAATAATGTTAACGCTCAAGAAATGCTAAATGGGGTATACTTTGAAATAAAAAACAACCCCGAACTATCATTAGAAGAAGCCCAAGAAAAAGTTATTAAAAATTTATCTAAAGATTCTTTACACTATGTAAAAGAAGGTCAATTTGGAGTTGAAGGTTTAGGTTACCAAGAACAAAAAGTAGAAGAAAATTCTGGAAAAACATATGGTGGTAGTGGCTATAGTGATAAATTAAAAGAAGGTTCGTCTGAAATGGTACCTGTTAAAGAATCACAATTAATTTCTTTAATTAAAGAATCATTAGGAGGAGTAGTTACTTCAGGAAACCCAAATTCATTAGCTGCTATGTCAGGACAAGTCATTAAACAAATGATGAATGAAGATGAGTGGCAACAACAAGTTGGTTCTCAATATCATAAAGATTTATATGCTGAAGAAAATAAAGAAGAAGAATTACCAATGGATGAAGCTAAAAAAGATCATGATGGAGATGGTGATGTTGATTCTGATGATTATTTAGCAGCTAGAGATAAAGCTATTAAAGCAGCTAAATCTAAAAAATCTAAAAAAGAATCTATTGATTCTAAATTATCTGAAATTGGTAAAGAAGCTGAAGCTGTAAAATTAGAGGCTCAATTAGATTATCTAAGCGAATATATTCAAGAAAAAATTGATAGAGTTAATTCAATTAATGAAGATGAAAATCTTAAAGAATTAATTGATACTTCTAAGATGAAACAAATGCAAAGAGAAATTAAGCTTTTAGAAAAGAAAAAAGCTAAAATAGAAAAATTGTATGAAAAATCTTGTGGTAAAAAATACTCTAAAAAAGAAATGGTTGATGAAACTGAAGTAACTGATAATGAATAGAAAATTATTAATAGAGACTCAAACCCTAAAATTTTCCCCTAAAACAATAAATGAAAATGTAAGTAAGGAAAATGGGAACCTTGTTGTTGAAGGGATTTTAGCAACTTGTGAGGTTAAAAATGGTAACGGACGTTATTATGCAAGAGAATTATGGGAGAGAGAAATGGATAAATACCAAACCTTAATTAGTGAAAGAAGATCATTAGGGGAACTAGACCATCCAGAGTCTCAAGTTATTAATTTACAAAACGTATCTCATCTTATTACTGATTGGAATTGGGATGGAGATAATATAATGGGTAAAATAGAAATTTTACCTACTCCTTCAGGAAATATATTAAAAGAACTTATTAAAAATGGTGTTACAGTAGGTGTATCATCTAGAGGTATGGGTTCATTAGAACAAAGAGGTAATGTAATGGAAGTACAAGATGACTTTGAATTATTATGTTGGGACTTTGTCTCTACACCTTCAAACCCAGGTTCATTTATGGGGGTATTGCAAGAAGGAAAAAATACAATTACCTACGATTATACTAAAGTAAATAATATAGTAAGAGAAATATTATGTTCTAAAGGTTCTTGTCCTATATTTTAATTCTAAAAAATGGCAAGTTATACATCAACACAATTAGAAGGAGCAGGAACACCCATTGAAGCTTTAACCGGAGGGGTATCATATGTAATATCTATTAGCCCCCCAACTTGTACAGGGTCAGCATATTTTACTTTAGAAACAGTTAAAAATAATTCTGGCTCATATGCTGGTCAACCTACTAACGCCTTAGGTTCATATTCTTCTTTTTCTGATATTGATGAATCTACTCTAATAACTTCTTCCTATATTGCATCTGTTATAGTTCCTATTGAAGGAGGAATATTTCAATTTACACCAACCTCAAATATAGATGTAAGTTCTTCAATGATTAGAGGAACAGGAGGAATTTCTTGCTCAATTTCTTAATTTTTACTAAATACTCATATACGTATAACCGTAATACACCATCTCTTATATGGTGTGAATAATGTAAAACTTTCCTATTACGATTCTTAATAATCGTATTTCACAAACTTAAATTTTGGGATTATGGCAAACAGAGATTTGTTAAAGTCAGCAATCGCCGATGCTAAAGCTGTAAAAGAAACTGCTATCGCGAATGCTAAACTTGCTCTAGAAGAAGCCTTTACTCCACATTTAAAATCAATGTTATCTGCTAAACTAGAAGAGATGGACAACGAAGACAAAGTCGACGAAATGTACGGATCTAAAAAGTATGAAGAAGATGACAAAGATGTTAATGAGGTAGAAAATGTTTCTGAAGAAGAGCTAGACGAAATGGATGCTCCTAGTTTTGCAAGAAAAAATTCTCCTGCAGGTGATTCTTTAAAGAACCTTGACCCACGAAAAGTGGGACAATCAACAGTTCAAGAAGAAGAAATTGAAGAAGAAATTGATCTTGACGAACTATTAGCTGAACTCAATGATGATCAAGTTGATGAAAACAAACGTACTGATGCTGAACAAGAAGGCTATAAGGATGGATTTAAAGATGCTAAAGCAGACATTAAAAACGCCCTTAAAAACATGAAAGTATCTGAAGCAAAATCTGAAGACGATGATAAAAAAGACGTTAAGGAAGATGCTAGAACAGATGCTGAAGAAGAAGGCTATCTTGATGGTATGAAGGACGAAAAAGAAGATATGAAAGATGATATGGAAGACGAGGAAATTGACCTCGAAGATATGTCAGAAGAAGATCTTAAAGGATTCATTGAAGACGTCATTAAAAGTATGGTATCAGCTGGCGAATTAGAGCCAGGTGATGAATTTGTTGAAGACGAAGTTGAAGTTGAAGACGAAGAAGATATCGATGTAGATATTGAAATCGACGAAGCTAAAAAATCAGACGACGACAAAGAAAAAGTAGACGAAAGAAAATCACGTGTAAAAGGTGAAAAAGGTGTTGGAAACGAGGATGGAGACAAAGATGACTCTAAAATCGAAAAAGAAACTGAAAAAATGAGATTTAAAGAAGCATTAGATGAAATCGAAGCTCTTAAAGTTGAATTACAAGAAGTTAATCTTTTAAATGCTAAATTACTTTACACTAACAAAATCTTTAAGTCTAAAAACTTAACAGAAAGCAAAAAAGTTAAAGTGTTAAAAGCATTTGACAAAGCAGTAGATGTTAAACAAGCTAAAACTATTTACGAAACATTAAACGAAGGACTATTAGATAAACTTTCTATTAATGAATCAATTAAAAAAGGTGCAGCTTCAAAAGCAACTGGTTTAGAACCAAAAAGCGAAAAACATCCTATTATTGAGTCAAACGATGTGTATAACAGAATGAGACAACTTGCTGGATTGTTGTAAAAATAATAATTAATAACAAACTTAAACTTAATTAAAATGAGCTTAAACTCTTTATTAGAAAGCGCAAACCCATACCACTCAGTACAGAGTGATGCTGCTAGATTAGCTAGCAAATGGGAAAAAACAGGTTTGTTGGAAGGTTTAGAAGGAACTCACAAAAATAACATGGGTATCATCCTTGAAAACCAAGCTAAACAACTTGTTGTAGAAAGTTCACAAACTGGTGGAGGCGCTGCTTCTACAGGTACTTTCTCAAGCCAAACTGCCGTTAACATCGGTGGTCAATGGGCGGGAGTTGCTTTACCATTAGTAAGAAAAGTATTTGGTCAAATCGCTGCTAAAGAATTCGTTAGCGTTCAACCAATGAACTTACCTTCTGGTCTAGTATTCTTCTTAGACTTCCAATACGGAAGTGACAAAACTCCATTCGCTAGTGGATCTTCATTATATGGTAATGGTAGCGCTGCTACTAACCCATTTGGAAACACTAACTCAGGTGGATTATATGGTGCTGGTAGATTCGGATACTCAGTTAACAATTCTCAATCAATCGCTATTTCAGCTTCTACAGTTGCTGATGCTGCTTGGTCTGATTTAGATTTTGATTCTGATTATTCAGCTTCTGCTGTAGCTAACACTTGGTACAAAATTTCTGTACCTACTTCTTCTTTAGAATTCTTAGACAAAGAAGGTGTAGCTGCTTTCCAAATCATTACTGGTTCAGTTGCTTCATTCTACAATGATGGTATTCCTGGTATCCAGTTATCACAATTTACTAAATATGATGGTGGTGCTAATGTAGACTTCATCGTTAGTAAATCTTATGGTACAATTGATGCAGATTCTACTTTAACAGTAGCTTATCAATTACAACCAACTGATCAATATAGAGGTGACTTCGAAGATGGTAACCCAGAGCCTAACAGCTTAAACTCTCCATCTATCACAATTCCTGAAATCAACGTACAGATGAAATCATCTGCTATCGTAGCTAAAACTAGAAAATTAAAAGCTGTATGGACTCCTGAGTTCGCTCAAGACCTTAACGCTTACCATGCTCTAGATGCTGAAGCAGAATTGACTTCTATCTTAAGTGAGTACATTTCTTTAGAAATTGACTTAGAAATCTTAGAAATGTTACTTGAGAATGCTGGTGCTGGTAGCGAAGTATGGTCTGCTGTTAACAACAGATCTATCGTAGATAACGGTGCTGATGGTACTATCTCTAATTTAGGATTCTACAACTCTCAAGGACAATGGTTCCAAACTTTAGGAACTAAAATCCAAAAATTAAGCAACATCATTCACCAGAAAACTCTTAGAGGTGGAGCTAACTTCTTAGTATGTTCTCCAACTGTAGGTACTATCTTAGAAAGTATCCCTGGGTTTGCTGCTGATTCAGATGGAGATGCTGCAAAAGCAACTTATGCATTTGGTGTTCAGAAAGTTGGTCAATTAAACGGAAGATATAAAGTTTATAAGAACCCTTATATGACTACTAACACAATCTTGTTAGGATTCAGAGGATCTCAGTTCTTAGAAACTGGTGCTGTATTTGCTCCATATATTCCATTGATTATGACTCCTCTAGTATACGATCCAGATACTTTCACTCCAAGAAAAGGATTGTTAACTAGATACGCTAAGAAAATGGTAAGACCAGAATTCTATGGTACTATCAAAGTAAACGGATTAAATACTCTATAATTAGAGATTTAATTTATTTTCTTAATAAATTAACCCGGTCTTTGACCGGGTTTTTTTATCTTTTAAATATTTATTATTGAACATAAAGTTATTTTATATGACGAGTAAACCTCATACTGACGACGTGTATCGTCAAAAAAGGATTCCAAAAAATCCAATTAAATTTAAGTTACAATTAAATGATGAACAAAAAGAGGCTAAAAAAGAAATCCTAGAAAGTACTATTACTCTATTAGCAGGAAGTGCAGGTAGTGGAAAAACTTTATTAGCATGTAATGTAGCTTTAGATGGGTTAATGAGAAGACAATACGAAAAAATCATTATCACAAGACCTACAGTATCTAAAGAAGAAATAGGATTTTTACCTGGTGATTTAAGAGAAAAAATGGATCCTTGGGTTCAACCAATTTATCAAAATTTTTATGCATTATATGATAAAATAAAAATTGATAAATTAATAGATGATGGTAAAATAGAAATTGTACCCGTATCATTTATGAGAGGGAGAACATTTTTAGATTCAATGATTATTGTTGATGAAGCCCAGAATGTTACTCATGAACAAATGGAGATGATTACATCTCGTATTGGTTTAAGAAGTAAAATGATGATATGTGGTGATTCAAACCAAACTGATTTAAAAAGAAAAGCAGATTCTGGTTTTAAATTTCTTTATACTGCATCTAGAAAAATAAAAAATCTTTCAGCTATTACTTTATTTACTAACCATAGAGACCCAATTGTTGAAGATTTATTAGATTATTATAATAATGCTGTTAAAGATGGTATGAGTATTACTATATCTGGATCTAAATAAATTTTTTTCATATTTATAAACAAAATATATTATGAATGTACCAATTTATGATGGTAGTCCTGTTTGGAATGCAAATTCAGTACCATTTGGATTTTATAATTCAGATACTAATTTCCAAACTGATGCTGTAAAGGTAGCTAAATTTTGTGCCCAACGGTTAGGTTATCCCTTAGTTGATATTGAACTACAATCTGGTTCATTTTTCACTGCATTTGAAGAAGCAGTAACCACATATGGTAACGAATTATATGCGTATAAAATACGAGATAATCAATTGTCTCTAGAAAACCTTACCACGGGATCAAGTTTAAATCAAGCATTGATTACACCGAGTTTTGAACCAATTGTTAGATTAACTGAACAATATGCTGAAGAAGCAGGTACAGGAGGTAATATAGATTACCACTCAGGTTCATTTGTACTAACTTCAAGTGTACAAGATTATTCATTTCAAACTTTTATGACTCAAAGTGGTTTAACTGGATCAGCATATGAAAATGGTATTGAAGTAAAAAGAGTATTTTACCAAGAACCCTATCCGGCATCTGCTCGTTATTTAGATCCATATAATGGATTTGGATTTGGTGGAGTACTAGCTGCTGGTGTTATTGGTATAGGAGGATTTGGTGATGGTTTAGGGTATTTAATGGCTCCTTTAAATTATGATTTACAAGTGATCCAACAAATTGAAATGAATCAAATGATTAGATTAAGTAATTATTCATTTGAAATTAGAAATGATAAATTAAGAATATTCCCAATCCCTAATTTCAGTACAGCGGCACAAGGAACAACTCCTGCTAGAATATGGTTTGAATATATTTTAAGAGATGATAGAATTAATAGTGCCGTACAACAACGTCCAGATAGAGTAACTAATGTTTCAAATGCTCCATATGAAAACCCAACTTATGCTTATATTAATTCAGTTGGTAGACAATGGATATTTGAATACACTTTGGCATTGTCAAAAGAAATGTTAGGGTACGTAAGAGGAAAATATAGTACTATACCTATACCAAATGCAGATGTCACATTAAACCAATCAGATTTATTAGCAGCTGCTACCGCAGAAAAAACATCATTAATAGAAAGATTAAGGACTTATTTTGATGAAACATCAAGAGCAGCTTCTTTAGAAAGAAGAGCTAATGAAGCAGATTCTAAAATGAAAGAATTACAACAAGTACCTTATACAATTTTTGTAGGATAATATGGCAATGTACACTCGACTTAGGGATGTATCTCTGATGAGAAAATTCAACAGAGAGTTGATGGGTAATATAATTACCCAACAATGTGCTATTTATCAATTTAAATTAGAAGAAACCAAAGTAAATATTTATGGTGAAGCTGCTGAAGAAAAGTATTATAATGGTCCCTTTTTATTTAATGTTTTAATAGATAGAGGAGATCAACAATATCCTGAAGGAGAATATGAAGGAGTACAATTCCAACAAGGCATTAATTTCTTCTTCTTTAGGGATGATTTAGTTGATGCTGATGTAGTACCTAGAGTAGGAGATATTATTTTATACGAAGAAGGGTATTATGGGGTTCAAAGTACAATTGGTAACCAATATTGGGGAGGAAAAAATCCATCATATCCTAATAATGATTCTGATGGTACTCCTAACCCATTAAACCCTAATTTAGATCAATTTGGTAATAGTGTTTCAATCTTAGTATCCACATATTACATACCGGCGGATAAAGTAGCAATTTCACCATATCAAGAAAGAATGTAATGTCAACACCAAGAAAACCCATACCAAAATATCAATTAACTATAAGTCAAAATAAACAAAAACCTTTTGACTTAGAGAGGGGAAATCCTAATAAAGCAAAATCTCCTGTTAATCCTAATTATCAGGAAACTGGTATTCCTTTTAATAGGTCTACTAAAATGAGCCAAAAAGGAGATAACACTAAACAATATTCAATTGGGATTAAAGATATAGATGAAGCAATTTTTTATTATTTTGAAAATACTATAAAACCCTTTGTATACCAAAATGGTGAAAGACGAAATGTTCCCATAATATATGGTGCTCCTGAAAGATGGAAATCATTTCAAAGAGATGGTTATTATAGAGATAAAGAAGGTGCAATTATGATGCCCATTATAGTAATTAAAAGAGATAATATAGCTAAAGATAGATCAGTAGCAAATAAATTAGATGCAAATCAACCTAATTTATACGGCAAATGGTCTAAACAATATAGCCCAAAAAACTTCTATGGTAATTTTGCAGCTTTAAATAATAGAAAACCTGTTGAAAAATTTCATGTAGTAGCTCAACCTGACTATGTAACTATGGAATATAGTTGTTTAGTACAAACTTACTATATGGAACAATTAAATAAAATAATTGAAGCATGTGAATATGCTTCTGATGCATATTGGGGAAATCCTGAAAGATTTCAATTTAGAGCATTTATTGATTCTTTTACAACCGCAACTGAACTAAGTCAAGGTCAAGATAGATTAGTAAAAGGTACATTTAACATAAGACTAAGAGGATATATTCTTCCAGATACTATTCAAAAAGAACTAAATTCAACTAAAATTTATAATTCAAAAGCTAAAGTTACTATTACATCTGAAGCGGTAAGTGATATAGATAGTGTATATTACCCTGAATCAAACCCAACTGATAATGGTAGGAAAAGAAATTTAAGAGATTTGCAATAAATGAATCTTTAATGCAATTTATATATATTTATAACAAAATAAACTACACATTATGGCAATAAAAAAGTTATTAGAAGAAGAGTTACAAACATTAAAAGATTATCAAATTAAAACTAATACCATAGTTGGTGGTTTAGGCAAAATAGAGTTGCAGCTAGCAGCTTTAGAAGACCAAAAAGATATTTTTTTAGAAGATTTTAAAGAATTGCAAAAAGAGCAAAGTAAAACGGCTCAAGAACTGCAGGAAAAATATGGTGAGGGAAATATTGACTTAGAAAAAGGAGAAATTACTACCGCAGAATAATTTTTTGAAACAACTTCTAATATTTATAATAAAATAAACAATTATAATAATATAAGCAATGGCAGAAACATTAATATCTCCAGGTGTATTAGCAAGAGAAAATGACCAGTCATTTATTGGCTCAAGACCTGTTACATTTGGTGCCGCAATCATAGGACCCGCTGTAAAAGGACCAGTTGAAATTCCAACAGCTGTCTCTTCATTTTCTCAATATGAAGCTATTTTTGGTGGGGCTGTAGAAAGCGGTTCTCAATATTACACTTATTTAAATTCAATTGCAGCTAGAAATTATTTCGCAAATGGTGGTGAATCATTATTAGTAACTAGAGTAGTATCTGGTTCATTTACTTCTGCAGTTACTTCAGGAAGTACAGCAGGAGCAAATGGTAGTGGAATTGTATCAATAGGGTTTGCAGATTCTCAAGATGCAGGGTACCAAAAATCCTCATTCCAATTAAAAACTATTTCTGAAGGAGTAATTATGAACTCTTCAAGTTCATTATCTGCAAGTGGTAGTTTAGCAAGCGGTTCAGCAGATAACCTAAGATGGGAAATCGCTTCAGTAAACACTTCTTCAGGTAATTTCTCATTACTTATTAGAAGAGGAAATGATACAACTGGTCAAAAATCAATTTTAGAGACTTATAATAATTTATCTATGGACCCAACGGCTCCTAACTATATAGCTAAAGCAATTGGAGATACTTACTTTAGCGTAGAGCAAGATGGTACAGATTATTATGTTAAAACAAATGGTAATTATGTAAATAGAAGTGCTTACATTTATGTTTCTGCAGTAAACACTCCTACCCCAGAATATTTTGATAATGATGGTAATCCTAAAAATAATTATACAGGTAGTTTACCAGCAGTAGGATCAGGATCATTTACAAGTGCTACAGGAAATAATTACTATAATAATGATGCTAAATTCAACGAAAATATTACAGCAGGTAATATTCAAGGAATTGGCGCTAACGATTATACACAATCAATAAATTTATTATCAAATAAAGACGATTACCAATTTAATGTACTTTCAGCCCCAGGTTTAATTTATTCCTTACATGCAAGTCAAGTAAATTCATTGGTAAGCTTAGCTGAAAGCAGAACAGATTGCATTTCAGTAATTGATTTAGTTCCTTATAACTCAACAATAGGAACAGTAGTTAATAATGCTGCTTCATTTGATAGTTCATATGCTGCTACTTATTGGCCTTGGTTACAAACAATAGATGCAGGAACTGGACAAACAGTATGGGCTCCAGCTTCAACTTATATCCCAGCAGTTTATGCTTTTACAGATGCTTCTTCAGACCCATGGTTCGCACCAGCAGGTTTAATTAGAGGAGCTTTAGGAAGTGTAATTAGAGCTGAAAGAAAATTAACCTCAGGAAATAGAGATAATTTATATGAAGCTAATGTTAACCCAATCGCTACATTCCCAGGAAGTGGAGTTGTAGTATTTGGTCAGAAAACACTACAGAAAAGAGCAAGTGCATTAGATAGAGTAAATGTTAGAAGATTGTTAATTTCACTTAAGAGCTATATTTCTCAAGTATCAGATAACTTAGTATTTGAACAAAATACAATTGCTACAAGAAATGCATTCTTAGCACAAGTTAACCCATACTTAGAATCAGTACAACAAAGACAAGGATTGTATGCTTTTAAAGTTGTAATGGATGAAAGCAATAACACACCAGATGTTATAGATAGAAATGAGTTAGTAGGACAAATTTACCTACAACCAACTAAAACAGCTGAATTTGTGATTTTAGATTTCAATGTATTACCAACAGGAGCTACATTCCCGTCATAAAAATAAAAGAATAGAATATTTATAATAAAATAAAATAAAATGGCAGTATTAGACCCAAACGAAATATTTTATACAGCTTTTGAGCCAAAACAGCAGAACAGATTTATTCTTTATGTTGATGGTATTCCTTCATACCAAATCAAAGGAATGGGAGCTGTTTCACTTACTCAAGGTACAGTTCAGTTAAACCACATTAACGTTGCAAGATACGTAAAGGGTAAAACACTTTGGAACACAATATCAATGACATTGTTTGATCCAATTACCCCTAGTGGAGCACAAGCTGTAATGGAGTGGGTTAGACTCCACCACGAATCAGTAACAGGTAGAGATGGATATAGTGATTTCTATAAAAAAGATTTAACTATGAACGTATTAGGACCTGTAGGTGATATCGTATCTGAATGGATTATCAAAGGTGCTTTGATTACAGAAGCTACCTTTGGAGACTATAGCTGGGATAATGAAAGTGCTGCTGTTGAATTACAAATTACAGTCCAACCAGATTACTGTATACTAAATTTCTAATATATTTCACCCTCCTTTTTAAAAATTGCTTGGCTTAGGTCAAGCTTTTTTTTATATTGAATGTCAATACTAAAAGGAACAGTTCTTTGACATTTTAAAAAGAACAATATATGGAAAATTTAGAATTTATGTTAGGTGTCCTATCCACAGTAGGTGTATTCTTAGTAGGGTATGCTTCGATAGGAGTGTTTAAGGTGAAAACCAAAGTTAAAGATATTAACCAATCTGTAGAAAATGCTTATTTTACTATGGATGAAATAGGTAAAGACTTTAATAATGAAATTAAAGATTTACGATTAGATTACCAAAATCAAATTGATGAGATTTATAGACATATAGATTCAAGATTTGATAAATTTGAAAATAAAATTAATAAAAAATAATTACTAACCTGTTTTAAGAACTTTCCTTTTTAGTATTTATTATAGACAAAAACGTTTTAATTAAAATAGATTATGGCCGAATTCAAGTTTCCGACCGAAGAAGTAGAATTACCTTCTAAAGGTCTTTTGTACCCCAAAGACAGTCCTTTATCAAGTGGTAAAGTAGAACTTAAATACATGACTGCTAAAGAAGAGGATATTTTAACTAATCAATCTTTTATCCAAAAAGGAATAGTACTAGATAAGTTATTAACATCTTTAATTGTAAATAAAGATATTGATGTTGATGATTTATTTGTAGGTGACAAAAATGCTTTATTTGTTGCTGCTCGTATTTTAGGATATGGTAAAGAATATAAAGTTACAATTGCTGGGAAAGAAGAAGTAATTGATTTAACTCAACTCGAGCCAAAAGAAATAGATTTATCTGTATTTGAAGGAGGAAATAATGAACTTTCTTATAAATTAGAAAGTACAGGAACAATTCTAACATTTAAACTATTAAATGGTCATGATGAGAAAAAAATAGACAGAGAATTAGCTGGAATAAAAAAAATCAGTCCAAACAACTCAGCAGAATTAACAACTAGATTAAAATATTTAATTACTTCAGTTGATGGTAAAACTGAAACCAAAGATATTAGAGATTTTGTTGATAACTATTTTTTAGCACGCGATGCAAGAGCATTTAGGGAACATATAAGAAATGTTTCTCCTGATTTAGATTTAACTGTAGTGCTCGACAGTAGAGAGGAGGCGACATTGCCC
>Ga0208795_1000419_pt1 | contig 20873 bp, 21 predicted proteins | sample CB_VirMetaG_6_FD_184541 | JGI IMG/M metagenome (GOLD analysis project Ga0208795, IMG submission 184541) | Freshwater to marine saline gradient viral communities from Chesapeake Bay - CB_1508_2 Viral MetaG (SPAdes) (version 4) | ecosystem: Environmental > Aquatic > Marine > Coastal | place: USA... | reverse complement strand
CTGGGGTAAATTTACATTGTTAGGATAACCGGTGACTGGGTCATTGTCTAACCTAAATGTATATGTTGTATTTGTTATATTTATTCCAGCCGCTTTAATTGCAAACCCAATACCGGAAGAGGTATTTTGCTGCTCAATAGCATACAATCCTGGAGTACCTAAGGCTGTATTTATAGTGGACGATATAGGAGAATTTAGTATTAAAACAATAGCGTCCCCCCTCCAGGTTTTAACGTTTGTATCAAATTCAGATATGTCGTAGGGGCTATATATAGTTGATCCGGAGTAAAAATACCCCCCAAAATTAGTCCCATTATCTACAGATGATAGTATAACCGGGGATTGTCTACCAAATTTGTCTGCTAATACAAACCCAATTTGATAATTTCTATTTCTTTTTACTGAACTGTTGGGATACTCTATAAAGTTATTTGATGAACCTGTAACGCTTTTATGTGATATTCGGCAGTTATAGTTTAAGTTAGTAGGTGGGGTATATTGATCTATATAATTCCCATATATAATCCTATTGCCGGCACTTTCCTGAGCAAAAGCTCTTACCGGTACTTTATCATAAACCCTAACGGACTGAGCTTCAGGTAATGTTTTATAAGGTTTTCGGGATTGGTAGTCGTAGGCATAGTAATTTTCTATCCCACTTATACCGGCTATTTTTGAGGCGGTCACACTTTCTAAAACCTTAATAAGGGTATTAGAGCTTTCTTTGAATAGTATTTCCACCTCTTTTATTTTATAATCTGAGGTTATTCTATTTGCAGATGTAGGTAGTGGTATTACAAGACCTATATTCTGCACGTTATTCTTCATAAAGTCTACAACAGTAGACTGGTATGCTGCATCCTCATCCCCACTGATAAAGTATCCTTTTTGTTTTGGTATATATGCTATTTGGGTAAAAGGAGCCGCTAAAGAGTACTCGTTATCATCATACTTAAACCTGTAACTAAATCTAACAAATCTATCCTCAAGATAATCTGGATCACCCGGCCATTCTGGATCATCATTTTTATTGGTCATTGTAGAATTAATAAAACTATAATATGTGTCAGGGATTGGAGGGGTTACAAAATCAGGTGAAATAAAAATTCTAGTTTGGGAGCCCGCTTGTAATGCAACACTTGTTATTGTTATGTAGTTGTTTCCAGTAATCGTGTTTTCCGTGGATACTACAGCGGAACCTATATATGGAGTTATTTCATCTACCCTGTCTCCATCCAATGTAAGATAGCCTAAAGTACCCCCTGCTATTTCTACGTTGAGCCTATTATATAATTCTATAGTTTTATATGGATTATATTTTGCTACAGAAATTTGGTGTTCCTGAGTGTAATAATCTGGACTTGGACTATATGTTTTATTGTTAACTGGATTACCCGCTAAACTAATATTAATCTTGCGAGGTTGATTTCTATTATCCGTCCAGAACAATAAGTTTTCAACTAGGTTTATACCTATTATCCTATTTGTTTTTGAAAAGTTTAAAAAATTTCCTTGCACTAACCTTGTATAAGCCCCTGTAATATTATTATAAGAGTAAATATAATGGAGGGATCCCAAGGGAGCACTAGTTATATTTTGAGGGGAAGGATCCGTGTAATCTGTTAAAAATACAAATATCTCATCAGTTGAATTATTAGCTTTTATGCCTATAATGGTTAACCCATTACCTATATCCGTACCAGTGACTAAATTATTGCCAATGATATTTTCTAGGGCACCTACGTCGTTATCCTCGGATCTGCCTACAGATATATTACGAGCGTCTCTATATTCACCGTTAGGTAATATTCTATCATCAAGATCTTTGTTCATCTTGGATTTTAGAAATGTATTTTTAATTTCTTGAGCCATTTAATTACGATTTAATCCATTTAGATTTACCTCTCATTACCTGTACTATCTCTGATAGCTTAATATTAGATAACCTTATCTTAGCGTTCCTTAGTTTAGCAGATCTGTCTTTTTTTAGTCTTTGTATTACATACTCAGGTTGGTTAATTCTACCCGCTAGTATAGAGTACACTATGTGCGCATACAGGGCGTCCTCCGCCATTTTTGGTATTTTTGAATCCAGTTCATAAGCTAAACCATCTGAAATATACTCAAGCACTATTAAATGATCTTTTAAATTAGAAGAAAAAGATATAACCCCATCTCGTTCGTTCATATTAAACCACCCATTGCTTTGGGAATACTGTGGATTGTTGCCATACCTTTGCCCCAGGAAAGGATTGCCAGTTAGCCACCCGTTGTAAGCTAAATAATCATTAGTTGTTATGTTGCCGCTTAATAAATTGTCATTAGCCACGCTCCATCTTTCATTAGTTATAGAGGAACCTTCTAAATTATCTGCAAAGTTATCTTGTGTTGGATTTCCTTGAGCGTCTTGTATAGGTACTTCGTAAGGACTAATAGTCAAATTATTCGCAGGGTATATAGGGTGTTTAACACCAGCGGCATCTATATATGAAATAGCTACGTAATTAACATAATCTTGGGGGATTATGGCACTAAGACTAGGAGGTACAGTTAGCTCCTGAGACTTTATACTTTTGAGTGTATCATAACTAAATTCTTGTAAACCTCTTTTTGCATGAAATATAACATCAGTTCTTTTTACGTCGGGTATTAATTTGTATTCGCCCACGTAGATAGCCATAAACCCATCTATTACATCATTTAGAGATGTATATCCGTAACTACCATAGTTTTGTTCTACGGTATCGCCATAAGCATCCTGATCGCCAAAACCACCCCCACTTATAATTTTTAGCTGAACGGCCACATAGTAATTAGCAGGGACGGGAGTTGTTGTTGTAATTACATTATTTATAACCGTGTAGGGTAATATATATTCTATGTAGGTACCAGGTAGCCCCGTTACGCTTGTATATAGTTTAAAATTATTTAGAGTATAATTTACATTATATGGGTCATATGAGCCAAATATTAATTCAGTATTAAATGTAGTAGTGAATATGCCACTCCCATCTGAAATAAAACGCTGAGCTCCAGCATAATATTGCTCGTTAGTTTCGGTTATTAAACCACCATTAGGTATAGGCATAGTTTATAGTGTTTCGCGTTGGGTTTGTTGTTGCACTTGTTGTGCTGCTATGTTTACTATTTGGGGATCCCTAACAACCACTCCTGAATAAAGTAATATTTTCAGTATAATATTTGCTTGCTCGGTTTTTGATAATTCAAAATCAACAGAATTTATAGGGCTATATTGATAGTAATTTTGTCCAATAGGTATAGTGAAGTTCCAAATAACATCCATAGGTTTCCTTAAATAACTAACAGTTATTCCGGATGTTATAGTTTGTGGATATAAGTATAATTTTTTATCCTCATATAAATATATTGGATATGTAGTTGTAGGAGCAACTAATGGAGAAGAATTTAAGTATAATAACTCATTGCGCTGCGACAGCTGCACTTCTTTTGAATTATTATATATAACTGTACCTAGTCTGTAAAAGTCCTCTGGGGTTGCCGTAACGACTATAGCGGCCCCATTAGCTGGGATAGTAATAAATATTATGTTAGCTCCACTTATTGTATAAGCTGTAGTTGATACCCCGTTTATAGTTACTGCTATTACTCCGCTAGCTAATTGAGATGCTGTTATAGTTGTAAAAGGGAATGATATAGACGTGCCGTTCCCCGTAAGTGTTTGAGTGGCTGCGCCTACTCCTGATATTGCAGGTAAAGTAAAAAATCCCCCACCTGGAACGTAAGTAGCATTGCCATATGTTTTAAATATAGATATATCATGATCCAGGTTTTTAACCCGATCACTATATTCTGTATTATTATCCGGCCTACGTATTTGTTGATTTAAAGCCTCAAAATAGTCCTCAAAAATTTCAAGTTGCACTTGTGTTGCAACTTTATTAAATTCGTCTGGGGAAAGATTACCTCTTTGTTCTTTATTAAGAATAAGTAACACCGTTTTATAAACTATATCTACATTTACTGCCATAATTATTTTTATTACTTATAGTACTCAGGCAATTTCATAAGCGGCTGGGCTACTATAATTAGTGACTTAGTTAAGCCTTTTTTGCATTTACTTAAATATTAGCCGACTACATTACACAGCCGGCTAAAATTAATTTACAATCTATAATATAATTACGTGTTTTTTTAAAAAACTACTAATTAAACTTCTTTTCTATAGATCTAAATACTTCAACCCCTTCATCTGTCTTAAAGTACGCTGCCATAGCTGAATATGGATTTTCATCAAAAGGTACGGACATTAACTTTCTGCCATTAGAAGTCCAAGAAAAAGTACGTTGATCCTGAGACAAAGATATTATATTTGCCTCTGTTGCTTTTATAGCAGTATTTCTAAGCCCAACATTCTCGTCTTGAGCAAGACTCAAGAATAATTTAGGGTTGTTCTTAGCAAATAATCTTATATCTCTTTTTATTTCTTTTGAAGATAATTTATTTACACCAGATCCAATCTCTACCCTTAGAATAGCCTCCGCCTCATCAATGTCTATGTCCCTAGCAAATACCGCTGCATCAGTTTCTAAGTCTAACATTTCTAGATCATCAAAAGCCTCAGCAACCGGGTCATACTCCTGGTATATTTTCCCTTTTAAAGGATGGTATAATGAAAGTAATTTTTGTAAGTTTTGTTTATTTTTAGGGGCCCTTAGGTTTCCATTCATAAATTGTATATGCCCCATAGTAGCCTCGCCCTCCTGTTCATCTTTAAAAGGTGAGTCATGGTTTGTAGCATATCTAATTTCTTTTTGTTTACCGGTCTTTTCATCAAAATACAGTAGAGCATGTTTTTGTGTATGCTTCCCAGGTATTGTTAATGTAAGAGGGGTATCTCTACCTGTTAAATAGTATAATCTATCTTTGATTTCCCATTCAGGTTTTACTGGTTCTGTAGGTTTTACAGCTTTCCAATCTTTTGTTGTTTCAGTTGGTTCAACTGATGTTACAACTTCATCTATAGACTCTTCCAAATCCATTTGTTTTGCAACCGCTTTTTTGGGTTGTACTTTTTTATTTGTCATAATATAATATAATTTAATAGTTTTAAAGAGTAATGATTACCCCCGTTATTGCAACGAGGGTAACTATTACATTAATTGGTATTTATTAGACTCCTCTAAATAATACAAAGTTATTAGCAGCTTGAGTAACCAAACATCTTTCAGAAAGGAAGTTTACTTCCATTGCATCAAGAGTTGAGTTACTAGCCCCACCTACAGATCCTGTTAACCAAGATTTCATTCTACGATCATCAGTTTGAGACGCTCTGTATCGAACGTGCAAAAATGGACGTCTGATATTGGTACCCAATATTTGATCATAAACAGTAGACGTACCAGCAGGTACTAATACTCCTTCGATTGAATTAATTCCATCAATAGCTCCACGAGTGGATGCGTCATTTAAGTATTTCCAGTCAGTCTTGTAGAAATCATAAGAACCTCTGCGAAACCCACTAAACCCTAAGTTTAATGCCATTTCAGAAGAGTTTTCAAACAACCCATAAGCAACTCCACCAGCAACTCCACTAGAAAGGCCAGCTAACATATCATCAAAGTCTAAAGAGGTTTGACGTTGTAGGAATAACATATTTTCTTCAATAGCTCCTTGAGTGTCAAGATTTTTAAGTATTGCGTCAAATTCAGTTAAACCTCCAGCGGCTGTAAATCCTGTTTCAACATTACCACGAGCTTGGATAGCAGCAAATAAACCTTGCGTTCCAGGCTGAGTTAATGGGTTTAAAGCAGATACATTTAATTCACCTTCCACCATAGCCATTTCTAAATAGTCTTCAAAACGTAAACGAGTTTCAGATTCTGCTTTCAAATACCAAAGGTATCCATCAGTACCGTCCTCAGTAGATACATTCACCCAACCAATCTGAGCAGTATCCGAACCAGATACAACATATTGGTCTCTTATAATAATAGGTGAATTAGAATACTGTGTTAATACAGGATTAATGCTATTTCTTGTAGCTGAATTACCTGCGCCACCGGCCGCTAATGTAGTTCCTTTAGAATAATCGGAACCATAAACAAATACTTTAATACCATCAGCAGAAAAGCCTTGAGTAGTTAAAGTTGTTCCTGCAAAAGGCTGAATAGTGATGGTACCTGCTGCTCCAAGTGTTGAAGCGGTAACAATACCTTTAGCTTCTAAACCTGTTACAGGGTCTAAAACAACCACGGTGTCGTTTACAGATATTACATTACTAACTCCTGCAACTGCTCCTGGATTAAGAGTAATAACAGATAGTGTTCCAGCTCCGTTTGCTTGGTCTGCGTTAGCATAAGAAACGTGTAATCTATTTTGTTCAGACCAAATAACTTGATCTGATGTCATTGGCATTTCAGCTCCAACCATCTTTAAGAATCCGGATAACGTACGATTACCGTAACGCTCTACCTCTGCTTCATAGATTTCTGGTAAATACTGCTGAGCAAAGTCAGCGAAATTGTCAGGAACTCCGCCACCAGCGCCATTATTGTTCCATTGTAAATAATTTGTCGCAAGTAATTGCGGTGTTTGTGTTGGGACTAAACTCCCGAATTGTGGTAATACTGCCATAATTGTTATTTGTTAAATTTTTTAATCTTTAATTTTGACGAGTCCGCCCCAGAAACTGATTTTACTTTATATGCTCCGAACATAGTACCTTCAATGGGTGCTGCTTTCCTAACAATGCCCGATGTGTTATTAGATTTGTTTACAACATCTCTAATTGCATCCGCTTTTCCTTGCTCGTAAAAGTGACTAGCAACTTTGTCCGCATTAAATCCTGCATATAACGCTTTGTGATACCCTGCGGTATCTGTTATCGTTCCATCATCCCCAAGAAACTTTCCTATGAAATTTGCGATGTCCGATTGTTTTTCTGCAACCTGGGAAGCATTTGGTACGCTATATCTAAATTTTTTTTCACCTAATGTAAAATCGAAACCTTCGAAATTTTCATTAAATAGTTGATTAGTTTTAGCTTTAAATGTTTCGTGGTTTGCCGTGTTTCTATTCTGGTCCTCTTTGTGTCGGTTAAAAAAGTCTGATGCTTTTTGTTGGTCCTCGGAAAGTGATGATGCCCTCAACTTGATGTTATCATAATATCTTTTCTTTGTCTCTTCCAAAAATATTTTAGCTTTTGAAACCTCTTCTTTATATGCGAGTTTTTTTCTGCGGATCTCTCGCTCCTCATCTATATCATCATCAAAAGCAAAAGTGTCCTCAAGTAGGAAATCTATTTCTTCTGCACTTAAATGTGGTTTTGTGGTTTTATAATATTCTTTTACTAATACATCTCTATCTATATTGTCGTAATCAACGCTTAGCCGAACATAGTCTTGTATAGTCCCATTTGTTTCATTCATAAAGCTAACCAGCTTTTCAATGTTTTCAGGTAACTCGCTTTTAAATGGGGGCAACTCTTTTGCACTATCACTTATTCCTTTTTCTAAACTTTGACTAACCTCCTCTTTTTCATCCACCACTTCTCCTGTAATTTCTTTAACTGTTGATACAGGTATCTCCTCTCTAATCCCGTTTGTGTCCTGAGTTTGCGCATTTCCATCTACACCGGTTGCACTTTGCTCTTGGGCACTATTTGTTTCTTCTTTAGGTATTATTACTTTAGTTATGTTACTGGGGATATCTATTAACGGCTCTTTATTTCTAGCCGCTATCTGTTCTTCTGTTAATTTTGGTTTGGAAGTAATCTTAAATGATCCTTCAGTTTTTGTGTTTTGTTCGGTTTTCATGATATAATATTATATAATTATTAAATACTTATTTATTGCGGGCTAAAGGAAGACATATCAAATCCCTCCATACCCATATTCCCTTGCTCCTCAAAGTTTTTTGGTGGCAAATTATTTTGCTTTTGATTCACAATTTCACTTTGTTGGGTACCCCTCATTTTTTCCCGACTATCTTTGCGATCTTCACTGGCGGTTATTTTTTCATTGGTGGCTTTATCGGAAAGGCCTTTTAGCTGCATATTATATTGGAATTCTAAAGCCATTAATTCTTTCTTAATTAAAGACTCCGCTTGCATTATTTGTATTTCAAAACCAGCTTTAGCTTGTTCTATAGAAACTTTTTCAGCCGTTAAGGCTTGCTGCTTTTGTACCTCTGCCATTGCTGCGGCTTCTGACGCTTGAGCATTAGCTTGTCCTTGGGCAGCTATATTTTGTTGCACCATTTTTTCTTCCCTAGCTTGCTTCTTTTTGCGCTTTAGTTTAAGGAATTGGTTGGCAAGTTTTAAATTATTTATTTGGTTTATATCAATAGCATCTTCTATATCAATTTCTTTTGTCTGTAAAGCTATTTGTATATTCTTCTGTAACTCAGCTCTTTCTTCATCATCAGGAGCCATTTCAAAAAATATACCAAAGTCATGCAAATTAAGTTTTTCCACTTCCGCTAGAGTTTCTACATTAAAAGTGGATATGCTATTTATTAAGGAATTTTTAGTTAATGGGAAATTTAAAACATCGGCTATCCGCAGCGATATGTTTTCACAAGTGCTTAAGGCTAAAAATATACTCGCATCCTGTATGTGCTTTGTAGCCGTATTAGAAGCATTGGCTGCCATTTTTTGTAGCCCCACTAAAGCATTAGCATCTGGCATGGAGCCATCCCGCGCCTCGTTTAATCCTGTTACATCTCTAATCATTTGCATATTATAATTATATGCGTTTATTAGTGATTGTATTTTGCTTATACCACTGGAAGAAGATAGTTCTTGGATAGGCATTTTTGCTCTATTCATATCACCCTCTTGAGTCATAGATCTACCTACAACAGAACCTGTTTGAAAGTACATATTTAATGCTTCCGCTGGGTTGTAATTTGTACCATTCCCTAAATCAACCTCCGCGAGTCCATCTATATCTAAAAATATACCATCGGGTACCATTCTGGATAGTACTTGTTGCATTTTTAAATGGGTTAACTGTATAACATCAGCAAACCCAATACACTTGCTTACAAGTGATTGTATCACCCCCTTGTACATCCTAGGGGCACATATTGAGTAACTCATTTCTACACGGGTTGTATCCGCTAGGGGTCTACTCATATTTTCAGCTAATTCCCACTTAAGCATAATATCAGAGCCTATGATTTTAGCTCCTTCATATAAAACCTCAATTGAGCGACTTACGCGTTCAAAATTGTCATTTTTAGGCGGATCAAATATACTTGTTTTTTCAATGGCTTTTTCTAACCCATTTTCGGTTCTTTTTATTTTAAAAACCTGGTCTACATATGTTTTATATTCAAAATACAATACTTGTACTGTGTTATAATCATAGTTTTCAAAACCCCTTATAAGTCTCCTGTTACCTGGTGATTTTTGGATCATTTCTAATTCCTCCTTAGAAATATGAGGGAATTCTTTTTTAAGCTCTGGTATTGTTATGGATTTAACCTCGCCAACATAATATATATCCCCAAAGTTAGGGTCTTCGGTATAAGACCATACACAATAAGCAGGATCGGTATAGTCAACAACTATACCCTCTGCTGTATTAAAAGATGTTTTTGTTATCCCAATACCTATGTTTACTAAATCCTGTACATACCTAGCTTTAGTCAATTCAAACTCGTTGGTGTCTAGCACCGTGGATATAGCCTCTTCCTCCGCAATTTCAACCGCCTGCTTATATGATAGTTGCATATGTAGATCAAACTCTTCTGTGTTCTCAGGTAAGTTTCCCGCTTCCATCCCTGATCTACTAAAGTTAATAGGTAATATTGATGAAGCAGCGGCCTGTAAATCTTTGGTATTCATGTCAAACTTAAGATTATTTGCATAATCAGTTCTTTTCTTTAAAGATTCAGGGTCTTGAGCATATGCTTTTATATCATATTGTTTCATCATAATACCATTAGCTACTATGTCTGAAACCTTTGAAAGGACCGGGACTGGTTTCCAATCTAAATTAAGATAGGACAAATCTCCATTAATGGCTAATTCATCCTTGTATTTTTGCACACTTTGTTCTCCGCGGGCATACAATCTTAAGTTGTGGAAATTATTCCAATTAGAAGCGTATCTATTAGAACCACCGCCTCCGTAATTAAACCACTCCTGCTCAATAGCTCTTGAAACCTGCAGGCCATATTCCGTAGTTGCTTTTTCTTCTTCGCTTACAACTTGATTTGGAAAAGGACTATTAGTATTTGTACTTATGTTCATTTATTGCATTATTTTTGAAGTAGTTCCGTCGTTATTGTATTTTTTAAATCCCAAAGAATAACTTTTAACGGTTACTAATCCTTGGGGGCTATATCTGTGCTTATTGCACGCCATTAAAGCTAAACCGGAGCTAATGGAAGCATCATGTTTTGTTCTATCATTTATATCAAACTTTACCCAATCTTCCAATGTTCTTTGTAAATATACATCCCCATAGCCGTCTTTAGTCTCCCCTACAAAATCTTCTATATAAGTTTCTATTGCGGAAGCATGCGCTTGTTTTATATCTTCACTAGAGTTTGGTATACCCCCTGTTTCACGCTCAAAGGAGGATAACTTATTATATGGTTTATCAGGCCTGTTTATACTAAACCCTCTATACCCCCTGCGCTTTAGATAATATAGAAGCCTAGGCTTATTATTTTCACACAATATCGGCATACCATAAAATACAATTGCCATAAGCACATCCTCAAAAAACATTTCAGCCGTGGAAGGGCGGGCTATGTATTCTAAAAAAAAGTGGTTAGGTGGAACATCTTCTATAGAAAATTTAGTTAATCCATGGAGAGCTCCGTTAGAACCTCCACCACCTATCACTCCACTAATATCATAGCTGTCACATCCAAAAGCCCCAATATGCTCATTACCGGGGTGCTTAACACCGTTCTTTATTATTACGTTGTTTTGTATATCTTGATCCGGCACCCAGGTTATATAAAATCTACCCGCTTTATTTGGATAGAATATTACTCTAGTATCTTTTATACCATTTTCCCATTGGAAGTTGCCGCAAGTAACCATTGTACTATTTTTTAACTCCTCGTTGTAATCTATCTGTTGATATATTTTTGTTAAATTAAATATAGATTGTTTAGACTCATCTCTGAATGCGTGTTGCTCTGTTCTTGGATACTGTCTATAATATTCGTTTACCGCGTCAGGATCATCTTTTAGGCCATCTGCTTCGTTCTGCCAGTGGTCTATAACACTTTCCTCTATAATATCCCCACCGGGGCCGTATATGTCTTTTTCAGGTTTGTCAAAAACTGGCCACCCATACTCATCAATAAAGCCTTCATAGTTCCATTCCATTGGTATGAAGAGCTTGTATAAACCGCTTTTGGTTTGCCCATTTTTATTTCTTGCGGAAACATCTGAATCACTATATAACTTTTTAAAGTTTTTACCTCCTTTATCCAAAGCATTTGATGTAGATCCCATCATACATTTTCCAACCACTCTACTACCTAGCCTTAAACAGGTTTTTGTAACTCGCCAGTTGTTTAATATATTTGTAGGTTTCTCCCATTTCCCGCTTTCATCGTGTACTAATAACTTTAACTTCTCTCCATCATAACTATTATCCCCTGTGTTTTTCCAGTCAATTGTAGTATCTATACCATCTATATCTTCTACCGCTCTATTGTCCTCTAGTTTCCTTCTAGTAAACTTTGAAGCAGGCACTCTGTATGCTAATTCTGTTTTAGGGCGATCCATACCATCCTGGATCGGACGGAAGAAAAATGGATAGTTAACAGATATAGGTACTACTTTGTCTGTAAACATTTTTTTAGCATCTCCTCCTGACTTAGATAATATGCCATATCTTGAGTCTCTTGATATTGTAGCGAGGTTAACTACTTCTCCTGATGCCATAAATGAAAATCCAGACCTTCTGTTTTTAAGGTAACACATACCATAACATCTAGAGTCCGCCTTGCAAGCCTCCCAAAAAATAAAAAACAACCTATTTGATTCTCTAAAATCAGCGGCCCCTACATCAATCTTAGACCATTGCAGGTACATATAATGAGATCCTGTAATATATGTTTCTTTACTATTATTCATAAAAGCAAAACCATTCTCTCTACGATCAAATTCCTCGTTAATGTATGGATGCCATTTTTGTTGGAAACTGCTTGGGTATTTCACCCAGTCGGCTTCACTTTTGATTTTGTTTAATTCTTTAGGGTATTCTTGTTGATGCCATTTGCTATTACCAAGATCAGGTACATTTTGTAAATACGGCAATGCAATATGAACGCCCCCAATAAGATATATATCCCCTATTTTTCCTGTTTTACTTATGACTACTAGATCGTATTCTTTATTGTAGCCATACTGCCATTTAGCATATCTGTTATTTTTTTTTACTGCTTGAGGCTTTATATAGTCTTTGACTATTCTATATAGTTCTTGTGAATATGCCATTATTTAGACCTTCCTTCCGCAAACCCTTTAAATGAGGGTTTTGTATAATCACCCACGGATTCTGCAATTATATTTTCTTCTTCTTGTATTTTATTAAGAATATCAAACGCGTCAAATATACACAACTTTTTAGTAGCGGCAGCATTTTTAAGTCTGTCAGCTGATAAATCTTCACCTGAGTCAACGATCTTTTCTTGTGCTACCTTTACTAATTCCTTAATTGCTTCTAGCCCAGCTGCTATTATACTCTTCTTCATTTCTGTTGAGTCCATACTTTATAACAATATCATTTGATTTCATACAATACATAATCTGATTATCTATAACAAATTCCCATTCACTATTTGGAGTAAACCCTACTATGTCCCCTGGATTGATTCCAGACTCTTCTAATGAGCTATTACCTATTTTTAGTATACCAATAAGACTAGCTGTTTTTTGGCTGCTTAAAGGGTCCTTATTTTTAACAGGTGCCACAAAGCATCTGTCCCCGAAAGACCTCCAATCGTGTTTGTCTTTATATAAATATATTTGGTCTATGCTGCATAAAAAAAGATTTTCCCCAAGGAACGATCTACTATTTTTTTTAATGCCTTTCATATCATAGAACGCCCTAAATACATTATGATGGATTACAATTAAATCCCCTTTTTTTATAGGGGTTGCAAATGCGGCAGGTGTTGCCACTACTTCCGCTACATTATTAACGTGCTTAAAGCTTTCTATGGAGCTGTTTGTTATAAGAGTTTTTTCCCCTATGACTACCTCATTATCATATCTTTTGCCTACAGGCCTTATGATAAAATCGTATACACTGTTCATTAATATTCCAGATCATACTCGACGGATATAGCCATGTTAGAATTAAATTTCTTCCATGGCATTACCTCATCTTCTTTTTTTATAAATATATTATAAGAATTATCAGATTCTTCAAATATTATATGGGATATTTCGTGACCGCCATAAACTGTCTGCTTAACAGAGTAGTGCATTGCTTCGTTCTTGTAATCGGACCCGATACTAATTTTTCTTATAATAGTACTCATAACATTAAGCTTTCTCTATAGCTTCTACAGGCTCATAGCTCCCATCAGATAAATTGATGTTTATGGGCCCATACGCTTCCTCTAAAGCTTTTTTAGCTTCTTGCATATCATTCTCAAGCATATTAACATTGTAGATTGCTTTTGCCTTCTGTACCTCCATTATACCAATGCTGTTTAGATACTGCTGCAGCTCCATCTGTATTCCTTTTATTTTTTCTAGTTCTACTGTTGTGATATGCTTAACTTTTGGTGTTTCCATTTTTTTTACTTTACTCATAATTGATTTAATTTAATTGTTAATAATTATTATTAGGCATTCTTTGCGCGCTTAGTGAGGTTGTCTGCTTTTTTATTAGCGGTCTGCATGTAATTAGCGGATTCTTTGTTGTGTATTTTTTCTTCCCTTAAATAACCTGGAGAATTCTTACCTCCTGTTGTTGGAAAAAAGTTGCCTGAGTTATCTAACCTACCGTGATTCATCATTTTACCTTTATAAGGCTTAGCGGTATATACCCCACCTTTTTGTGTCACATTGCCAGTTAGCTTTGGGTTTACTGTACCCCTTGCTGCATCTGAATTCATTTTTCTACCTTGGGGAGTAGTTTCCATATTTTCACCTGTATTCTTATCTATTTGGGTTCTTCTTCCTCCCTTATCTAAAGGAACCCCTGATTTAGTATCAGTTTTAGATTTGGCTTTTTTTGTTAATTGCTTTTTAATGCTTAATCCTCTCATTTTTTTTAGTATAATCTAGTTAGTAAATATTCACCCTTCAAGTCTTTTGAATACTTTTGAATGAGTGTGTCTTTGTTTTTTAATGAATATTCTATTGTCACTGAATAGCCGTTAAGCTCATTATATAATTCTGTTGTAAATACGTTATCTTTCTGATTTATTATATCTTCGGTTATAACTCTATGCTCTACAAAACTAGTGTTAAATACCTTCATAACCTTATACTCAGTTGCAATAATAGTAGTTAAGTAAGAAGTATCATCACTTCCCCAAATACCATTAAAGTCTTCTTGGGCTGTTAAAGTTGAAAATGATAGTAAAATTGATAATGTAATAAATAATTTTTTCATAAGATTTGATTTGATTTTATATTGTGTTATTTGTCAACAATTCCACTTTCTTCTAGCCGCTAATCCTCTCTCGGACGACCAACTTGCAGACCTTGCACAAAAAGATTTTCTTCTTTTAGCGTCTTTGCTATCAGGACTCATCTGGGAAGGAGGTGTGGTAACCGCTGTTTTTAGTTTACTGCCCGGATTATCTTTTTTATATTTAGCAACACCTTTGGCTGTCATCCCGCCACCGGCAGCCCCTCCGGTACCCTTACCTTTTTTTACAGGAGCGTAATTCTTTTCAGACTTTTTATGGGATGGAGCATTACTGTTTTTCCTCGGCGCTGCCATAATTATTAGTAAGTTTCATTATAGCGACCTTTTTTAGCACACTGAGTTATGGGGCTATCTTTGTAAGGTGTTGGGTATTTTAGTATTTCCATACCATTCTTACCAGACGAGGAACCTTGCATATGAGGTCTACTTTCTTGGCTTAGTGGACCGTCCCATATGGCATTCCCTCCTACTTCATTACTTAAGCCGTTGCCTCTAATGGGTAAGGTTACTTTTTTTGTATATTCCATGTTTAATTTTTAAAAAGGTTTAATTTTTTCTATTCCATATATTTGGGTCTACAGCTGCACTCCTTGAAAGCGGATCGCCGTAAATGCCCATAGCTGCCGCTTGTGAGGCGGGACTAGTGGCTACATTTGTCCGTATAGGGGGAGGGCTAACATTAGCCATCATTTTAGCAATAGGATCCACAATTGCCCCCTCCGCGTTCAGAGTATTATTTGCCAATGCTGTGGATTTGTTATTCGGTTCTTCCATAATTATCGTGTTTTATCTTTATTTATTTTATCAAAAGCAACAGACATAACTTTAGCTGTATACGTGTCCTTTTTCATTAAGGGGTTGCGACGGACGGACATTGGTATATCTTCTGTTCCTAACATTATCCTATATATTTGTTGAATTAAGCACTTGCATTTAAAACTTATTTTGTATATGCTGTAGCTTTTATCTGATCCGTTATATCCTCGCCACTTTACTATCCAACCTTCTTTAAGCAATCTATTCCATCTCCTATTATCCCAGGAGTATGTTAGACTACCTTCTTCAAAATCTCGTTTCCTAAACTGGTCTAAACAGTCAAAATAAATTAGCAATTCTAAGTCAGCATTTGTTAACCCGTGAGTCTTACAAGCCCACCTGCGTATTATCCTATAATGTTTCAACAGTCCAATCTCTTTTAATTCTTGTCCCGTCAGAGTCCTCATAATATAAATACTACATCTTGAATTTTAATGACATAAAACGCATCTCCATTTATTTCAATTCTATGGCCTGCGTGCCTATCATAATATATAATATCCCCTGGGTTTACGCCTTCGCATTCATTCCCTGTGGATATTACGTCGGCTGATATATATCTTATATCTTCTCTTTGATTCTCAGAAAGAAGTAATCCCCCTTTTGTAGCAGTAACACCTTCTTTTAATTTCTTTATTATTATATTTTTACCTATTGCGTTCATACTATCCTCTTACATTAGATATTACGCAATTAGTTGATATTATAGTGGAAGCAACTGAGGCCGCGTTTTTTAAAGCTGATTTAGTAACTAATACTGGATCTATAATACCCGCTTTAAACATATTTACTTTTTGCCCTGCGTTAACATCTATACCAAACCCTTTTTTGTAATCCCCCTCGTATACAAATCCCGCATTACTCATTATTATTTTACAAGGATATAATAAAGCCTTTAACATAACTTCTTCCGCTGGAGTATTAGCTTTAATGCTTTTAGAAGCATCAACTAAGGCAATACCGCCACCAGCTACAACTCCTTCTTTAATAGCCGCTTTAGTTGCACATATTGCGTCTTCCACTCTATCTTTCTTTTCATTAAGCTCTACGTCTGAATTCCCGCCAACTTTTACAATAGCTAGCTTAGCCGATAGCATTGCTAATCTTTTTTCTAACTTAATTACTTTACCGGGATTTAGTTCAATCCGTAATTGGGTTTTTATAGTTTTAATAATAGACTTAATATCCTCTGATTGCTCTTCATCAACTTGAAAAACCGTATCTTTAAATGTGGATATAGTTTTAATACAAGTACCTAGATAGGAAAGATCAATTAAGTCCAGATCATCCCCGAGGCTTTCGCTTACAACAGTAGCCCCGGTTAGTAAAGCTAAGTCATCAAATATTTCTTTTCGGTTAACACCGTGAGTGGGAGCGGGTATTATATTTACTTTTATAGACCCTTTGTTTTTATTCATAGCCAACGTGGCTGCAACTTTAGCATCAACATCCCCTATTATAAGTAGAGAAAGGTTATTTTTTATTACATGCTCTAGGATTGTTTGTATTTGTCTTACACTGTCCACGGCAGAATCCACTAGTAATATTTTAGGGCTTATTAACTCCGCTGTATTATTTGTAATATTTGTTACAAAATGGTTATTTGTAAATCCTTTTTCATATTGGACTCCCTCCACTACTTCTATACCTGTTTGTCCATCTTTTGATGTTTCCATCATCACAACCCCTGTTAAATCTACCGCTCTATAAGCATCCGCAATTAATTTTCCTAGTATAGGATCGTTATTTGTGGATATTGTAGCCACCTCGTCGATCATATTACCAATTACAGGTTTACTATATTTATCAAGGTAATTAATAGCTTTATCGGTAATTGAATTTATTGCATTACGTACCTCCCGGTTTGTGAATATAAGTGGGGAATCGTTGAACTCTTTTAGTATTGCATAAGCTAATACTGTTGCGGTTGTTGTGCCATCGCCGGCTTCCTGTACAGTTCTTGTAGCTGCCTGCTTTACTAGGGATGCCCCCATATTTTCTACAGGGTCTAATAAAACACTTAGTTCCGCAACCGTAACCCCATCTTTAGTTATAACGGGTATTCCTTGTGCATCCTCAAAAATAACACAATCTCCACCTGCTCCTAAAGTAGATGCTACTGCATTAGTTAGAGTTTCAATACCACTAAATATCTTATCTTTGCCCTTTTTGCCAAAGTTAAATTCTTTTACTATTTGATTCATTTAATTAAATTTTATTATATAATTACGTATAATTTAAAAAAACTACATTTATGTGGCCGTTTTAAACATGTTCCTATGTTAACCTATCATACCATTTAGCCTATCTTCCTTATCTTTAGACCCTTTTGATGAGCCAAAAAAGAACTGGAACACTTGAGTTAACCCGTTACCCACGACTATGCCTAATATAAAGTTTACTACATCCTGGTTTTTATCAGGCACTTCAATAAAAAATAACATTATAACTATTGTTACTGCAAAAGCAAAAGAAGCCATGGCTAAATAGTATATAAATCTTTTTGAAAAAAGATCGGTTTGTTGTAGCGCTACTTTCTGTAAGTCTCTAGCGTCCTTTAAATCAGCATAGTCTAATTCTAGTAGTGTAAAAGCTTCTTTTCTTTGTTCTGGAGTAATATCAGAATCTTTTCTTATTAATTCTTTTAAAGCCCCTAAGTAGTTGCCGCTGACAGCTTGCCCAGCTACATTAACAACTTTTTCTAATATATCGGACTTACCTATTTTGCGCAGGAAATCGCCTACCTTGGTATGTCCTGTCATTTCTTTATAGTCTCCCATTTATTTTTTATTATAAACCTTCTTCTTCTTCGGGCATTGGAATTTCAGGCTCGGGCATTGGAATTTCTGTTCCTCCTATTGTCATAGTAACAGAAGATGGGTGCACAAGTTGTTCTATCTGATCCGCAAGATTTGCTTCAATTTGTGTTACTTGTTCTGGTCCCATTGTAGCCTGTGTCCAAGCAACCGCTTGCTCATTTGTTAATTCACTGAATGGTATAAAATCTGTTATATCAGTGGTATCTAAAATTTGTGTTCCAATACTAGAGGTAGCATACCCATCCTCATTTTGAGCGTATACTACCCAATGCACATTATACACTACATCAGGATATTCAGGATATGCTGGATCCAAAGGGTATACATCTACTGTTTTACAATTCCAATTATAAGTTATCATATTTATTTTGTTTTATATTAATTTTCTGTGTATTCTATTATTATTGAAGCCGCAGCGTTTTGCCACGTGCCGTTTGCGTTAAAAGAAACCTGCAATCTATCTCCCTCCGCAAACGTAGCATCACTATCACCTAAAGCAGCAGCTGCATACATATTATAACCAGCTGTAGTTGTTTGCCCCCCGCTTGTATACAAGGTGGTACCGTTTTTTGTTACCCTGAAAGTTGTATTAGTTGCCGTAGGGGCTGTCCCCCCGTTTGTATTTTTTAGTATAATTTTTCTTATTCTACCAGCATAGGCGGCAGTAAAGTTATTATACCACTGGTTTGTTGTTATTTCAATATCCCCGCTAAATGGCATAAAATAATAGGCCAGCGAAGAGTTCGAAGCATGCTGAAAATTAGAGGTTAAAGTATTCCTAATCCAACCCCACGAGACAGAGTTTCCTGAGCCATTAGAAACTAACGCCTGTCCTGCAGTCCCTACACCATTACTCGATCTAATCTCATTTGTAAATCTAGCTTGGCTGTCAAACCTTGCTTCCCCACTAAAATGAGCAAATCCTGTAACGCCTAAACTAGTACTTGCAACAGAGGCTTGCCCAATACCTACATTAGAAGCATACGTTATACCATTAGTATCTGCAGTCCACAACGAGCTCGATGGAATTGTAATCCAATCCGTACCTGTAACTGTAGAACTTAATACTTGGCCACTTGTACCTGCGGAATTATTTGAATCATAGTATGCCCCTGTTATCCTAGCGTTACCTTCTACGTGTAGTTTTTGTGAAGGAGTAGTCGTTCCGATGCCGACGTTGCCACCATTTGGGTTTAGTAATAACTGAAACACAGCATTATCAGTAGCTCTTGACGCTTGAATCCAAGCCCCATAAGTTGGAGTACCATTTAATCCACCAAAATCAATTCCTACCCCGCCGCCACTGTGGTTCCACCCAATCCTACTAATAGCATTAGCTGAATTAATTGTATCATTGGCAGCTCCATCTATATGTAGTTTGTTTGCAGGATTAGTAGTACCAATACCAACGTTGCCTTTAAGTTGCGTTGTAACAATAGAATCATTACCAAGTACCACTGTGTTTGAGCCTATACCAGTTGCATCATATCCAATCACTATTTGATTGGTTTGGTTGTCTGCTAAAGGAGAGGTTCTATACCCGAGCATTATACTATTGTTTAGAATAGTTGCAGCAGTTGCTTTATTAGCTAGATATCTTCCTGCCAACGCCCCATTAGCTGTGTTATAACCCCCAGTTATGTTGGAGTATAAAGCATACGCCCCATTAACTACGTTGTTACCACCAGTTGTGTTGTAGTGCAAAGCCCAATGCCCATTAGCTGTGTTATAACCCCCAGTTGTATTTGAGTACAAAGCCCGATACCCATTAGCTGTGTTGTTATTACCAGTTCTATTTGAGTACAAAGCATACATCCCATTAGCTGTGTTACTATCACCAGCCGTATTTGAGTACAAAGCCCGATACCCATTAGCTACGTTGTTTTCCCCAGTTGTATTTAAGCGCAAAGCATACATCCCATTAGCTACGTTGCCAACCCCAGTTGTGTTGTAGCTCAAAGCTTGAAACCCATTAGCTGTGTTGTTATTACCAGTTGTATTGTAGTACAAAGCCTGATACCCATTAGCTGTGTTATTACCTCCAGTCGTATTTGTGGACAAAGCTTGATACCCCACACCAACATTTTTATTGTCTGTTCCATCATCGTTTAGTCCAGCTGCTGTGCCTATGAATACGCTATTACCCCCGTCGTTTAAGGCTATCTTACCTACAACATCAAGTTTTTCTGTTGGAGCTGTCGTCCCGATGCCGACGTTGCCTGTTGAGGCGATAAGTAATCTGCTTTGGGAATTTTTTGCATCGTATATATCAAAAGATCCCTCAACACCTCCCGCTCGCTGGCGTAGGGCCCATCTATTTAACGATGGGTTTAGATTAGTTGGGCTAACCATAGCAATATCCCCCACTACTTGTAAAGTACCATCACTATATACTGTTCCTGTTGCTCCAGCCACTGTTAATTTACTAAGAGGACTAGTCGTACCTATACCGACGTTGCCTGAGGAGGTGATACGCATTCTTTCCAATGGAGCAGTAAGATATGTTCCTCCTCTGGCTTTTGTTGAAAATATTAATGTTCCACCTACATCTGTAGAAGTTACAACATCTGTGTTTCCTTGTATTGTTGCAAGAATGTTATCAAATGCTCGT
>Ga0208795_1000418_pt1 | contig 20922 bp, 8 predicted proteins | sample CB_VirMetaG_6_FD_184541 | JGI IMG/M metagenome (GOLD analysis project Ga0208795, IMG submission 184541) | Freshwater to marine saline gradient viral communities from Chesapeake Bay - CB_1508_2 Viral MetaG (SPAdes) (version 4) | ecosystem: Environmental > Aquatic > Marine > Coastal | place: USA... | reverse complement strand
TTGGGGACTTTATGCTGTTAGACTAGATCTACAGTCGCCAGATGCATATTTTGTGTTTAAGTCTCATACAGAGCATGGGGGAACACCTGATTTTTATCTTACTTCAAGTGTTTATCCTAATCTATACAATAACGAAAAATGGAACTTTGCCATTCGAACTAGAAGTGCCAAGTTCCCAACTGCCGATATGCCTTCTGGTTCAAACAAGGGCAGTGACGTTGACTTTGGAGTATCTGACACATACACTATTTTAGAACTTTACGGCGTCAACTACGAAGCAGGAATATTAAAGAATGAGATTTTTCTCACTTCCTCCGCTATAGCTTCAGCGTCCTACCTAACTTCTGATAGAAGATACTACATGGGAGCAGCTAGGACAAACTGGACTGGTTCTCTAAATGAAAGAACCGATATAAAAGCTACCTCTTTAAGACATTGGGAGAGCTTCTTAGAAAAGGAAGCCATAAAAGCCCACGCAAGAGATCCTTATAATTTTGGTTCACTAAGACCTTATAGAAGTACTTACCTCTTACAAACTGCACTTACTGGAACAATAGTTCCAGAATTAGCAACTCTTACATTCAATTGGGATTACGATAATGTAACTGGTTCTGATTCTAGTGGCGAGTTTGTTGTTCTAGATAAATCTTCTGGCTCAATCGAGACTTTTGGAAGATATCACGACAATGAAAACAATCCACAGTTTTCTAGAACAGTCGCATTCCAATATCCGGGTAGAGCATATGGTATGCGAACATCCACAACAGGAGTTATAGACAGGGCGTACCTTAGTGCGGAGAGACAGGCATTCCCAGAAAGCTTGGGCTTTCAAGACACAGTAAACATCTTAACAATTCAAGATGAGACTGAATTTACAAGAGATTCAAGACCAATAAATTATTACTTCTCTTTTGAGAAGAGCATGTATTCAACGATAAGCCAAGAAATGTTGAATTTCTTTGGTTCTGTAGTAGAGTTCAACGAACTTATTGGAGATCCAAAGAACAGATACAGACAAGAATACAAAGAGCTTGGTAAACTAAGAGAGCTTTTCTTTGAAAAGGTAGGCAACACTCCAGATTTAGATAAATACGTTGATTATTATAAATGGATAGATGCATCGTTATCTGTAATGTTGCAGAACCTTGTTCCAGCAACTGCAGACTTTTCTGACGGCATAAGAACCATGATCGAGAGTCATGTTCTTGAGAGAAGTAAGTATTGGAGTAAATTTCCAACACTTGAGTTTAAAGTAACAGATCCAGAAGCCGCTGTCAGAGGAATTACAGAATTAAAATATGATTGGGAACATGGGCATGCACCATTAACTGATCAAGAAAGTGATAACTGTCTCTGGTGGAAAGATAGAGCCGAACGTACTAGCCCAACACTATCTTCTTCCGTAGCTAGTGTAAACGTTGGTAGAGATAACATAAGAGAAGTTTCTGAAACCTACAGAACAGCCTCCGCTGGTCCTACATTCGCTCGCTCGACAAGGCAACTTCCTACCACAACCTATGAGGGCTCAACATACGCGATTAGAAGATTTGACGAAATATATAATTTCTTAGGCAACCCGAACATGGTGATACATGGTGGGCCAAACTTTTCTCAAAGAAAGAGATTTGATTTTGTAAGACCTGCACTTGCAGCATTTGAGCAAAATAAACAAATCTTAAACGTAATAACAAATGTTGAGTTAGAAAAAGATTGCGACGATACAGTCATCCCAGAAGAACTAAATAAGCAAAAATTAAATTATACATTTGAGATAGGCAATGCAGATATTGCGTTAGGTCTAAAGGACAACCCATACACACTGGAAGGTGTCGGAGATGTTTACACGCCATTCTCTGCTTACAGTTCTTCTGTTACGACGGGCTATGTTACTGCGCCTATTGTATCTGCTGGAACAAATTTACAAGATGTTTTTTCTGGTAGTATAGAAAACTATCACCATGATGTTGTTGGTAATGACATGGAGGTACCTCTACAATCTCCATTTACAGAAAAGTTCGTTGGTGGTAACCAGTGGCGTCATCAAGATTTGGTATTTGACCCAACACTGACTTCATCTGCTAACAGAGGTGAAGGATGGAGTCTTGCAACTACTAGTAAAAATGAACTTCAAATTTCTGTTCCAAGTGGACCATATTCAATATACACTCGTGGAGAAGGAACAAAAAGAACTATCAACATAGAAAACATTCAGAGATCTTCAAGTGACTCTGGTCATGTTGAGAGTGGCTACGTGTCTGGAACGTTAAGATCAAACAATGGAAACTTTGATAAGTTCTACGATATTGTTCAAACGTCTGGAAGATCTATTAATAATAGATACTTTGTAGATAATGAGGGCGTTTCTACGAGTGGAACCGTTTCAGACACTTTCCCAGCTATTGTAGACTATACAAAGCCAGATAGAGGTAGAAGCGAGCATATTTTCGTTCAACGATTTGCTGCCCCCGGAGGCCCAGAAGTTGCTGGTGATTCTAACGGAGGCTATGGCTTAGACTCAGATTCTGCAGAATTTTCCCCAAGCAACGCTTTACCATTCCGTAACACAACTGTCAGATCCGTACTGAATAGAAATCTATTGACAAATCATACAAGACAGTTTGGTTTTTATAGTGGCTCCGCTGTGTCTGCAGACGATTATTCTGGAACTGGAAGTTATCATAAAACAAACAGAAATCCTCTTAGAAGCCCTGCTCTCGACGGCGCGCTTGGCTATGGGTCAGGATTTGGTTATGCGACTGTCGTTACAGGTGTTGTATACGATAACTATTTCATTACTCACGAGATTCCTAGGATGGAAACTAGCTATGCATGGATTAGTGCTTCTTACACTTCTAGTAATGCATATGGTCACGGAAATCCAGATGGCATTTTCTCTAATTCTGCTGGACTCGGATCCGATATAAACTTTGTCTCTGCATCAGATAATGGATCTAATATCTATGCTGCCGGCAGGCGTGCAATGATAGATTTCTTCACGGATCCGAAGACTAGTTTTGTGCCTACTACTACACACTTAAATACTAACATCGTAGAACCTCATACATCGAGCACCGCTACAGTTGGCTATGAGACTTCTACTCATGTTACGTATTATGCAAATTACGGAAACATAGATACCGAGCCAGATACAGCTTTAATAGAGGGTTCATTTGTACAGAGAATGTTCAATGACAACTTTACAACAGCTTCTATGCTTCATGAAGTTTTGATTCATAGAAATGGCTATTATGGACACCCATCTTGGAAACAGATTAGAGGTGGTGAATCACAACTTGTCAGGAACTATAGAAACAATAATCAAATAACAATAAACCCAACACCGGGTGCAAAAAGATTTAGTGCAACAAGCCCAACAACTTTACTGAAAGACAGATTCGGAGCATTAAAGATCTTTGATGAGCCGTCTGTTGATACTTCTAAAAAGGCTCTGAGATATAACCTTGGAATCGAAGTCGGGTCAGGAGAAAAGGCAGTTGCTATTGAAGTTAGCTATGGCAATATGCTAAATCGCTTTGCGAATAGAGAGCTTAGCGATCTAACAACAAATCAGATTGCTTTGAATAACTTGTACACTCCATATGATACTGTAAAGAAAACATATCTCAATGGAGGGCTAGAAAGCCCAACAACACCAGTAACAAGCTTTTATTCTCTAAAATACAGAGAATCTGTATTCCCAGCTTCTTATAATAGAAGTTTAGAAAAAGTAAGAGAAAGAGAGAATTTCAAAGTTAAGTTCTGGGACAAGACAAGGGAATTGAGAACAACCCTTGGCTTCGAAAAGAGTAGTAGTATGGGTGCTCCATACTCTGGCTTGTTTAACCAATTAACTCAAAGCGCATGGGCACTTGATGCCTCACAGATATTCGAGACAGGTCCAATATGTACAGCATCGAATGCATCGTCAAGCGCAGCCGGAGAGTTGCAAAATGATTATATGCAAGTGCATAATGGCGAAAAGATGTTCATTACCGCCTCTGTTCTTTACTCAAGAAAGCACATGCTTTATTCAACATCTTCAACAATATCTCCATTGCTTGATAACCCGCAAACTGGAAGTACGACTAATACCACTTCTCCTACTAGAAGGCAGGGTGATGTAGCTATATTTGGCGGAAATGCTCTTTGGGAAGCTGATCGTCTTGCTGGAAGAATCAAAACTTCTATAAAAAATGAGTTAGATGATTATGGGAATCCTATTGACACAATAGTTAACGTATTCGAACAGGATTACAGAGAGCCAATAGAACCAGATTATGAAAAGAACATGAGAGAAGCAATTCTACAAAACCAAGACTACTCAGTAATCCCAGAATTTAGAATTAGTGAGCATATGGATTTTTATGGGATTACGCAAAATCCACTAGTAGAAAATAATAGATTGTTTACAATTTTTGGAGCTTCCGGTAGTCTTCCGTCTTCAAGTGCAGAAGAAGGCTTCTATAAGGTGTTTTCAAACTCTGATTTCATGAAAAACTTCGAGACAATCTATGAAGACCACAGTGACTTTAGGAAGCCAACAAGAATTACTTTAAGATGTAAAGCAATCAAAAAATTCTTGCCTTATGATGGTTTTTATCCAGCACAAAGAACTATAGATCTCGCAACTCAATTCTCAAAGTCTTTTGGTAGGTTCATGAATGTTGATGGAGGTATTGATGGCTTCGCTTCGGAAGCTTCAACATACGGCAAGGCTGGAATTAGACCTCTGATGAATGCAACTTTCGCTCCCGGTATTTTGTACAATACTATAAAGTCTGGTTTGGCAGTCGACTATGGTGTTTATACTGGCTCATATGAAATTGTACAAAATACCGGCTCTGGAGGTGGTGGTGGTGAACTTTTCTTTGTAGGTCGTCCAATTTCAATTGATGGCGCTGGGAGAGGTACCAGTGGTTATGCTGTTGGCTTTGATAAGAGAATACCTTTTGAGGGCATAATAAGTCCTAGAGAGCATATAGCAAACGAAACATTTGTTGATATGGAGCCACATCCTAGCGCTTCTATGAATTTAACGTGTTCTTGGGACGGTCAGGGAGACCCTCTTTATGAGCTTATGGCAAACAATTTCTTTGCAGAGTCTATTAATATGTTTTTGCCGAATGGGCAAATGTCATCTTTTGTTTCCGCTAAAGAATCAGAATTTAGAGATTTTGAAATAGACAAAGTATATGCAATGAGAATTAAGCTCAGAAAGAGCTTCAATCAAGCTAGAATATATGATAACTCTGAAACGGCAAATCAAAGATCTAACTACCCATATCCACAAGTGCTGCCGGAAGAATTTGATCAAGGCCTAAGAGAAACATTTACAATGTATAGTAGACCATCTGCTTTCGGCCCTCCACTATCTGGAAGAAATTTTGAGTTAGTAGATATCGCTAGAGCTAAGGGAGATCCTCTACGAGGTTATAACCCTGCCTATACGCCACCATATTATGATGGTGAAGCATGGTGTGACATTCTTTTCAAAGCGGAATCAACAAAACATACAGTAGCTGACATTCAACAAAAAGCTGTTATAAATAACTTTAGAATTGATAACACAAGATGGTCATACGCTGGCAACGGAAGTAATAACGACCCAACAATGCCATATGATAGGGCTGCTGTTAATCAATATGCAATGCAAATAACTGCATCAATAAATATTCTAGGTGAAGCACAAGTAAACTCTGTTGACTTTGATCCAGAAACTAAAAGACCGCTTCTTGTTTCGGATAGAATAGATGGACGTGAATCGCTTTGGGTAATCGAGCCAAAATTTGAAACTCCAATGTTTAACTTTACTTCAACATCTGGTTCGCTAAGGCCAATAACCGAAGCGGACGGAAACTTAACAATTCCAGATAATGGAAAAGAAACTGTTCCAAGAGGAATGTGGCACCAGTTTGGATTGCCGCCCGCAAGTCCTGATGAAGGTATTTTCATGGAAGTTGTGGATATTCCAAAACAATGGGCAGAAAATAGAGTAAAGATAGGCAGTTCCGCATTCCAAGATACTTACTATAGAACAGAACTTCAGGCTCAGGGCGGAGAATATGGAAGCCTCATTGACCAAATAAAATTTAATAGAACAAGCACAAGACTTGGAGAGGTTAGAGATAAACTAGAAGTTAGCGAAGCAATAGTTGCTATCCCATTTGTTGAATCTGGTGGTGTGAGAAAGTATTTTGAAATATCACAAGATACAATTGATCGTGCTCTAATCGGCGATCCTGTCACTGGAGTTCCAGATAAGGATCCGGGGGATTCCGTAAAGAACCAAATAGATTTGATGCGCAAGTATGTTATACCGCCTCCGTTCAACTTCTTGGATTTCCCAGACCAGATAACTCCAATTGCAATGTACATCTTTGAATTCAAACATACTTTTGACAAAGATGATCTAAGTTATATTTGGCAAAACTTGCCACCTAAAGCTTCAACAAACATTGAATTTGCTGAGGCTACAATAAGTCATCCACTATTGACAAACGAGCTTATGGGCAAACGAGGATCTGTAACCAACAGAGCAGTACAGCCAGAACTACGATGGATGGTTTTCAAAGTTAAGCAAAAGGCTAACATTAATTACAATAAAAAGCTACTAACAAGAGTTGGCACTGATACTGAATTTGCTTTTGATTTCACGATGGGAGGAGTCCCAGAAAGCCTAACAGATGTTAAGTATTCATATAACTGGCCATATGACTTCTTCTCTCTTGTTGAGTTTGCGAGTATTGAAAGCGAAGTTTCATTTGAGAACCCGCCAGATGTTCTTAGCTTAGATTACCTGCCAGAAGCTACAGCAGAACAGATTTCATCTTTTGGAACTAGAGAGCTTGGGGCTGTAGTCAGAAGAAGGATTGACGAAGTTTCAACTTCTTTAGACGAAGAAATATGAAGTAGTCTCTATTTACTATTACAATGACAGCCTTTTTCGATAAAAAACAAGACGTAATTGACATTCAACTTACCAAGTATGGAGAATATCTTCTATCTTTAGGTAAGTTTAATCCTGTATACTATTCTTTCTTCGATAATGGAGTTATCTACGATACAAGATACGCAGCTTTTTCGAGTTCCCAAGGAGATAATGAGGGAAGAATACAGGATACAACTCCTGCGATGAGAACACAGCACTCTTTTGAAGGCAGGGCAGAACAGGTTTTAAGATACAACCAATATGTATCAAATAACTTTCGCCTAAGAGAAGATCAAAAAGTTCGTTTTCCGTCTACTGTTGATAAGCATTTTACGGCACTAAGCGAGCCTTTAGGTAATTCCGATCTATCCTCTGATACAGCGCCAGCTTGGAATATGAGATTCTTCCACAATAAAATGCTAAACTGGTCAACTGCATACACTGGCAGTCAAGTTTCAAAGAGAATACCACAAATTGAATCAGCTATAACATATGAAACAAGAGTTAGGAGCACCGATCAAAAGCCACCAACAGAAAGTTCAGATCCTGTTTTTGATGAAGACGGCTTTATAGTACCCGGAGGCATCTATCAGCCGGTCGAGTCAGATCCAGTTTTGCAAGAAGGCATATTTGCAGACGGAACATTTATTGAAGTAAAGCCTGATCACATACTACTGGAACTGAAAGAAAAGAATACAGAATTTATGATGGAAAACTTTGATATTGAAGTTTATGAAATAAAAGAAGAAACTCTCAAGAGTGGCGAGATAAGAGATGAACTTATTCCTCTAAAGTTTAAAAAGAGAGAGCAACCCATTGTTAATGGGATTCTAGTAGATAGTGTACCTGACAATACAGAATTAGATCCAAGTTATGTTGAATACTATTTTGATATCTTTGTAGATAGTGAAATAGATGAATTGACAATTTGTCAATCTTTACAGCAGCTAAAAGCCGAAGGCATACTGGTAGATACCGAATATAATTGCCCTGATATACCTTCTTATTCTTCGAGAGCTAATACTTATAGCGATGGGCAAAATATAGAGTCAACTAAATGTGAAATAGATAGCCCAGCTGGCTCAGGTAACCCATTAGGAGTTGATTAATGGCTGAACATTTGGATTATGAAGGGGTTTTCGGAAACGACAGCTACGAAGAGCGTCTTATGCCTCTCGTCTATATTGACAGGATCATTTTAGAAAACAACTCTACTCCAATCGAGTCAGAGCAAGATCCACATATCCAGCCAAATCGTGCAGCGCTATCACTATTGAACGACCCCGAATACAGACAAGGAGTTTCAGAAAGTTCCAAACTAGGAAATGGCTGTCTTGTTACTGTTGACTTAGTTGTTAAAGACATTCTAGAGAATGACTCTTTAAGCTCTTGGTTCTATGACGCAGACTTACTCAAATACATGCATGTAAAAATAGTGCAAAGTATAAGTAAACAGCTAACAAACAACTTAATTAAAGGAAACATGTCTGCACTTGGCTTAAGACGAAACAGATCTTTATATACTGAAAAAGTCCTCAGTTTAGAAAATTATTATGATTCTTTACAAAGTTTCTATACTAGAGACAATAATGGTAGGGATTTAGTAGCAGATGTTCCGCTTACCACAACTTTTTCTCTGAAGGATGCGCAACCAAAACATTTAGCTTATTTTGCTTTTTGTTATTTTGACATTGGACGCCTAACGACTGATTATAACTTAAATCTTTATGGTTACAATAATAGGCAAGGAATATTATCAAAAGATATTAAGTCAGAAATAGTAATTGACAACGGAACTGTTGTTGCAGAATCATATGTTTTTTACACTCCAGACGGAAAAATCTGGACAGGGGCAGTTCATCAGCGCAACGGAATGTGGATGGCCGGTAGAGAGCACACCAACTTACCACATCCGATACTAACAAGAGAGACAGTTTTTAATACAAAAGTGCAAGACTTCAGAGATATAGATAAGCCATTAGAGAAAAGTATAAATCTTTCTCCTATTGAATCACTATTTCAGAAAATAAAGAATCCAAATGTTGATAAAGTAAAGTTAGAAGATAATGTTTCGTATTTTTCTAAATTATTTATGAGTAGCGACATTGGAACATCAGGACAGAGGAATTGTAATTTTACATTCTCTCTTGATTTTGAAACTCTTTTCCAGCAAAATAGTCAGTTTGGAAGTTTGTTCAATAAGACAGCTGGCAATATCGAAAAACAAGAAGTGCTGCTTCGTTCTCCAATAGTGTCATTCAAGATATACAGGCAGAGAGTGGATAAGGCTTCTTCTTTTAATAGAATTGGTTCACCAGTAAGAAGCGCGCCTTTCAAAGAAAATGTATACATCGGCTCAGAGCCGGCCCCATTCCTTTTGATAGAGACTGGTGATGTAGACAGAATTTTGAAAAATGTAAAATCAGACTTTGCCTCCATTAGAGAGATACGACTCAAGAACGCTGAAAATTTAAGAACATTTACTGTTTCGGATTTTGATATTTCAAATAGGACAGATGGTTTATATCGCTACTCTGTTGAGCTAACTGTTAAAGATGGCTCAATAGACTATATGAATTCACTTCTTACTGCATTCATAAGAGCAAAAAATGAGTTTGAATTGTACAATGAAATATGTAGTTCTCCTGATTATTACAATCAGCGCAAGAATTCTTTTACTGCTGGACTCAAGAAGCATTACAATCGTATGCAGCTAAGAGACAGGCCTGAGGTCGATGTTAGGAACTACCCGTGGGTAAAAGCTATAGCAAGATTTTGTTCATTCCTAAAGCTTTTGACAAACATTTCAAATTCCGACGCCCAACAAATATATCAAAAGCTCTACAGTTTGTCAAACGCCACTAGTGGTACTCCAGCTGGAGTTAACGCATGCGCTTCGCTATTGAACAAATTTGAAAGTGTTTTAAATACGCTTCTTGGTGATAAATTAGATTTACCTAGTAATTCTGGTACAAAATCAGGAAAGTCAAGCTCAAATGCATCTTTTATATTTGACTCACAAAATTTTGATTCATTGTACGACTCAGAAAACCCTGACAATTTTGGAATAAATATTTTAAATATTGATAATAAAAATGCATTTTCTGGCCCACACACAATAACAGTTGATGACTTTCTTGCAAGAATCGAGAGAGAAAACACAAAGTATTTTACATCTCCAACTACTGAATTGGCGTCAGTTGGCACTGGTGCTGGTGATGTTCCAAGTGAGGAGTTTGGCGATCTGAATACTTATGGCGCATCTTATCTAACTCCAGCTAACGTAATGAATGGTGACAATGTTTTATTTATCGGTAATGAAGTTACTTTAGCATCTGATGTGGATAAGTACACAGATTTTAGTTTACCAATCATTTTAGAGCAACTAAGAAAAACAACTGTTGTTTCTGCTGGTCAAAATAATTTGGCTGCCCAAGACTTTTTAGGTCAACAAGGTATTTCAATTATGCGCCTTGAAGATGAAGATTTAAATGATCCTACATCTGATTTGGTTAGCGCCGTACAGGCATTAGGTGATGACGATCTATTTGCATCTGATGATATAGATTATGATAGCCTAGGCTTAACTGTATCAAACTTGGATATGAACAACTTTGCTGCAACGATAGCTTCTGACAACAACTTGCTAGATTATACTAGGTTTGCTGGCGATACAGGACAAATATCGATTAATTGTTTTAATTTAAATTCTGATTCTTGTGGCACTGTTAGCAGATATTTACCACCCGGTCCTCTTGGCATAATGGGACTTGATCTAGAAAAGATTAGACGCATACCGAACCAAATTAAGTCTCTATTTTTTTCCGCTAACGATACTGTTACAAAAGTTAATTGGTTTGGTCCAAAGTACGATGTTGCAAGCTACTATAAAACAATCTTTATGTTTTTGTGGAATTATCAAACTATTTATAGAGTAGAGTATCTGAGCGGTTTTGAGGAGTCAACTACGGAAGGAACACAGGTTACATCTCCTAAGTGGGAAATTCTAACGTTTAGTGTACTAGAAAATTTGAGAGCAGAAAGTAGTTCTTTGGTATGCAGAGTTGTACCACATTCAGATAAAATCTATGCTCTAAACGAATCCCCGCTATCTAAGATGCCATTATATGGTTCAATTTTCCACATTGCAGCAAATGATATCTCTGCTCAAAGGATTAATAGGCTTAGACCAAGAAGAGTATCTGGTTCCGATTTGTACACACTTTTATTACGGTTTGGAGCGAGTCGCGAAGGTAGTAGTAGAATGAATTCTATGCTGTATGGAAACCCATCACAAAGAGCACCAAAAAACAATTCTGGCAACGTTAAATCACCTAATAAAAATTTACCAAATCGAAATCAAGTACAAAACAGAATTGAACTATTACTTGACGAAGCATCTGGAGTCTGTGTGGCGTCAATACCTTATCCAGAAAGAGTGGAACAAGAGACAGCGAAAGATGAAAAGCCGGAAGCCTTAGTGGCTGAGCCGGAAGAAGAGAAGCCTGTTTTTATAAAGCCAACTCCACAAAAAAATCCTGCACAAGATGATGGTTTTAAAGAATCAGAAAAGATTGCCGAGGTTGATGTAAAAGAAATTGACTATTTGTCAGATTCATATACTCTATACAATTCTCTAATAGAAGATTTTGTTGCTAAAGCGAAACAGCAAAATACTGTTGGTTCGACCGAATTCTCTGTTGAGGAAGAAAAAGTTTTAGAAATAGCAAAGTTATACGTGGGCAATGTTTATGAAATACCGGGCATCGAAGAGCCCAAAAAAGAAGACTCTATTGTTGTAGATAATGTTGTAACGCTCGGAGCAGCCGGGGCCGACATTGGGAGAGTCAGAGGCGATGGAGGCTACTAGGTATGCAGTCGAGTAAAAAGAATGTTTATGTTTTAAGAGAAAATGTTCTCTTTGAGCAAGAGCAGTTAATCAAAGATAAATCAGTTCAGATTCCTCGTAGATTTGTCAATAGACCATCTGACTCTTTAAGGTATTTAACTGGAAAATATTGGGTTAGCACTCCAAAAACTTTAACCTATGGAGATCCAGAGAGAGCGGCAAGATTTGATTCGAATACAGGTGTTGATATTTCATATGGCAAAACACTTGTAAGAATCTTAAGAAATCCTCCTTTTGTTGTCAAGCAACAAAAGATCTGTCTAGTTGGCGATAAGCTAGCTTGGGAAAAGAGAAGCTTTTCTGAATGGCAAGAATTTGTTGCAGGTGTCACGCCTGATAATGATCTTAGTTTTAGAGATTTAAACTTTCGTATAGATGTACCTTTCAACCAAATGGAGCGCAAGAAGATTGGCGATGTTTCTGGAATAGGTTTTGTAGATATTGATTTTAAATATAATTTTTATCAACAGAACTATGAAGAATCAATTATCTCCATAAGAGAAGAGTTTTTACCTAATATTTATTCTTTTATTTCTGATGATATATCAAACAACATGTTATTGTTGAGAACATTACAAGATACACTCGATAGAAAAAAAGCTAATATTAGAAGAAACTTAAGAGATAACCTACAAACTATTAGGCCAACTATATTCACTAAGCAAGTTTATTTTGGATTGGCAGCAAGAGTCTTTAAGAAAGCAAAACAAAAGTTCTTAACAAACTTTTACAAGAAGTATCAAAATTTCATTGTTCCATTTGAGAATTTAGATTTAATTTCTGATATGACATTAAAAGAATCTTTTCCGATGTTTGTTGAGGTTCGTTTTTCTACCGATAGCGTTACTGAAGTTGCTCAGATACTTGAGGATGCAAGCTTGTCAACATCTTTACAGAGACACTTGGCAGCTGGTTTTAATTCCCAAAACTCGTCTTTACTGAAATATCTGGGTGGAACTAGTGACCAATATTTTGTTTCTGAGCAAAACTTATCTTATTTTGCTAATCACACTGGCGGCAATAGGGTTAGAGTTGGCAACTATAAATCTCTAGACTTGATCACTTGGTGGAAAAACTACATGAATGGTTTTATACCAAGAGTTTTTTCTGACCAGACTTTTGTTGGTCCAGATACAAAATCAATCTATATAAGCTCTGGAAAGCAAAATAATAATTTAACTCAAGCTTTAAGTCTGCTGATTTTCTCTGGCAAGCTACAAGAAATTGTTAAAGCTAAGACTAGATCTATCGAACAAATTATGAATGGTGCAGCAGGACACTCAGAAACAGTAGTTTATAGAGTAGCCAAGTATCTTGGCAATGATACAAACTCACAGCCAATACAAAACTATTGGTTTCCGAACTCCAACAACATAGATGTTATTGATTTTGTGGATACACAGGTAAAGTACAATAGAGTTTACACTTATAGAGTCTATGCCTATCAGCTTGTAATAGGTTCTGAATATTCTTATGGTGAAATAAAATATCCAGAGCCAACAACAGAACTTGATTGTCCTGATATTAGCTTCCCTAGACTCGTATGCGATATTGAAAGAGACATACCAGTTATCTATAGAGCACTAGATGCCTTGAATACAAACACAGCTTTTATGAATAGTGTATCTAAAAATCTATTAACTGTATTTGTTTATTCTGGTTCTTTGCGTTGTTTAAGGGATCCAAAATACTTTTTAGATCTTGTAGCGCATGTTTCTGCTAGATTTGGCTTTGATACTGTGGCTTTTGCTTCAAACTTTGCTTCATTCTTAAAAACATATCCAATTGGCTCAATTGAGGAAATAGTGGTCCCAGCTGTGCAGAGGCAAGTACAGCCAGACAATCCTTTTGCTGCATGCATAGACACAACAGCATATCCATTTGTTAAGATAGTTGAAGTCCCATTCTTTTCCCATACTGGTAGAATGATCGATTCACCTTCGCTTCCACCAGATGTTAACATTGTGCCATACAGAGGTGAAAACAACAAATCATTAATATTGCTGAATTCGACAATCGGAGAGCAAGTGACTTTTCCTATTGTGATCGATCCAGAGGATAGACAATACTTTCAGCAAATTAGGAAAAACAACTTTTTAGCTATTAACGAACCAATAACATTCAGATCTGATGATCCTGCAGATTATTTTGAGATTTTAAGGCTAGATTCCAAGCCGGAAAGGTATACAGACTTTACTTCTGCTAGTAAGATTAATCTTACAACAATCATTGATAATAACTCTGGTAAAAGAGCATCTGCGGCTTCTTTTGTAGATAATGTGCAACCAAATAGAAAATACTATTATACTTTTAGAGCAGTGGATATACATCGAAATAAGTCAAATCCTACAAAAGTATTTGAAGTTGAGTTAGTTGACAATGATGGGGCTGTTTATATGATTGTCAATATCATTGACCTTGAAGTAATACCGGAGCCTTATGACCCAACAATACAAGCAAAAAAACTTGTACATATTATACCTAGGATAACACAAGGAGTATTTAATCAGGCGAAGTCTGGTCTAGAAGACAAAGACTCTGCTTTGGCGAAAAGAGGATACGCTCTTGGAGTAGAGGATGAATCTATTTGGGGTAAGAAGTTTAAGATACGATTTATTTCAAAATCAACAGGGAGAAAAATAGATTTGAATGTTAATTATAATATTAGGCATGTTGTTACAGAAGAAGAGAAAGAGCTTAGACAAAGCAAGTAATATAAAAAGGAAACTATTTAAGTTAAATACTATTTAAGGAGTAGGGTAAAACAATGGCATTTCTAGACAACTCAGGTGATATCATTTTAGATGCGGTCCTAACGGACACAGGCAGGATGCGACTTGCACGAGGCGATGGCAGCTTTAAGATCGCAAAATTTGCTTTTGCAGACGATGAAATTGATTATGGGAACTATGACAAGAATCATCCAAGCGGTTCAGCTTACTATGATCTTGAAGTACTGCAAACTCCAATTCTAGAAGCTTTTACTAATAATGGTTCTTCTATGAAGTCAAAGCTTATGTCTATTTCTAGAAATAATCTTCTTTATCTTCCTGTGTTGGAGCTAAATACACTAGCTCCAGAAAATGCAAAATATACTGGTGGCTATTTTGCTGTTGCTGTGGATAGCGATACAGAGAAGAGAGCAACTGGTGGTGATGCAGCCGCAGGCATTACGGGTCAGTTATTAAGCGGCTGGATTCTCGGAGCGACCCTATCTGCCACAACGTCTGTTCGCCTAGACCAAGGTCTAGATACAACTGCAATTTCAGCAGATAATAGCTTAGATGCTGATCTAGTCGAAACGCAGTATATTGTCGAGATGGATAACAGACTCGGAAGTCTCGTATCAACTGTTGGAACAGCAGCAGCCGTTTCCTTCATTGACGATGATAATATTGCTAGCTATTACTTGTCACTTGGAACAGATAGTGAGTTTGTTACAACAAATAGTGCAGGAGCAGCGGATTCTGCTAGCGAAGTAATCTCTGGTCCGAGGGGTACAACCTTAAGGTTCTTGATAAATTCTTCACTTGACTTAAATTCAAGTACCTTCTTGTTCGAGGAGCTAGGCGCTCAGTTTTCTATTACGGCAAATGGCCAAACATATACATATGACTATATCGATACGACTGTCCGCGTAACTGGAGCCACTACTGGCTACAGAATTGATATTCCTATCCGCTATGCGAAGTATAGATCATAAATTCAGTATTTAATAAAGGATAAAAGATGGCTACAATATTTAAGAATTTTTTGAATAATGATGTTGCTACGACTCGCACTCTTTTGCACGAGGCGATTCCAGTTACAGGAACAATTGTTTCTGGCACATATAATAGTGATGGGAATATCAAGAATTATGCTCATGGTATGTTCCAATCTGTTTATGATTACCCATACCTAAGCTCTTCTGCTAACCATATTTTTGATCTTACAGTTGGCTATTCTGCAAATTCCTCTTTATCGCAGTCATCTCCAAATACATACGCTCAGCAGCAGAAAAAGATAAATGTATATAATCAAATGGCTCAACTTCTTGTTGGCCACGATGATACTGGAGCGATCAGAGAATTCGATGCTGATGGAGACTTGTCAGGTGGCACAAAGATACAAGAAGCATTTTTTATCAACTTTGCGAGACTTCTAGGAAAAGACGAAGTAAAGAAAGGATCTTTCTCTATTACATTAATGACCGGCTCACAGCCTCCGTTTAGATCTGAAACGGTAGATACACTAACAATTAGTGATTCTGGCTCGATTAATGATTATAGAGTAAATTCACCGGCTGGAGAGTATGGTATTCTGTATGTCGAGCGCGGTGGTGCTGATGTTAACACTCAAAAGGCAGGCCTGATCTACTACCAAGCTGGTGTCGTTGTATTGACAGCATCTGTTATTGGTGGTCAGTTTGGACCACCGGCATCTAGTTCTTACAACTTTACATCACACAGTGCGTCTGTTGACTCGATGCTCACTGGATCTTCGATTTCTGGTTCCTGTGACGGAATAAGAAATGTTATCCAAACACTTTCTTTTAACAACACTACAGAACTAAACTCTACAATTTATTTCTGCCGTGCTGCTCATAATGAGTATAATTATTCTTCAAATCCAACATATCTAAGCGAGAGTAAGATGGTTGTTAAGAATAAGAGTAGCGACATGCCGGTATCGTATATTACCAGTGTTGGACTCTACTCGGCGGATAACGAACTTCTGGCTGTAGCAAAAATCTCTGAGCCTCTTAAGAAGACGCCAACAAATGAGTTAACTCTTCGTGTTCGACTCGATTACTAAGGAGGTTCGACATGCCTCTGTTCAAGTTTCGAGAATCTGACAAATTCTTTAATGTACTAAAGACACATCCAAAAACAGAATTTGTTGTATATGACGGACAAGTATACCTAAATAATAGGTCTGAAGAATCGGGCAGCTTCTTTCGCTATGTGCCAAATGTTGCTCCCGGTAATGTTAGCCTCTATGAACTGAACGTAGACAGAATCGAAGAGGACACAGGTAGGCTAATTGGCGCTGATCGAGTGGAAAATAAGGGTGTTATATATCCGTACATAACGAAGCAAGGAACCACGTCAGCATTTAAAACAATCTCGACAAAAACATATAATTCTGATTTTTCTTACGGGGATGTTTTAAGTGGTAGCTACCCATTATCCTCTAGTATCATTAGATCTAGTTCAGCAGAAGATTCTCCACGCGCAAGAATAAATGCTCTCAAAGAGACGTTAAATTATTACCAACCACTGAGTCATGCGTACTCTTATGAATCGAGTAGAGGGGATCAGCAGTGGAATAAAGGAACGCAAGCATTAAATCTTATTTCTATTCCATCAATTTTTTATGGTTCTGAAATAAAGAAAGGAACTGTAAAACTTCAATTTTATATTTCTGGAAACTTGATAGGAGAATTACAAGACAAGGCACAAAACGGGGAACTCATACAGGTTTCTGGTTCTGATTACGCGCAAACCCAAGGAAGTGGTTCTGTTGGCGGAGTAGTGCTGTATAGAGAAGGATTCATACTCCTGACTGGAAGTTGGAATCTAGCTCCAGATAAAAGAGACTACATAAACGATCCAACGAATTTAAAGAACCCATCGTGGTTGTATTTCGGAGCAGGCGCTAATGATGGAATACCTGCTGCAATTATTCCTTCTTCAAGTTTTGCTTTGAGTTTTGAGGGCACTCAAGAAGTTCCAAATCTTACAATGCTAGCGCACGCCGAGAAGGGGCAGCTTAATTATTCTGGAAATCCCACATATGTCGAGTGGGAGCAGAGTTCTTCAATAGCAAATCCAAGAACAGGCTCTATGATATATGATGAAAATGAGTTAAAAATCAAAAATGTTGTTAGCTCTTCTTTCTCGCCAAGTACGGCTAGCTTCGCAAAAGAGACCTATATTACAAGAATAGCAATCTATGATGAAAATAGAAATATGATTGGTATTGCTAATTTGGCTAATCCTGTTAAAAAGACAGAAGACAGAGACTTTACTTTTAAGTTGAAAGTAGATTTTTAATGATTTTAGGATTAGATGTATCTACAAGCATTACAGGCTATACGGTCGTGAGCGGTGATAAGATCCTCCTATCAGGGGCTTGGGATACTAGAAAATACAAAGACTTTTTTAAGAAAGTAGAGGCAGTAAAAGAAGGCCTAGAAGAGATTTATGAAACTTACGGACAAAAAATTGAGTCAGTATACATTGAACAATCTTTACAATCCTTTAGATCTGGCTTCTCTTCTGCTAAAACTTTATCTACTCTCTCTCGCTTTAATGGTGTTGTGTCTTGGCTTATATATGATAAATACCAGATCACGCCGGATTACATTGCGGCCACCTCTGCGCGCAAGCTTTGCGGAATCAAAATACCAAAAGGTGAAAAAGCAAAGTCAGTCGTGTTGAAGTTTTTGCTTGACAACGAGCCCTCCTTCAGTGTAGACTATACCAAGAACGGCAACCCAAAGCCTGAGTCTTACGACATAGCAGACTCTATTGTGATTGCCAAAGCGGGGGCAGTATGCGAAGCGAGAAAGTCAGGGTCTTAGCTAATGTTTTTGGTTCGTACATTGAAAGAGGAGATGAACTTCTCTTTATGTGCCCATACTGCGATCACAGAAAGAAGAAATTCTCAGTAAATATTGAGAAAGGTTACTATAAATGCTGGGTATGTGACCAGAGAGGCAGGAATGTTAGCAGGGCCATACGAAAGTTTGGAAATTTTTCTCACTTTAGAGAATGGCAAGAGCTAACTGGTAAATTAAACCTTAGTGAATTTGATAATATCTTCTCACAGAAAGAAGAAGAAGAGACAGAAACTATCATCAGCTTGCCACCTGAGTTCAGATCTTTGGCTAATAAAGACTTACCTCCACAAGCTACGCCCTTTATAAATTATCTTAAGAAGCGTGGTATCACGAGGGGTGATATCGTTAAATGGAAAATTGGTTATTGTTCTGAAGGTGAATACAAAAACAGAATTATTATTCCATCTTTTAACGAAGATGGGCATGTGACATACTTTATTGCAAGGACGATTGTTGGCGATTGGAAAAAGTACAAGAACCCACCAGTCAGCAAAGACATTATTTTCAATGACTTATATGTTGATTGGGAAGAGGATGTAGTTCTAGTGGAGGGAGTTTTTGATGCCATAAATGCAGGAAATTCTATTCCAATCTTGGGTTCCACCATGAGAGAAGACAGTAAGCTCTTTAAGAAAATTCTCTTAAGTGGTGTCAAGATTTTTATTGGTCTTGATGCAGATGCTAGTCAAAAGGCATCAAAAATTATCAAAATGCTAATGTCATATGGGGTAGAAGTATCAAAGATCGATACTTCTGGTTTCGAGGACATTGGGGATATGAACTCAAAAACATTCAATAACAGACTTTCTTCAGCCGAAAAGATGACTTCTGATCGACACTTGATCGATAAGATAATGAGCATCTGAGGTTGACTTAATCCGCAAAACAGTTAAATTACTAATGAGAGGTGTAAGTGAAGTTCGCACATATTGCCGATACGCATATCAGAAATCTTAAATATCAAAAGGAATATCGCGAGGTATTTCGCCAGTTGTACGACTCCCTTAGGAAGGAGGGCGTAGACTATATTGTTCATTGTGGTGATATCGCTCACACGAAGACACAGATCTCACCAGAATTTGTAGAGTTGTGTTCCGAGTTTTTTAGGAACTTGGCTTCGATTGCACCAACGTATATTATTCTTGGAAATCATGATGGCAACCTCAAGAACAGCAATCGGCAGGATGCACTAACACCAATTATTGAGGCACTTGAGCTTCCAAACATTCATTTGCTTAAGAAATCGGGAGAGTATGATTTAGGCAATGGATATTGTTTAAATGTTCTTTCTATCTTCGATGAAGATAATTGGGTTAGCCCAACAAATAAACAGAATGTTAATATTGCCCTCTATCATGGTGCGATTGCAGGGGTACAAACAGATTCTGGCTGGGTAATGGAACATGGTGACCATTCTCCCGAAATTTTTCAAGATCATGACTTTGCTTTCTTGGGTGACATTCACAAGAGGCAAATTATTGATGGCGATGGACGTGTTAGATATTGTGGCTCCACAATTCAGCAAAATCATGGCGAAACCTTAGAAAAGGGTTTGTTACTATGGGATATTCAAAGTAAAGATGAGTTTACTTGTAAGCCTATCATCTTTAAGAACCCAAAACCATTTGTGACGATTGAGTTAACAAAGGATGGTAAGGTTCCAAATGACGATATTCCTGTCGGTGCTCGTATTCGCATAGTTACGAATAACAATCTTCCGCTCGTAAAAATGAAGAGAGCGATTGATCTTGTGAAGCACAGGTATAGCCCAGAGACGGTTACTTTTCTTAACAGAGCTAATGGCACTCGTGGTAACGTTGATCAAATTGTAGAAGATATTAAAAATGAAAATCTTCGCGATATCTCTGTTCAAGAGCGTCTCATTACAGAATATCTAAAAGATCACGAGGCAAACGAGGATCTATTAAAGAAAGTATATGACCTTAACCTTAAGTACAACTCAGAAGCAGTTGATCAAGAAGAGGTCTTAAGGAATGTCAACTGGTCTTTACAAAGTGTTGAGTGGGATAATCTCTTCAATTATGGAGAGGGAAACCAAATCGATTTCACAAAATTAAATGGCATTGTTGGAATCTTTGGAAAAAACTACTCAGGTAAATCTTCAATTATTGATAGTATTCTTTACACAATTTGGAACTCAACATCCAAGAATGAAAGAAAGAATCTTAATATCATCAATCAGAACCGTGAGTCTGGTTCTGGTAAAGCTAGTATTCTCATTGAAGATGTTGAGTACAATATCTCTCGTGATTCAGAGAAATACACTAAGAAGTCAAGATCATCAGGCGATACGATTGAAGCAAGAACAAATATTGATTTTAGTTCTCATGATCGTGTGGCTAACGCTACAACAAGCTTAAATGGTCTAACAAGGAACGATACAGATAAGAATATTAGAAAGTATTTTGGCTCACTTGATGATTTCCTAATTTCTTCTATGGCTTCTCAATTGGACGC
>Ga0208795_1000417_pt1 | contig 20922 bp, 19 predicted proteins | sample CB_VirMetaG_6_FD_184541 | JGI IMG/M metagenome (GOLD analysis project Ga0208795, IMG submission 184541) | Freshwater to marine saline gradient viral communities from Chesapeake Bay - CB_1508_2 Viral MetaG (SPAdes) (version 4) | ecosystem: Environmental > Aquatic > Marine > Coastal | place: USA... | reverse complement strand
AAGAAGTAATCTTCGTTAATACTTAGTGGGTTATATGTTGCGTCTAATGCACTAGCACCGCCATTCTTTGTAGGAATACGACGCTGGTGGATTTCATTTTTAACACGTTCGACAAATGACATAGCCATATGCGACGGCATGTTACCAACGTCAATATAAAACACACGACGCTCTGGCGCACGTTGTACGCGGTAAATTAGAATTGCGTCTTCTAACAATTCTTTTTGCTTGAATACTTTGAAGATGTTTTCTAAAATACTTTGTCCAAATGGCCAAAAGTAATCTAATCCTTCTGTTAAACTTAAATGTACAATGTGTTTAGCATCAACTGCTGATTCATTCATAGCAGTTTCAAAACGTCCTTGCACACCGGCACCAGAACTATTAGGTACATTATAGTTGTACTGTTGTCCGTTTGCTGATGTAGGAATGTTCGATTGGAAGTCGTTTGTTGACTTCTGTGCTACAGTTAAGTTTTCAAAATTAGGGTTAATGTCACGAATTACGTACTGTTCAGGCTTTTTACCTTCACTTTCATTTACAATAACTCGTGCTACTTTGTTAGGTTCTACCCAAAACAATTCAAATGTTTCTGGGTCTCTAACAAATACTTGATCGCCATACTTTAATGTATTGCGGAATAATTTGAAAATTCTTTTGTCAAATTGATTTAGTTTAGCCCATTGTTTTAGCTGTTGCTTTAGAATGTTAACTTCGTTTTCTGTTGGTTTTTCGTTAAAGTTAAGTTCAAACGCTGTACCGTTTTGTTCGTTTTCTTGTGTGCAGAATTCAGCAATAATGTCTAAGCAAGCATTGATTTCCGAGTCCATGTCCATTGCTTCGTATTGATTATAACGTTCAACACGGTTTGGATGTCCTGTGTACACCTCTGGTAATACACTTTCATAATTACGAAATGAAAAGTTTGGTGTATTGCTAGTAGCAGCACCATTGCCCAGTGGGCTAAATCTACCAGTGGTATCAGCAGCTCGGAAATGTTTTTTATAACTCATAGCACTATTTATCCATATGATGTGCGGAGTATCTTTTCGTTAATAGATGTATTTTTTTGTATTTCGTTTATCATTGCATCTAAACGAGCAATTTGCTTTTCCATTAAATCAATTTGTGGGCGGAAATCTCTATTATCAGATATTTCAATCGGTATTGCTCTTCCTTCTAACGGAATAACTGCTTCTGTTCCGTGCAATGTAGCACGATAACCAGATTTTGGTCCGGTCATAATATTACCGCGAGCACCTTCCTGTCCGGTTTCCATTGGAGGAATATTAGTTCCCGATGGAGTTGTTGGCATTTGAACTTCCATTGGATCAAGTCGTTGAACAATTCTACGAATACTTGCTAATAACTCTCGATTAATCCCTCCGTCGGCAGTATACAATCCTTCTCGGTTAATTAATGCATCAATTTCTGCCCGTTTTCTAGTAGAAACTGCTGCTCCTTCGCCAGCATATATATTTTCAAGTTCACTAGCAGTCAAGAACGGTTTTACTGTTGCTGTGTCTAGAGACCGACCAGTGCGCTTGATTGCATCTTCGATTATTTTTCCAACTGTTACTGTGTTTTCAGCCTGTACTTTTTGCGCTTTTATTTCTTCTTGTTTTAACTTATCGTTTAACAAACCTATTTCATTATCGATTGCTTTAATTTTCGCATTTATTTCTTGTAGCTCTAGATCAGCGCCGGTCTCGTGAGCAAATTCATCTATCGGGATTCCAGCCCTTTCTCTGAGAAGTCGATTACGTTCAACGTCAAGATCTCTCATTTTTTCTAACAAAGGACTATTAGCAACTGTAACTTCCGTTGGAACTGTTCCGCCACCGCCGGTATTAGTTGGAACTCCAAACGTACTGTTTACTGCTGTAGTTACAGTTTCAATTGCAGAAGCTAACCCTTTTATTACTGTTGTAGTACCTACCACTGATTGAATTAACGCATCAACTTGTATTGCTGCTGTTTCTAAATCAATTGACGCTTGTACTAAATTCTGGTGACGTTCTTTTTGTACTCTTCTTTGTTCGTCGGTTTCTGTTGATGCGTCGGACATTAATCTTTTTTGATCTTTGCGATTTTCTTCTGCTGTTTTAGCAAAATCTCCAAGAGCAAAATTTGCAATATTAGCATTTCCAGCGAATGCAGTAAATGTTCCTGCATCATCACCTATTGCTTGTGCATATTTGGTAAGCATAGGCATTCGTTCATTAACCCTGTCCTGATATCTTCCAAACGCAGCAACACCTTCTGCACCGGATTTTAAATCTTTGGTTAAATCAAGCATTGCAGATCCAGCGGTATTGAATTCTTTAATAGCCGAACCGCTAGTAATGTAGCCTGATATTGTATCCTGGAATGCTCTTGATTTTTCACCTGTTGGGTCAAGTGCAGCAAATACCGAGTTTACCCTTCTAATTTCTGCAACTTCGGCTGTCCTACCTTGCGCTAAGAGTTCTTGCATTGTAGCATTAAATCTTGCATTTGACATTGCCTGTTCAAATGCTACTTGTTGCTCTTTTCTAGACAAGCCGGTTAACCTAGCAATTTCATCTAACTCTTTTCCGTAGGCTATTGTACTAGCTGTTAGTTGATCTTGTTGCATTACTTGGCGTAATCCTCCTCTACGCAGCATATCTGCATAGAAAATCATAGTTTCGCCAATTTCTTCAGTTGTGTAGCCTAAATTACGTAATGGGCGATCCATTCCACCACGTAGTGTATTCATTGCTTTTGAAACTTCGTCAGTTGAACCTATCACTGATCCAGATAACGCAGCTAATGCACGACTATTCTTTGTGACTAACTCGCTAAACTGGTCCATCGGTAGACCGGCTCTAACAAATCGTTCGGTTATTCCCTGGAATCCTTCACTAAATCCGGACCCAGCTTGAGACAGACGTGCAAATGTTTGCCAGACATCTTCAGTTCGTTTAACAGCTAGTTCGAGGCCATCGCCAAGCACTCCAAGAGTAGCAGCAATGGCTTTTCCTGCACCAGGTACTAATCCTGCTAACCCTTTAAGTCCAGCAGTAACACCAGAAATAATCGATGTTAGCATGCCAAAACTATGTTTTCCTTTAGCTAATTCCGCTGCGGTTTCATACGCTGCAACTTTCATTGCGTTTAAGCCGGAAATAGCGTCAGAAGCTTTTTCAAAACTGTTAGATGTTAGTTGTGCAGATTGTGCTAACTTTTTAAGCGAATCTTCGGTAATTTTTCCGCCGCGAGCGACGTGTCCGCTTAGTAATTTAATTGCTTCGATTGCATCTTCAATTGCTTCTTCTGCACGATTATTTTCTTCAGCCATACATTTTTATACCATAAGTAATATGTACTATTTATAATATAGAACTTTATGGAAAATAACCCTTTAACAAATTATTTCAGACGGCCATCGATTTATATTAAGCTACCAAGTAATGGACGTTTCTGGCCACCAGATGCTCTTGTCAAGAACGAAACTGGTGAATATCCAGTGTATCCAATGACAGCCGTTGATGAAATTTCATATCGTACGCCAGATGCGTTATTCAACGGTCAGGCGGTAGTTGATGTAATTCAAAGTTGTGTTCCAAATATTAAAAATGCATGGGCAATGCCCGGGATGGATTTAGACACTATATTAATTGCAATTCGAATTGCAAGTTATAGTCACGAAATGGATGTCGAAACCTCTTGTCCAAAATGTTCTGAATCTGCTAATTATAGTTTAGATTTGCGTAATGTTTTAGATAATTTAAAGACTCCTGACTATACAAGAACTATCGAACTTGCCGATTTATCTATTTCTCTCAAGCCTTTAAACTACAAACAAATTAGCGATAGTAATATTATTCAATTCGAAGAGCAGAAAATGCTGCAGGTTGTTTCTAATAGCGATGTAGGCGAAGACGAAAAGGTAAAACTCCTTAGCGAAGCTTTTAAAAAGGTTGGACAGTTAACTATTCGAGCATTACGTCAAAGTATCGAAAGTATTCAGACTCCTGAAACCACAGTATCTGATCCAAAATTTATTGACGAGTTTTTAAAAAATTGTGATCGTTCGGTTTTTGATAAAATTCGCGACACCGTTACTAGATTAAAAACTTCTAGCGAATTAAAACCACTGCACGTTAAATGTAGTTCATGTGGTCACGAGTATGATCAACAATTTACGCTCGATATGACAAATTTTTTCGCGTAAGATTGTTAGTCTTGGATTCTGACAAAATTGCCGAGCTTATCGAAAATTTAGATAAAGAAATACTTCAGATTAAAAATGAAGCTATGAAACTGGCATGGCACATGCGTGGTAGTTTGTCGTATAACGAGGCTTTAGCTTTAAGTTTTCACGAAAGAGATTTAATTGCTAAAATGGTTAAAGAAAACTTTGAGACAACAAAGAAAACAGGATTACCGTATTTCTAATGAATTTAAACGAAGCAAGACAGTCAATTATTAATTGGTTGCAAAACTTTATCGAAGTTCCACATCCAGCACTTAACGGATTTCCGCCATGTCCATATGCTAAACAAGCACGAATTAAAAATCAAGTTGATTTTCGCTTAGGCGGAGATCCGTACGTTGATTTGTTAACTCTTAGCAACGAAGGTATGGATGATTGGGAAGTTATTATATACATTTACGATCCAGCGATTTGGGGCGCCGAAGAGTTTAACAATCATATTGATGCTGCAAATAACGGACCAATGAAAAAGAAAGGTCTAATTAGTTTAAGTGATCATCCGGATTATCGCGAAGAACAAAATGGAGTTTGTTTTAATCAAGGAACGTATGCATTAAGCATTTGTGCTCTAACTAAAAATTTAGATGAGGCTAGTGCGCAGTTATACAAAAAAGGTTATTATAGCGGTTGGGATCCAGAATATTTAGATGATTTGTTTACGAATAGAAAGGATCCTAGAAAATGATTTATGCTAGGATACGTCTAGCAGATACAAACTATTCATTACTAGATAATTTTAAATTGCTAGTGGATCCGGACCCTATTGAACTAGAACACATTTATAATACGTACTGTGTCCATAAAGGATTTCGATCTGTGATGCCTATTTTTTCTGAAGAATACACAGATCCAAAAAATAATGTATTAGGCTACTATGACAATAACAAACTTGTTGCATTTAGCTTAATGCGTGTGTATAATAGTAGAAACGTTGAAGCAGTTCAATTTGCGTGGGACTATGTTAATCCTAAGTTACATTTAGGTATTAAAAGTTTACGCAACGAATGTGCTTTTTATAAAAGCCTTAATTTTGAATATTTGTATTTAGGTGAAGCATCTGAGTATAAACGTCAAATGGAGGGTTTTGAAATACTTGGACCGAGGACATAATGGACATTTATCACATCTGGGCTGACAAGTCCGAAGACATCTCAGACATTGACTGGGTAACTAATATGCGTGGCTTTCTTGATCATTTAAAACAAGAAGGCAAATGCGAAGGATATCGCATTACACGTTGTAAAATGGGTTTTGCTTCTATTCCCGATTTGCCTGAATGGCATATCATGATGGAGTTTAAAGATATGGCACAACTCGAAGAAGCATTTAAACGTGTAGCACCACTCAAAGGCGAGCTTGAAACTAAGCATAAATCATTTAACCAATATGTTGATGTAATTAAGCATGCTTATTATCGCGACTGGCCAGATCAATTATAAATAACTTTGTTACGCAATGTAACATGCTTAAAAAATGAAATGTGCTTGTCCGAAAGGACACAAAAACCCCTAACTAGTCTGCCTTAACTGTTAGGGGTTTTTATTATACATTTCTAAAAACTTTTCAGCATACTGGTAATGTTGTTTGGGTCCAGGATGTAATTGATCGTTTCCGTAATCTAAAAATTCATCAAAAATTACTTGTTTAAAAACAGGCAGTTTTATATACTGATAGTAGCTATCTAAATCAGCAGACACCCCAAGCATAATAATATCAGCACCAATACTGCGACAATATTGATACGCACGATATATACTGGTTACAGCATCATATATGTTAGTGTCACTATCTAGATACTCCAATAACCATTTTTTCTCATCAACTGTAATGAAATCAGTAGTTAAATGTCTTGCTACTACGTGTTTAACGTTGTTATTTGAAATTACCGTTTTGCGTATGAATCCAGTAATACCCCAGAATACAACATCACCGGACCGGATGTTAGCCCTGCAAATTTGATCACTGGACCATTGGATGCTTGACCCAGGACAACTTAAATCTGTTAACGGTATTTGTAACTTTTTTTGTATAATGTGTCCGAAAGTTTCTGACTTGTTAACACCAATTCCATGTGCAATACTACACCCAGCTACCCACATCTGTTTACTTTCGCGTTGACGCTTAGGAACGTTCAGCGGAAGGTAATGATCAGGTAACCCAATAACATTCTTGTCTTGTGCTATAAACCTTAGATAACGATGCAAATAATCCCGAGATTGGCTGCTAGACCATTTAAGCGGCTCAACCAGGTGAATATTGTCATAGCTATCAAGTACGCTGCGTAAAAGATCAACGGTTTCTAAGTCGCCTGGCGACGAATATGCATTAACAGGAAGATTGTTAAAGTTAATATTTTTAGCAGTTAGCAGCTCAGAGTTAGGGTTTTGTTCTCTAGCATATCTAGCCAGATAATCCCCAATGTCACCAATATATAATTTCATTGTTTTTATTTAAAGAGATGTGCTATGCACATCTAAGATTTTCGCTTACGCTCAATCTTATTGTTTGAAATCCTAATTAAATTAGAAAGATTTTTTATAACACAGTAAATTTATAATGTGTTAGGGGAACTGCTTTCGACAGATCGTCTGGTCATACTTTGCCCAGAGCGGGCAAAGAGAAAAGAAAACACTTTCGACGAGTGTTACCAGTCAGTGATTAAAAGAGATTTAACTGTGCATTATCTTATACAAATTACGTATATGATGTATAGGATAATATACATTAACGGAGGCGGTTGGCCTGTACCCCCTACTCTAGCCTTATATCCAACGGGAGCTCAACTACACCTAATCACCAATGTAGTGAACCTGCGGTTGCAATTTTGATTAACAGAGCCGCATCTTTTAGCCTTTTATCTTGCCATAAAGTAATCAAACACGTTAGTGAACTACAAAAGTGCATTAGTAAAGTTCACAGGCATATCGTATCGACGTCCTGTTAAGGATAGTGATTACAGTCTGCGTCGTTGCTCGCAAATTAGGTGTCCTCCTCACGTCAGAGAGTGTTACCGCTAGTATTCTATTGTCCCTAGCTAGACTTTATCAACGATGTACTTTGAAAGCGGGTTTACTGGGCGCCAACAAAGTTTTATGAACAAATTTCTTTAAGTTTTTCTTGATTGTGCCTTATGCCTAAGAATGTGCCTAAATCTGTTATAATCCAATTTTTTCCTGAATTTATGCCTGAGTATTGTGTAAAACTTGGTGTTAAAAAATGCCTATGATATGCCTGTTCAAATGCTAAAAATGTACCTTTACGGTTGAACTTCATGAACAATAAGTTCACATCTCCGATATCCGCTGCATCCAAGCACTGAGTTATCCAACCGTCAAGAACTTTGCAGTCACCTGTGTATAGTTGATGCCACGGAAAATCTTTGTAGCTCTTACATTCGGCGTTAAATTTAGAGAAACTAGGAGGGGGAACAATGTCTCCCTTTAACACTCTAATAACACCTTCATGTAAGAATTCTTTGCGAGCGTTGTTTGTACCGCCTACATACGCACCAGAACCCGGAACACGAATAAATGTTTCGTTATAAATTTCAGAAAGCTGGTTGGCAACAACTCGTTCCCAATTACTACCTTTCTGTTTCTGTGGGCTTGGCACGTGCTTACTTATACCTTGTAATAATAATGCAATAAATTACCAGTCTAAAACATGACTTTTATCGTCAAGTTTTTCTGGAGTACATTTAGTCTGGCATTCCTGCCATCTAAATGTTAAAAAATCTGTTGTCCAAAACTTATCATTTTGAATTTCGGTAAATGTCCTATTATGTAAATTAAATTGAGATTTAGCCATATTGTTCCATTCTTGATTATGACCATATCTAGTTGCTACCCAACAACACGGATAAAACTCGCCTTGACTATTTAAAAATACTCCTTTGTTACCAATTAAACATATACCAGAGTAATCTGTTTTTTTCAATGACTCTGCTCTTTGAGCAAAAAGTGGTTTGAGCCATTCACTGCGACGTTCTTTATTAGTAAAATAAATTAAGTCTCGTTCAAATCTATGTCCCTCTGGAATTAAGTGTTTGTCCAATGGTTCTAACTCGTCATTACATCCATAACTATCTGGATATTTGCTTCCAAATTTAGTGCTTTTAGTTAATTGGAATAAGTCAAATCCTTGATTTTTAGCATCATTGATCATACGTTCAATGTGCGATTCGTTAAATCGAAATCCAATTGCACTCCAAACACGGTATGTTTGATGATTATGATCAAAAAATGTATTGATTCCTGTCTGAATACTATCCCAGTTACAGTTTAATCTATACTTTTCGTTACTTTCCTGATCCCAACCATCAAGACTCCAATTAATTTCGTCGTTATAATCGAGAATATGTGCAAGATCTATCCACCATTGTTTGTCTTTATAACTGCCATTGGTTATAATAACAATAGACAAATCTTCATTGATATCTTTAATCCAACGAATAATGTCTAATAGTTCAGAACAATATATTGGGTCACCGTCGTTGCCGCAAAATGTAATTTTTTTAATTTGTTCAATAGTATTTTCGCCTAACTGTTCTTTGAAAAATTTTAAAGTTAATTGTTTGTTTAATAAACTTTCTGGAACTTCTGCACGTGGGCATCGTGGACACTTTAATGTACAACGACTGCTAGGTTCAATATGCCAATGGTCTAATGCTATCGAAGACATGTATTCTCTCTCCACTGTGATTCAAATAAAGATTGGTTATTATCAGTTAGACTGCAATTATCACAACAAATATAATATGGTTCAGTAGACCAAGAATCAGTTAATTTCTGATAGTTAGGACTATCTAAAATTTCTTGTAACTCGCTATCAACTGAATATGCTCTATTACCGATCCAACAGCAAGGGAAAATTTCTCCTTTTGCGGTAACATATAAGCTCTTATCGTCGATTGCATGACATTTAATTTGTGCTTTGCGTTGTGATGGTGTGTGAACCGTATACCCTGATGGTGGTTTAATATTATCGACATTTACTTCATTAAACCTTTTAGATATTTTTGTTCTGAACCACGAGAATCCTAATTCTCGTGCTAAATTTCGACAAGCATCAATTTGATGTTCGTTGTGTTTAAAAACTAACATGTCCCAATGGGCACTGCCGCCACCTTTAATAAATGCTTGAGCATTCTCAATAATCTTAGAAAAATTTACATTACGTCTATATATGTGATTTGTATCTTCTAACCCGTCAATACTAAACACGCAGAAATCCTTAGGCTTATTAAGTATCTTGCCTAGATTATACCACCAGGTGGTATTTTGTATTCCACCATTGGTGTTTAACCCTAACTCCATGTCTGAATTTATAGATCTAAAGTATTCAAAGATTTTTAATGTCTCGCTTGATGCCGCAGCATCGCCAAAATCACCACACATAAACATCTTATTAAGATTTTTAATAAAATCAATATCAAACAAATTTTTGCATTGATCTAATGTTAGCGTACTACGTTGTGTCTTATCATTGTATAATTCATTGCGGACATGCTGCATTGCAGATTGTAGTCGGCTCAATATGTAAGATTTTAATATTAGTTAAGTCAAACATCTGCGGTATCGTATGTTGTAAATCCGTTTTCTTTTACTACTGTTAACGTGTTATGTACACGTCCAATGAGTTCGTCTTTGTGTGATACAAGCCAAACACTCTTAGAACGCTCGCGAGTCATATGCTTGAGAATACCTAATGCGTTCTCGACACCTTGTGAATCTAGCCCATTGTCAATAAGCTCATCGACAAATACAACATTAATTGGCTGATATAATGATTCCCATACATCACGGAATGCCCAACTTAAACTGAGAATAAGTCTGTTACGTTCTCCTCGCGACAAGTTATCAAAATCTAAATCTCTACCTAAGTCTGTAATTTCTACAGAAAGGTCATTTAAGAATTGTACCGTATGTCGCAAGCCAATCTTGTCAAGGTAATGGGTTAACCGTGAGTTTAAGTATGCTAGATTTTGATCAATAATCTTTTTACGAATAAACGAATCTTTGTTTGTAAGCAATTTAAGTAAGAACTCTTGATGCTCTTGTAAATGCGCTAATTCATTTAAACGATCATATGAAACTTCTTGTAACGCTTGTTCTTCCATTTCTGTAATTTGCTCACCGTATGGATCTGTTTCGTTACGACGTGTTTCTAGTTGCGTACGAGCGGTTTCTAATGTATTTTTATGCTCTAGTGCTTCTTGTAGCGTCTTATAAAACGTTTGTGGCTTTGCCCCAAGCTCACCTAGTGCTTGTAATCCTTGATGCGCTTCGTCCCATTGACCCTCGTTAGTAACAATTTGAAGTGCTGCTTGTTGTAAGTCGCCTTCTTTGTCTGCTAAAATTTCTTCGTGTTTAGCATCGTGCAGTTCTTGTCCACACGCATGACACTTGTGATCCTTCAGTGAAGCAATTTCTTTTTCTAATTTTTGAACTTTGGTCCCAAGGCGCTTGTTTTCAGCGTCAATTGAGGTTTGATATCCTTGTAGTGCATCAATTTGTGCTTTCTTTTCGTTATATGCATCAATTTCAGCAAACGCTTTTACTTCTGCTTCGATATCAATATGTTCAAGAGCTTCTATAGATGCTTCATAATCAACAACATCTTTTTGTTGATTATCCAACCACATACGTTGTCTTCGCTTTACAGAATCAATTTGATCCTGAATACGTTGGTTAGCATCTATAACTGCCTGGATACGCAGCTCTTCTTCTTTTTTAAGGTCTTTTGTATTTTTAGCCTGCTCTTTTAATTGTTCTGCTTTTTCGGTAAGCAATGTGATACCAAGCAACTGCTCAATAATATCACGCTGATCGTTAGCCCGCATACTGAGGAAAGGTTCGGTATACGTGTTCAAAGCCACAATGTGTTTAAACATGTTGTGGCTTATACCTAGCAATTCCTCAATAGCTTTTTGTGTTTCTCGTGAATCACCTTGGGCGTTATCGGTTGACTCTTGTTCTTCATTTTCAATGTAGAACTTTAATACGTTAGGCTTGCGCCCACGCTCAATTCTGTACTCTTTGCCGGCATACTCAAACTCTACAGAGCAAAGCATACCTTTGGAATTTGTTTTGTTGATTAAGTTATCGCGTTTAATGTTAGTTAGTGCTACGCCGTAAAACGCATACGAGAGTGCGTTAATAATAGTAGTCTTACCTGTTCCGTTACGAGCACCATCTCCACCTAAATCCATATTGTTGCCTAACACCAAAGTTAGGTCATTGCGGTCAAAATGAACTGCTTGCGTAGCATTACCTACGCTCATAAAGTTTTTAACGGTTAGTGTTTTAATTTTAATCATGCTTTGATATTTTATACGTATTTAGATTATATGTCAATCATAACGATGCAGGCATTGATCAAATAAATCAATTTGATCAGTTAATGCTGCAACCGTACGTGCCTGACAGATTGTGTTTTTGTTATCTAAAATGTTTTCAATGAAAATAAATTTAGAAATAGGATCAATAAGCAACCCATCAAGAAAATCTCCTCGGTCCTGAGATATATGATGCCAAAATTCTGTTTGTTCTGCTCGTAAAAAAGGAACCCAGTCGGTTAGCTGCGTAGATAATTCTAATAATGCTCTCGATACCCCAGGATGCCGATAATCGTCGATTGCTAAAACAGTAGTTTGATCCATTAGTGGTAACACTTTATTGATGTCATGCATTGCGTGTTCGTATCTGTGATTACCGTCGACTAAAATAAAATCGTATTTTTTTGAAAAAACAACATCTGTAGATTCAAATGGTTTATTAATGAAATTTAATTGACCTAGATATTCAGGATAGTGCGCACGAAATAAATCTAAATTGTCAACAGGATCAACAGCATCGACTGTAGCGTTTGAGTTAGCTTCAAAAAATAATCCGGTAGTTAACCCTTGATATATTCCTATTTCTAAAAATTTATTAAATTGAAAATGATTTAATAACTTCCAATAAATTAAACCGTCAACAGTTGAACGCATTGACGACTGTTCGACTATTTTGTCGTACTTTGCATAATTCTTCCAAAATTTAGTATCTTTAAATTTAATCATAAGTTTTGATAAATTTGTAGAAGCAATTGCTTATTATAAAATTCTGAATCTATACTAGTTAATTGATCTGTAATAATTTGGTCAACTGAGTGAAATACAGCGGTATCAACACCTTCATTTTCCGTTTCTTGATTTTTAGATTTTGGTAAAAGGCTGATTTCTCTAATACCATAACCATTAACAAACGTTTCTTTAATGAAGTTTGCTTCTTCATAACTTACATTAATATCTAAATTAACACGAACATGCTGATTATGTTTTAAAACCTGATCAGCATGATCGATTAATGCCGACAAGTCAATTACACGATATGTAGGCTGTGCATCCCACGCAAAGAACTCTGGATTCTGCCCCCATTCGAGTATAGTAGCACCACGTTGTTCGTCGCCTGCGTCAGCAAAGTTATGAGGGAAAGCATTTCCGATATACGAAATGTTACCTTTGTTCTGACGCATATGGAAGTGTCCACTGAACACACGTTCAACGCCTTTAAAATCATCTGCGTTAACTTCGCCTGTGTCGGGCATTTCCACCATAGCATTCATTTTAAAATGTGGTAATTCAAAATGACCAAACACATATTTTGAATTAATCTTCTGAATACGCTTATGGTCGTCGCCAATCAGCCAAGGAACAATAGTTACATCGCCATCAGTAAACCAATCATTAACAACGTGAATGTTAGGTAAGTGCTTTGCCCATTCTGCACCGTGAATATCACGTTTGTCTCTATAATACAAGTCGTGATTTCCAGGTAAGAAATAAAACTGATCAAAAGCAGCACTTAGCTTCTCTAGGCTGCGCAAACTGTAATTGAGTGTGTGTAGGTTAATCGAGGCACGATGATGGTGCCAATCACCCAAGAACATTCCAGTTTCGCAACCTTGATCTTTAGCAAGTTTAATAAACCAGTCTACAAAGTCCTCGCAGTCCTGGTTATGTACAACGCTATTGGATTTTAATCCAAAGTGAATATCCGTAAAGATTGCTGCTTTTTTAAATAAATTCATAAGATATTATTATACATTAAAGTGTTTTAAAATACGATTGGCCCATAATTGATTGCATTTTTTACCCCAGTGTTTATTGTCATCAGCTAAATCAAGTGCTTCGGAACCAAAGTAAAAATTACCAAAATCCAAACACGACGATTGGTCCAATTGCTTATACAAATCTGTTAATATGTTTAATTTGTTAATGATATAATAATCTGGATTGTTGTCAAAATTAAGCATTCTTTTAATTTCCGCCGGGAGAATTATGTCAGCTAACGATGTAATCTCAATCTTAGAGAGATTGTGAATATCCGTAATAAAATTTTGAAATCCGTTAACAAAAAGATAATCAATTTGGTTATGTTTAAAAAAATTTTGTAAGGCAATCATTTTCAGCAACAAATGTTTAACTTCGACATAATCATTGCAAAATTGACTAACTATAATTTTTTCTAGCTGATTTGCTGCTGTTTTATCAGACAAAAAGCCAGTGACCCTGGGCATAATGATAGCAAAATCGTCAACATTATTCTCTCTTTCATACAGCCACAATCTATGCAAACTAGACCATTGTACAATACATCTTTTTGGACGATGTGTTGCACAATACTCTAGTGTACGAAAGAATATTTCATTATTGCTCATACCACCAATAGCGATGTTATCTATTACCCAATTAGTCTTCTTTTTGAGTATATTAACGTATAATAAATCAATATTGCTCTGATTGAACCCCGAAGACTCGCTGTGAGAACATCCGCTGACTAGAGTATCCGCATTAATCATTATCTATATATTTTGTGTCCGGGTTATCGTTTTCAAACTGACGTGTCCACGATGGATTTAATCCATGTTGTTCAAGGATGTCGTCACGAATGTTCTGCATTTTCTTCTCAATGTTTAGTACACGAGTAAACGAATTAGTAACCGCTGCTGTGTAATAAGCAAAAGGATTCTGTGACTTTGCTTCGTTAAACTGTAAGCCAATTTGACAAAGTTGTAGTAATGCTTGCGAACGCATTTCGTCGTTATAAGTATAACCACGCCAGTTGCTTCGTGTAGCGTAACGCTCACAGAGCTTCATATACATCATAGCAAGTTTATCAGTAACACGTCCGTGACTTTTGCTAAAGTGCCCGTCCTCAATAGTGCCCTTCCAGTGGCTACGTGCTACTTCAAATGGGTTTCCTTCTGCATCAATTCTATAATGCTTAAAAGGCGGAAAGTTGCAACGCACAGGAACCATTTCGACATCAGGATCATTTTCATCACAAGTGTCGCAATCTAAATCTTCATCTAAATCCAAATCGTCAAGCAAATCTGCTGCTTTCTTTTTCTTAGGCTTAGTACTTGCTTTTGTGCGCTTCTTAGGACCTAGCGGAATATGTTCATCGGTCATTACACGAATAACAATATCTTCGTTAGTAATAGATTTTGGATCTACAGTTTCACCGGTTAACTTTGTTAATCTTGCTGCACGATTATCACGGGCTTCTTTTAATGTTCGAACATTAATCTTGTCAAAACCGCTGCGTTTACCGTCATCATCTGGTTCAAGGATTAAATCAAAATCCATATCTTGAACCTTGTCGCGATATGCTACAAATGTTGCTTTACTTTTATGAATTTCTGCTAGTATGTCCTTGTTGTTTAAGTAGTTTACTCTTTTTTGTCCAGCCATTTAGGGCTCCTATATCAATACAAGTATTATATAACATCTTTATAAACATGTCAACACTTTTCATAATGTACGCCGTTAATGAACTCCATAAATAATGACATAAGGAAACAACAAATATGGCAACTGTAGTTAGACGTTATAACACAACACGCAACGGTCAAACGGGCGTTGTAACCGAATATGACGACGGCTCTGAATCATTTTCGTGGAGTCAAGAAACTGTCAACAATGTGCAGACTAATTCTGCTGGCCAACCAACTGCCGCTGCTGAAACATATGTTGAACGGAAGTCTACAGTTTATAAAGATACAGCAGAAAGTCTGGCTATTAAAGATTCTAAAGACCGTTTGCAAGCAGAAAGAGCAGCATATAGAGAAACGCTCAAGGATATGGGGTATTCCAACAGAGAGATCCTCACAGATCCTACAATGCGGGAATATAAAGAGCTTGAACGAACATACAACGCAGATTATCTAGCAGCACGACAAGTTGACCAACTCGGAGGAAGTTATAAAGTTACAACTGATGAGTTTGGCAATGAAATTAGCAGAGAAACCCTGTCTCAGGCTGTTCCGCCTGAACCACGATCGCCAACATACAACTACGTCAATTATCCAGATAACGATCCTCAAATCTCAGATCAAGAAACTGTAAGCTCAACTAGCATTCCAGCCACACCAAGTTATGGACCACAAGCAACTTCAAATGTAGCGCCTGATGATGAAATTGCAATTGGATTTGAAGACGAAACAATACCAGAATCGGCCCAGCTTGATAGTTCAAATTATGCAGCTGAACAACGAGCAGCAGTTGAAGCTCAATTAGCACAACGCCAGTCAGAAATTGACGGCACTGCTATGACTGATGAAGAATATGGATATTATGCTAACCCTGCTGATGATCCTAACTTATTCTATGATGATAGTTTAGGTGAATACGTACCTCGTACCGATCGCCCTGAAGATTGGCAAACACGAGATCAAAATGAATTTGTATATAATGATGATACCGGTGAATGGGTACGCAGAGACGAAATGCCTGATAATTGGAATTACGGAACCGAGCCCGTTGCTGATGTACAACGCGATAGTTTTGGTTGTATCATTGGTGTTGAAGAATATGATGATGACTCGGGTACATGTATTCCAATTGGTGGCATTGCTGACCAAGGAACAAATGCTCAACCAGAACCTCTTAACCAGTATGGTTGTGTTGCAGGAAAGGAATATTATGACGCTGACCAAGGAGTTTGCGTTCCTTTTGGTGCGCATGAACAACAAGCCTGGGAGAACGGATGTGACGTAAACTCCGAATATTGGGATCCAGATGCTCTTATGTGCATTAGCAAAGAAGAAGGTCCACCAAGATTAGAGTCAGAAATTGTTGACAACGAATATGACGAGAATGGCTGTATCATAGGCCAGGAATACTATGACTGGGATAATGACAGTTGTGTTCCGTATGATGATACAATGAAGACAGCTTTAGCACATGGCTGCGATCCAGAGACCGAATATTGGGATGAAGAAAATTTAGTATGTGCTCCGCGACCTGAAAACGCAGTAGATCCAGCAGTTGAAGCCGCACAATTAAAACCAAAATCAATATACGAAAAAAGAAGACCCATAGATCCAACTGATTGGAGATTACGTGCCCGGTTAAGTCCATTTGCTACCTATTTGTATAATCATCCAAAAGCAAAACAAGGAATACTTAAACCTATTGCCGAAACAGACGGTGTTATTTTTCCATACACTCCAAAAATTACATATAATGCAGCAGCAAATTATGTTGAAAATAATCTAACACACAGCAACATAAAGCATTATTTCTATTCTGGAAGTGTGGTCAATGACATTCTAATTAATGCACCGTTTACAGCACAAGACACAAAAGAAGCAGAATATCTATTAGGTGTTATGCACTTTTTTAAGGCTTGTACTAAAATGTTCTATGGTCAAGATCAAATGCGAGGAACACCACCGCCGTTATTGTATCTAACAGGATTTGGTGAATACCAATTCAATGAGCATCCGGTGGTATTATCGTATTTTAACTATCAAATGCCAGATGATGTAGATTATATTGCAACTAATATAGGACCGGTAACTAATAAGGAATGGATTGGTAAAAATCAAGAATCAGCCGGTTACCAAAGTTGGGATAGTAAACTCACTAGATTAATTACTAGTCAACTTGACAAAGGTGCACCTCCGATGCTTGAGGACATTCCGGTTGACTTTAAAGATGTAACTAAAACACAAAATGGTGTAACTTACGTGCCGACACGTATTTCGCTTGATTTAACATTCAAGCCAGTTCAAACAAGAAAACAAACCAGCGAAGAGTTTAGCTTAGAAAAATGGGCTACTGGTGAATTATTGAAAAAAGGATTCTGGTAATGGCAACATATTCAACAACAAGTCCATATTATAACACACGTAAAAATGAATTTTACTTAGATCTTATGGCAAATAGACCAATTACAAAAAGATCCGACGATAGGTTGTTTACAATTAATCAAGTTTATCATTTGCGTCCGGATTTGTTGGCGTATGACTTATATGATTCGAGCGATCTTTGGTGGGTATTTGCACAACGTAATCCAAACACTCTAGTGGATCCTCTTTTTGATTTTATTAAAGGAACGCAAATTTATCTACCACAACTCGATACTCTTAGACGAGAATTAGGATTCTAACGTGGCATCAAAAGATTCTGCATATTATGTTGATAAACACGGCGATGTGTTTACAAATGTTATTAAAGATAGTAACGGACAAATAATAAGTGGCATGCGTGTCGAACCCGACACCGGAAACATCTCAGATGTTCCGATGATTTTCATTGGGAATCCTGAACTTACTGCAATTCCTGCTAATAGTAACGATGAATACTTTTCGTGGAAACAAAGTACAAGTTCCGTGGATACTAAAACTAATTCTAGTTTGTCTGACGGTGCATATGTAGATGAAAAAGGTACAGAATATTATATTAGCGACCAGGCTCCGGATACTACAGTACGTGACCTGCCTCCGTTGGCAAATACAGGCCCGCCACCAACATCTGTAAATAGCATTGATCCGCCCCCGCCTACCCCGAGCAGCCCTGGAAATCCAGTCGAGTCGGTATTTAACGCATTACCGCCTGAAGCACAAGCAGTGACACCCGATTCGGCGATTGATGCAATAACCTCAGGACAGTTATTAACTGGTGAAATTCCGCAAGAAGTAGAAGCTCCATTGACTAATGCTGGAGAAATTGTTACAAGTGAAGTTGGGGATGCGGAAATAGCAGAAATAATTAGCGACCCAGAGGATGCAACAACATCTATTCCTGTTGGTGTTGAACCAGCAATAAGAGCATCGGGGGATATGCCAAATGTAGATCAACCTGAATTGTTAACCCCGCTTGATGGTCCAGAAGCTCAAACAACGATTACTAACAAAGAGGAACCAACGACCATTGGCACAGGTGGTATTGGCACCGGAGATAACTACGCCCAGGGATCCGACGACGGTCAAACCAATGGCGCAAACGGAACAGTGGTTGCAGGAGCCGGTGCTGACGGTGGCAATGTTCAAGGAACAGGAACAGGTAGCCCAATTCCAAAAGCATTCATTGAAAAAATTACACCTAGAAGTAATCCATTCAATGGCTTTGCTACAATGACATATTCTGTAAGTGTATATTTTTTAAGTTCAGCACAATTTAGAAAAATAATGACCACTGGTGTTAAAGATGTTGTGGGTCTTGATTTGATTATGCAATCAGGCGGTGCAACCGCAGAAGGTAAAGGGCAATATGGAGCAACTAGAAGTCCTTATTTTTCGCTAGATTATTACATTGATGATATTGAACTAAAAGGGGTGGTATCGGGTACGAGTGTCGGAGCACCGCATAACGTATTTGAAATTTTCTTTAATGTTACAGAGCCAAACGGATTAACATTCCTTGACAATCTCCACGCTGGAGTCCATAATTTTTTAAAGCGTGTTGAAAAAATGTCTGACGATGATATTGGACCAGCCAGCTACACAAATCAACTGTACTTAATGGTTGTTAGATTTTATGGATGGGATGCAAATGGCGAGATGGTCGATGGCACTAAAATTAATAAAACTGAATCAACTAGCGATCCCAAAGCAGTTACTGAGAAATTTATTCCATTTATTTTCAGAGGAATCAAATTTAAACTTGACAATAATTTAGTTCGCTATCGTTGTGAATGCTCGTGCCCGCAATCACATTATGCAATGTCGGCAGCGCATGGAACATTACCGTTTAATGTTGATGTAGCAGGCAATACATTAGGAACGGTATTAGCTGGGTCGGCTAATGCAAAAACTTCAACACTAAATGAGCCTGATGCGGCTGAAACAGCCAGAGATAATGACCAAACAACAGCAGCCCAGCAAAATAATCAGAATAAAAAATCAGAGTATATTAGTTTAGTTGATGCATTAAACAACGAACAACAAAAATTAGTTAAAAAAGGATTACTAACATACCCTAATACATATCAAATTGAGTTTGAACCAGGTTACGGTATTGAGAAGAAAAAAATCATTTTTGATGGTAGTACTAATAAATCTGCAAGTGCTATGCCTTCGACCGACGCAAACCCAAGCGCACCAGAAACTGACCGAGTTAACAAAGAAAATAGAATTGTAAGTTTCCAGGCTGGAACTAGCATTATGCAAATTATTGAACAAACAGTTCGTAATAGTGAATTTATTCGTGAACAACAAAACATTATCATTGACGAAGTCACTAAAAAACCAGTTCCAAAAGATCCAAATAAAAAGAATGAAACATTTGTATGGTTTAAAATTAACACCACAGTATTACCATCAAAGTTAGTTGATCCGATTACCGGTGACTATGCGTATGATATTACGTATACTATTTCACCATATGCAGTTAATACTAATGCCACTGCATATTTCCCGTCAAGTTTTTATAGAGGCGTGCATAAACGTTTCCCATATTGGTTCACTGGAGAAAACACACAAATTTTAAGTTTAAACCAGGAGTTTAACTATATGTACTATACGCAGTTTGGTAGCGAACCAGGTGCGTTAGAAAAGAATTTAGGAATGAACACAATACATGTTGCTAAACGGTATTACATGCCGCACGCTGATGAAACATCCCACGGAGGAGCTAATCGTGTTACTGAACCAGCAGCAAGTATGGCCAGTATTTTATATAGTCCTGGTGATTTAGCAAACGTAACAATAGAAATTATGGGAGATCCGGATTTTATCGCCCAGAGTGAAATATTTTATACTCCGCGTGTTAGACAGAAAGTAGCAGGATTAGACGCCTGGCTTCCGGATGGCTCGGTGAATTACGACGCAAGCGAAGTACTGTTTAGCATCGAATACAACACACCTTACGACTATGATAATGACGGAGTAATGCAGGTTGGCAAGAACAATCCATACAAAAAGTCTAGACTACCGGGTAATGCCGATGGACCAGTGATGTCTATAGCATATAGAGCAAATGAGATTATAACTAATCTAAGTAAAGGTGCCTTTACTCAAAAGATTCAAGGCACGTTGATTTTATGGTCAGACAGCGATAAGATTAAGAGAGACGAAAAAGGAAATCTTGTTACCACTGATACTAAGCGAAAATCAGACATAGCAGAAAGTATGTCAGATGCAGATAAACAAAGATTACTAAAATCAAGTGTAACCGAAACAGACGCAGAAGCCGCTCTTATGGATACTGCATTAGAGCATAATACAGAAATGGACTCAGATCAAACCAAGATGCTGTTAGATCAAGAGGCCGATTTTGCAGTTGAAGAAGATACAGCAAGTGTTCAAGTACCGGATACAGTTTCTGATGATACCCCAGGTGCAACGACAATCGAAGATCACAATGCAGCGATGTTAGAACAACAAAAATTAAATAGTGGGGAACCATTAAC
>Ga0208795_1000416_pt1 | contig 21009 bp, 25 predicted proteins | sample CB_VirMetaG_6_FD_184541 | JGI IMG/M metagenome (GOLD analysis project Ga0208795, IMG submission 184541) | Freshwater to marine saline gradient viral communities from Chesapeake Bay - CB_1508_2 Viral MetaG (SPAdes) (version 4) | ecosystem: Environmental > Aquatic > Marine > Coastal | place: USA... | reverse complement strand
GTACAACAGCCTGAGTGGTGTTGAAAGTGTTTGCAATGGGATACCTACATTTGCACTTAACAATGGATCTATGGTTTGGCCAGTAACGCATCATGATTTGTCGCAGATAGAACACCTGAAATATGATATTGATACTACACAATGGAAGTACGATATTGCATATACACAATGGACTAGTGATGAGCAAATCCGCGGCGAAGCCTGGGCGCACTTAAAGCCATTGATCTTCTGAAAAAACGTTTTTGCGTTTGGCTTTGTAATGGGTCATATATCCATTAAAAATGCCATTGAATGGACTGCGTGCTGTTGCATATTCTGGATTGAGTTCACGATATTTAAACTCTGGATCGCTGCGTAGTGTTCGGATAACTCTGCCAAATACATCACCATCAAAAGGTTTGTGCTGATTAGTAAAATCACGTTCTTGATATATTCTCTGATACTCATCTAAGAATGCTTGCTTATATGAGTTAGAACGATTGATAATAAAAAATCCAGTTTCTACAGAATAATATTCACCTTGCATAACACCTATGTGTGCGCTAAACTGATTTTTGCCAATCAAATCTAGTAACCAGTCGTGTTGAATATTGCCTATGGTAATTACATCGGCATCTACCCAGATAAGATACCCAGTGTCAGATTCAAGATTTTTCATAATCGGCCATGCTTTTTTAGCAAATTTTTTTGCTCTGGTTGCCAATTTCATTTTATGTTGTTGAAATTGATGGTAATCAGAATCCATGGTATCTAGGTTAACTGTTTTGATTCTGGGATGATCCAACTTCAGCTGATCTTCAGTATACACGGTTAATTGCATGTCTTGTGGCCAATAATCTAGCCAAGACTCAATCATTTTCTGTCCAATGGTATTGTAGTAGTCTTGCGATAGACCGGTAATTACGTTAAACATTGATGTCCTTGATTGTTTCTTTGCCAGTTACTATACACTCTTCGATGTTGGCGCGATGATTAAAAATACTTAACCAGTCGTCGTAGCCTTTGTTCTTTTTGGATGGCACATATTCAATAACTGGATAATCGGTCATACATTCAAATTTTTCTGGATGGTAAAAGAATGCATTAATTCCGCTTTTGTCCATGGTTAAGAATTTGTATCCTCGATGCGTCCAAAAGTTTTGCCAAGCACGTATCGATGCACCACATATATGGAATTTGTTATATTTAAATCCTGGACGCAATGGCGGTGCAACAGAAACCTCATCACCAGCCCCATTCATGATTTCAACGCACACAAATGCAGGATTTAAACCAGCGTCCATGAGTGCAACGGTTAACCAATAATCAATACTGTCAATATCAATACTGTAAAAATCAACGTTCTTGCCTGAAATTGCCAAGAGCTCATCCACAGATTTTAAATCAATCATTTCTTGTATTACGGTTACACCACCTGGTGGTTCAACGGATTGGTCTCTCATATCAACACCCACGCCAGACCATCCATGGTTACGAGATAAGTTTAGGCTGTTATTCTGTCTACCATCGCCGTAACCAATTTCTAAAAACCGTTTCTGGCATTCTTTTTGATGATTTGCCAGGTATTCTATAATTCCATCTTCGCCGTGTTGGCTAAAAATTCTTTTTTCGTACATGTTATGTGTTCAGAAGGTTGTTAATTTTATCTTTAGGAATCGTCAGAGTGAATCCATGATGAGATCTTTCTTCAGTATTTTCAGCAAATATGTAATCTGCGAACCATTTGTCTAGCTCTTTGTGACCCCAGTGTGATTTTTCCTCTGCAGGCAATGATTTGAATCTTTTGTCTAATTTGCTACCAGAGTTGGTGCCTAAAAATAAAAATCCGTCTGAGTTCAGATACTGTTGGATATCTGCAAAGAAGAATTTCCATTCTTCTTTGCTCCAGGATTGCGGGCGTTGTGGGAAAAATGCCCTAAATGAAGTAATAATATCATATGTTCCTGGAAAGTTAACGGGTTGCATAGCATATACCATATGCTCTGGCACACTGATGCCCAAAAGTTGATATCCAGCATCATATTCTGGGCGATTAGCGAAATCTGTGCCCACACAATTGTGACCATACAATCCGCAAATAAACGGCCACCAACCTGCACCGGTGCCAATGTCTAGTATTTTTTTCCTTGGGCCATCATGATGCAGTCCTAAGTGATGTGCTGCTCTGAGTTTTTGAATAATAGGTTTGTGAAGATATACATCTTCAAAATAACGGTTTCCATAATTTTTATAAATTTCATGGACCTTGTCTATTCCGCCTGCGGCATTAATTACGTCTTCAATGGTTAATTGTTTCATTCCAATATGCTTCTGATCGTTTTATTAACAAATCTTTGGGTTTGCTGCGCCCCAGATGTTTGCGTTTCCCTTTTAAATGATCCAGGTATGCACCCCATTCACTATTAATAAGTGGGTGCCCTTCGCCCTTAACAATCCCTTCACTCCAGTCTTTTTGCGTAAGTGGCAACTGTTTACGAACAGCATCAAACACAAAACTATCGTGCCATTCTGCTAATGTAAAAATACCATTTTCTGCATCGTCGTAATATTGTTGAAATAACTTTAGAAAGTCTTGCGATCGTCCAGAACGTAAATTAATAGCATATAAGCCACACTCTGAAAACTTTCCACGACGGCCCAAGTAATACAAATCACTATCGCCGTTGATTAAACGATCAATGTCTTCCTGGGCAATAGGACTATGACACACCATGTCTGCATCCATCCAGATCAAGTAATCAGAATCAGTATGTTTTGCTGCGTGAAATATCGAATATACTTTGTGCGCAAAACGAATGGCGTCCCATTTGAATCCTTTACCGGCATCCTTACGCAAAGAGCGTACAGGATCATCAGATACATCGCCATTTGCTTTAGGAACAGCACGCCATTTACGCTTAAACGCAACTAATTCTGGTGAAGCGTCTTCTAAGTTAAATACATTTAGATTTGGCGCAGACTCTGTAACTGAGCAGTTTTCTGCGTAGACGTATAACTTTACTGTGGCAGGCCAATTCTTTAAAAACGAATTGATCATACGTTTACCGTATAAATCATAACCTGCTTGATGAAATGTTGTAACTATTGTATAACTTGTCATTGAAATATTTATGGCTCAAAAAACTATAGGATACTTTCCACGATCTATTGCACTTAATGGAAAAGAAGTAATAGATGCTTTTTTAAAAAGTTGCAAACAAGTAGGACTGCTACCCATTGAAAATGGGATGGATTGCGATTATGCCGTAATATGGAGCGTATTGTGGTCTGGAAGATTAACGAGCAACCAGCGTGTTTATGAACATTACAAACATCATGATAAACCTGTTATTGTAATTGATGTAGGCGCTTTGAGCCGCGGCAATACCTGGAAAGTAGCTGTCAATAATATTAATGCACTTGGGTATTACGGGCATACAGAAAATTTAGACCCAGATAGACCTGCTCAACTTGGACTAACACTAGCACCGGCGCAAACCAATAATAACGGAAAAGTTTGTATTGCAATGCAACACAGAAGTTCAGAACAAGTCAAAGGTATTGATATTGAAAACTGGGTAGTAAAAACTTTTTACAACCTTAGAGAATATACCGATCGTCCAGTAATAATACGCCCGCATCCTCGTTGTCAAGTTAACATGGATAAACTACCTCATGATGTTGTAGTTGAAATGCCTAAAAAAGTCACTGGAACATACGATAGTTTTGATTTGTGCCACAATTGGTATGCATTGATAAATTACAATAGTGGTCCAGGAATACAGGGTGCTATTGCGGGCTGTCCCATAATTGTAAATGAAACGAGTTTAGCATATCCTGTGTCGATGGAATTAAGAGACTTAGCAATGCCGTATAAAGTCAACAGAGAGCAATGGTTTATTGAAATTGCACATACAGAATACACTGTTGATGAAATTCGTGCCGGACTATGGTATAAGCGTTTAGAAGGTGTATTGTGATCGATTGTGCGTGCGTGATACATGGCGATGCATACGACTTTGAATATGTGCATAAGTTATATCGCGGATTACAGAGAGGATTTGGTAAACGTGCAATTACACTACACGTTTATACAGAAGAAGAAAGACCGGTTCCTGCTCCATATATAAAGCATGTTTTACAAGACATGCGTAAGTATAATTGTCGAAAAGGTTGGTGGTATAAAACTCAATTATTTGATCGCAAACAATTCAATGGACAACTCATTTATTTTGATTTAGATGTTGCAATAACAGGTGATTTAAGTTGGATATTAGATTTAGATACAAAATACTTTTGGGGTATACGGGATTTTCGTTATTTGTTTAATCCAAGGCGCAGAGAATTAAATTCTAGCGTTATGTATTTTAATACTGACAAATTCAATTATGTTTGGAGCGAGTTCAAAATTAGTCCTGAAACTTACATGAATCGACTGCACGGAGATCAAAATTTCATTGATCGACAAATTCCACAAGAACAGAAAAAGTTTTTTGATGAAACCCGTGTTAAAAGTTGGCGTTGGGAATTGGTTGACGGTGGATATAATATTGAAACCCGTAAGCATCATACGCCAGGAACAGGCACAAATGTCCCCGCAGACACCAGTATTGCAGTTTTTCACGGGAAACCCAAGCTGCACGAACTAAACGACACATTTATCGATAAATATTGGTAAGTATTTTATATTGGAGAGTATTACAATGGCTACAAGAACAGTAAAATTTTTAGGTAAAGCATATGCTGCATCTGGTGATGTCAGTCTTGCGGTATCTGTCAATGGTAACGAAGTACACAATGGTACAGTTACCACTAACACCCCAACAGGAACAGAAAAAACTGATGACCTTTATGAAATGTTTACATTTGATATAGACACTAGCGTAACTGGATGGATTCCTATTAGTGTATCAGTTTCAAATGGTGAAGCATATTTTGGTATGTTGGAAGGTAATTATGTTGGGTATGAAACAAATGAATCAAGCCTGCCAACCCCAATAAATGTAGATGACGTGGTTCTGGTAACTGCACCAGCAGATTCTTACGCAGATCTTAATATCAATACCGCAGAATCAGATGGAAAACGTAATGTTTCTATTTCTCCAGTCGATGGTGATGTGCCGACCCGTGAAGTAATTGACGGAAGTCAACTTGGCGAATGGCACTATTTGATTGGTGATGGATCTACACTGACATGCGAATACTATATCGATCCGGATCTTGATTCGTCTAATGTTACTATTGACACAATTCGTGCAGCAATTTCAGGCAGTTAATAAACATTAACTTCCGAAGTAAAATAGGGTCTTGACAGACCCTATTTTTTTGAGTATAATTAATGGATTGATAGTCATTAAATGTTGTTGTAGAAAAACAACAAAATCAGTAATTGACATTTTTTGTTTCAGCCAGTAAAATAACGATCTATTCAACACAGCATAAAGGAGTTCAAAAATGAATGTTCTGATTTCACATGGTTCGTATCGTGCAGACAACGGATCTGTACAAGTCATGCACAATCAAAATTTAGAAATGGTAAAGCCTTTGCAACACGGCAAAAAAGGATCCTACATTGTTGTTCGTCCTAACGAAACAATGAACGTAAGTCGTGATACACTTCGTGTAAAAGTTGATGAAACAAACATTCAATTGATCGATTCTCCAGCACCCGTCCAGGTTGATGCTGAAACTGACGAACAAGTCATGGATCGTATCGAAACTCGATTCGAAATTTTAGAAGAAATGACGCGAGCAGCAATCAATAGTGATGTTCGTGCCATGATTGTGGTTGGCCCACCGGGTGTAGGTAAATCGTATGGTGTCCAACGCCAACTTGAAAAATCATCAATGTTCGATCGTCTATCAAGCAGTAAAATTAAATATGAAGTTGTCAAAGGTGCCATGACTCCAATTGGCTTGTATGCCACACTCTACAGTCATGCTGATTCTGGAAATGTGCTTGTGTTTGATGATTGCGACAGTATCCTGCTTGATGATCTGTCACTGAATTTGCTTAAGGCGGCCCTTGATTCTGGGAAGAAGCGCACTATCCACTGGAATGCGGATAGCTCGCTACTGCGCCGTGAGGGTATCCCAGACCGCTTTGATTTCCACGGCGCAGTAATTTTTATTACTAACCTGAAGTTTGACCATGTGCGTAGCAAGAAGCTGCAGGATCACTTGGAAGCACTTCAGAGTCGCTGTCATTATATTGACCTAACTCTGGATTCCATGCGCGATAAACTGTTGCGTATCAAACAAATTCACCGTAAGGGCGATCTGTTTGAAGCATATTATTTTCAAGGCAACGAAGGTGAGCAGGTGATTGAATTTATGGAACAGAATAAAGACTCACTTCGCGAAATGAGCTTGCGTATGGCATTAAAGTTAGCTGACTTGATCAAAGTGAGCCCAGAACGTTGGAAAGACATGGCAGCAGTAACTTGTATGAAAACTAGTGTTTGATATCATACTGAATTAAATACTACTATGGATGTTGTTATAGTAGTATTGCCTAGAATAAACACAGAGTTTGGATTTACTCCCGCTGGGCCAGCAGCTATTAAGGGATGCCTAAACGCTGCCGGTTTCAGCAATTCTTTGATAGATCTAAATCTTGAATTGGAAAAAGCGTACTCAGCTGATCCAGATACCCTGTCTCAGATTGATGGATATTGTGAAAATTATAATTTTCATAACCATCGGTTGTTTAAGGAACTCGATCGTTTTTTTGAAACTTGGGCTAAAAAAATTGTAGATCTGTCTCCATCGTGGGTTGGGTTCAGTGTATTCAGCACTGACAGTTATCGACCTGCTAAACTTCTAAGTTTGAGGATCAAAGCTCTTGCCCCAGACATTAAGATTGTTGTTGGTGGTGGTGGAGTAACTACCACAGCGGGCCCGGAGTTTTTTCAGCACCTAATAGATCAAAAAATAATCGATTATTACATTACTGGAGAAGGTGAAATAAGTCTGATAGAATTACTGAACGGGAATACCTCATATCCTGGTATCAATAACAGCAATCCCATACAAGTTTTAGATATTGAATCACTTCCTTATCCTGATTATAGTGATTATGATCTTCCTTCCTATGAAAACTTTTATGGCAAAATCATGCTGCCTATAACTGGTTCCAGAGGTTGTGTTCGAAAATGTACATTTTGTGATGTTAACAGCCAATGGAATAAGTTTACATATCGTTCAGGTGAAAGTATTGCTAATGAAATTGTTCAGGGTATTGAAAAATACCAGGTAAAAAACTTTGTGTTTACTGATAGCCTGATGAATGGTAGCCGCCGGGCATTTGCTGACATGGTTGCGAGATTGTCTGACTTTAGAAAAAATTTACCAGAAAATAAAAAGTTTACCTATGATGGACATTTTATTATACGAGGCGAAAAACACATGCCTCCAGTAGTATTTGATCAAATGAAGGACTCTGGTATTGGAACACTATGGGTAGGAATTGAGAGCGGTTCATCTAGTGTTAGAGATCACATGAAGAAAGGATTTAGTCAGGAAGATCTGGATTATTCAATGGAACAATTTCACAGATGTGGTATAAAAATCAGAATGCTCATGATTGTAGGCTACCCAACTGAAACTGAACAAGATTTTCAAGAAACATTAGACATGTTCGAACGATACCAGAAGTATCAGAGCGTGATTGAAGAAGTTAAATTAGGGACCACGCTCTTGATATTTCCAGGTACCCCATTATATGATCACAAGGATGATCTGGGCATAACTAACTCTGGTCATGTTAGTAGTTGGGTATATAAAAAGAATCCAACACTTACGTTTAAAGAAAGAATCAGAAGAAGAATTATACTAGAAGAAAAAATTAAAAAGTTAGGATACAACTTCTACAATTCAAACTATCAGGCAAATTTGATATTAATGAAATGGAGAGAATATCAAAATCTAGAATCGTATGAGCTATCTGACAACTTTCAGTTTGATAGAGAGCTTGGTGGATTAAAAACACAAAATGAAGATACAAATATTTTTAAAATTATTCAAAGCTAACAACAAGGCACCTTTATATAACATTTTTTTAAACAATAACAAATATGAACCTGTTGACAATAATGTGCATTCTGTTGTAGAATTAGACATCGATAATGAAAAATTATTAGAAAATAATATCTTGGTAATTGAGCATTATGGTAAAACAGATTTGGATACTAGACTTGATGGTAACACAATTGTTGAAGATTTGGCGATTGAATTAGAAAAGATTATCATAAACGATATTGAGTTCGATCAATTAATGCTGTATCTGAATCCATTTTATCCGGTGTATTCACAAGGATTTTACAAGTACGCCGAAGAAAACAACCTAACTATTGATGACAGATTAAAGACATTGTATTTTGGGTTTAATGGGAAATATTATTTTCAGTTCAAGAAAGAATATAGATCCGATTATTATGAAAAATTATTAAAATTGGAGGAAAATATTTCAAAAGAAAATAATAGCGACATTATTGCAGATGAACCCATAAACCACAATAGTTTTGAGATATTAAAAAAGGAAGTTTTTGACTAGAGAACACAATATGCTATGTTGAACTCCTAAAGTTCTCTAGTTTGTTGGCGCAAGATGAAATACTCTTGCGCCTTTTTTATTTTTATGTTATAATATCGTTATGATACGAAAAGTTATAGATAGAGAAACAGCACATCTATGGATGCGTGAGAATTTACGCTTTAGTCGCTATGATATTAACTTCATGGAAAATGTCGCTCGTTTCATCAATGACAATCGCCCGCTCACTGTTAAGCAAAACGATCTATGGGAAAAGATCGTTCATAAATATCGTAAACAGATCTATAATGAGAGCCAAAAAACACTCACAGATGAAGATATCCTAGCCAAGAAGTGGCGCCAAGGCCCTGTAGAGTTTGACCCCAATTACGCCCCGTTGTTGTGGATTGAAGACGATATTGAAGGCGATGTTATTAAACTTCGTTTTCCATTTAACAAGGACGCAGTTGCTGACTTGCGTACAGTAATTCAAGATGCCGGTCATGACTACGGATTAATGTTATCCTCGGCACACCATGAGTATATTCACTGGGATAGAGACGAACGAGTATGGCGTGGTACGGCGTACCCAACACTAATACGTGACTTGTATTTTTATGCCAAGGAGCATGAGTTTTCTGTTGACAAATCAGTTCAGGATATTGTAGATAGCATCCCTGGAGATGAATTTGATTGGTGTCCATATGCCGAATTACATGGAGATGGCTATATGGTGAGCAATCTAAGTCCTGGACTGTTGCGTGCCTTGCCACCTAATGAGATTACTCTTAACACAATTAGAGATTTAGTTGGATTAGAAGTTACATTAAGTGATGCGCTACAAAGTTATGTGGCACAGAAATATGGATATCATATTGGACGAATTGCTTGTCAACGCGAAGTGCGTATTAATATGAGCGATATCAAATTGGTTAAACAGTGGCTTAGAGAAACAGATAACGACATTTTTGTTGTACATAAGCAGTACGCTGATTATGCTGAAAATTTTAGACTAGAACAACAAACACTCGTTCCTGAAAAGTTTGTAAGTTTAGCAGATTTCAGAAACACAGCGGGCGGCATTGGCGATTATCATGTCTTTAGCAAAGATGGCGATAATTATACATTAGACCATGGAGTTGACTGTGTAGTGTATATGCCAGGAACAGCATTTAATTACGAAGCACTAGCACACATTGCCAAGAAAGTTATTACGGTAGTAGACGATAATGACAACAGAGACTAAATTAAAAATTATATGGGACGATTTACCATCCATTGATGTTGTCTTAAATAATATCCCCCCGTCAGATTTTGTAATCAAATCAATGCGATTTTTACAAAATGTCGATTTGCCCACTCAGGCCTGGGATAATCCGTTCGGAGCAATATATCGAGACAATGAATTTGTGGTAGATCGTCTATATGAATACGCATCTAAACTCAATCTTGATATTGATAAACCTAAAATTATAGATCAAGAATATCTAAATTTTGTTCATAAAATATATGAACAAAACTATGATGGGGATCCTGACTATCTGCAATTCCATGAAACCATCCATCGACTTGAAGAATTGATAAATGGACTGGTTCCACCAAATCGTATAGGATTTGAATATCGAGAAAAGTCTGGTTTATTGGAAAAAGATTTTGATCGATCATATTTAAAATATGCAACACTCAATATCAAGAAAGGAACCTTATATATGTCATGGCAAGAATTGGGGAAAACTCCATACAGGTATTTTATGGATAATGAACCGTCTGACATCACTCGACTGTGCGAATTGGCCAAACCTTGGAATATATTAAAACCTAACTTTTTTGTTAGTATTATTGATAAAGATTACCTTCAAGGCAAAGACCTGAATAAATTTAATGAATGGTTCCAGAAATACAAACAGGACTGGTGTGACTTCTGGAATTTATCTGATTGGACGCCTGAAGAAATGTTTAAAGTAATTCCAGTTGGGTACATACCTGATGTAGACAATTTAATTGAACGATATAAAAATAATATCTTACCCAAGAGATTAATACTGTGTCAAGAATAGCTATTATTGTACTGGACGGAAATTATCTAAATCAGACACTTGCTTCAATTAACTTTGGATACTATGGTGAATTAACCCCGCATCAAGAAATTATTATCTGTTCATCTTGGTCAGACGGATACTGTGAAGCCGTAGAAAAACAATACAGTTACGGGTTGTTCATAAAGGCAGGAACAGTCTTTTATGATTTCAAAGAATTTTGTAAAAGCATTAAAACCTATCCACATAAAGGATTGGTTGGTCATTTAACAGATCCATTAAACGAGCAAGAATATTATTATCTGCATGATCAGTGTTTTTATCTGGATTTATCATTGGTCCAGGAGAATGATTTTGATATTTCGGATTTTGAAGGCAAAAATGTTGTTCGAAGCCAAAATAATATTCATCACGATTACACACCGCTGGTTCTTCAGGAAAAAGCTGGATCTAAATATATTCAAGGTAAACGATTTGGTGAAAAAATAATCTCATCTGTTATTGAAAAAGCCGGCGTGGCAGTCAACTTTAATAATAAGATAAGAGGACTGAAACATTTTATCTACGATGCTGAACAATTACAAAAGTGGATGGAATTTAATAGATCTTATCTGGAATTGGCTGAAAATCAACTCTGGATATTCAACAATGAGCCCTGGGCTGTGTCAGAAGAATCGGTCATAACAACACCAGCCAGTGGCCAATTCTGGATGTTTTCGGCCATAGCACACAATATCCAGACAATCAATTTGGTTGACATAAGCAAAATGCAAATCACATATGCACAAGAGTTATGGAATTACTGGGATGGAGAAAATCTGGGATTGTTTGTTTTTAACTTCATCAAGAAACACAACGTCAGACATTACAATCTGGGCGAGTTGCGTGTCAGAAGCAAAGAAGAATCAATCCGATTAATGAAACAGGAATATTTCGTAAATTTTGTTAATGCAAAATTTACTGAAGTATTAGCACAATATCAGATTGAAGATTTTGGAACAATATGGAAACACGCAAAATCAAAAATACATATATCGTTTAATAACGACAATTTAGTCAAATGGATAGCACACAACAAACCGTCAGGATATGTGTGGGGTTCAAATGTCGATACGTATAAGTATACACTATTAACCACAACCAGAGAAGAATTAAATGAATTCAAAAAATCAATTAACCAGAATGGTTGTCAATAAGTGTAAAGCAAATACCTTTGATTTTATCGGTATTTGTCAAGAAAACGTTACATCAGAATGGATCATAAACCAATCTGGGTTTCCGTATATGAAACTTGACATCACAATCCCCACAGATGTAATTCATGATGAAATCAAAAATATTGAACAGTATTTTGTGGAACATCGCGAATCTTATGCTGAACATCAGGGATGGAAAGGTTTCTGTATTCATGGTAAATCTTATGATGCCACTCGTGAAGATCAATATTACAATGATAACAGACCATATACCTGGACCAGCGAGGCAATAAAATATATGCCACGCACCGTTGATTTCTTTTCCAATCACTGGTTTGGAAATACCTTCCAACGATTGCGTGTTATGAAATTGGAACCAGGCGGTCACATATTTTTGCATCGCGATGTTGCGCCGCCTGGTAGATTGTATCCTGTAAATATTTCCATAACGCAACCAGAAAAATGTGATTTTGTTTTTGAGGATTATGGTGTAGTTCCATTTAGCAAAGGCGATTCCTACATCTTAAATATTGCAAATTCTCATTGTGTCTTAAACGATTCTGATTATCCCAGATATCATATTATCGCACATCACTTGACAACAACAGACAAATATAATACAATGTTGGTTAACTCATTTACCAAGTATATTGATGAAACTAGCACGACTAATAATTAAAGATGAAGTGAACGTTAAGATTGAAGGATTGGATCTTTCAGCACGACAGAAACTCGTGAACAAATTTAAATATGTTGTCCCACATGCACGATATTTGCCAGCCGTTCGTTTAGGACGTTGGGATGGCAAGGTCGCGTTTTTTCAACTTGGTGGTAGTACATATGTCAATCTGTTGCCAGATATTGTGCCTATCTTGGCAGAATATAATTATGATGTTGCTGTTGATGACCAACGAGAATATCGCACAGTATTTGAATTTGAACGTGTAGAGAAAGGCAGTTATTCTCACATCACATGGCCCAAAGGCCACCCTGCAGAAGGTAGTCCTATTGAAATGCGCGATTACCAAATTGAAGTGGTCAATAACTTTCTGGAGAATCCACAGTCGCTACAAGAGATTGCTACAGGTGCCGGTAAAACCATCATGACAGCAGCTCTAAGTCAGCGTGTTGAACAATACGGACGATCGATTGTTATTGTACCTAACAAGAGTTTGGTAACGCAAACCGAAAAGGATTACATCAACATGCAATTAGACGTTGGTGTGTTTTACGGTGATAGAAAAGAGTTTGGTAAGACGCATACTATTTGTACGTGGCAATCACTTAACTCGCTGTTAAAAGCAACCCGCAATCAACAAGCACCTATTTCCATTGGTGAGTTTTTAGAAGATGTTGTTTGTGTTATTGTAGACGAAGTACATCAGGCAAAAGCAGACGCACTTAAAACTCTGCTTACAGGCCCAATGGCAAAGATTCCACTACGATGGGGTCTAACAGGAACCATTCCCAAAGAGGAGTTTGAGTTTCAGGCACTTCACGTAAGTATCGGACCAGTGATTCACAGAATTGCTGCTACTGAATTACAAGAAAAAGGTGTGCTTGCTAATTGCCACGTTAATATTGTGCAGCTACAAGATCATGCAGAGCATGCTAACTATCAAGCAGAACTTAAATTCTTGTTAAGCGATCAAGACAGATTAAATGTTATCGCACAAATGATTGAAGGTATCAACGAGTCGGGTAATACACTTGTTCTGGTTGATCGTGTTAGTGCAGGCACTGATTTGGTGGAACGATTGGGTGATCGAGCAGTATTTGTGAGCGGTGCAACTAAAGCGAAAGACAGACAGGAGCATTACGATGAAATTTCAGAAGCAGACAATAAAATTATTGTTGCAACGTATGGTGTTGCTGCCGTTGGCATTAACATTCCTCGTATTTTCAATCTTGTTCTTGTTGAGCCTGGCAAGTCTTTTGTTCGTGTTATTCAGTCCATTGGCCGTGGTATACGAAAAGCACAAGACAAAGACCATGTCCAGATCTGGGACATAACGTCGACCTGTAAGTTTGCCAAACGTCATTTGACCAAAAGGAAGGCTTTCTATAAAGAAGCAAATTATCCTTATACACAAGAAAAATATGAGTGGAAGTAATATGAAAGATATAAAAATTAATAGTCACACTGGTTTTCAAAAGTTAAAGTCGTGTATAGTTGGCAAGTCGTATCCGCCGGAGTTTTATGATATGATTGAAACCCCGGGTGTGCGAAACGTGATGCAACGAGTAGCTAGGGAAACGGAAGAAGATTACCAAAAGTTAATTGGTATAATTGAAGACTTTGGTGCTACTGTATACAGACCAGACGTAGACCCTACAGATAACTTTAGCAAATACTTAGTAATTCAACCTGACGGAACACGCACATACAATAGCCCACCAATGAACCCTAGAGATTATTTGCTAGTTTATGGCAATACAATGCTGGTTAATCGCCCTCACGGCGAACAGTATATTGATTTTTATGATCATATACTTGATAGAATTGATGGCAATATATTTCATTCTAGAGATTATCCTGTATTGCAACAGATGATTATGCCCTGTGTGACCCGTGTTGGGCAAGACATCTACTTTGACAGAATGCGTAATCAACGTGAAATTATTGATCAATTCTTTAAGGATTACCGTACACACGAAGTACTCACAGGTGGACATTCAGATGGCGTTTTTTGTCCTGTGACTCCAGGATTGATTGTTAGTCTGAGAGATGTGCCTACTTACAAAAATACGTTTCCTGGATGGGAAGTAGTGTATCTGCCTGATCAGAGTTGGGACGCAGTTAAAGACTTTTTGTTGTTAAAAGAAAAGAATGATGGAAAGTGGTGGATACCTGGTGAAGAAAAAAATGACGATCTAATAGACTATGTTGAAACCTGGCTTAAAGACTGGGTAGGCTACGTTGAAGAAACTGTGTTTGATGTAAACATGTTTGTGCTTGACGAAAAGAACGTAATAGTAAACAACCACAACGAACAGGTATTTGAAGCACTAGAACGATACGGTGTTACTCCGCATGTGTGTAACTTTAGACACCGCTACTTCTGGGATGGCGGATTACATTGTGTCACACTTGACTTAGAACGCGAAGGCGAATGCATTGATTACTTTAGTAATTGACTTTTAACATATAATCGTATATAATTATGAGTGGAATTAATGGGTAAACTTTATCAAGAAGTTCACAACTATGTTAGTGACTTTGGTTTAGATGAGATCATTGTTGAAATTGGTAGTGACCGTTGGGAAGGATCTAGTGCATATTTTGCACAAATGGCAAAAGATAATAACACTAAGTTGTATACTTGCGACTTAGATGTAGAGTGCGAATCAAGGCTGCGCAGGCATATTCCAATTGAATTACATCCGTATTATGAATTTTATAATGAAAATGGAACATATTTTGCAGCACAAATGATGTCTCGATTGTCTAAACAATATATCAAAGTATTGTATTTAGACAATTACGATTGGGACTGGAACATTGAAATTGAAAATTCAATGATTGCTAAACAGCGTACTTGGTATGCATTGCAAGGCATTGAGATGAACAATCTTGATTGCCAAACACAACACTTAAATCAAATGCTACACTTAATGCCATTAATGAGTAGAGATGCTGTTGTTTGTTTAGACGACACCTACAGACATAACGGTGTGTTCATTGGCAAAGGCGGAGCAGTGGTTCCTTACTTGTTAGCAATTGGCTACACTATACTCGAAGAAAAAGACTTTGGTGTAATATTAGGTCGCAATCAAAACTAAACTATACTATAATAATACTATGAGAATTCACACACTAGACAATACAGCATACAATTTAGATACATTGCCAGAAGAAATCGATGATATGCGTTTTGCTATTCTTGACAATAGTGATCCCAATAATCCAGACTATTTTTACATTCCGCTTATCTTTTTAGAATCATTTACTAGCCCAGCACTTGTGCTAAAAATTGGCAATAAGCAAATCAAGATGCCATTGGACTGGCAAGTATTAATTGGCGAAGATGACTTAGGAGATTTAGAATCATTACCTTTAACAAGTCTGAATGATCGAGACTTCAAAGTTTATCAATATAATAGTTTAACCAGTTATGCACCCAGTTTTCTTCCAATCGAAATCGTAGATGTATATAATGAGGTAAACTGGTATGCACCAAAACTAAAGAACGGACAATATTTGGCAGTTCCATTGGAAGATGGTGAAAATCCAGAATGTGTTTACTTTATTAAAGATGTTTCACGCAACTGTGAGATAGTAGATTATAATAAAGCGTGGGGTTAAAATGGACAATAATAAAAAAATTGATCTGATAGATTTAGATACAGGTCATACTATGACTGTTGATGTTCCTTACAATTACGATGATTATGACACTTATTCAGATACAGGAACCAACAGTCAACCATACAATATTAACACAGCAGATTTAACCTGGGGTAATATATCTCTTGGTGACAGTAGTAACTCCGCCAATAGAATACGTGTACATGGTGAAAAAGGAACATGGGATGTGGAAGACAGAATCAGAGAAATTGAACGTGTGTTAAACATTCCAGAACGGGATTATGATATGGAAGCACAACACCCAGAACTAACAGATCTTTACGAAAAACACATGCGTAAAATTGAAAAGGTATTAAAGAAATTGCCAGCAGTATCTGAATATGAACGCGAAGTAGAAAAGCATCGTGTGTGGGATGCACTAAAAGGACCAGACAGGAACATCAATGGCGGCCCCTAAACTAGACATTTTTAAAATGCTTGCTGCAATGGATCGCAAAGATTATGATTTTTATGATAATCTAACCGATGAAGAACGCAAAGGCTTTAGTGCCTTTCTTGCACTAAAGTGGGGAGCAAGCGTAGAAGGCTCACGTGAAATTCAACATTATTATCTGGCAGCAGCGAATCATTATTGTAACAAGCATTGGTTTGAAATTAGCAAACATCCAAAATTGCAATGGCTAGAATTATGTGCAGCAAGCCCTGGTATTGGCCCACAACGACATCAATGGCTGGAAATGCAGAAGAAAGATAAAAAGGCTGGCGAGCATGTTAAACGCTTGCTTAATTTATTTCCTGATGTCAAAATGGCTGACATCGAAGTCTTGGCAAAACTGGTTACCAAAAAAGAAGTAGATGAGTACATTAAACTCCACGGAAACGACTGATACATATACTTGCCGATATTGCGAACGTGAATTTAAACGTGAAAGCAGTCTTGCAGTACATGTCTGCGAGCAGAAGAAACGTTTTCAAGAAAAAGACGAACGAGGTGTTCAAATTGGGTATCAAGCATATCTAAAGTTTTTTGAGTACACACAAGGCTCGGCAAAATTAAAAACGTTTGAAGACTTTGCCGGTAGTCCGTATTATCGAGCATTTGTTAAGTTTGGGCGTTATTGTGTATCCATTGGCGCTATTAATGTACCAAAATTTATTGAGTATGTGGTTAAGAACAATAAGAAATTAGATCACTGGGCAAAAGACAGCATCTATCATGAATACTTGATGAACATGCTGGTAACCGAGCGTGCCGATCGTGCGCTAGTGCGAGCAATGGAATATAGCATTACTTGGGGCGAAGAAAATAATGCTAACCCGCAAGATGTAATACGTTTTAATAATCCAAACCGTGTGTGCCAACTCATTACAAAAGGTACACTTAGTCCTTGGGTAATTTATAATTCTTCAAGCGGTATGGACTTCTTGGGTAAACTAAACGAAGAGAAACAAAAAATTATTTGGGAATATATCTACCCAGAAACTTGGGAACGTATTTTTAGCAAGTATGTTGCTGATCAAGAGTATGTAAAAGAAATGTTAAAGCAAGCAGGTTGGTAATGCGTATATTGTGCCTAGGAAATAACACTAGAGATACTGACGATAGAACAACACAGATAGCATATAGTAATTCCAGCGTCAATCACGGATTAATTAATAAGTTAGATTCCTTGATTATCGACGGATTTTATCATACGTCAATATATGATTTAACCGCCGGCGAAATTATTAAATTATCAGAAAAGTTCGATAAAGTTATAGTACTAGGTCAACCTAAAGCTGACTGGTCTCACCCTGATGCTTACCTTAATACAATCGATTTAAAAAACAAAATCAAAAATTTAGAATTTGAATCAGACATTGATTTTGATATCAATTACTGGCAGGATTTAGTTAACAATAATAAAAGTTTCTGCATATTTCCGTTCATTGAATTACTAGTTCAAAATGGAGTAACAACGGTTTGTTGTCGTAGCGACAAAGAAGTAACAAAACTTGATAAAATTGAGGATTTTAATACAAGCAATGAATATCAAGATATTAGAAAAAATTTACTTGCTGGTAACAAAATCGATCATTGCCAATCTTGTTATGATTTAGAAAAACAAGGCATGTTAAGTGCTAGACAACAAGAAACTATAGAATGGGCAAATCGGTTAAATTTAAATTCTGTTGACGATTTAAATAGTTTTGATGGACCTGTGTATTACGAGGTCAGGGCTAGTAATAATTGTAATCTACAATGTCGTATATGCAGCCCTCGTTTTAGTAAGTTGATTGAAAAAGAGTATAATGAAATTGGATTGCATAGTGCGAACATATCATATCAATACACAAATTTTGATTTTGTTAATATTAACAAAGTAAAAAAATTATATGTTTCCGGCGGTGAGCCAACAGCAATGCCTGAATTTTATGAATTTTTACGTAAATGTATTAAAGATAAAACAACCAACTTTGAAATGTTGGTTAACACAAATGGATACAAAGTTAGTAAAACTTTGCTTCAATTAGGAAAAGAATTTAGTAATTTACATTATATTGTAAGTATTGATGGGTTTGAGTTAGCAAATGATTATTCTAGGTGGCCTTCTAAATGGAATACTTTAATTAGCAACATCAAGAAAATAAAAGATAACGGCCATAAAGTTACGTTTAATGTTTCTGTAAGTATTTACACCATTTTTTCTTTTGCTAAACTAATTAAATTTCTAGAGGGCAATTTCCCCGACTCATCTATACACGGGCAATTAGTCATTGGTAAATTATACCCTTTTATTTTTAAGTATAACAAAAAAACAATCAACGATCTTACTACAGTAACCAACACCAATATATACCAGAGTGATAACCTTTTTAAAAGTTTTGTTGATACACTGATTAATTTATCCAAAACGTCTGTAACAGATCAGGTAAAAATACAGAAATTTTTTACGTTTAATGACTTGCTTGATAATTCAAGATCTGTTAAACTTGTAAATTATATTCCGGAACTAGAAGACTTACGCAATGAGCGCCGACATTGATATTGACTTTGGTAACAGATATGCTATATTAAGTCTAATAAAGCATATCCCAGCACGGCAACAAGACCGAAAACATAACTCCGGCGTGTATGTTACACCTATTCCAACAGATCCTGTATGTAATTGCGCAAGTATTGATTATAAGCAAGCAGAAGAGTTAGGATATTTTAAAATTGACCTCCTCAATGTGCATGTTTACGAACACATCAAAGATCAAGCACATTATGATCAATTGATGAGTGTTGAACCGCCATGGCATAGATTACACGAAGCAAAGTTTGTTGAAAAGATTATACACATTAATAACTATGCTGATGTGTTAAAGCAATTAGATGTGAATACTATTCCGCGACTAGCAATGTTCCTAGCGATGATTCGTCCAGGTAAGAAACATTTAATCGGTAAGCCGTGGGTAGAAGTAGCAGAAACTATTTGGGATAAAACAGACGAAGGATATACGTTTAAAAAAGCACACGCAATTTCTTACGCACATCTTGTAGCACTACATATGAATATTGTTAATCAACACGACGAACAAGCGTGATACTCTTACGCTTTTTGCGATTCTTTGTTAAGTCTGATAGACTCGTAACTTGTCCTGAAACGACTTCTAAATTTTTATTGTTAAAAGTTTTTAGATAGGGTTTAAAAACTTCCCAGTCGCTTTTTAAGAAGATGTTAATAGGGATAGTATGATTACTTTCCCACCACCAAATTTCACCCAACTCTAGAAATACTTTCTTTAATTCTTCTTCGTAGATACTACCAAAATCATACATGGTAGTCACTTGATTATCTTGGTTTAGTATAATACCAACGTGCTCGTTTTCTGCATACCGAACTATTGACAAGAACGGGTAACGGTCTGTGATCTTTTCGAATAGCTCAGTATCCATAAATAGTATATAAAGGCTCCGTGATTATGTATTCAACTTTAGCATATTTATACCAACAAACTCAGGTGGTGTTGTTATTGGACAACACTGGGGCCTATCATAATGTGAGGTGGAATCCTGTGTACAGCAAGAACCTAAAAGCCAGTAAAGGCGTTGATAACATTATCCTGTTTAGATTTCTAAATCAAGATCAAAAACCAGTAGACATTACAGGACTGACATTTACTTGTCGGGTGATGAGCAGAGATGGTACAGAGCTACTATTTGCCAGAGACTTAGAAGCAGTTAGTGCTACTCGAGGGCAGGCAAAACTTACAATTACTGAGCAAACACTAGACAGTATTCAATCTCAACTAGCAAATTACTCTATCACAGTAGACCGCTCGACACTAACAGAACCTGTATACGTAGACGACAATGCTGGGGCACGTGGTATAATTTATATTGCTGATGCTGCTATGCCAGAGTTTGTAGCAAGTTCAGAAATAACTCTACCAAGTTTTACAGCAGGACAAACAAACTACAGTTCAGAATGGCAACCAGAACAATACTTACAAACAGTACAATACACAAACAGTTCATTTGTAGGTACTGTAACTGTACAAGGATCGCCCACTGGAACAGAGTGGTATGATTTAACTTCTGCTACATTCGGCAGTGCAGATTCAAACACAAAATACATTAATGTAGAAGGCTTACACAGTTATATGCGGTTGAAAGTTAACAGTACTAGTGGTACTGTTGGCAGCGTATATGTAAGATAAATATTGATATGGCGCAAATTACTACACAACTTTTAGTTTCACAACAAACGCATCCAGGCGATAGCTCTGTTCAAACTGTGACTGGTTCTGCTGTCAAAGGCAACGGCTATTACGGGCAGACTGACGGGCGTCATACTGCGCTATTTTCTGTAACAGGATTTACTGGAACCATTACTATTCAAGGCAGTTTAGTTACAAGTCCTGGTTCTACAGACTGGGCAGACATTACTGTGTTTTCAGACGGCACAACACAAGAAGCCGGTAATACAG
>Ga0208795_1000406_pt1 | contig 21279 bp, 14 predicted proteins | sample CB_VirMetaG_6_FD_184541 | JGI IMG/M metagenome (GOLD analysis project Ga0208795, IMG submission 184541) | Freshwater to marine saline gradient viral communities from Chesapeake Bay - CB_1508_2 Viral MetaG (SPAdes) (version 4) | ecosystem: Environmental > Aquatic > Marine > Coastal | place: USA... | reverse complement strand
TTTCTTGTAGTTGTTTGTCCTCCATTAAAACGAGGTATAACGTGATCAAGAGTAAGTTCATTAAGTTCATAAGTTTCTCCACAATAGACACATTGACAATTGAAGTGTTCCTTGATGGCTCTACGCCACATCCGTTTTGCTTCGGGACTTGTCATTGTTATTAGGTTTTGCAGGTAGTGATCAGGACTTGGTAGAAGGGGCGTCATGCTTTTCTAGCTTTACCGACACGGGCACGATTTTTAGAAGCAGGTTCAAGAGTTGTTGATCCATCCTTTTTATGGGAGACATCTTTACCATCACCGTTTCCATAAGTACCACGTTTGCGATTCTCTTTATTCAGTTCAGTACGTTTCTTAATTTGTAACTGACTAGAGTCATATTCTTTTTGATATGATTTGTAGTTACCATTAGCGTATTTAGGTCCGCTATAGTTAGACTTTCGTCCCATAGAGCCTCCGTTGGACAAGTGATGGATCAACTTTAGGCATAATAGCAGCTAGTTTATCAAGGGAATTACCTTCCATAGCAACTCCGCTGATATCATTCTTAGCTAACCAATCACACGCCGCCTTTAATTCCTGAGCAGTGGCTTCACCGCTTTTAATTCGATTAAGGAATTCAGTAGTAACGAGATTATGTAACTCGTTAAACATGTCCTCTGTAGCTTTCTTATTGGCCATTTCTCAATGTGAGTTGGTCGAGTTTAGTTTCGATGCGGATCATGTGATCCTCCATCTTTTGAAAAGCGTTCTCAAAATCATCCTTATAGACGTAATGACGTGCCATATCTAGTTCAGCACGATCAATACGGCGGTCAACCGCTTCAATACGTACAATAGATTCGTCAATACGCTTATGTAAGCGATTAGTAAGGGCAGCTAAACCGGTAATTACGGCTAAACCTGCTGCAACACCAGCTTCAATCATGGTCAGACATCAATTTAATAAGTTTCTCAGGGTAGGATGGATCAGTTGCATAACCTTCTTTTTGAAGAAGGCGTGCGCAGTCTTCCCGAGATACGGCTCGGTTGACGCCTTTATAGTTTTTATAGTCCCTGTACCAACGATCTACGAGGTAAGAGACACAAGTTTGAAGGTCTGGGAAGTCAATAAAGCCAGCTTTAATAGTTATCCACTGACCATTGATAAATTCTTTGGTTTCACGCTCAGAACCTTGACCTTTAAGACCAAAATAATTGTGTTTACCAGAAGTATGCTTGCCCCAACCGCTCTCAAGAGCCCATTGAGCAGCTACAACCTCAGGATATTTAGCTCCAGCAGCTTTAGCAGCAGCTTTAACTCCCTTCCAAGTGTTTTCAACAGGAGTAATAGGTCGTGATTGTTGTTGCATAGGTCTGAAGGTCATGAACCAACCAGTACCACTGCCTTCAACTTCCCAACGCTTTAACCAGTTACGCCAAGAGTATTTAACATCTTTACCACCACGTCCAATTGTGACATAACCACCGTTGACGTTATCCATTTCACCATATGGATCGTGGAAGATGCCGTTCTCTCCGTCATCACCAATCAAAAGCATCCAGTGTCCACCGCCTATTGGGTTGGAAACATGTCCTTTATGAAGGATACCAACAGCTACTGGATAACCAGCTTTAAGTTCGTTAAGTAAAGTTTGCTTTATACCCTTTTGATAAAAGGAAGCAAAGACACCGTACTGCTGACAAGCTTTGATTTGACTGGTGTATTGAGTTGTATCACCGTATTTGAGAACCGTTCTCAAGTAATCATCATCTGCATTACTACCCAACAACGCATCAGGTAGGAGATACTTGATAGCCATAGCACACGTAGAGCTAAAGCACATCCGATCTCCATGACCTGTTGCACTATCTGTTTGAGGGTAGTACTGCTTTACTTTTAGCAGTACCATGATAATTACTTAAACGTATCTTTAACACGTTGGATCTTATCATCCTCAGTGCGGTGAGGCTTCAATGCCTCTACAACACGAATGAAGATCTGTGCAATGCTATTTTCACGAAGTTTAGATGCTCCAATGATCTCAGAACCGATAAACAGTCCAAAAAAGATGAGTGCCTCATAGGACACTTTAAGACCAAAGATAGTAAGCATGATTAATACCTATAGGTAAGGTTTACCAGGGGACTCCAGTGGAGGTTGTAGGAGTCAATTTTTGAGAGATCTGTTCGTCAAGTGCAGTGTCGATCTCGGTGACTTTCTCTTCACCAAGTTGATCCTTCACCCAACCAATGACAATTTCTTCAGTCAGTTGGGGATAAGGGATACCATCAGCTTCAGGTGCTTCAAAACCAAGAGAACCATAAGCACCAGCTTGCTCACCATCACGGAAACGAGTCACAGTATAGTGGACCGTGTAGACCGTTCCAATATCATCAAGCTTTCGCTCCATATTTGCAACTTTCCAGACGGTGAAAGGGAAATCAATACCAGGAGTAGACATGTTAAAAAAGTGTGTTTGTGGTGTAAAAAAGAGAGCCCACCGGGATTGGTAGGCTCATGTGAAATGGTTTAGTGAGTAGGACTACGAGGCTTAGTAGGTAATCATTAAGGTGCCATCCGACTTGCGGTAGATGTCACCAGCAACCAGCCCACCAGCCAATGCAGCAGTGTTGTCTGCATATGTAGGAGTGTTGGCGATATTGACAATGCCTGTTGATTTAATCCTCATCCGCTCCGTTGGACTTGCTGCACCATCCGCAGTAGTGGAGAACACTAGGCGTCCCGGCATATCATTAGCGCCAGGGGTGCCGTCTACATAAGCAGTGATGTACGCCCCAGGTACTTGTGTACCATTTCCATCTGCACCGGCAAAACGCAGCTCTCCAAGTCGGTCGTTGACTGAAACAATTGTTGTTGCGCCTACTGCTGTGCCTCGTGTTTTACCAAGTGTAATAAACGATGCAAGGGAGTCATTGCTATTACCAATGAGTTGAATACTTGAAGTGCTTGCCGTAGTTCCTTCAAGTTGGATTTGCCCAGTAATGCCAGCCTGTGTTCTTGCGCTAGAAGTCCCCACCAACAACCGACCACTTGAGTCGATGCGGGCGCGTTCTGATGCGTTTACTACAAACGAAAGCGCATTGACACTGTTGTCATAAATGATCCGACCAACATCGGTATCGTCCGGATCACCCATCTGGATGAAGCAAGAACTTGTATTTGATGCGGTTAAACGAGCGACGCAGTTGCTTGTTGACGTAAGATAGAAGTTATTTGTGGCGCCAGTGCCGCTAACTTCAAGCAAGGCATTAGGACTCGACGTTCCGATGCCGACGCTGCCTCCTTCGGTTATAACCATCCGCACAGACGGGTTAGAGTCAGCGGATGCAGTAGTTCCAAACTCCAGCCTGCTATAGCCACCATTTGCAACATTTGCTGTTGCTTGAATAGTGCTATGGATTTTTGGACCACTGCTACTTGCGTCTGCAGTATAAAAACTAATTCTTCCCCAGGGATCAGTCGTTGACCAATCACCTGCATTGCTTGTGGTAGCAATTCGCAGTTCAGTCGGCGTCGGAGAAGCGCTGCCGGTTGCAGAGGACAAATGCAACAACGTGGCTGGGCTACTAGTCCCCAGACCTAGCTTCCCGTCCGATGTGATGCGGAGGCGTTCTAGGCTGTTGGTGTGGAACGTAAGCGGATAGTTGCCAGATACATATACCTGCCCTGTTCCGGCTGAATTGATATGGTAGAAGTTGGTGCTGGCTCCCCCACTATCCTTTGCTATAGCATTGAAGCCAACAACTCCGCTAGTTGTCGCGTTGCCAATGGTTTCAACATAGTAGAAGTTATCTGCATAAAACCTTGCTACTTGCGACGCAGAGGATCGAAGATCTAAAACTGCGCCAGGACTCGCGGTGCCAACACCAACCCTCCCACTCGCATCAACAAACAACCGCCCAGTGCCATTAGTCGAGATGGCTACTTGATCGGCGCCGGGGGAGTAGATGCCATTATCCGTTGTACCGACACTCAACGACGGTGCAGCTGCTGTACCACTAGGTAGAGCCAATGCTCCCGTCATGGTATCACCAGTAAGTTCTACAAAAGTAGAGTCTACATAGTTCTTAGTTGCTGCATCTTGTGCACTAGTTGGGTCTGTTACATTAACAATCTTATGATTAGTAAGGTCCAGATTATCGTTAATCTTTACATCACCTGTACTATCAAAAATGTTATGACTATTAACATCTAGATCTTCTGCTAGCACTGGGAATGAAATACTACCAACAGGTACAGTAACAAAACCAGTACGTTGATCAACAGTAAAGAAGTCACCAACTTTAAACTTACCGTTATGATCTGTTGTAGCAGTCCAGACTTTACCGTCATTTAGTTCAACAACTTGATTAGCTTCAATTGGTACACCACCATTCTCAGGTAGTGCAGTGTAGTCAGTACCACTACCAACGTACTCCATAGTATGACCGCTAGAAGCAATCATAGAACGAAGATAGAAGCTAACAGGTGAGCCACTAGCTACTGCCCCATCAAGACCAAGGTTTTCGTCACGTTTAGAAGGATTAGGACGACTGATTGTTACATCCCAACCTGCTCCATTTGCAACAGAAGAGAGGATTGGATAAGTATTACCACCAATATCCACAAGCATGTTAGTTTGTGGACGGGTAGCACTACCGTGCCAACTAGGATCTGCAGTAGGTGAGCCAATGGTAAACGTAATGTCACCATCATTTGCAGTTGCAGTAGTGGTTGCAGTGAAAATAGCACTGGTAGAACGACCATCAACAACCAAACCATAACGACCGAAGTCAGTGGTAGAAGCTGCAAGGTTAGCTTGACCACCATTCAAACACTTGATGTGGTAATGGTTAAAGAAAGCATAGCTAGAGGTACACTGAGCATAGCCATTATTGGTAACAAAGATACCAGGACCATCCAAAGCAGTGTGTGTATAGCTATCCGTCACCATAGAACGCAACGGGCTGCTAGAGCTAACTGTAGCACCATTAATAAGGATACCACCACCAGAAGGAGCTGAAGTCAAGTCACCTGCTGAACCCTCTCCTGGAGTGTGAGGTGTAAAGTTTACGTTATTAATCCTTGAATCAGAGAAGTTGGTACAGTTCTGAATATAAGGTGACTTCCTAATAATTGCATTAGGGAGAAATGCGAAGTTCCAACCTTGATTAGTAGGTAGACCGTATGTAGCATCAGTGTCAAGACTGTTACCACCACGAGCACCGCTGGCTTTCATACCATTCAAGGTAAGCCCATAAAAATAACCACCACTGTTCACACGGAACATGGTTTCCAGTTCATTAGGCTCTGGAGTATCAATACTATAACCAGCCTGATCTTCTTCTGGAATAGCAGGGTGAATAATACAATTCCTTAGTGAAGTACCAACAATAGCAATGTCATTCTTTTCAATGTCAATCGGGAATGTTTCTCCATAAATACCTGGAGCAACCACAACGACACTACCATCACCATCAGGATCTGCGTTAATATCTTCAACAGCAGCTTTAATGGTTTTCTTAGGATTACTAATACGGTGACCAGTTAAAGTATCATCACCATTAATAGAGTCTACATAAATGACTTTAGATAGTTCTGTGAACGTACCACCAGATACAACAGGTAACCAGGAGGTACCATTCCACATATACAAAGTCTTATCATCATCATTCTGTAACCACGTTTTACCTACTTCCCAGTCGGAACCAGAAGGTGTGGAAGTTTGAATAAGAGTATCAAAACGTCGTGCTGCTGCACTAGCTGTAAAGATGTTTGTATCTGCAGGACTAGGGCTACCAGCGTTCTGCTCAGCATATGTGATGATATCTTCATCTTTAATGCGATCAAGATCTACCGAACTTGCACCAATACCAACAACAATTTGACCTCCACTAGGAGTATTATCAGTAATGGTAATACCATCTGATCCATCAATATCAAGAGTCAACGCGTTATCAATTTTAGAATCAATACGTTGATCAATAGATTCAGTGGTAGCAACTTTAGTATCATCACTTACCCATGTATCAGCAGAATAAATAGTGTTATCAAAACGATCCCAATAGTTATCTAGAAGATACTGATAGACATCATCAGTAACCCCTTGGCAATTGGATTCTTGAATAGCATAACGAAGCTGTTCAAAGTTCTTGTTAAGGTCATCTGAACGAATAGCCGAACCAGGATTGAACAATGCACGAATATCATCAATGTTAGTAACACGACGAATCCGTACATTGTCTACACTTGTTTCATTAGGATCTACAGGAACAGTAGGTGCTGGTGGAGCTGTACCTGTAAATTCAACAATAGTAGGGTTAGCGTCTGTAACTTGCCAAGGGTAAGTCGCATCAGTCTGCGCTATTACGTCCCATTCTTTAGTTGTAGCGTTCCAAAAAGAAACTTGAATTTCAGATTTAAAGATATATGGGAAATCAAACGAAAACTGAGTCTTCGATCCATTTCCTGCTTGAATTGTTTGTACGTCAGCACACGACATGGTTTTAGTTATTTGCGAATGTTGAGAAGTTCACCAGCAATATTTGCTTCTTGAGTCAAAGCACGCTCATTAATACGACTTTCAATACCAATCATTAGTTCAGCATTGAGGCTTTGGAAAGCAAATTCTTCAGCAGCACGCTTAGCATCAGACAAACGAACATGAAGATCATGCCACTTATCCAATGAAACTCTATCGGATGTAATGTTTTGACGACGCATGGTACGAAGTTTTTCAATAGACTTCCAGCTACCAGCATCTTGCATAATACCTTGAATTGAATTCTTAAAGTAACCTTGTTCACCCATCAAACGGAATAGTTCAGACCGCTCAGGAGCAGTTAACTTAACACCATTACGGGTTTTAAAGGTTGTAGACATATCAAATTCAATAGCTTCAAGGAACCTTTCTTCAGGTGATTGCTCAGCGTGAATTTTAATAGGACTATAAGCATTCCAAACACGTTGGAGGAACCCATATCCATTTTTCTTTTCACCCGTTACAGGGCTATAAATAAAGGGTTGACGATTAGAAGGATCAAGACCTGCACCAATAAAACGGTTACGGTTTTCAAGATGACTCTTAAAGTCATTCTCTACTTCCCTCATACCTTCACTAAAGATGCGAGACCACTCACCACGTTGACCTGCAAGTGGACCAAGACTATTGACAAAACCAGCACTCCAACGTTGCAGAGCACCTTCGTTACCACTCAGAATATCCATCAACGGACGTACACTGGACAAACCAGTACGATCAGTAATAGAGGCACCAAGGATAAACGTAGCCTTACCAAGGAACTTCTCAGTAGCTGCTTCACCAAGCATGTCAAAGTTATCTGCTACGTTAGCAACAAATGCCATCCAATCAGCAACAGGACCAAGACTTTCATAGGAATACCATTTACCATCCATTCCTTTGATGGTCCGCTTTTGCCAATTAGAGTTCTTGACACGAGATGCTTGAGCTTCCTTGTCATAAAGACCATCACCACGGATACGATCATTCATAACAAGACCAATAGCTCCACTTACAGCCATAGCACCAACAGCCTTACGTCCCCTAGTCATGTACTTAAGGTCCGCAATCTTTTGTTGCTTAGCAATGGTATCCATGTTAGCTACATCAAAGTTACGTGCTCTGAGTAGTTCATCAACACGCACTTCATCAGCCAACAGGTCTTCCAATTTAACGTAAGCTAGTTCGTTAACATCACGTTGGAATGGTTGCCAAGGACCGTACTTACCACCAATATCAATGATATTCATCCCAGTAGTAGGGAAGAAGAAGAAAGGACGGAGACCAGGTACAATACGAATAAGATCAGTAATACCTTTAGCGAGTGGAGTGTCAAGGTTAAGTGCCATCTCACTAGTGGCATATTTAACAGCTTCATCTGTAATCATTCCACTTTCATCAAACATTTGCTTGTAGTATTTATCAGCAATAGGTTTGACGCTATCTTTAGTAACAGGTTGTCCTGTTGCAATAAGATCATCCATAGCTCTGAAACGAGCTTCAGCTGATGCATTAAAGACACCAGTAAAACCGTCAAGAGCTGTCATAGCATTAGTACCAAAGCGAAGAATAGGATCCTTGCTAAGGTCGTTTAGCATCTCGATCTTACCAACCAAATATTGAAGACCTACATTACCTTCAGCAGCTTGAGTACGGGCAGCTTCTTTTAGAAACTCCATCTCTCGTTCAGATTGCAACGCCAAGTCAAGACGTGTTGCACCCCTTACAGCATCAGGTTCTTTAGATGCTTTCATAAAAAGCTCACCAGCATAAGGCAAAGCTTTCTGGAATGTCTCTAATACAGAACTATAAGCAACCCAACCGCGTTGAACTGCTTTAAGATCACCAGCCATTACAGCCCCAGCAAAGTGGGACACAGGTTGAGAGATAAGACCACCAAAGTTACCAACAAGTGCTTGGATAGGAGTAGAGAATGCAGACAACATCGAGTTGTAAACATTAGACCATACACCAGCCAACAACTTGTTTTCTACTTCAGGATTAAGATTAACAACACCTTTACCAAGGTCAGTAGTCATCTCACTGATGTACCTATTCATCTTAGTAATGGTATCAATTTTACCATCAGTAAGTTCATAAGCCATCAGGAATTGATCCATCAGCTGAGGTTGATTAGTAGCAATTTGCCTCATAGTAGAAGCAAAACGTTGAGAATCATTAAAGATCTTTTGTGCTACTACACCAGCTCCATCAACAGTAGCTTCGTTATAACCTTGAATGTTTTGGAAACCGTTCTTAACAAGTTGAATCAGGTTAGCCTTACGGTTCTTATAGTACTTAGCAGATCCAGACAGCTGTGTAACGTACTGCATAAGGTCAATAATCTTGTCCTGAGCAGCCTCCACAGCAGCTGTACCTTCCATCAGACGTGAGCCTTCTGCAAGGTCAGAGATGCGTCCAGACAGGCTTCCAGCAAGCAAGGATTGAGCACGTGCTACATCCATACTAGTAAGGTCAGCTCCAAAGCCACGAATAGCTTGTGAAGCCAAAGCAAAGCCTCCTTCTGCCATTACTTCCTTACCATCATCAGTGCGCGTGATGTATGGTTCAAGGATCTCTCGAACATCTGCTTTACTCATACGAGGATCAAACAATTGAATTGCAAGATCTTCGTTAGCATCAATAACATCATCAAAGGTAACTTTCCATCCATCACCTTCCATACCAATGCGTCCTGCTTGCTTGAGTTGATCAGCAAGACCAAGGACAACATCTTGGGCATTCTCTCCGCTCTTTAGAGCATATTTAAGAGCAGGTTCAGACACCATATTACCAATACGACCATAGACAGTATCCAGGTTCTTAGCAATACGGGCTTGGTCAATAGCAGCTCCAACAACCCCAAAGTCATCAACAGTACGAACACCAATCTCTGTATAATCAAAGATATCATGTACACCACGAAGAGGAACATCCATCATAGGATTCTCTGAGAGGTTGTAGTAACCTACTTCATCTAATGCCTCTTCTTGCTTAATAGCTGATTGAACAATCGTTTCTTCAGGATCAATAGAAGAAGGACGTGGAGAGTTTGCTTCAAGCCACCTACGTGCTTCAGGTGTCTCTCCTACAAGTTGATTTGATTTACGAAGAGTACTACCAATGTTAGCAAAAGAACCAACAAACTTAACAGCACCTTCTGCAAAACTAGTAAAGATACCAAGACCTACATCTTCGTAGATGTTCTTCTTACGCTTTAGATCAGGTGCATCATCTTTCAACGTTGCCATTGAATCTGGAATCCAGTCAAAGGTCTGAGGAAAGGATTGCTTGAGAGTACCAGTAATGTTATCCTCTTCGTACTCACTGCTAACAGCGCCTACAGCAACACCTGCCAGAGATTCAACCCCTAAAGTACCTGCAGCCTTAACAAAAGCATTGTCACCTAAAGACCAGCCTACACGAGTATTGGCAGCTTGACCACCACGTATACCTAGTTTAGAAATAATAATAGTGGGGGCTACAACTGAAGCAATCTCACGAAGAGCTTGCATGTGTTTAGTTTGAAACTCTGGGGGTTTAGGTACATTTTGACCTGTAACCTTATTGATTAGGTCAACACCAAAGTCAACAAGACCAGCAGGTACTGTCATAGCACCTTCTACAACTTGCCTAGCGGCATCACCAATATCATATCCCTGTTGCCAAGGGAATTGTTGCTCCTGTGGTTGCTGTCCCGTAGGAGCAGCTTGTTGAGCTTGCATAGGTTGTCCCCCCGTGGGGGTAGTCGCTCCAGATTCAGCCATGGCGGCTTGAGCAGCACGAGCTTCTTCAGCCTGCCGCTCAAGTTCCATTTGGGCTTGAAACTCTTCATTGAGTTCCATTTCACCTGGATCGACCCTAAACATCTCTGTAGGATCGTATGCCATAATTAATTAATTAAGATTTAAATTGACTAGCAATTCGACGACGTAAAGATTCATAATTTCCGTAAGGAGTCATATCCTTACTACCTCGGGGAGCTGGACGTAAGAAATCAATAGAGGCAATAGTGCCATCAGCACTAACTACCCTACCAGTACCACCTTGTTGACCGATAATTTGACCTGTCCTAATCATTTGCCCAGGTTGTAGATTTGGTTTAGAAGCTAAATGAGAGTAGAGAACATCTACCTTTTGATTAGTATCAGGATCAATAGATTCGATAACTACATAATTCCCATATCCAGAACCTTGACCGCCTTGGAAACTAATGTCCTTTACAACACCAGGTAGAACTGCTGGGAATTGTTTATCTTCAAAGAAAACATCAATACCAGGTTGACCTGTATCAAAGGTTATTGAAGATACTTGTGGTGAAAATGATTGTAGAGGACGTACTGGTGTTCTCATCAAAGTAGACACTTCTAAAGGTGATCCACTTCTCATTAGTGATGGGTTATTTAACGCTTGAGCGCCTCCGCCATACTTATACATAGCCTTGGCAAACTTCTTACCATGGTTAAGCATCTCAGTCTTTATCGGACCATCAGGCAGCTCACCACGTAGGTAAGCATCGTAGTTACCAGGACCTGCATTATATGCCATAGCAGCTTTAACAGGATCACCGTACTTCTTCAAAAGACCAGCATAGTATTGAGCACCGTAATTGATATTAGCTTGAGGATCTCTCCAATTCTGTTGTGCAAAGAAAGTAGGATGATCCTTTCGACTAATCTGCATGACACCAAAGGAAGAGCCGTTATAGCTAGTACTACCTTGATTAAATCCACTCTCAATCTCAGCCAAAGCTGCAATATAAGAAGGGTTAACACCATTAGCTTGTGCAGCCTGTTGAATAATAGGACCAAGGTTGTTAGGAATAATAGCTGTATTAAACGTGTTAGCCGTACCAAGAGCACGTGCAGAACGGTTTAGACTGGGAGTTTTATACAGAAGCTTCTGGAAGGCAGGGCTAATTAGTTGACTAGTAGTTTGCATTGAAGGTGGAGGTGCAAGCGGCTGCATACCTTGTGCAGCAAGCTGACGATTAATAATCACCATAGGATCCAATCCGTTCGACATACCAGCTACAGCTTGTACATCAGCAGGAACAGTGAATCCAGGACGACCATAACCCTTTACAATTTCCTGTGCCTCTTGTGCAGTAATAATAGAGTCTTTGGTATCAATAACTTTTGCCAACCCTTGAGTGGCAATGTTCTTTTTAAGCTCATTATAACGACGGTTAGCAGCCTCTACACCCGTCATCATACCTTTGTTAAGGTTAGGGAATGTAGGAGTACCACCAGGGGCATCTACCTTACGATACCAAGGACTATTAGGATCACGAGAACCAGCCTTTACTTCAGCATCCAGCTGTTGACCAATAGCGGTTGCAGCTTGGTTAAAGTCCATACCACCAGCAACCGCTTTATCTACACGCTTACGGAATTCAGACCGCATCATAGTCTGAAGAAAGACACTGGCTGGTGTGTTTGGTTTATTAGTACCGTATGCAGTAACACCGTTAGCTGTGGTCTTGAAGGCTTCAGCTGTTTCTTTGTAGATACCAGAGTTGTACTGTGCCTCTTGCTCAGCAAAACGCTTACGGAGTTCACGTCCAGTATCATAGTCAATAGATTCTGCAGCCTCTACAGCTTCTAATGTAATGAGACCAGAAGGAATAGAAAGGAACCGTTTAGCTGATTCTATTTTCTCTACTGCTTCAGTGGTGTAGCTAGAAGCAAATTTAAGCAGTTCAGGCGGGACTTTACCGTGAGTTTCACGGAAGAATTTGATAGCAGCATCAGCATTTGCTTGTGTTGGATCCTCAGTTAAACCTTGAAGAATCCGACGAGAATCTTGTTCAAAAGAAATATTATCAATCTGCATTTCACGCTGAGCAAACCTCATCTCAGCATTAGTACGTGCATCAATAATCTCAGACCACCTTCCAGGCCACTCCTGATCGTAGGTTTTACCATCAGGTCTTAGTACCATATTCCTAACAGCTTCGATAGGAACAGTGAAAGATCCATCAGGTTTTTGATGAGTAGCCCAACCTTTAAGTGCTTCATGAGCACCTGCTGCACCAACCAAAGGATTATTTACTAAGTTTCTGAATGCAATTGGAGCATTCTCTTCAAACCTAGCAGGATCATTTAGTACAATACTATCTTGCTGATCTTTATGGATTGCATAGGTATTCTTAATTCGATTAGCACTAGCACCTTTAATTAATGTGTTGTTGTGCTCATCAATATACCTTAATCCTTCAAACAAGAATAGTGGATCAAGACCTAAAAACCCCTTTGTCTCAGTAAACTGGCGCACAGCAAACTGAGACAAATCTCGCATAAGTTCTGGATTAGAACGGGCTGCAGCAGGTGTTACAATTTGACCGTTATATTCAAATTGAGTTTCAGTATCATTTAAGATACTGTCAAGAAACAAAGGAAATTGATTTTTAAGTATCCAAGTAGAATTACTTCTATTTGCAAGGTAAGTGTTTCCAGGATTTGCAAGCCTTCCTTGAGCTACTGTGCCTGGATCTAATCCTGAAGCTTCCTGAATATTAACATTTAAATTATATTTTTCAAGACCTTCAAGTAGTGTTAACTCTCCCTCTCTAAATGCTAATCCCCTTTCAAAATCCTCACCACGGACTGCTTTAAGTAGAGCATCACCTTCTTCACGTTTAATCCGCTTGGCTTCAATCTTTTGTGTGATATCAGCGGCTGCTTGACTAAACTGAGCTAAACCACCAAAGATTTGTTGAGCTGATTGAAGGTTTTCTGCAGCCTGTCCTTCAGCAGTTCTAGCATCAAATTGACTTTGAAGTAGCTCATTCCTTAGGTTCTGCTGTTGGATTTGGAAGTTACGGTCTTGGGCTTGACGTGTGTAATTCGCATCCTCTTTCATAGTCTGCAGCATTTCACGCCGTTGCTGCATTTCAGCTTGACGATTACGCTGCATATTAGCGATAACCCGATCGCTTTCTTGTTGCATTCGGGTAATCTCTGCTTGGCTCACCTGAATAGGTCTAAAACCACTAGGAGCTGAAGCAGGAGTAAATCTAAGTCGTGCCATAATTAATTACTTAAAACATCTTACTCCAATCTTTAACACTTGCAAGTGAACCAGCTGCAGAACCAATACCAGAAACCAATGGACCCCATACATTCTGTTGAACAGGTGCCGCAACAGCGCCAGGTACAACAGGCATAGGATCGACAAAGATCCGCTCAGGAGCAAGCCTAGGTCGTGGTGCATATGAAAGTCGTTCAGGTTGAATCATTACAGAAGCAGCAGCATTAAGATCTGCACCATACTTCTGTAGTGCAATGTTTCTCCTGTTAAATTGAGATTGCTGAACGGCCGAAACCACATTAGCATCCAAGACACGAAGGTTAAACTCTGTATCTTTAACAGCATTAGCCAATCCAAGGCTAATCTTCTTCAATTCAAATCCAACACGCTCTCTAGCCAATGAAGTATCAACACCGAGCTGTGTCAATTGAACAGCTGCTTGACGTTGACGGCCTGTTAAAGAGGCATCAAGTTGTGACATTTGACGGTAGAAATCACCAAGAGTTGTTTGCTTACCTTTAACTCTGGATTGACCAGCTTGTCTAAGTTCAGCAGCACCTTGTTCTTGTAGATTCTTAACCAAGGCGTTTTCTTTTGCAAATGCTGTTTCCTTAGTCAATTGATTCAGACTGTCTTGAATAGAAAACTGACCAAGACGATCCTTCTGTACAATAGCATCAAGTTCAGGTTGAAGTGCTTGACGATTAAGTTCCCCTTCAAGTAAAGTCTTTTTAAGAGCAGCTATTTGACTTTCTCGGTCAAACATTTGTTGTTGAAAAAGACCTTGTAGTGCAAAGTCTTCAGCAGCATAAGCCTGTTTAGCAGCTAAATCGTTAAAGTTTAACTGCTGCCTACCGATTTGAAGGGAACGTTCGTACTGACGGTTAGCTTGTCTAAATTCATAGTCTTGAATTTCTTTACCGCGTTCCCACTCTTGAAGCGCACCTTCAAACTGAAAATTACGCTGATTGAAATAGTTCTGTACGTCAGCATCAAATGCTTTAGCGTTGTACTCATTCTGTAAATCAGCAATGAGTTGACTCTGCTTTAATTGTTTGTCATAGTTGGATTGTGCTTGGCGGTTTTGAGAACTAGCTTGAGAGGCACCAAAGATACCACTAGCAATTCCTGTTGCAGCCCCAATAGCAGCAAAAATAGGGAATGGCATATCTAAGTCCTCCTATAGAATCGTTGTGAGTAGTTTCCTTCCCACATCATCGAAACCAACGACACAGGGTATGGTAAATCACTTGTCACTTTTAGTTCAAAATTAGTATTACGTTGGTGAATGGGTACCGTGAATTGGTGTTCAGGTTGAACAGGATTACTATCTCCAGAGTAGTAATTAGCTTCAGCAACATGTTGTACATCGACCCATTCATTAGAACCTGCTGCTTTTAATTTAAACTTAACTGCACCACTCCTGTTGACTGAGAATTTAACTCGTGCAATGGTCAAGGCAGCTGAAAAGTCGGAAGATGTTTCATTTAATTTAAAATAAAACCGCGGTAAAGTAACATCTAAATCATAACTATATCCTACTACAATACCATCCGTATAATTTAAAAAGTTACCTTTTACTTCAAAGTAACGGTAACCTGTTACCGGTTCTGTACGTTCAAAAGCAGTTGACCAGTAACCAGCGTCTGCATCGATGGCAGCTTCTGTCCCAACATCTGCTATTGGTGTAGTCAATAACATCACACCAGTTTTACTAACAAAAGGTGTAAATGGTACGTAGATTTTAGTAACATCATTCGCTTCATCATATACTACAGAATCAGAGATTTCACTAACATCAATTGTTCCATCTGTACCTCCGCTAATTGTAATAGTATCACCAACTTTATAGCCGACACCTGGTGAATTAATAACAACAGAAGTTAAAGCTCCATCAGTCTGTGTAATGTCAACAGTTAAGCCAACACCTAATCCATCTGTAGTAGTTTCAATATCAGTACCATCTTCATAGTCTGAACCTGCTACTAGTGTAGTATCGTCTAAAGCTACAACTTCTCCTGGAGATACTGGACGAGTAGCCATGTCTAAACATGAGTTACCGTTAATACCTGTAGAAGTAGCAATTACATTTCCTGTAGGAATCTCATCAAGAACAATTTTACCAAGGGTATACTCATCTTCATGTTGAGATACAATGATTGCAGAATCGTTGATAATTTTAGCAATTTGAACAGTACCAGTTAGTTCCCATTTAGTCCACGCCTGAAATAGATACTTTTCACCATCATTATAGTACCTAAATACATAAAGATAAGGTGTGTCTCTATCTGTAAGAATAATCAATGAATTCTGGGGACTAACAGAAAGATCATCAATTGTTTCGGGAAGCCATTCTAGAACAACCTTACTGATATCAACAACAATCGGACGCTGTTCAATATCCCGCAGTTGAAGTGTAAACACCTTGCTGTAACCAGGTACTCGACTGACAAATGCAGTCATTGTGCCTACATCTGCTGGTGCAATATCAGTAGCCATTTCATAGTTAGAAAGACTACGAATACTAGCAGTGCTGGGTGTTAGTGTGTTACCATCTGAAGTAAATACTTGAAATTGTTGCCTAGCACTAAACAAAAGTAAACCCTGTGGTGAAGGAAGAACTTCAGACAACACGACTGGTTTAATGCTAGCTACGTTTAAATCAATAGGATCAGAGGGTGTTTGAGTAAGACCTGACCTTACAAAAAAATTATAAGGATCGTTAGCTACCCCAAAGAAAATGTTGTCTGCGGAAAGAACACCAAAACGGTTATTATAGTAAAAAGTAGAATTAATAGGGTATTCAATAAAAGACGGTAGAGGGCTGGTAACATCATTACCTGCAGCTCTAGGCTTCCACTCAATAGGTTTGAATTCAAATGTAGTTTCACCTGTATTAACCAAAATATGCGGCATAGTAGAAGCATCTAAACCAGGCGATGCATCCCTAGCTACGGTTTCTTGCCAATACCCACGCCCCTTTTCGCCATCATATGCCTGAAATTTTAGATAGTAATCATCTTCTTCTGCTGAAGTATTCAGTACTTGTACATTATGATCATGGAAGGATTCAGCTGGTAAATCTGATACTGCATTAACTGAATCAGTAAACGCTTCCAAAGATAGATTATCTAGTCCACCAGAAGCGCTAATATCAATAGCCAAAGGCGTACCCGTAACAGCTGAATAATCAGTTACAACTGAATTAGTTCCCGTACCTCTTTTAATGACCAAACTGTTGGTATAACCTTCAAGGTACCAAACACCATCAAAGTCTGTATTACTAGCAGTCTGCTGCGCTAAAATAGTATCTCTAATGGCATCAATTAGGTGGTGGTTTGTATTAATATCAGCTGGATCAAACTTCAACATATCATCGTATGTTGTTGTCCCTTGAGCAGTAACTTTAATAGCAATGTCACTAATAGTTACTGTATATTCAAAATTCTCAATCAGAGTATCAAGGACTAGTGTAGCTACTGAATCGGCAACAAAGGTGCCTTTAGGTTGCATAGCTGTAACTATGTTCCTATTAGTAATAACTGTTGTATCTTGAACACTACGGAAATGATAATCATCTTTTGTAGTACCAGTCAAATAAGAACTGGCTGTGTTATCAACAGTACACCAAATGCCCTCATCTGCAGTCCATACATAAATATCTGAACCTTTAACAGCTCCAATGTAAGACCCTGCGGTATCCCTTTCAATAAAGAACCAAGCAGCGCCTTCTAATTCAGCTTTAGTAAAGGCAGTACCATCACCTTTTTTTAGTACATTGATAAACTCTTCCCCTGGTCTTTTTAGCAAACCAAAGGTAGGATCAGGGTAACCATTAATACATTCGGTTAACTGACCTCCTACTTTTTTATCGTCATTTTGACGTGATACACCCCCAAGAAAATTGGGTACTTGTTGTGTTACTGCAGGCATTATCGGTACAGTGTGTGATAAGGTTGATAACTTTGATAATAATCATGACCTTGGGGACTACCAAAGTATGTATAATCACCTTGGTTACATTCGTATTCAAGAGCCATAGCACGGGTAAAACCTTCCTTTTGTTGAAGGATTTGATATTGATTAGGATCCCCCATAATACGGCTAGAAACTATAGTTGCAGCACGTGCGACAATAAAAGCTTGAATTGGTTCTGGAATGCTACCCCAGTCAAACTCCCAAGTAATATCTACATATACTGTTTCATCATCCCACTTATAAGAGTGAGCTGTTCGGTCATAGAGTTTACCTCCACGGTTAATAGAATCTCTATTTTTGTTTTGTGTATAATTTCTATTCAAGTCTATTTGAAGTACATTGTTAGGAATTAAGACTTCATTGTTAGAGTTAGGAGTAATAGGATAATTATACTCTTTATTAAATGTCCAGCCTTCTGCCTGTACTTCCCGTGACACCTCTCGAAGGGTGTTGAGTGCAATCGCAACGTCCGGGTTGGTTTGAGTTTCAACTCTACTTGTAACAATAGATTGAGTCATAGGACGCTCTGCAACCGTCTGTGAGATGTTCACAGTATATTCATAGGTCACAGGATCAGTCGCTTGTTCTACACCTGCAGTGGCAATGGAGGTTCCACTAGCTACACCTGTACCACCAATGTAGGTACCAACAGGAATATTAGCAGTTGTAGTAGTCAAAGTAGTACCAGAAATAGATCCAGTAAAGCGACTTACTTCATTAATTACAAGAGTTTCTTCAGTTGTCAACGTAGTAACAGGAGCCTGACCAACTGACGCCAGGATCTGATTAACAGCTTGTAGCTCAGTATTGGAGCCAGTAGTAGGGAAAGGCATAGTTGATAATGAGAATTGTTCTCAATATAAAGTTAAAAAAAAGGAGCCTCCGAAGAGACTCCCATTAATACATCTAAATCAGAATGCAGAAGGTGCAGTGCTGGTAACGTGCAGTTCCACAGCAGCAGCAGGGTTCAGGTAGTCACAGCCACAAGCCAGACGACCAAGCATCACATCACCCTGGTAGATGACGGACACATCGCCGCTGGTGACTTGCACCTGAGGACCAATAGCTTCCACCATACCGGCTGCTTCCTTCTGGAAGATCAGACCGCAGGAGGTAGCGCCCACTTCAGCAGCAGTACCATAATCGTTGTTGATACCAGTGGAAGCGCCAGAAGCATCTTCCAGAGCCACACCCACGAAATCACCAGTGTTACCAGGATCGGTCACACCAGTCGAACCACCGTACTTAGTACCGTAGTTACCCAGGAAGGGGATGTTCATGGACTTGTAGATCTTGATACCAGCGATCTCGATGATGCCGTTACCGGACTGCAGAGCAGTACCTTGAACGTCACGATTCACCAGACCGTTGGTGCCCACTTCCTGAATCAGGGAGTAGTACTGACGGGGGTTCAGAACAGCCACACGACCGTCCATAGTCACACCCTTTTCATCCATAGCAGCAGCTGCATCATAGAAAGCAGCCACCAGCTTGGCAGCATCATAAGCATCAGCTTCAGAACCAGCACCAGTGCCGACTTGAATCTGAGTACCACCCGGCTCTTCGTAGCCAGTTGCGCTCACAGGGCTAGCCTGACGAGCACCACGAGCAATAGCACGGAATGCAAGGCGGTCATACTTCTCAGCCAGAGCATAGCCGATCTTACGGCTGATCTCCGAGCGAAGATCATAGTGAGCAAGAACTTCATCCAGCTCATACACGAAGGCAGAGCTGATCAGCAGGTCATCACAGGTGATGGTCTTTTCAGCCACCGGGGGTGCACCATTGGTATCACCCAGGATGCTGTTACCAGGAGTATGGAACTCGGACTTGGTGCGACCCGTGAAGATGAACTGCAGAGACTTGCCGTTCTTCAGGGTACGCTTCATGATCAGGTCACGAGCGATAGTGTTGTTCTGGAAGCCTTTGAACATCTCACCGCTAAACAGCTTGAGATACAGGGCACGGGTATCACCCGCCAGATTAGCCTGACCCAGCTGAGTAAGCTGAGCAGGGTTTACAGAAGATTGAAATGCCATTGTTTTTAAAGAGGTTTATGTACGTCCCTCTGGATCCAGAGTATTTAGTTTTTATTGTGGTCTATCCCACCGTCTAGACGGCGAAGGGTGTCCTCGTAAGGGCCAACGCCAATAGGTAAGGGAGGATTTGCACCTCCCAATGCCGCTTTAACGGACTACCGTTTTAGTGTAAGTAACGCCGCGATACTTGAAAGTGACTTGAATAGTCATGATAATTCTCCAAGCACCTACCCCCCGTTCCATGAGTAGGCGTCATGCGTCCCCCGTTGGGGATGAACGGACGGCGTGTTTAACCGATTACTGGGGCAGTATGAGCTGCCAAATCAAGAGGAAAGTTATGAGCATTCCTTTCGTGCATTACTTCAAAGCCGAGATTAGCACGGTTGAGAATATCAGCCCAAGTGTTAATGACGCGACCATTATTGTCCAGAAGTGATTGGTTAAAGTTGAAACCATTAAGATTGAAAGCCATGGTCGAAACGCCCAAAGCAGCAAACCAGATACCAACAACAGGCCAAGCAGCAAGAAAGAAATGAAGACTACGGCTATTATTGAAAGATGCATATTGGAAGATCAAACGTCCGAAGTAGCCATGGGCTGCAACGATGTTATATGTCTCTTCCTCTTGACCAAACTTGTAACCATAGTTCTGGGATACGTCTTCCGTAGTCTCCCGAACAAGCGAGGAGGTGACGAGGCTTCCGTGCATAGCACTAAACAAACTGCCACCAAATACCCCAGCAACACCGAGCATATGAAAGGGGTGCATGAGAATGTTGTGTTCAGCTTGGAAGACAAGCATGTAGTTAAACGTACCTGAGATACCGAGAGGCATTGCATCACTAAACGATCCTTGTCCAAAAGGGTAAACCAGGAACACAGCCGAAGCTGCAGCAACTGGAGCGGAGTAAGCTACACAAATCCAAGGACGCATCCCTAATCGATAGCTAAGTTCCCACTCGCGTCCCATGTAAGCATAGACGCCAATGAGGAAGTGGAAGACCACGAGCTGAAACGGTCCCCCGTTGTAGAGCCATTCATCAAGTGAATTAGCTTCCCAAATTGGGTAGAAGTGTAGTCCGATGGCATTGCTGCTCGGAACGACGGCTCCCGATATGATGTTGTTTCCATAAAGAAGACTGCCTGCAACAGGCTCGCGGATGCCATCAATGTCTACAGGAGGTGCAGCAATGAAGGCAATAATGAAACAAGTAGTAGCTGCAAGGAGACACGGAATCATCAGTGTTCCAAACCAGCCGATATAAAGACGGTTGTCTGTACTGGTTACCCAGTCACAAAAAGAGTCCCAAGGGTTAACTCGGGACTTAGGAGCTGCGAGTGTAGCAGTCATAGTTTGAAGTTAGTTTAGTCGAGTTACTTGTACCCGTCCAACTCCAGAGCCAGTGAGACCGATAGCATCAGCCGCACCTTTACTGAGATCTAGGTTCCTACCATGAATGTAAGGACCACGATCATTTACCCTCACAATGGCACACCGCTTAAAACATACCCGTAGGCGTGTTCCAAATGGAAGTGTCTTGTGCGCTGCAGTAAGGGATTGTTGATTGAATCGTTCACCATTAGCTGTAATGTTCCCGTGAAATCCAGGACCATACCATGAGCTAATGACTGACAGAGTAGTTAGAATAGGAATCATAATAATAAAGCGAAGAACTTTAATATTGATTACTCCAACTAATCCGCCAATACACGCGCAGTATTGACGGA
>Ga0208795_1000401_pt1 | contig 21332 bp, 35 predicted proteins | sample CB_VirMetaG_6_FD_184541 | JGI IMG/M metagenome (GOLD analysis project Ga0208795, IMG submission 184541) | Freshwater to marine saline gradient viral communities from Chesapeake Bay - CB_1508_2 Viral MetaG (SPAdes) (version 4) | ecosystem: Environmental > Aquatic > Marine > Coastal | place: USA... | reverse complement strand
CGTCCAGGCGCGCCTGCGCAAGTCCGGGCACCTGCACGTGGACACCACCCCCGAGAAGGTGGGGAAGCAGGAGCTGTCCCAGGCCCTGGGGCGCCTGCTCGAGCTCTACATCGCCGACAAGCGCGAGGGTGGCGAGAACGACACGCTCATCGCCCGTGCCCTCGGCCTGTGGCCGGAAGACCTGTCCTACGCCGAGGCCTGCGCACGCTACACCCCGGAGGAGTCATGAAGATCACCGCGGCCGAGGTCCTCGTCTACCTGGCCCACCTCGCCGGCGGCACTACCGAGGTGTCCGGCTACTCCGTCGAACGCACCGACGCTGGCCTCATCGTGAAGTTCAGCGCGACTCTCCCCAACGCACTCCTGACCGCAGCCTCCTTGAAGGGCTTCGCCGTCAACTTCGTGCCCGGGGCCAAGGTCTTCAAGATCACCGCCACTTCGGGCGTCGCCGACGACACCCACACCGCGGTCTGGAAGGCATCCCTCGAACGCGCGTTCCTCGTCTTCCGCGAGGCGCTCGCAAAGGCTCTCTACACATGAGACACTGCCTCATCACCCACAAGACCGACCTCGATGGCGCGGCCTGCGCCTACGTCTTCCAGTACGTCTTCCCCGACGCCGCCATCATCTACGCCGACTACAAGAACGTCGACGACGTGCTGCAGTTCGCGCTCGATGCCCCCGACGTGGACGAGGTCTGGATGGCCGACATCGCTCCGTCCGCAATCCAGCTGGGTGACCTCCAGCCGCACGAGCGAGCCAAGCTGCGCATCTTCGATCACCATGAGCAGAGCGCCTGGGCCGACGAGCGCTGGTCCGAGGGCGCGGACGGTATCAAGGGCAACTTCGACCCCGACATGACGGGCTCGATGCTGCTCGCCACCGAGCTGCAGGAGCACATCCCGAACGCCACGATGGGCAAGGTCTTCGACGACCACAGCCGCCTGCTGCACCTGGCGCACGTGCGTGATTTCTGGCTGACCGAGGACCGGCACTGGCCACAGGCCGACAGGTTCACGGCCGTGCTCAAGGAGCTCGGCATCGAGACCTTCGTCGAGATGTACAAGACCCAGGAGGCGCTCTTCATCGACCACCTCGGGAACATCTTCGTGAGCAACCGGAAGCGGTGCATCGATGCAGCTGTCCAGCGAGCCGTCTTGCGCGTCGACCGCAACGGGCACGCCTACATGTTCACGACGACGGCGAACCACTGGAGCGAGGTCGGGCATGCGCTGCTCGAGCGGGTGGGGGATGTCGAGTACGCCTGCGTGCTTCGCCCGGTGGAAGGCATCGTCGAACTGCGGGCACGCAAGGGCGGGTACGACGTCGCCAAGCTGGCGCGCGAGCACGGCGGGGGAGGGCACCCGACCGCGGCTGGCTACGGCGCTACCATGCCGTGGGAGATGCTCCCTTGAGCCTGCGCACCTACTACGACTTCCACCTGTTCTGCGGAGCAGGCGGAGTCGCCATCGGCATGGCTCGCGGTCACGCGCGCATCGGAAGGCACCAGGCCCGCATCCAGTGCATCGGAGGGGTCGACTCCGACCCCGAGGCCTGCGCGGACTTCACGAGGCACACTGGCGTGCCCGCAACCTGCGTGGACATGTTCGACGCCCAGCAGTACCACGACTTCCACGGAAGGCCCCCGCCCGAAGGGTGGGAGGAGGCGACCCCCGACACCATCCGAGCCGCGGCAGGCGGCCTGACTCCGAACATCGTCACGGTGACTGCCCCATGCAAGGGCTTCAGCGGGTTGCTGAACAAGAAGTCAGCCCGGTCGAGGAAGTACCAGGCGCTCAACCAGCTCACGCTTCGCGGCGTCTTCCTGATGCTCGAGGCGTGGGCCGACGACCCGCCAGAACTGGTGCTGTTCGAGAACGTCCCGCTCATCGCCAGCCCGTCGAAGGGCAGGCGGCTGCTGGAGAGCATCAAGCAGCTGCTGGAGAGCTACGGCTACGCGGCTCGGGAGACCTTCCACGACTGCGGAGAGATCGGAGGCCTGGCACAGCACCGGCGGAGGTTCTTGCTGGTCGCGCGACACGAGGAGAAGGTGGCCCCGTTCCTCTACGAGCCGCCGAAGCAGCGAGTGCGGAACGTCGGCGAAGTCCTTGGCGAGTTCCCACTACCGAACACCGAGGGCGTGGGTCCGATGCACCAGCTGGCTGCGCTGAAGTGGAAGACCTGGCTGCGGTTGGCCCTCATCGAGCCGGGCAAGGACTGGCGCTACCTTCAGCAGTTGGAGGTGCTCGACGGCTACCTGAAGGACCACAAGATCGCGCCTATGGAGGCGAACTGGCACACGGGCCCCCTCGGCGTCACGCCGTGGAAGGCCACAGCGACCACCATCACCGGCAGGGGCGGCCCGACGAACGGGGCCTTCAACATCGCAGATCCTCGGCTGAAGCCCGGGAGGTTCAACAACGTCTTCCGCATCGTGCGCTTCGACGAACCCTCGCCCGCGGTCACCGGGGGAGGGAGCCCGTCGGCCGGCGGCCTGGCCATCGCGGACCCGAGACCGCGCGCTTGGCGAGGCGGCCGTAAGACCTTCGAGGGAGGTGGCCACTACGGCATCGTGGCCTGGGACTCGACGATGGGCACAGTGACGGGGCACGCGCACCCGGACCGGGGGTACTTCTCGGTGGGTGACGTGCGCATCCCGGATCCGGCGAAGCAGGCGCACCCGGTTCCTGTGATCCGCTCCCTGTGGGGAACGTGGAACCGCCCGTACACCCCCCTCGAGCTCGCAGCGCTGCAGGGCTTCCCCGTCGCGCTCGACATGAAGTGGGAGGGGGAAGCGCGCTCGCGCTGGGTCATGCGCATCGGTAATGCGGTTCCGCCGCCGGCGGGTGAGGCCATCGGGAGTACGATGGCGCACACGCTCCTGCTCAACGACCTCGAGGTCACCGAGCTGCTCCACGCAACCCCGCGCTGGGTCGACCCTGCGGTTGCCATCCCGCTCACGCTGGGCGGATAATGCCACAGCCCCTCCGGGGGCGGGAGGACCTCGGTCCTCTTTCGCCGGCAGGGAAAAAAAGGGGAGGCGCGGGGGCCGCCCCCTGGACCTCGCGGACCAGGGGGCGGGGGACGGCGCTACTCTTCACCGGCGGAGCGGCCCTCCGGCGTGGCATCGTCATCTTCGACGAACGGCTCGTAGGTGAGCAGTCGGGGCGGCTTCATCTCACAGTGGTAGAGCATGTCCAGGTCGTCGATGACCGGGTGCCCGGGCCGGAGGTCCAGCTGGCGCGCCCATTCGCCCATCAACTTCTGGGAGTCGAGGGCCTGGGCGTAGTTGCGCTTGCTGGCCTCGTTGAAGGAGCGGACATAGTCCCGCCCAGCCGAAGCCTCGGCGACGTCCTCGGGGTTGTCCCAGTCCACCGCGCCGTGCCAGTGCCCCTTGACCGCGACGTCCACCAGCGCGAGCAGGGCGGGGCGCATCGCCTTCGCGGCGCGCTCCCGATCCTCTCGACGCAGCAGGTGGTGCGCGCCGTGGGCGAGGAACTGCACCGCAGTGTGCACCTCGGCTTCCGAGAGAGCGGCGAAGAGGGAGAAGAGGGGCGGGGGGTCGTCGCTCCTGGTCGCGGCCTCCGCAGCAGCCTCGAACTCTTCGACGAAGCCCCGCTTGTCCGGCGGGATGTCATCGTCGTCGGCGCCGACGAGGCCGAGACAGACCAGGGCGCTCGCCGTGAGGATGATCTCCGGGCTTCGCTGGGAGTCCTTCGCGGCGTACAGCACTCCCAGACGGAGGGCCTTGAGGGCGGACTTCAGGTCATCCGCGAGATCGTCGGCCGCGTCGATGCTCGATTCGAAGAGGAGCCCGGTCGCTCCAGCAGCGACCGCGAAGTGGAGCAGGTCCAGGGGGGCTTCGCTCCCCTGGAGGGCGCGGAACGCGGATTCGGCCGAGGCGACCAGCATCCCCGCGAACAGCTTTTGAGGGGTAAGATCCATGGTGTGCCTCCTTTGTGGTTCACCATAGGTCTTATGGACAGAAACTGTGCTGTTTTCGCACTCACAACAACTCAGTTGGAGGGTCGCGCACGCACAGACGCGATCGGTGGCCCCCAGGTTAGCCCGGCCGACAGGACGGAGCCTGCGGGCGGGCTAACCTGTACTTAGAACCTTAGCAAGTTCGTAGTGTTGAGTGTGTCAGTGCTACGAAGTAGGTGTACCTGTCTACAAGCACAAACCGCACAGTTGTCAAGTAACTGCTAAGTTGTGAGCAAAAGAGAGAAGGGGCGGATGCCCCAACACTCTCGGACCGGGACAGGCCCTCCGCTTCCTACCTCTTGGGGGTGAAGACGCTCTTGAACGCCTCCCCCGGGGTGGAGCGGAGGGCCCAGTCCTCGGGCCGCCAGGGAAGGATACGAATCGCCGCCATAGTGGCAGCGACAGCGAGCAGCGACAGCGCCGCGGTCAACGCGGCATCGGCAGCGAGCAGTTCCATAGTCAAGCCTCCGCGCAGGGGATGGGTGCGTGGTCTCCCTCTGCATTAGTCTTATGCGCGGCCTGCGCCGCCTCATTCACGCAGGTCCCAGATGAACACCGCGTTGTCCTCTGGACACCTCGCCCGGCTCCACATCCACGGGGCTTGGAGCCTGCGCAGCTTGGGGTGCTTCATCGCTGGGTTGCCCTGGTGGACTGCCTTGTTCCCGTACATCACGCAGAGGGGGCACCGCGCGAGGAGAGCCTCCCAGCTCACGCCGTAGACGTTCCCCCCGGCCGCGTGGTTGCCTGGGTCGTACTTGTGGGTGACCCAGGAGCCGAACACCGCCTGCGGCTTGTACTTCTCGATGGCATCGACGTAGTCGAGGCACTCGACGTCTCCTGGGTAGTCGATGACAGGCTGCTGCTGGGCCGCGTAGAGCGCCCGGATCTCGGGCCAGCTCTGCAGGTAGCTGTCCGTTCGCGGGATCCCCAGAGCTCGGCCGAAGGCGCCGTTCCCCGCGCCGATCTCCAGTGCGTCTGTAGGCATGAGGTCGCGCAGGTACTCCACGAGCTCGATGGTGGGGATGCCGTACACCGCTCGGAGGTGGCACCACACGCGGAGGTGTGTGTAGTCGAACCTGCGAAGTCGAACGGACGGGACCGGGATGAGGGTGCCTTCTGGCTGGAGCAGCTCGTCGAGCTGGCGAAGTACCTCGTCTGGGGGAGCTTGAGCGATCTGCAAGGGATGCCTCCGTAGTATTGGTTGCAGTAGGCTTATGCGCGAAAGAAGAAGGGGACCTACCCCTCCTCCAGCTCGTTGAGCCTCTCCCTCAGCTCGTTCGCCTCGTTCTCGGCCTCGTCCAGAGCCTCCTCCAGTGCATCCACCTCGCTGATCGCGGCCTCCGCGACTTCCCGGAGGGTGGCGTTGTCGCTCCGCAGCTCCTCCAGCGCCGCAGCGGCGCTCCCGAGATCGCGCCAGGCATCGCGCAAGCTGCGCTGCTCGTCCGATACATCATCCTCAACGTCGTCGAGCTGGTCGCAGACATAGTCGATCGTGCTCTGGGCGTCCTCGATGTCACCCTTGCACCCGTCGATGGTGGGGCAGGTGTACCCTGGCAGCCTCCGCTGCAGTTCTTCCGCACTCACCGCCGGCGTCTCTGCGGGGCCGGACGCTCGAGCACGGCCTGGGCGATTGCGGTGCCCAGGGGTACGAGAGCGCGGTCGGCCTCAGCGAAGTACCTCTGCATGATGAGCCACAGCGGGTGGTGGATGAGGTGCGGGGTGCCCTTCTTGCAGCGTGCTGCTGCCGAGGTGGCTCCGAGCGCCCTGCAGTGCAGGGGCCGCTCGCTGTAGGTCGCGCACCTGTTCATCCTGGGGTTGATGAGAGGGCAGCGCTTCACGGTGCCCGCCAGGATGCCAGGCGCCAGGGCTCGTGCGCGCTTCCAGTCGCGGGGGGAGAGGGCATCGAGGATGCGCTCGACCTCCTCTTCGAGGGCCAGCTTGTCGCCGGTGCAGCAGTAGTGGCAGCCGCGGCCCTCGCACTGGAGCTTGAAGCCGTGCTCGAGCAGGCCGACCTCCCAGGTGTCCTGCGCCAGTTCCATCACGTGGCGGATGGTCTCGACAGGCTCCTTTGCCAGGTCGGCCAGCCGCTGCTCTTGGGGGTCGGTGGTCATGCGGGTGCCCCGCTCGTGAGGCCCATGGCGGCCACGGCGAGCATGGCGGCCTGCAGGTTCTTCACGGGGTTGCGGGTAGTTCCCCCGTCCATCACGACCTTCCGGTCCTTGCGGGGGGTGCAGATGTGCCGGGGCTTGGCACACACGTGCTTGCGCCAGGCGCTGGTCAGGCGCTGTCGCCTGCGGAGCTTCTTGCCCTCCTGACGACGGCGGAGCTTCTCGCGGCGGTGCTGGTGGATGGCTTCACGGGTCGGCATGTTCTACTTCCTCTGCGTGGGGTGGATGTTCGACTTCAGGTAGACGTTGATGCCGCGGCTCAGCGTGGCGATGGCGGAGAGCTGCCCCGTAACGGGACGTGAGTGGTTGGTCATAGCCTCCGGGAACGGGCCGCGCTTGGGCGGGGCTTCCTGGTGGACCAGGTGGTTCCAGAGGATGCGAAGCTGTTCGGTGCACCTGTCGAGGTCATCCACGAGGTAGGCATCGACCGCGGCGTCGTAGAGGGCGCTGGTGTTCATCAGAGCTTGCTCCCTGCCCTGCGCAGGGCGTTGATGTTGTCCCGAGCCCAGCGCCGGATGAGCAGACCCTCGGATCCGGCGGAGTTGTGTCCGCCCTTGGCGGTGGCCCACAGCTCGCAGAGGTCGTTCGGCAGGATGAGACCCGCCTGCCAGACCTCGCGTGGCAGGGTCTTCGGCAGTCCGTTGCCACCGTAGGTGCCTTCGACGTAGATCTGCTGCGAGCCGAGCTTCATGTCGCCGACCATGAAGTGCCCCATCTGCCGGAGGATGACGTGGCGGACGAAGCAGCGCATCTCGGTGAAGGGCGGGTGGTAGAAGACCTCTCCGAAGCCTTGGCCCTTCTCGATAAGGGAGAGGTAGTCCCTCCACGCCCACTCGGGCCTCCCGGCTTCGAGAGCGTGCTGGGTCGCGACTCGCTGGGCCTCGGCCTGCAGCATATGCCACCGGGACGGGCGTCGATCAGGCAGGGCGCACATCAAGAAGGCGCCGCGCGCCCACTGCTGTCCGTCTTGCCGGTAGCCGGAAGAGGTGCGGATGATGAACATGGATGCCTCTCGGAGGTTAGATGGGGCCTATGCCCCGAGATCAAGAGAGCCCGCCGAACCGCGTCGAATGCCTCGAGTGTTCGAAGGCCATCGGTGAGGGTGAGCTCTACGTGGAGCTCAAGCAGCTCGGGAAGTCGGGGAAGGGCCAGGGCGTCCACTGGGCGTGTTTGGCGTCGTGGATGCGCAAGATCGCCAGAGCGGCCACGCGTGAGATGTTCGTTCCGTAGAGTCAGCGCTACAGACGACTCGCGCTGCTTGGGCGGTTCAACCTACTTATGCGTGAAAGGTGGGGAGGGACTCGTACGGATTTTGGGGTATAAGTCCGCGCGTTGTACGTGTGCGTCGGCCTCGGCGGGCACGTTGATGTTTACAACTCGGCGATTCCCCTGTTAGAATCGTTCTATGAGTTCCAGCTCAGAGGAGGAGAAGGTCCACCCCAGCCCAGGAGACGCAGCCATGACCACTCACATCCTCGGTCACGATATCCAGCCGCTCTCCCTGCTCATGGGGCAGTTCTCCGAGTTCCGGATGAAGTGCCCGGAGTGCGGGGGAGACTACCTCGGCCTGGTGGAGGGCGACGCCACCCTTCACCTGCGGTGCACGCGGTGCATCTGGGCGGTCCATGGTGTAGTAGATGTGAAGGCGGCTGTCCTTCAGGCCTTCCGTGCCTTCCTCGATAGCCGTCGCGGAGGTGGCTGCGATGCCCCACAAGATGCGCTTCTCCTGGGTGACGGACCTGAACTGTCCGGAGTCCCCGGGGTTCCTGCTGGCCGAGAGCTCGCGTACGCTGCTGCTGGCGGTTGACGCGCCCTCGACCGCCATCTCGGAGAGCATGAAGGACGCCTTCATGTTTCCCGATGTCTTCGTCATCTGCACCTGGCCCGAGAGGCCCGGTGTGTTCGGCTTCATGCGTACCCGCAAGGACGGCTCGCGCATGGATGCCGTCCCCTTCCCGACTGTCCTGACTCACTTCGAGCGGCGTGGCGAGGCCCAGCTGCTGCTCGACGCCCAGTACTGCGCCGCGGCCTCTGCCGCTGGGCGCTGGTCTTCGTGGGAGGAGTGGTTCACTGCCCGAGGAGGCACGCCGCTTCGCCCGACCGACATCAACACCTCCTGGGGAGGTCTTCCATGCCGAGCAACGTCGTAGACTTCGCGACCGAGAAGGCGACGCGGGAGGCTCAGCCGGTCGGCGAGGTGACCGTCCGCTGGAGCCGCACTCCCGAAGGTGAGACCCTGACCGAGATCGCCGGCACGTTCCAGGCCGGAACGAGCCCTGACGAGATCGCGACCGAGCTGCAGCGCGCCGCCGACGTGATTCGCACACCCGCTTGACACCCCTGCCACGGCTGGGTAGGGTGCCTCCATGACCCGCTTGTTTGCCAGCTCCCTCTATCTGTCGTGGTGCCTCAGTGCGCCCCGGCCGGAGGTGGGCACCTAGGGCAGACGACCCCCAGTAGCAGGTGATCCGACACCCCCTCCGGCCCCCGAGCCGCGAGGGGGTGTCGCCGTTTCGGCTCCGTTTCTCTTTGACATCGCTGTGCCCGTGGCGGAACTGGAAGACGCGCGCGCCTCAAGAGCGCGTGACCCGCAGCGGTCGTGAGGGTTCGACCCCCTCCGGGCACACCATAGGTATCCTTTTCTGGGGAGAGCATAGGGCTTCAGGTAGTTGCCCGCGCGGCTGTAAACCGTGTGCCTTCGGGCGTGTGGTTCGAATCCACCTCTCCTCACCATCTGTGAAAGGAGGCGTGGCCGAGTGGTCCAAGGCGCCCGGTTGGAAGCCGGGTGGGGGTGACTCCCTCGTGGGTTCGAATCCCACCGCCTCCGCCACGGGGCTGTAGCTCAACTTGGTAGAGCAGGGGACTGAAGATCCCTGTGTTGTGGGTTCAACTCCCTCCAGTCCCACCACGCCCCTCCTTTCACGGATAAGAACCTCGCAAGGAGGTTTCTACGTTATGAAGTTGCTCCCGAGTCCCGCGCGCCGGCCGCTGTCCGCGCGCCCAGAGATGCGCCCCCCGCGCGCACTGCTTCGTCAGCTCCAGTGCTGGCAGTTCATCGTGCACGAGTGCTTCTGCGAGCTCGACGACGATCCAGACGATCTCCTAGTGCTGGGCCCTGGCGTGCTGCTCGACCTCATCTCCGACGAAGGTGCGGCCGGGCTCTGCCATGACGCGGCGCTCGAGTTCGTACAGTACTGCCACCGGCGCCAGGTCCTCGCCTGGCCCGTCATGCTGCGGTACCCGCACCCCAAGTACCCCCAGGGGGCTGACTGGGATCCGGGTGCCGGCAACAGCTTCCATGGAGTCGCCGTAGTGCGTCCTGACGGGGCTCCCCTGCAGGAGTGCTGGGCGTTCGACTTCACGGCGGCCCAGTTCGGCATCGAGGCCCTGCCTTACGTGTGGCCCTCGACGCCTGACGGGTATTTCCGGTCCCTGTAGCCAAGAGGTCGAAGGCAGCGGATTGCAAACCCGCTTTCCGTCGGTTCGAATCCGACCAGGGACTCCATCGCGAGGAGCAGTCATCCAACTGGCAGGAGCGCCAGCGGAGCTACCGAGGCAGCGCAGGCAGTCTCGGGATGGGCAGGACGCAGGCGAATGAGTGGTTCGACTCCCCTCTGCTCCTCGCAACACATCACCGGGCCGGTGGTGGAATGGCAGACACGCACGGCTCAGGACCGTGTCCCCGCAAGGGGGTGAGGGTTCAAGCCCCTCCCGGCCCACCATTGGGGTTACCGCACGTGACCGGCCGGGTTGTACGCCCGGCGACTACCAGCAGGGGCATGCCGACCCAACCTGGTACCAGCGGAGCTGGGGGAGCGTGCGGCAGGGCACACTGCGCGAGTGGTGGAATGGCAGACACGCATGGTTGAGGGCCATGTCTCCGTCTGGAGGTGCCGGTTCGAGTCCGGCCTCGCGCACCATCATAGGCTGTAGCTGTGGCGTAGCCGGCGGGTCTCCAAAACCTGCTGTGAACGGGGTTCGATTCCTCGCAGTCTGCCACCTTCTTAGGAGAGTTGATGCCCGAGATGAGATTCATCCTGCACGCCCGGGGCCAGCTGCTGCGAGGCGTGAAGCTGTACGACCTCGATACCGTAGAGCAGTTGTTCTTCGACAGCCTGACTGGCTTGCGCCCGGCCGAGATCGTCGGGGTGCACGACAAGTCCCCCGAGGTCCTCGAGGACGGGAGCCTCGCTCCCTGGACCAAGCTCGACGTCAAGGTCGACTGGAAGGGCACGCTCGGGGTGAAGCCCGAGGTCATTCCGGCTGAGCGCATCGTCCCCCAGGGGTGCATCTACGGCAAGCACCGGAACAAGATCGCCCCCTTCCGCTGGAGAGCCCCATGAAGCGAGATCCTGTATTCGGGCAACCCTTGTGCGAGTGCAAGCGCCCGCGGCCCACGACACCCGCCTGGGACAAGGAGCGCGGGTGGGTCGGAGCACGGTGCACCCTCTGCGGGAAGCTCGTGCGCATTCGGAAGGCCCCATGAGGCTCGCCAGCGAGCTCAGAGCGCTGCAGGCCGCGTACGATGCGCGGCCGCAGGTGATCGTCGTGGAAGCCGAGCCTTCCGAGGACGAGTACTTCGCGCAGATCAGCGAGCTCGCCAGAACCCGCGCGCGGGCGGGCTCCGGCACCCTGTACTTCGAGCTGTCCCGCTACTACGAGGACTGCCTGGAGTGGCACAACCAGCGGCTGGTGGCCGCGCGGTTGGTTCACAGACTCCGCGGTCAAGGCCTGCAGGCGAGATCGTCGCGAGACCACGTCATGTTCAGCCACACCATCCACGCCACCTGGAACGGACACGCCCCATGAGCTCCTTCATCCCCCCTGTCGACTGGCCCACCGACCTCCCTCCCTGGGAGGACATCAAGGCGTCCTTCGAGGCTGACGACGAGATCGATGGTTTCTACGAGATGCAGATGGTCGACGACTACGACATCATCAAGGCGGTCTACAAGATGGGCATCGACAGCCGCCTCGAGGCCATCACCGAACCGAGTACCAACGAGTGGGTGCCCAATCCGCCCTTCGGGTCGAAGTTGAAGCTTCGGCTCGACATCAAGAGCCTGCTGGTGTTCCTGCGCCGGCTCTGGGAGATGACCTACGACGAGGGCGCCCTCGAGGACGAGGAGAGCCCGGGCAGCCGCGCCGAGCGCCTGGTGCGCGACATCATCGGCACGCTCGGCATCGAGATGATCTGAGGCGAGTTCCGCCGTGCTGGACGGCAGCGGGTCTCGAAAACCCGTGGGCGCGGAAGCGTGGGGTTCGACTCCTCAGCTCGCCGCCACATTGACGAGGAGGGTTGGTCGAGTGGTCGAAGACGCTCGCTTGCTAAGCGAGTAGGCGCAAGCCTCGTGGGTTCGAATCCCACACCCTCCGCCACCTACTACGAGGATACCTATGCCCTACGAAAACGAGCGGCAGATCTGCAGTGACGCGCTCACCGTGCAGGATGCCTGCAACCTGACCGGAGTGCTTCGGTCCTTCCACGAAGCCGCCTGCTGGCTGCAGAGGAACACCAAGAGCACGGATGCGGTGTGCCAGCACCCGGCGATGAAGCTCTTCGCGGACAAGGTCGCGAGCCTCACCGGGATGCAGCACTGCTCACTCGACACCTACCGCCAGGCGCACGCCGCCTGCGAGAAGATCCTGGAGGACTGACCCATGCTCTACAGCGTGACCATCGATCACAAGCCGGGCGGCCTGGCCCGTCCCACCTACAAGGTCGGGGGCACTGGCATGTGCCGGGAGCGCGCGGCCATCGAGGCCATGAAGCTCTACGAGTTCGAGCACGGGGCCGATCTGGCCTGCGACCTCAACAACGGCGACGCCCAGGTGTCCGTGGACGTGCACGACTTGCAGACCAACACCATGCACGTCTTCAGCGTGGGCGTCGAGACCAGGTTCTGGTACCTGCCGAAGGAGCGGAAGTGAGCACAGATCGCTGGTACCTCTACTGCATCCTCTGCGCGGATGGGTCGATCTACACCGGCATCACCACGGACGTCGAGAAGCGCGTCGAGGCGCACAATGCGGGCAAGGGGGCCAAGTACACCAAGGGGCACCGGCGGCCCGTGCGTCTCCTGCGTTCCTGGGGCCCCCTCGGCGAGAGCCAGGCCAGGCGCTACGAGGCGCGCTTCAAGAAGCGCTCGCGCAAGGTGAAGGAGTTGTACGTCGAGGACCACGTGTTCGACTGGGTCCCGTTCGCGCTCGGCTTCCGTACGCACGCCGAGGCGAAGCGCTTCATCGAGGAGGAGACGAGGAAGAGGCATGCCTGAACGCCTGAACGCCCACAGCGTGGTGACCTTGAACCTCGGCGTCGGCCGGGACTCGGTCACCGCGGGCTGCTTGCTCATCGAGGGCAAGCTCATCATCGAAGGCAAGCCGCGCGGCGTCGAGGACATCGACTGCGCGGTGTTCTCCGACACCGGCTACGAGTGGCCACACACCTACGACGTGCTCCCGCAGATCACCGAGCTGTTCGAGCAGCACGGCATCAACGTCATCACCTTGGCCAAGCCGCCGGCTGCGGGCGACTTCGGCTGGGGTGCCTGGGAGCAGCAGGGCGGGTCGCTCGCGGGCGAGCGTCTGTGGCGCCTGCAGGACCCGAACTGCATCGCAGGCCGCGCCCAAGCCGGGTTCTACCACTTGAGGCCGCCGATCCTGGCGGACTACATGAGCCGAGGGACCGTGGTGTCCATCGGCAAGGGGGACTGCACCGACAACCACAAGATTCAGCCCATTCGCAAGGTCATCGAGGACCTCGCTGACCTTCGCTTCGGCCGCCCCACCAACCGGCACTGGGCGGCTGACGTCTCGGCTGGGCGGCGCCCTCCCCACAAGACCATCATCGGCATCGCGGCGGATGAGGCCAGCCGCGCCGAGCACGTGAGCAACCGCGTGTTCGTCACGGAGCGTTTCCCCCTGCTGGAGATGGGCGTCGCCAAGCCCCAGGAGGCTGCGATCCTCGCGCGTTGGGGGCTGGACCACGTCAGGAAGTCCGGGTGCATGCTCTGCCCCTTCCAGCCCGCGGGGTGGTACTGGGCCATGCAGGACCAGGATCCAGAGGCGTGGGAGCAGCTGCTGGCGTACGAGAAGGCCGCGCTCGAGCGCAATCCCCGCATGTTCATCACTGGGCGCAAGCCCCTCGAAGAGTTCACGGCGCGCTGGCGCGCGCAGCATCCCCGAGCCACCGTGGAGCAGGTCCTCGACAAGACCTACGCACGCGGCGGCAAGGGCGCGTAAGGAGCCCCCATGAGCACCGACATCCCAGCCGAGGCAGTGCAGGTACTCGAGACGGCGGTGGCTGCCGCTGCGGTCTCGGCGGCCGTCACGCGCATGCTGGACACGCTGGTCAGCGAGAAGACCATCAGCGCAGGCTCCGTGGAGAGTGTGCGGCTGTTCGCCCAGCTCCCCGAGGAACTGCGTCACCGTGTACGCGACGCGCGCCTCATGATGCGCGAGATGGGCTGGTATGAGCAGAAGGTGAGCCTCACCCCCTGGCCGGACGAGCTGCTCCCAGAGGTGGCCGAGTGGGTGCACGAGAAGGTCTGGTCCTTGGACCCGGACACCGCGTGTGCCCTGCGCCAGGAGCTGCTGGCCGAGCTCGGAGAACCCTTCGACTGGGAGGAGTACTGGCACCGTGTGGAGGTCCACCCCGACGCCTACCGGGTTTGGCGCGATCCGGGAGACCCGCACGATCGCGTGCTCGTCACGACGTGCATCGTTCCTGCGATGCCCCTGAACTCCATCACCCTCACCATCAACCTCGGAGAAGCTGATGACTCGGATGAAGATCGCTCCTGAGTCCTTGGAGCAGATGAAGGCGCGCGCCCGCGAAGGTACGCGCTGGGCCTGCTACCAGAACATGGCCTTCGACAGCCACGATGCCGGCCGCGTCATCTGGATGCACGTCGGCGAAGGCTGCACCGTGCCGGAGGCGACGCCGTGTATGCCGGACACACCGCAGTACGGCCCGGGCTGGAAGTACCAGCTGCAAGGCCTCGCGGTGCTCGACGACGTGACCGACGAGGGCGTCGCCTTGGAGCAGGCCTGAGCTGGGTGTCGTAGGCGTTCTGGTCGTGCAGGCCCTCATCGTAGCCTTCGGGCTGCTGGTCTTGGGCCGGGAGGATCCGGGAAAAGTAGAAGACCCGCTTGACGGGTCTTCGGAGCCGCAGTAGGCTTTTGGTGTTCATCGCGACCAGCACCACAGGAGCCCCGCTCGTGTCTTCCCTGTCCCAGCTCTCCAGGCCCTTCGCCGCCGCGGCCACGCGACCGGCGGGGATGCACGCGGAAGCCGGGATCGTGGTCGGCAAGCGGACCGCCAACGGTCAGCCCATCGACTATGGAGGCGCCGGGGCCCAGTAGGAACTGCTCGTAGAACCCTTCGGACCCCGGCCCTCCCACGAGGCGTCGGGGTTTCGTCGTTCTTGGACATGCGCTCGTAGCTCAGCTGGAAGAGCACCCGGCTCCGGACTGGGAGGTCGAGGGTTCGAGTCCCCCCGAGCGTGCCATTCATTCACCTCTTTGACATCGCAATATCGTTGGTAGCTTTGGCGGTAGAGGCTCGCTCTCCCGAGCCTCCCGCCATCTGCGTACCCGTAGCTCAGGCGGAAGAGCACCGGTCTACGGAGCCGGGTTGTCGGGGGTTCAAGTCCCTCCGGGTACGCCATCAATTTCCAGGCATAAGAGCAGTGGCGAGAGTACAGCGCCATGCCTGGAGGTTTCCATGCTCCCCGCCGCGGGAAAGCCGCGGCACCTGCCCCCATAGCTCAGCTGGTAGAGCAACGGACTCTTAATCCGGAGGCCACTGGTTCGACTCCAGTTGGGGGCACCATCTTGACAGCCTGATCACCGTCATCTTCTCCTTCTGCGCGTCCTCGTGGTGGTCAGGTTCGAGTTCCAGAGGGCGCGCGCTCGGGGTGGTAGTTCAGTTGGTCCAGAACGCCGGCCTGTCACGCCGGAGGCCGCGGGTTCGAGTCCCGTCCATCCCGCCATCGAGGATCTCGTGACCTACACCGTCCTGGTCGGTCGGTGGGGATTCCATCGGAGGTCCTCATCTGGGGGCGTAGCTCAGTTGGGAGAGCATCTGCCTTGCAAGCAGAAGGTCGTGGGTTCGATCCCCATCGCCTCCACCATCTCCGGGGCGTGGCGCAGTCTGGTAGCGCGCTCGGTTTGGGTCCGAGTGGCCGCAGGTTCGAATCCTGTCGCCCCGACCATCCACAAGGAGCTCGGCGCCCTGGGAGGGTGCGCGGGAAGCTCCAACCAAGAGACCCTCCCTTCCTTTTTGCTCCCGTCGTCTATGCGGCCCAGGACGCTGGCCTCTCACGCCAGAAACGCCGGTTCGAATCCGGTCGGGAGTTCCATCCGTTGACCCTTAGCTCAGTTGGTAGAGCATCGGACTGTTAATCCGAGCGTCCCCGGTTCGATCCCGGGAGGGTCAGCCATCCGTGGGTGTGTAGCTCAGCTGGTAAGAGCGCGGTCCTGATAAGGCCGAGGTCGCTGGTTCAAGCCCAGCCATGCCCACCATCGCCTGTTGACGCGTGGTCGAATTGGCAAGACGCCGGGTTCTGGCCCCGGAGGCTCCAGGTTCGAACCCTGGCGCGTCAACCATCTACTGCTCCTGGGCGCACAAGCCCGCGGCGCCGAGGCATCGGCACATGCGACCGTCCGGGTGCGACCCCCGGAGGAGCCGCCACTTCCATCCGGGTGTAGCGCAGCTTGGTAGCGTGCTCGCTTCGGGAGCGAGAGGTCGGAGGTTCGAACCCTCTCACCCGGACCATCTTCCTGATAGACTGCTCCGTACGGAGGTAGCAGCCATGTCCCCAGCTCCCGACCAGCCGGAAACGTCGTCCACCGAAGAGCGCCTCGTAGAGCTGCTCGCCGAAGGGCAGAAGTCCAACTCCAGCGTCATGAAGATCCTCATCATCGGGATCTGCGCACTGGCAGCCGCGCTCATCATCGTGGTCGCGGCCGTGGTCGGAGCGGACCTCCACATCAGCTTCCTCGGCATCGACGCCGGGGGCGGGCGAGTGGCCGCGGACGCCGAGAGCATCTCGACAGATGCTGGGCCCCGGGAGGCTCCCCAGGATGAACCTCCTCCGCGGGAGCCGGAAGCGCTCCTCCCGGGCCCGCGCTACGGGGACACTGGGGGCGCGGATGGGGGCGAGGGTGCGCCTCTGATGATCTCCCCGGAGTTCATCTGGACCCCACCTCAGACGGATACCGGGAGCTGACCCGAACATACGGCGGCTTCCGAGCTTACTATGGCGGGCAAAGCTCAGTAGGAAGAGCACCCGGTTGTGGCCCGGGAGGCTGAGGGGTTCGACTCCCCCTGTTCGCCCCATATCGCGTAGGGTGACGTAGCTGAGGGCTTTTCGGCCCGTCGGGGGAGGGTATTCCGTGCTACGTTTTCCGCGTAGTTTTGGAGGACACTATGAGCGGTGATCGAGATCTACGGTCGGCGACGGGGCGTGTAGGCCGCCGGCACATCGATGCCGTGCTCGAGGACCAGATCCTCCCGCTGCTCATCGACCTCTCGCAGGCGCAGACCGAAGCCGCGATGAAGGGCGCCGGTGTCAACGAGAAGCTCGCGGACAAGTACGCAGACATCGCGGGTGCCATCAAGGACTTGACGGCTGAACTGCGGAAGAACGAGGAAGATCAGACCAAGAAGCTCGGGAAGATCATCGGGTGCCTCGAGGAGCAGAAGGGCACCTTGGAGGACATCCTGCAGGAGCGCCGCGCCGCCCGGATCGCCGTCGAAGCGCGCGCGCAGGCCGAGCAGGACCGCCTGGAAAAGGCCGAGGACGCAGAGGCGGCTCGGCAACGGGCAGAACGCGAGTTTGCTCTGCGGCAGACGAGCCTCGAGAACGCGCACGAGGTTGCGCTCGCCGACCTTTCGACCAAGAATGAGATCGACAAGCGTCGGACAAGGACGTCACTGCTGCTCGCAGTAGTGCCTCTGGTCGCCACGGCGGTCAGCGCGATATGGGGTGTCGGCTTGTGGCTCTTCACGGTGTTCAACAACCTCCCCTCGCCCCCCTGACCGGACCCAACCCCATGCCCACAGCGCAAGACCGTCTCTCAGAAGAACTCGACATCTTGGCGGAGGGCCTGGCGGAGCAGAAGGCCAGCATCTCGAAGATGGAGGTCGCCGTGCAAGGGCTGCGGCAAGCCCTGCTGGACATCTCCGGGAGTCGGCAGCAGCCCGGGGGGCGCATGCCTGCTCGGCAGGTGCTGCGGGACTTCGCGGGACGCGTGGGCGTCGAGGTGGAAGGCCTGGGTGATCGCGACGACGACGGCAATGGGCGGTCGTCTTAGCCGCGTCGTGCTACGCTGAAGGCACACCAGGGTTCCGCGACCTGGGTCAACCGCGCGGTCTACACCACCACCATGAATCCACGGAGTAGACCATGCGCGTCATCGTCCTCAAGTTGCGTGTCATCGCCATCAGCCACCGCCTGCAAGGCTCAACCGTCGAGCTTCTCCCCGTCACCCCTGACGCCTCACCGGAGAACCGCAAGTTCTGGGAAGCCACGCCAGCCGGCGAGCTCACCCTGCACTACGCGCCAGGGGCAGAGATCCCCTTCACCCTCGGCGAGTACTACACCTGCTCCCTGACCCGGCGCCCTGACGAGACCGAAGGCCGCTCTTGGCGGCTCTGGAAGGTCGAGCAGCAGGAAGGCCAGCTCGACGTCCACTTCGGGCTCAGCTGGCATACGCAGCTCTCCCCGGCACACGCCACGTTGCACCTGGCCATCCACAACAAGGATGCCTGGGCGGCATTCGTCGGAGAGGTCAACACGGGCTGGGAGCTGTCGGTCGCGCACACCCCTATCGAGGGCGTGCTTCCGTCCTACCCGTGATGCCCGCGTAGCTCAGGCGGATAGAGCGTCGGTTTCCTAAACCGGGGGTCGGGGGTTCGAGTCCCTCCGCGGGCGCCATCTTCGTGCGGGAGTAGCTCAGTCGGTAGAGCATCAGCCTTCCAAGCTGAGGGTCGCGAGTTCGAACCTCGTCTCCCGCTCCAAGATCCCGTCGTCTATGCGGTCCAGGACTCCGGGCCTTCACCCCGGCAACGCGGGTTCGAATCCCGTCGGGATCTCCATCTGTTGGGGCGTCGACAAGCGGTAAGTCATCGGGTTTTGGTCCCGACATGCGTGGGTTCGAATCCTACCGCCCCAACCATCCGTCGCGGTGTAGCTCAGCTGGTAGAGCACACGGCTCATACCCGTGGTGTCGGCGGTTCGATCCCGTTCACCGCGACCATTCTCCCGCATAAGGGGTTTGGAGGTAGATGTGTGGCTGTGTTGCTCACGCCGGGCTGTGGACCCGGAGACCAGACACCTCCTGTCGAAGTAGCGGTGCCGGTAGTACCTCGGGAACTCTTCCGGTAGCCTTGTGGGAGTAGCTCGCGCCGGCGCCTCGCCCAGCCCATCGGCAGAGGCATCGGATGGGTCGCGGCGAAAGATCACGGGTGAGCGTCGAGGCCCGGTACGGGAGGCCGCTTCACCGCGAACGACGGGAGTCAGTACGGTAGGGGTTCGATTCCCCCTACCTCCGCCATTTTTTCTCGGGCAGTAGCGCAGCCTGGCAGCGCACTCGGCTGGGGGCCGAGGGGTCGGAGGTTCGAGTCCTCTCTGCCCGACCACTTCTTGTTTTTCGATGCGGGGTAGCGCAGTCAGGTAGCGCGCCAGGTTCATACCCTGGAGGCCGTCGGTTCGAGTCCGGCCCCCGCCTCCACTTCCCCGCGGGAGTAGCTCAGTTGGTAGAGCACCAGCTTGCCATGCTGGCTGTCGCCGGTTCGAGTCCGGTCTCCCGCTCCATCTCGTGAGCCCCTGTAGCTCAGCTGGCCAGAGCATCCGCCTCGTAAGCGGAGGGTCGTCAGTTCGAATCTGACCAGGGGCTCCACGTTCACCCGCGCTGTAGTAGCTCAGCCAGGTAGAGCACCGCCTTGGTATGGCGGCGGCCGTCGGTTCGAACCCGACCTACAGCTCCACACTCAGTCCATGAGGAGAGTCATGGCAGCAAGCAAGAAGACCTGGGCCGAAGCAGGGCGGTTGTTCCCCGCGCAGTCTGGGCAGCAGAACCACTTCGCGGGCTACATCAACCTGGGCATTCTCGGACGCATCCGGGTCATCGCCCGCCCTCCGTTCGATGCCACCGATGGCCGGCTCGTGCTGTTGGTCGAGGTGAAGGAGACCCCCCTGGGCATCCTCGACCAGATCACGCGGCGCTGGTGGCAGCAGGAACGTGGGGACGAGCGCGCGCCGGCCAGCGGGGATCCTCCCCCCGACGACCTGCCCTTCTGATGGCCGAGATCATCGATCTCCCTGCGCCCTCTGCCCAGCGCGGAGAGGCGTACCACCACGCGGTGTTCAGCGACGCCGAGCTCGACACAGTGCTGGCCGCGCTGGTGTCTTGGAGCCGGCTTCCGCCTTCCGTGCGTGCTCACGACCAGGTGGCGACCCGCTGCGGGGCTCACCCGGCGCTCTCCCGGGACGAGATCTGGGAGATCCTCGACAGGCTCAACGACACGACTCACCCCTTCCACCTCGGTGAGGTGGATCCTCCCAAGTCCCCGGGCGATTAGCTCAGCCGGCAGAGCACCGGCCCGACATGCCGTAGGTCGCAGGTTCGAGTCCTGCATCGCCCACCACTCCCCCACAAGCAGAAGCTGGAGGTGCCCTGTGTTGCACCCCGTCACCGAGCACATCATGGCGCAGAAGGGCGTAGTCGCCCGGAACATGACCCGCGCTGTGCGCAACCCCACCGTCGTGTCCGAGCTCCTGGAGCACGAGACGCGCGTCATCGTCACCAAGCCCGCGGCCGCGCGCCAGCGCAAGCTGGAGCGGATGCTCGACAACGCGCCCGTCAAGACCTGCCCGCAGTGTTCCACCGAGGCCTACGATGCTGCCGAGGCCGAGCTGGTCTTCGGCAAGCGCACCGTGGACGGCACCGTCTACTGGCAGAGCAACTGCAGGCGCTGCCGCAGCCGCCTGGCCGCCGCGCGGCGCAAGCAGAAGTCGGCATGAGCGCGTCCTTCCGAGTGGTGTCCTACGTGCGGGCCACCGAGGATGCCCCCCTCGAGGAGATCGAGCGCGCTCTTGCCGCCTTGCGCCACAAGAAGGCGCTGCAGCCCGACAACCACTACACCATCGAGGACGTGGACGGCAACGAGGTGTCCGAGGCGCAGGCCGCGGTGTTCGTGCGCCGGAAGAAGGAGGAGCAGCTGCGCGCAGAGCACTGGAGGCTCCACCCCAACATCAAGACGGGCCGCGGGTCCGTTCACCTCCCGGACGGCACCCAGATCGGGACGTTCGAGGGGTACGGGCGGAAGGCGCACTTCCGGGTACGGGGCACCCAGTACTCCTTCTCGGCCTCGCATATCAGGCTCACGGAGATGGACATCCCCGAAGGGCTCGACCTGTTCAACATCTTGCCGCGAGCGGTCATCGTGCAGGATCGCGGAGAGTACTACGTCGAGGCGAACTGGACTACGCCCCAGTGGGTGCCCGCGCAGCGTATCCTGGGCCGGCTGCAGCAGCGCGCACACGTGAAGATCGCAGCGCTGACGACGCCCAAGGCGCTCCTCCTGGAGCCGCAGGCCGATGAGACGGGCGGGTAGCTCAGTAGAGTAGAGCAGCGGTCTTACAAGCCGCAGGTCGTGGGTTCGAGTCCCATCCCGCCCACCATCGCCCCCGTAGCTCAGGCGGAAGAGCAGGGGTCTTCTAAGCCCCGGGTCGGGAGTTCGAGTCTCCCCGGGGGTGCCATGGAGGCAGCATGCAGCAAGCGGAAGCGCTGGAAGCCGTAGGTGACTGCTTCAGCGCCAACTTCAGGCAGTTCGTCCAGCTCATCGACGAGGGGGTACGCGACCTCGTGCTCGTCCACGGGGAGGTAGTGGGGCGCGGGCGCCTCGAGGGCGTTTCCTTCTCGCACTGCTGGCTGGAGCTGAACGACAACATCGTCATCGACGTGTCCAATGGGCAGAGCAGCGTGGTGTTCAAGCACCTCTACTACGAGAGGGGGCGCGTGGGCGACAACGTCTTCCGTTACGCTCCCTCGGAGGCCGTGCAGCGCGCATGCGCCACGGGGCATTACGGGCCCTGGGACCTGGTGACCTCGACTGGGCTGTAGGAGCAGCCCGCGGGAGGCTTCGGCCTCTCTTTCGCTACCAACGACTGC
>Ga0208795_1000395_pt1 | contig 21513 bp, 19 predicted proteins | sample CB_VirMetaG_6_FD_184541 | JGI IMG/M metagenome (GOLD analysis project Ga0208795, IMG submission 184541) | Freshwater to marine saline gradient viral communities from Chesapeake Bay - CB_1508_2 Viral MetaG (SPAdes) (version 4) | ecosystem: Environmental > Aquatic > Marine > Coastal | place: USA... | reverse complement strand
AGATGGTTGCCCCAGAGGAGTGGGATGCAGCGGTCGTGTCGTCCTGGGCGCGAGTGAGAGTAAGCGTAGAACCAGAGATGGTCGCTGAACACTTTTCTTCAGATGAGGTACCTGGGTCAATAACGACGTAGAACGGAACGCCAGCGCTTGAGGGCCACCCAGTCGTAGAAGCAAGACCAACAGAGGTGTCGGTAGTATTGAGCGAGTTCGTTGTGGTAGTGGCTGCTGCCGAGCCAGAGTATTGCCGTCTAGTGAAAGCCGCCATAGTTATCCTTATCGTACACTACGCATGACTACTACGCAGGTCCCGTCCCAATCCCACTCATTGTGGGAATATGCTGAATCGACTGGGGTCCAACGGACATCTTCGACGATTACCGAATACGTGTCCACATTTTCTTGGTAGGAGATAATTCGTGGATTTTCAATAAGGTCTCGCAAACGGGTAAGTTCTTCGTCAACGTCAAAAAAGTATTCTCGGCCCTTGACGTTGATCTTGTGATGTAGCAACAGGGGGACGCTAAAAATCTGGCTTCGTAATGGGGAGGCATAGGCACGGCCCATCCACCTGGTCATCACTGGGCCAACGGTCGAATCAGTGGATGAGCGGGTAAACGTAAACTTTGCTTGGGCTTCATAGACCTTGGTCTCAAAACCATCAAAGGTTGAATCAAGGCTTCCCTGGGTTGACTGAATACCGACATTTTCGTAAGAACCCGAATCGTTTGCTATGTCAAGCGTGATCGTTCCGTTGAGCGGTTCGGTTCTGATGTCCCACTTGGGAACGAACTTTGCGTCACCAATACCCCAACGAAAGATTCCTGTTTCCAGCGTCCCAGAAGAAACAAGATTGGTGTCATGCGGCCTGTAGGCACCAATACCGCTAACGGTAAATACTGGTTCGCCATCAAACTCGTGAACATCAAGAACGGCTCCCTGTCCAGTTGCCATGAGGTCTGATGCGTAGGCTGGCTGGTTGGTGGCCACCTGTCGAGAGATGTCAAGGCGACCAATTCCAGTGGATGTCGAGTCGTAGTTTGTCCAGCCAAAGTAAACATACTGACCGATTCCAGCAAAAGACCTCACCGAAGAACCAGTAACGATAAGCGGTCCAACAACAAGGTTCCCATCGCTATCGGATGAGCAGAATCGGATTCCGTTTTCAAGGCCAATAAGAACATAACCAAGGTACCCATCCAAAGAGGTAACAATTTCCCCAAATGGAAGTTCTGCGGCGACGGTTGGGATGTCCAATGCCGTTCCGTCAGCCTTGATGACGGTCTTGTAGATGATGCTCTTGTTGCCAGCATAACCAGCGCAGTAGATGTGGTTTTGTCCAGCAGCAAACCCAACCCAAGAAAAATCAGTATTGGGGTGGGTGAATAGCGCACCTGGGTTGTTTGCGGTTGATCCTGGGGTTGTTGTGATATTCCAGATTTTGCGCTTGTCCACACCCTGACCAGCAACCATCAACCTGCCCTTGACGTAGCGCAGGAGTCCAGCCTCGATGCCAGTTATGTACGCCGACGACGTACTTATTCCAGCATTCGTTTGGTCAATGTCGCCATTGGCATAGGAGTAAAAGACGTTGTATCCATCACTGGCAATGCTGTAGATGTTTGATGCAGCAGTTCCAGTTACCGTCGTAAAGGTTGACCAATCGCTTGTATACCTAACATTCTGCCCTTCGGTTCCGTATATTTTGCTGTTGGCGGTTGCCATATACAGGTTCGTATTGGAACTTGCGTAGGCCAGTGTTGTATCGCGCAACAAGGAAATTTGTCCACGGGTCCATACGTCAAGACCCTTTGACGAGTTGAACCTGTACGCCTCTGCGTCTGCGGTGTCTGCGTATTCCTGACCAGCACCGTAGTGCCAGGAAGTTTGAGACCTGCGCCACAAACCTTGTGGGTTGATTGCGGCCTCGCCTGGCTCTGTGGACTGGTCAACCGAGTCTCGTACACGAACGTCGTACTGCCGTTGAAACTGACCAGACTTGGTATCCAACATATACGGTCTACCGTTTACCGCAACAGGAAAAACAAATGGAACGAGTTGAGTTGATCCAGTTCCCGTGTAGAAAGCAGCATCACCATTGAAGGCTGTTGTAAAATCTATGAGAGCAGCCACTTAGACCCTCGTTACTAGTGGATACTGCCTCGCAAGTTTGCCTGCTTCAGCCGTGATGCGTTCTCTACGCAAGCGCTGAATGTTGGTGAACGAGTCACGCATTGCTCCTGGAGGAACTTCGTCGGAACGTCGAGTATCGCCCTGAGATTCGATGAAGTTGCGCTTTACTTCGCGCACGGACAGCATTCTCTGCATAACGCCAAGTTCAAGGATGTCCTCCATTGAAACAGGGACGTACGCCGTGGTTTGGATGTCATCGCCAGTAGAGGTAACGCGGGCAAACGGAGCCTTGTACCTAACACGGAGGGTGCCAGCCATTACGGACTCATCAAAGGTCAGGGCAAACCCAGACGCAAAGTCCGAGGTTGGGAGGTCACGCTGCAGGCGAACACGTCGAATCACTGGGAAGTCATCGGCAAGATAACGCAGTCGCACGTCAAGAAGGTCGATGACGTTGGTTGCGCTGGTTAGGTTTACCTGTCGGTCCGAACCGTTGTAGGTAACGTTCTGGACGACTACGCGGAAAAGGCCATTGACTGGGCTGGAAAGGTCGTCAATGTCCTGATTTAGAGCGTCCAGCATTTGTGCTTTTGGGAAACGCGGGTTGATCGTGATGATTGCCCCAGCGGTATGCGATGCCGCGGTCGTTCCAAGATAACCGCGCTCAACCACAATGTTTTTATTACCAGTGGTCGCTTCCCAGACGTAGCACAGTTCGCTGTCAATCTCAAAGATCGTGCCAGCGCGAAGACCAGCAAGGTCGTAGGAGGCAACAAAAGTTGTCTCGCTAGAGTCTACCGATGTCGCTAACTTGTTCCGTTCCTCTACGGTTCCAGAAAGAAGTTGACGGGCAACTCGGTCAAGGAGCGCACCAGCGGTGGACACTACTTCTTCTTCTTGGCCTTCTTAGAGCCGTACTCCATCATGCGTTCCTTCTTGCCCTCGGAACGCTCGTGCTTCATCTTGGCCTTCTTGGACTTGTACTTCTCGCCCTTGGCAGACATGGTTACTTTCCCTTCCTGGCGCGCTTGCGTCCAGCAGCCGCCATCTTTGCCATCTTCTTGGCCCCGTACTTCTTACGCCCAACCGCAGCAGCGACAGCGGCAGGGTCCTTCACGCCTCCGCGCTTTGCGATTGACTTTTCGAGTTTGGCGAAGCGCCCTCCACCACCGAGTTTCATGCTTTTCTTTGCCATGCGCCAAGAGTACCACGAGTCAGCAGTCCCATTTACGCAGAGCAAGCGCCTTACGCGTTGGGCGACCCTTTGAGTCCTTCATTGGACCTGGCATACCACCCATGCGTGCACAGAATGACTTACGCCGAGCAGCAGCCTTTGGGCTTTTCTTTGCTTGCTTTGCGGAAACTGGTGGCTTGAGGTTCATGCCCTGCGCTTTGGCTGATGCGCGACCCTTGGCGTTCAACCCGCCCTTGGGGTTCTTGCCTTCTTTGCGTTGCCATGCTGGTGATTTAGCCATAGTTACACCATATTAGACGTTCGGGAGAATGCCAGTTTCAACCTGCCACTTCTCCTCGGCCCTTTTCTCAACCTCGGCGCTGCCGTCAATCTTGCGTGGCTGGAGACCGTCTTTGCGTAAACGCTTGTATGCGTCTAGGTCCTTGTCCAACACGCGATCCTTGGACTCAATGACGGCGGAACGTGCAGTGCGACCACGAGTTGGCATAGATGCAGCACCAAACTGGATACCTGCGGTCCTGCAACCAAAGCAACCCTCAACGTCCAGGTGGGGGTGAGTTTCCTGATGCTTTATCACGATATGTACTCTCCATATCCAGCAGCGGTAAGCGACGCCACTTCTTCTTCGGTTACTTCAATGTCGTGCCCACCATAGTAGGTCTTCTGAACGGTAGACATATCACCTGGCTGGTTCTCTGTGTAGGTGCCATTAGTAAGCAGATAGACGTTTCTTCCACGTGCCGCTGCTGGTCGATGGTATGCCAACCTGTTGGCTAGTCGTTGTTCTTTGGATAGGGTGAATCCGCGCCCAATGTCCTCAAACAGGGTTTGCCTTACAAAGTTGTCAGTTGGTGTGCGAAAGATGGCCATCAGGTAATACTCGCTCCGAATCCTGCTTCGGTCAACTCTACAACTTCTTCGTCGGTAAGGAAGTGATCTCGACCGCCAAGCCACAGTTTGGCAACTTGGCCCTGATCGCGCTGGGTAATGGTTGTGTATGTTCCGTCAGTAAGTTTGTAAAGATTGAGACCGCGAACGCTTGATCTGTCGTAGCGCCTCAACCTGTTGGCTGCGTCTCCGCCCCCAAAGTATCCTGCGGGGTACGTCTCGGTGTATGGGACTCGGAAGATGTGGGACTTTACCCAATTTGCTGAACCGTCTCCGTCGCCGTTACCAGTTCCAAGTCGTGCGACTGCTCTAGCGCCAACCGACGCTTGCGTACCCGTACCCGTGCCCGTTCCCGTTCGGAACGAAATGATAAGCCGTACCGCCGACGACCCGCCAAGGCCTTGACTGCTGCTGGTTCTAAGTACAACACGGGTGACAACAATAGCCGATGAACCAGTACCAGACCCTGTTCCAACGCGAGCAATGATTTCAAGTGAAACTGTCGCCGAGCCACTTGTCGCCGTTCCTGTTGCAGTGCGTAGAGAAACATGGACGCCGATAACGGTGGCGGTTCCTGTTCCCAACCCTGTTGCGGTGCGTGGCGCAATACGCACAGCGGCGGAAATTTGGGTTCCTGCGCCTGTGCCTGTTGCTTCGCGTTGAATAAGTGAACGCCCATCAGCCGTTTCGCTACCAGTGCCACTGCCTGTTGCTGTCCTGAATCTGACGGGAGTAGAAACCGTTGCTGAAGTACCAGTACCAGACCCAGTGGCTGTGCGTAGAGCAATATGCAGACCAATGCCCTGGTCGCTCGCTGTGGCACCACCCGAGCCGTAGCCCGTGCGGAGCCTGCCGACAACGATGGCGTTGTTCGAGGTGCCAGCACCCGAGCCTGTGGCGGTGCGACGGATGATGGCTGCTGGTACAGCAGTTTCGGTGCCTTGCCCAGAGCCTGTGGCGGTGCGGGTAAAGATTGGCGCACCAAGGTAGAAGCGTCCACCGTTGCCGTAGAAGCCTGTGTGATAGTCAACGAGGTAGCCGAGGCGTGTGCGGCTGGCTGCAAACGTGGCTGCCTGAGTTCCCTGCCCTGAACCCGCGGCAGTTCTTGGGGCGATATGGTTTGTCGTTGTACTTGATGTGCCTGTGCCTGAGCCTGTGGCTGTCCGCTCAATAGCGGACTGGTTGTAGATTGCGCCTGTCTGGTTGTACAGGAACCCTGACTGATTATAGGTAGTCATTGACTACCCGTTAGGGTCCCATTCTTCTGCGGTGTTACCTTCAGCGACCCAAGCAAGATACGCCTGACGCTCAGGACCATCATTGGTTTCTACATCAGGGAAGGACTGCACACCGCCATCGGGCAGGCGGCGCAAAATGTTCCGAATGGTTGTGCCCGAGATTTCTGTGTCCGAAAAGAAAAACATCACAACTCCGCACTGAACGCAAGATACCCTGCGGCATTTGTGTCGTTGATGAGATGGTACGGTCTATAAAGTGTCAGCCCACTAGCAACCGACGCCTCAAAATTGCTGACCAGCGTTGACCGCCAAGTGGAAATTATAGAGCCACTAGTTGCTGTAAAACCTTCAACACCTCTCAAGCCAACTTGAAGGTTAGAAAATTGAACGGCGGACGCTACTGTTCTCATCGGCACAGGGTTTGGTACCGCAAAAAACGCTACTGTTGACGAACGAGCATAACCAAAAGCGTGCATGGATACGCTTTCGGTACCTTCGGCTCGCCAATAGTACCTCTGGCATTTGGCGAGCGTCGTGCCGTAGTCCTCAAACTCAAATGGCGTTGCCACCGAACCAGCCTCCAACTGCACACCCGTTATCTGCCAATAATTGTTGGTGGCGGAAGCAAGATTTGTTTGACCGACATAACGGTTGGCAGAAACCGTGGAAGCCCAAGTGGTCTGAAGGGTTCCAGAGGTATATGTAGAACCAGCACCAAGAGTGAAACGCACCAGAAATGAAAAGCCGTTGTCGTTGTCAAATGCCCCAGTTGTATCCGCTGGAAAAATAACAGTCTTTTTTTCCCAAGTGTCCGACGCAGAAATCGTGTAAGAGGCAGAAACAGCACGGGTGTTGTCTTGGTCTGGGATTTCAGTAATGTATGTTCCTGTCACATTTGACTTCACCCAAAACGAAAGAGCAAACTGTTTTGCGGATGGTGTTCCTTTGAGAAACTGTTGCAAGTTTTGACCCTCAAAACGCTGTTCTACTCCTACGAAGTCTCCAGCGGCGGGAGAAGCATCCGCTGTAGTGCAGAGAACTTTCAGCGACTTACGGAAACCAGAACCAGTAGGAGCATCAGATTCAATGGATTGAGTCCATGTTCCCATAGCCGTATAATTCATGTACCATCTATCTGCCGTGTAATAACCAAATGTCGTGATACCTGCTGTGGATGTTCCTCGTTGCGCAACCTGCATCGCACCATTGATAACCACATTCCGCCCAGACGCAATCGGAGCCAACACCACCCACGACGACCCATCCCACACCGCCGTCTGGTCAACATCGGTCATATAGATAACCTGCCCGTCGTACGGTGAGGCAGGCTTAGTCGAAGACGTACACACCCCAGGACGAACAATCGACTGGGCACCAACAACAGACGACAAAGGCATTATGAGTTCCTGTATCCGTAAACTCGGATAGTCCCACCAGTAACAGTACCAGTGCTTGTCGTTACGGTGAAAGACGCATACGATGCAGTGCTGTTATGGAGATGGGTAACAGTCCCAAAATAATTTCCATTTCTGCTGTATAGCGCGGTTGCATAAGTTACACCAGATAGATACGGACCATAAATATCTAGGTTCGCAACAAGTGTCCCGCTAGTAGTGCCATACCCGATTCTTCCCCAAGCAGAACCGTTATTCACGTTTGAGGTTCCTGCGCTACCTGTACTGAAATCAACGTAGTTTCCAGCGGAGTAGTAGGAAGCGGTTGACGAACCGAGGGTCATGTTCAACTGCATTTCGGCAGTTGTCGTCCCGCCAGTAATTGTTATTTTGTAGTTGTCGTAGGTTGAACTGAAACAGTTGCTAACGGTAACGCTTGAAACCGCGGTGCCGATTGTTTGGGTTGTTATGAGTTCCAACCCGGGCACGGCTGTTGATGGAGCGCTTGCCGTTCCAGTCGACAGATTAACCCAAGACGACCCGTTCCAGACCATCGCTTTGTCGGTGTCGGTCTCGTAGATAACCATCCCGTCATACGGGTTCGCTGGACGATTCGACGAAGTACAAACACCAGGCTTCAACCCCTGAGAAGTAGCAGAGACTGTCATGCGATTACCAAACTACTGGAGGAGTTGAACGTGTGAATCGTGTACGACCCAGACGTAGAGGTGGTCCCGCCAGTGATGGTAAAACCAACTGCGTCAGTTGTTAGGTATCGAACTATGACGACACCAGAACCGCCAGCACCACCGTTCCTGACGACACTTCCTGATGATGCACCGCCACCACCGCCACCACCCGTGTTCCCAGTTCCCGCGGTACCTGCATTGGTGCCTGTTCCGCCAGCACCGCCACCACCTTCCCCACCAGCAGTGCTGCCGCCACCTGCGCCACCTCCAGAATAAAACACAGACGACCCAGAAACATCGCTTTGGACACCATCGCCACCTGCGCCAGTTGCGTCGGTGCTACCTACTTCTGCTGCACCACCACCACCACCACCAATCGTTCCAGAACCAGTTGCGCCAGCGTATCCTTGCGAAGTTGTGCCAGCAGCACCAGCCGCATTACCGCCGTAACCACGACCACCTCCACCTGACCCGCCAGAGGTAGCCGCATAATTAGTAGCGCCATCACCGCTACCGCCACCACCACCACCAGCAGAAGTTATGACACCAAAAGTTGAATCTCCACCCTTACCGCCAGCAACAGATTGTGTTCCAGCGGTTCCACCAGCACCAACTGTCACTGTGTAGGTTCCTGTACCTAAAGGCATCGCTGCCTCGGCGGACGCACCACCCCCAGACGTTGCGCCAGAAACATTGGTTCTAAATCCTCCAGCGCCACCACCACCAGCGTATTGCTGACTTGCACTATTGTTTCCGCCACCACCGCCGCCACCAGCAACAACAAGGTATTCAACGGGGACGCTACTCGCTCTTGTGTAGTTGGTACTCCACCCAGATGATGTGTAAACACGCAAAGCATTGGTGTCGGTTTCAAAAATCATTTGCCCCACATACGGGGAAGCAGGACGAGTCGAACTAGTACAAACCCCAGGCTTTACAGACCCGATACCGTACCCAGAATCCAAACCCATCAGTCAGTCTTATCCCAACCAACACAAGTCACAGTCACCTTCGACGCAGTATCAGACAAACCCTGCAAAGTCTCACCAGCCGCCAACACCAACGCCGTATCCCACACAATCAAATCATTCGCACCAATCGGCAAAGCAGACATAACCCGATTCGCAGCAGTAGCAGCCGACCCCACAGCCAACGTCACCGTACGGTCAACCGTATCCGTATTCGCAATAATTATCTGCTTGATGACATTCGTGTGCCCAGAAGCAGCCGTCACGATAGTCGTAGTAGAAGTCCCCAACTGTGTCGGTCCACCCAACCGTGATTCAACTCTGTCGCCCGATGCCATTTACGCTCCAATGTCCATAACCAATATTGCAGCCAACACCGTAGAGTTCAACGGCTTATTGACCTTGTAATCCAAACTCGTAGAAACCGAAGACGAGTTCACACCAACCTTAGCCTGTAACGCTTCAATCGCATCATTCGCATCAGCGTGCTGGTCCGCATGAGACGGACTCGTCAACGAATCCGTAGAAGTTGGATTAGTTAGCGCATCAAGAGAGGTGGGGAAGTTTGTCGCCACGACGGGCTACCCCACTAGTCCAGCGTGAGTGTCAGCGAAGTGATTTGGAAGGTGTCGCCAGCAGTGACAGCAGCAGAAGCAGAAAGAGCGCCAGACCACAGACAGTTGCCCGTAGTAGAATTGTCCCAAAGCGACCAATGTGTGTACGTTTCAGTTGTCGAGACGTTGGTCCATTCAAGAGTCGCAGAAGAAGCCAACGAACCCGACGAAGCAGCCGACCACGAAACCGCTTTACGAGTCGTCTCGGTGGCGGCGTTGGATGTTCCTGCTTCACCTGGGTCCCCTGTGTGCAACTTGACGTAGGTAGTGGTGACAGCAAACGACTGATTCCTCAGAGTATCGAGCAGAGCGTTTTCGGCGTAGTTAGAGATTGACATTACGAACAGTGTAGCAAATGCAAAAGTGGGGGACAGCAGGTACGAAACCCACTGCCCCCCACTTTCTGGGAGGGATCAACTAAGCGTTGACACCAATGCTCGAGGATGACTCGATGCGACGGAGCGATGCCTCGCGGAATCGACCGTAACCGCCCAACCAGTACCAACCGATTGGGTTGAAGCGCATGAGCGAGTCCACGATCGGGCCGCGAACGACCTTCGGGAACGCGCCGTTGCCATCGACCTGGCTGTACGCCTTGGCAAGAGCCTGACGGCCCATGATGTGCGTGCAGTACACGTCAATTGCTCCAGTCGAGCCTGCTCCGTCCGAGGCGTTGGTGAACACCTTGGCACGTGGGGTCTCGATGAAGCGCACCGACTCAAACGTTCCGATTTCGCCGTTGTAGATACCAGCGGTATCGACGTTGACGTGTGGAGCGTTCCACGAGGCGTTGCCCGTCTCGCGACGGAGGTCGTACGACACGTCTGGGTGGATGTAACCCATGTAGTAGCCGTTGAACGTTGCAACGTTTGCTGCGCGAAGCGCTGCGGTTACCTTGCGGACATCGTTTGCTTCGATGATGTCTTCGGCTTCGATGTTCGTGCGCGAGGTTTCGTCGCTCGATCCACCGCCACCGTAGATGACGTTGGTGCCACCAGCAAGAACTTCACGGACAACCTGGTCGATCGAGTCGCCAGCGTTGTAGCCGATGAGGTTCGCCGCCGTTGCGTCAACGTCGAGGAACGACGTTCCGCGCAACTTGGCGGTCGTGTTGATGGTGTTGCCGTACTCAGCGAGGGTGACGGTGACCTGCGAGTCGCTCATTGCGACTGGCGTGACATCCGAGGTCTCGGTGAGGGCGGAGGTTGCCGCTGCGAGGTCTGCGAAGATCGTGAAGATCACCGAAGAACCAGGCATTGACTGGTTGGTTGGCTGAACGTCGGCTGCCTGATCGAACAGGAGTTCCGAACGCAACGCGAAATACGCGAGGCGATCGTATGCTGCCTGATCGGTCGAAACCGAACTTTGCTGGGTATATGCCATTTTGGCTATTTCCTTTTGTGAGGGGGTTTACAAATTGCTTGCTTCGGCTCTCGCCTGAGCCAGCAGTTGCATCACCTCATCGGCTGACGTTGCCTGCGCGATCTTGCTCGCGTAATCGACCACTGGTTCGCTGGTCTCTCCGTTCCGCTGTGCTTGTGACACTCGGTTCCAGGCCTGCTGTTCGCTGGCCAGTTCCTTGTTTGCATTCGGGATGAGATTGGCTTCCATTGCTGCCGCTTGGATTGCCTCGGGCGTAAGTTCGCCTTCGTAGCCCTTGACAAAGTACTGGGCCATTTTGGAGTTCAGGTCAAGACCTGCCTTCGCAAATGCCAGTTCCTTCTGAGCATTTTCGGCTTGCGCCTTCAGTGCTCGAAGTTCCTTGTTTTCGGCTTCCAGTTTTCGCAAATGTGCTCGAACTGGGTCCTTTGGCTGCTGGTCAACTGCTTCGTCTTCGTATGAGAACTCTGCGTCTGACATGGCTCACTCCTTCTGCCCACATCTGGACGGAGGGACCAGATGGCTGCAATCTCACCCTTGTTTGCACATCGAAGGCGGGGAACTCCGATGGTGTCCCTGACGGAACAATCAAACGATACGACTAGCAATGTATCGCTGTCAATGATTACTGGGCTTCACCTATCGCTAATTGTGTTGCACCCTGAGTCTCGCCCTGGGTTGCAGCGAAACGTCCACCACCCTGGAACTCACCAACACGCTGACGACGACGAGTCTCAAGTGCTTGCTGTGCCTGCACGTCGTAACCAAACGCAGCACCGATGTAGTCCTCGGTGGTCAATGCGGTTTCACCAGCAAACGTTTGTGCCAGTTCGCCAAGTGCACCGATCTGGGCAAAGCCAGCCTGTGCCTGAGCCCCAGTAATTCCACGAGAAACAAGTTCTTCGGCGAGTGCCGCATTCAACTGGATGTTGCCCTGCTCCAATGCGCGAGCAGCAATTGTGGCTGCCTGTGCTTCACGTTGGAGTTGCTTGGCCTGCAGCAACGGCTTTGTTCGTTCTGGGTCAATGAAGTATGCGGCGAGTTCGCCTTCGCTAACTCCGTACAACTGACGCATCTGTTCCTTGACTGCTGGGTCAGCATCCTTGACGGCGTTGTAGCCGTTCTCGACACGGGCCTGCAGTTCTGCTGGAGATACGTCGCCTTCTATGAACTTGCGAAAGTCGTTTTGTGGGTCGTCGTAGAAGTTTGTTGGCAAACCGTTAGAACGAAGGGTGGCCAAGTATTGCTCCTCTAGGGCAATGTATGACGCTGGGTCGAGTTCTGACAGGCCAGCCTTGACACGGGCTTCGTTTGCTGGAAAGCGTTTGATGTACTCGGGGCGCTCACGAATCTTGGCGATAAGTGCGTCTGGGTTTGCGGTGTTGATTTCGTTTCTAGCGATCAGGTCGTAGGTAAACTGGGTAAGGCTTCCAAGACCGTATCTACTTAGATACGTGCTGAGGACGTTCCTGGCGTCCGTTCTTTGAGCGGCGGTTCTTTCGTCATCGCCAGTAATGACTGGTGTTACTGGTGCATCAACCTCGTCAACGGTTCCGTCGCTGTAAACAGTGACCTTGATTCTGTCCGCACCAGAGCCAGTAAAGAACGTCCTGCTGACGGTCTTTCCCCCAGTAACTGGTGGCGGTGCGCTTGGCGTGAAAGTTTCTGGGATGAAACCAAGGCTGGTAGCAGCCTGGATGGTTTCTGCTGTTGGTCCAATTTGGTCAAGCGGGAGGTCCGCTGCGTTCATGCTCATTATTCGACCTTCCCAAATGCTCTAGCGATCGTTGTTGCAAGGTCCATTGCTTCCTGGTTTGCCGTCTTGGTGTACTGCCAACCATACTTCGGATCAGTCTTGAGAAGCGTCTGGAACTCACCGCTAGTCATGGTCCTGCTCTTGTCGCCTTCGCGCACGTCAAAGGCGGTACGGAACTTGGCGTCCATCATGTCAATGGTATTCGCTGGGACCTCAAGGGTCTGTGCAGCAATGCTTGCGTACTGATCGGCAACTGACTTCACGGTCAGCCCCTGGTCCAGCATCGAAGCAAGCGCTGGGTAGAACTGTTTGGCAAGTTCACGTGCCTGGCGGTTGATGTCCTCCAGTGTCCGCTTTCCAGTTGCGTAATCCTTGATCGCTTCTTCGTCTGGCGTGATGAAGTAGTTGCCGTAAGCCTTACGGACTTCCTGACCAAGACGACCAGCCTCAAGTTGCTGGACTGCGGTGTCGTAGCGATAGGTGCCCTCTGGGTTCTTCTGGTACACAAACTCCAACATCTTCTGTCGGGTCAGCGTGTCATCCAAACCGTTACGTGCAGCCGTATAGCCAATCTGTTGCCATTCGGACTCTGAAAGGTCTAACTTGCCGTAAAGGCCTTGGAGTTCTCCAACCTTTTGGGCGATGTCAACCTGCTGGTCCTCCCTGTTTTTCTTGTCAAAGGCTTCTTGTTTGGCGCTGGAGCGCTGACCGTACGGGGTGTTGGCAATCTCCCTGGCAATCAAACCCTGAGCGGTTTCTGGGTACAGATACCACTGTTGTTCGATGGCTTTGCGGGCGATCTCAATAACCTCTGGGCCAAACTCTGGGTTCGTAAAGATGAATCCAAGAGTTGGGAACTTGGCGTTGAACAACTCGATCCAGTTATCGCCGAGTGGCTTGAACTTGGTCTTCTTGTACTCGGCCGCAATCTCTTTACGGTTCTTTGGGGTGTCTGGAAGGTTGCGAAGATCGAGTTGGTTATTGACCCATTCTTCTTGTGATGGAGCGCCAGGAGATGGAGTTGGGGTGGGTTTGGTTGGGGTTGGTCTACCGTCGTCAGGTGGTGGAGTTTCTGAAGGTTCCTGTCGTCTTACACCAGTCGGTACGCCAAACTTTTTCGGCGTTGGGGTTTCAGTTGTTTCAGTTACGGTCGTTGTTGGAACGATAGAAAGTTGTGTTTCTAGGTCTTTTACCGCCTTACTTGCGGTTGCAATTGCTTCGTCTGTTGGGCGACCACCAATGCCAGGATTCTTGGCCCTCTCAAGCAACTGATTCAGATTTGCCTTGGCGGAGGACAGTGCTTGTTCAAGCCTTGTCTTTTCCTCCTGCGAAATGGCGGAACCGCGAGTAGCAGAACCGCTGACTTTTTCGTATTCAGAGTTGGTTTTGTCAAGAAGGTCGTAGAACTTGGATGGAAGCATCAACTTCCCGTCTACGAGGAACTTTCCTTGCGCGTCTGGCTCCAAGCCATTCAGGTAGTCAAGTCTGTCCTTGAGTTTCTTTTCCTGCGCAATGCCTGCAGTTGTTGGTGCCTGCCTTCCAGCAAACTGAGTTAGTGGATCATTTGGTGGTGGAACAAACTTTCCATCTCCGCCAAAAACCCTTGACGCAACATCAGAAATCTTGTTTATTACGGCAGTCGTATTGAAAACACGCTTTGGGCTTACGTCAAACTTCTTGGCGTAGGCATTGAAAACCTTTTCGCTCAAACCACTTTCGTAGGATGTGAGCAGGTCACGAAGTTCTTTTTCGGTGACCATCATTCCGTTTACGTCAACAGACTTTGGCTTGGTCCATCCGAGTGGCGCAAGTTGTGGGCGCTGGAACTTTGACAACTGCTTACGAAGCAGGTCGATCATGTCAAGGTATGCCTGGTCCTGGTCTCCAACAAGAACGTCAAGGTCAATGGCCATTAGGCACCAAGCGCTTTCTTTATCATCTCAGCAATACTGGCAGTTCCCTGCATCTGTGCTTCCTCTGGGTTCTCCTCCATCAACTGCTGGGTAACCACGTTCTGCAACTGTCCTGGACGCTCAACCATTCCGCCAGAGGTCTGCTGGTAAGCGGCTTCTTCCTGTTGAACAAACTTGATGAGCCTGCTCATCTTTTCTGGTTCAATGACACGACCGAGCAATGCCAGTGAAAGTTCGTTGGCGACTGGTCTGATGTCGTCTTCTGAAGTCACAGTGGTCTTTCCACCGCCACCACCGCCGACGTATCCACCACCATTCTGGATCATGTAAGCGATTGCTACATCAACGGTTCTACCCATCCCATTTGCCTGACGCAGGGCGATACCAACTGCGCCAAAGTCTTTGTCAAGAAGACCGAGTTTGCTTGGCGTGTAACTTCCGCCCAAAGCAACTGAAACGTCCCTGAGGAACTTGGCCCTGTCAATCTCGTTCATGCTGTACAGGATGTTCTTTGCGTCTCGAACCTCGTCGTACTGGCGTTGGGCAACACCATTTATGTACTCAAACTGGTTCTTTGCGTTGACGCGCCTGTCATCGGTGATGAACATCTTTCTGATGCCAGGCAATCCACCAGTCTTGCCTGAGGTGTCGTAAACAAGACGTACGCCCCTCTTGATGCTGGGGTCAAAGTCTGGAGTTGAGGTGCCAAAAGTTGTTGGCATCCCCGCTGCAAAAGCGTCAGACGCAGAGGTTCCGCTGGACTTTTTATCGTCTTCAGCCATTATTCCTCCGTGTACTGCATGAGTTCAGCCTGCAATTTCTGTTCGTAGATTCGCTTGAAATCTGGGTATTTTTCGATGAGTGCTTCACCAATGCTAGCAAGGTACTCGCGGAGCGGAGCGGCAGTTCTTGACGACAAACCAACGAACCCTGCTGCTCGCGCTTGAGCGTATGCTGCCTCGCGTTTGTCGAGATAAATCTGCACAGCCTTGACAACATCGTTGTTGGCAAGGTTTGGTTCCTGCACGGCAAGTTGCAGTTGACCAATCATCTTTGGGAATTCCGACGGGTCAAACGAAGCAACCTCTGGGAAGCCAGGGAGTTCAGAGTGCAAGACCTTGCGATACTCACGCAACCATGCCTGCTGTTCGCGGTTTGGATATGGGCCAAACTTCAGTCTGGCTTGGCGGAACTTGGCGGAGCCAACCATCAACTGGGCCTGGTCAATGATGTCGGAAGCACTGAGGCGTTCGCGTTCGCCACGGTCAACCTGCGCCTTCCAGACCTGGAAGTTGAAGTCCGCACCACCTGGGGCGAAGAAGCCAGCAACCTCCTTGAACTTGCTCATTACGGACTTGTTTTGCTTTGCCCAGTTGTCAAACTCGGCTGTTGGCTCAAGTCCAGAAATCTCGGACTTTGACTTGCCCGAAATGTAGAGGAGCATATCGTCGCCGTAGGTGTCAAGGAACGTTTGCACGGACGAGTCGTAGTCTTCGGCCTGCATCTTCTGGAAATCCTTGACGAGGTGCGCCATGTATGTATCACCCTGTTCGGTATCCAACTCAAACTTGGTGGTTCCCGATGCTGGTCCAAGGAACTGATTGAAGGCCCTAAAAAGGGAGAGGATGCGTGCCTTACCGCGAGCGTCGTTGAGCAAGCGTTCCTTATCGTTTACGTTTGACAGGTCATAGTCGCCAGTGGTGTTGAGCGCACGGACGGTTTCAACATAGGTCTGGGCGTAGATTCCGTCCATCTTGTCTGGGTTTGCCCTGATTGCGTCAAAGGTCTTACGCATCCAGCCTGGGGTGAAGTCAGTAATCGCTGTTCCTGGTGTTCCGTACGGAAGGAAGACCTTTCTAAAGTCGCCCTCCTTTGGTACAAACGGAAGCAACGATGCGGCACCGATTTGTCCGACTGGACCAATACCTGGCATAAACGTCAAACCAACCGAAAGGCCCTTGACTGGCGCGACAAGTGGTGATGTCAAACCAGTGAATAGTTGCGAAAACTTGTCGCTCAACGGATAGTTGAACATATATTGACCAGTCTGTGGGTCCTTGTAAAAGAACCCAGTTCCATCCTGTTCAAGATCGACGTTGGTTCCCCCAGTGAAGACGCGCTCGACCTTGCGGAAGTTTGTTGGGTCTGCGGCGAACTGGGTTGCGTACTTGCCGATGACTTCACGCCATGCAGCGCCGAACGGAACGAGGACCTTGAGAACGTCGTCAACGTTTCGTTTCTGTGCCGCATCAAACAACAAGCCCTTCATGGAGATGAATGCCCTGTTTGACGCCCACTCGTTGAGTTGCTCAACGGTGCCTTCACCAGTAGCCGATGCCCGCATCTTGAGAAGATTGTCAAACTCGCGCCTTCCACCGCCGATATAGGCGCTCTCACTGATTCCAAGACGCTTTGCTCCAGCACGAATACTTGAAATCATTTCGTCAAACTGTTCTGGCTTCAACAGGTCTGCGTTTTCGGTGACAAACTTGTAGTAGTACTGACGGAAAATTGGAGACTTCTCAAGTTTCTCCATCGTCCAGCCAGCAGCAACATCAAAAAATGGATTTGTAACCGCTTTCCATTTGTTGTTTATGCGTTCCAAACCTTTTGCGTCGTCTGGATTGACTCGCACCACATATCCAGTGGTTGCTGGGATCAGCGCATTGTTTGCATTCTCTGCGCTCCCATAAACCTTGTTGACTGTCTGCACGGCAAAGTCGTTGTATGGACGAACATTGAATGGATCGTGCACGGCACCCCATGCGGTCTCATCTCTGATTACTGGCATGGACTCCCAAACCTCTCGGTTTACCGTCCTACCGTCGACAATCACGTCTTTTCTTGTAACACCAACTACTACGTAGTCGATGTTTGCGCCATCTGGTCCAAAGTTGTCTGGACCCCTAAAAATCGTTCCTTCGCCTGGTTTGCCTTCATACGAAATAATCTTTGCCAACACATCATCGTCTGGAACGATGTCATCAACAACGGATCGAGACATATTTGGGAACATATAGGGGACCTTGTTGTGCTGTGCCATGACGCGCATCTCTGGAGATGCCTTCCACTTCTGGGCACGACCAAACACTTCGGTGCGAATCCACGTGCGCAACATCAGGTCTTCGTCCTGCTGACGGTTCATCATTGGTCGAATACGAGAAGCCCTGCCGTTCTCCGTACCAAACAGATATCCCTTTTGTGCAAGAGCAACGATGTCCTTCTTGATCTCTGGATTGTCATCCAGGTACTTCATCATGTCGTCAAGTTCTGGAGAGTAAAGGTTTGGGGAAGCCTTTGTGTTCATTGCTTTGCGCAGAACGCGATCTGTGAACACCATGCGTAACTGGTCAAGAATGCCAAGAGTATGGTTTTCTGGATTTTCGAGTCTGGTTACAAATGCGTAATCACCGTTATAGACAACCTTGTTCACAGCGTCAAGCGGATCACCAACCATGCCCATTGACTTGCGGCCCATTGCCTCGAAGAAGATTTCTTCTGCGCGATCTGCTGGCTTAATACCTCGCTCCGCAAGTTCACGAGCGGCCTTGGTTCCACCAGTGAGCGCCCTACCAGTGATGCCTTCAACTGCTCGCTTATTCATGACAAACATGAAGTAGGCAACTGGGTTTGTAAACATTCCTTTGAGCGCTTTATCCCCAGCCAACGCAACGTGAAACTGTCCATCAAGGATGTTACGTGCGATATAACCAGGGTTCATCAAGGTCATTGGTTTCCAAATGTTGTTTTGCAGATATTCAACTGTTTCTACTAACGCCCTGCTTTCTCCAGATGGGTCGTAGGTAAGACCGCCCTTGATGCGACCACCGCTCGTTTTTTCAAGGACGCGCTTGTAGAACGGATCGCTTGCAAGACGACGAAGAACGCGTGGGTCTGGAAGCACCTGAACGGTGTTTAGCAGTTCCGAAATGACAGTTGGACTAACGATTTTTGCGTCAAGGTCTTCAATCCTTGTGATGGTTGTACCGCGACCAGCAACCTGGCGAATGACTGATTCCTCGTCAAGTAGGCCATTGTCAATAAGACCCCTGATGTAGGCGTGTCCTGGGTTGGAACCCATTTCGGTGGAGATTCTCGTACGCAGTGATGTGAACTGTTCGTCGTAGTTCTTCAACAGTTTTTTGATTGCTGAATCTGGCACGTCATATCCGTCGCGAAGAACGGTTGCAACAGCATCTTTGACTACGTTACGAACCTCGTAGATTCCAGTTGGACTACCAGTTGACAGGCTATATGCCTCTGCAGCACGTCCGATGATTTCTTTGCGCTTCAACGATGGAAGTTTGTCGCCCAGCAGATCAAGCATTCGCTCGATGTTCTGCACAGCCTTGAAGCGATCTGATGCTGTTCCCTTTACTGACAAAACTGCATTTGGCGCAAACTGGACCAAACGCTCAAGCGATTTTCCAATCTTTGGGATTCGATAAACCGTTGCTTCTGCAAACTTGCTAACCAACTGTCGCTGTGCACCGCTCAGGTCGCGAATGTCTGTTGGGAACAATCCGATCTCTCCAGTTGTTCCAGCACCACCAAGACGATTTGCTGCTTCTGCAACAACACCTCTTACACCGTCTCCGTCCACCATTCGCAAGGCCGCTTCGTGGGTGATAGTTCCGTCAAACACTTCAGAACGGATTTTGTGTGCTGCATAGTTTCGCTGGATTCTTATAGCGCGATCACGTGCACGACGAATACCAGCGGAACCTGGGTCAACGCCTTCGGGTAGTTGGTCAAACTTTGTTCTGTATGCGTCAAACTCGTCAATTATTTTTTTGACGTTTCGCTCTACGCGTTGCGCGGCTTTGTTGGTGCTCCACCACTTCATAAACTTGGAGCCATCCCACGCTTGGTTTGCTTTTGACAGGTCGCCAGCGCTTTCTTCAACGGCCTTCATATAGCGAGCAAGGTCTTCTGCCGTGTCTGGGATTGCGTACTTTGCTTCACGCAAAGCCTTGATCTTGCCACCAAACACGAGTGTTGGGTCTGCGCCAACGTTGACCGCTGCGTCCAATGCTCCAGAAAGGATCGAGTATGCGGTCGAGTCTTCGTCAAAGATGAGTTTGGCTGATGCGCGACCGATAGTAAATGCGCGCTTGCCCTCTGCGTCAATGGTGCCGCGATACTTGCGGGCGCGTTCGGCTTGTAGTTCAGCCGCTTCGCCACCCATGAAGAAGCCACTGCCAGCCTTCTCCCCGTCTTCGACCATTGTGCCAATGCTTGTTGACTTCCAGAAGTCATCTCCTGGTGCATCGTTGGCAATGTTGGCTGCGATGTTCTGCACTGCTTCTGGGAAGATATTGAGCGCAGCAAACGTGTATCGGCTTGCTCGCTTCAGATTTCCGTAGATGTTGCGCTTCCACCATGATTCTGGTTCTTCTGGCACGTCCTGTGTGGTGAGTTTGGCTGCCTGTTCGTTTGCAAAGTCAACGGTTTGTGGGCTTGCGTTTGCTTTTGCAAGCGGAAGAACCTGCGATGGACGCAGGAAGTTTGCTCTTTGATAGATGCTCGAGACTGTTTGCGCTAGTTCTGGTGTTGCTGACTGCAGTGCACTCTGGCGGATTCGCTCACGTGCTTTGATCTCGTTGGCAGCAGCCTGCTGTACCTCAGGACTAAAGAAAGACAAACCCATTACTGGGCTTCTTCTGCATACGCATTCAGTAGATCAGCAAGGTCCTCTGTTGGATAAATGGAGTAGATCGCTCGCAGTTCTTCGATTGCCTGTTGACGGCTGTTCATCATCATCGGGATACCAGCCTGAATAGCGTTTGGACCAGCACCAAAGTTGGCTCCAGCGGTAATCGGTTCCATCGGGCGCTCCGTTGGACGAGAAAAACCACCCAGCGTTCCAGGTACTGGGCGCTGAACTGGTGCAACATCGGTCGGTGCAGCACCCATCGGCACTGCTCGTTGGGCTGCAATCTGCTTGCCAGCCTCGCCGTATGTTTGTCCTGTTGCGGCCTTTGCTGCGATTTTGCCAGCAGGGTTTCGCATATCAGTCCTGTTTGGGTACTGCTCTGCCACTTATCCCCCTAATTGCGCGAGAAGATTCTGAATTGGTGGAGGTCCAGCCTGTTCTGGTGGGCCTGCCTGCATTTCTGCACCCATGCCAGGCATCGCAAGCCCAGGCATGGTTTCTGGTGCACCTTGCGGTGCCATTGCCGCCTGTCTGTCGCGTGCTCGCTGATCGGTACGCGATACAGCCTCAAACAGTGGAACGTCTTTTTCTACGACGAGTTTCGTGAGGTACGCCAAGTCCTCTGGCTGATATGGGCCCTGAGGATTCGCAGCCTGCTGCTGAATACTCGAAAGTAGAGCACTTTCCACTCCTTCTGCGATGATGCGATCGTGTTCCAAGTCTGGGTCGCCAATCAAAGGGTCGGCTTCGCGAGCGGATTCTTTGGACATGAGTCCAGTTCCGAGTCGCTGACCGAGGCCGATGACTAGCGAATTGACATCCGAGCCTGCAGCAGAATACGCAACGTAGTGGAAATCGGTTTGCCAAATCTTGTTTGGCACGTACGATGCTTCACCGTTGTTGACGCGGCCTGGAATGTAGAACGACTTTGAGGTTGAACCCCAGTAAGACTTCTCGATCGCAATAGCGATCTTGTCCTCAGCGAGCATTGACTGCTCAAATGTGGCCTGTGCTTCCTGCACGCGGTAGTCAACCGTGGCAGAAAGCACAGATTCACCGCGACGACCTGTACGGATGTTGGTCGCGGATTCTCCGCCGAACTCTGCAGGGATTGCACCTTCCAAACGCTCTTGACGCTCGAGTCGGTCAAGGAGCATTTCGGTTTTGTAGCCAGGGTTGAGTTGCTGTTGGGTAAGGTCTCCACCCTTGACGATTCCTATCTCGCCAGTCTTTGGGTTTGCAATGGAGATGATCTCAGGGTTTTCGCCAGGGCGAGCAACGAGATACTCGGCTGGGAAGATTCCGCGCTCGATGGCAATTTCGGTAAGTGCTTGAAGTCGCGCACGGGTGTAGTACATACCGAGCACACCGTCAAACTGGCCGTGTGGCCTGTCCAACGTAATGCGATTAGCAACAACAGCAAGTGGCATACCCGTGCGGTTCGGAATGTACTCAAGCATGACGGCTGGCAGACCAGCGCGTTCCATCGGGGTGAGCGACGCGTTGTCCTCTGCGCCCTGAACTACGAGGTGGATGCAGTTGTGATCCACGTATTCGAGCATCGTAAACATGGTGTCTGCCTGTACACGACCCATGCGCAGTTTTCCAACAACCAGATCGCCGTAGTTCTTGACAAGATAGGAAGCGCTGACACGGTACGAGAAAATGCAGTTCTCTGGTAGCGGGTTGTCA